>Ga0268280_1002170_pt1 | contig 11855 bp, 10 predicted proteins | sample saktaG_9_FD_190139 | JGI IMG/M metagenome (GOLD analysis project Ga0268280, IMG submission 190139) | Saline water microbial communities from Sakinaw Lake, British Columbia, Canada - sak_2011_5_24_40m | ecosystem: Environmental > Aquatic > Non-marine Saline and Alkaline > Saline ...
TCGTGGTTTCCGTGACCGTGGTGACCGCGGTCGTTGACATCGGTACGCAGGCGACGGAGAGAGAGAGCACCGCGCCCAGAAGAAAACATGATAAAAAACGTTTCATGGGATCAGAATCCCCCTCTCGACCAGACCGCGGAAATTCCAGCCGCTGGCCGGATCGCTGATTTTATAGGCCCAGAAAACCCATCCCGTGACGCGCCCGTAGGCCGCAAGTTGGTTGGCGGCGTAACGCCGTTCGAAGTCTTCGCGCGTTCCTTCATAGGCGATCCGATGGGCGCCGAGACTGAACTCGCCGACGACGACGGGAACCGTCCGCTCCATCGCTTCGAGCTGCTTGACGATCACGAAAGGATGGTTGAGGAACGTTTCGGCGTCCATCTCGTTGAATTTCGGGTCAAAACACTGGTACAGGTGGGTGTCGAGCATCACGTTCGACCACTTCCGTACCATAAAGAAATCTTCCCAAGGCGCAAAACGGAAGCCGTCGTGGAAGACGATTGCGGTTTCCGGCCGGAGGATTTTACGCAGTTCGGCGTAAGCGCGATCGTAAAAATGCTGCAAGATGTCCAGGCTGATCGACCAATGCGGTTCGTTGAGAACCTGAATGGAATGAAGCGCCGGATGATCCCGGTACCGCTTTGCGATTTCAACGAGGACGGCGACGGTCACGTCGATGTTGGCCGGATCGAGATGCCAGGAAAGCACGCCTTCGATGCCGCCGTTGTCAAATCCGTTCTGCGAACCAGGTGCCGTATGCAGATCGAGCATGACCTTCATGCCGGCATCGCCGATGAAATCCATCGCCCGATCGAGATCGGCGAGGGGGGAAATATAGTCATATGGTGCGGGGAAGCGTTCGGGAAAAAGCCACCAGGGGATCGGAATCCGGACGAGATCGATGCCATGGTCTTTCAGCCAGCGGATGTCATCGGCGACGATCCATGTCGACCAGTGCGCCTTCAGGGCGGATGCCGGATCGGGATGATGGGTGACGAAGGAAGTCTCGCAGCGCTTTGGAATCGGATGACCTTCGAACAAGGCCGGTTTCATCCAGCGCTCGAGGACGAACCACCCGCCGAGGTTGACGGCATGGAATTTGTCCACGGATTACCTCGTTAAAAGCACGGTCGTCATCGACCGAGCCGGCGCCGTCGCGGACCGCGCCGCGCCGTCGAAATCGAAAGCATAGGGTTGTTCGGTCGCCGTCTTGTTCAGAAGCACGAGGACGATTTCGCCGCCGGGGTTCTCAAAACCGATGACGGACAGATCAGGATTGCCATTCACGGTCTTGATCCGGAACGCGCCCGGTTTCACGTATTTCGAGATGTGGCCGATGTAATAGTAGGATGTTTCGGTAATCAGTGTTTCCGGGAAGATATCGACGATGATCGGGGCGTCGCAGACATTGTTCACGTGGTTCGGACCGCCGAGGTTGTCAAGCCAGAGATTCCAGTCCATCCAGCCTTCGCACCAGTTCGACAGATCGCCGATCATGTTGGTCGCATAGCGTTCGCCGGATTCCCACGTATAGCGGTGCATATGGAAGTTCTCGACGCAGCCTTCGGTGAACATCAGGCCTTTGTCGGGAAACAGTTCGTGGACCTTCCCGACGTTTTCGAACGCTTCGGAAACATACCAGTGGAACGCCGTTCCCCAGACGTAGCGGGCCGTTTCCGGATCGCTCAGGATCGGTGTGACGCGTTCGACGATGATGTCGCGGTTATGATCCCAGATCATGATCTTGACATCAGATACATCCGATCCGGTAATCGTCGGTCCCAGATGCTTTTTGACGAAATCGCGTTCTTCTTCGGCTGAATAGATGCAGGAATCCCAGCGCTGCACAGCGGCCGGTTCGTTCTGCACGGAAACCCAGGCGACGGTAAGTCCGGCTTTGCGATATTCCTCGACAAACCGGACGAAATAACGGGCCCAGCTGGCAGCGTATTTTTCCAGCAGATGGCCGCCGCGTATCGGCGAGTTGTTATCCTTCATGAAAGCCGGCGGCGTCCACGGCGAGCCGAGGAGCGCGATCGGCTTGCCTCGAATCTGTTCGGCCTGGCGGACGATCGGAATGACGTACTGCCGATCGCGGGCGATGTTGAAGGAATCAAGATTGGCGTCGCCCTCTTCGATATAGGTATAACTCGACAGGGAAAAATCACAGCCATGGATCGAAACCCGCCCAATCGAATAGCCGATGCCTTCCACCGGGTCGAAATACATCCGGATCGCCTTTTCGCGGACGGCGGGCGCAACGCGGAACAGGTTGTAGCAGGCCGCTTCGGTGAAAGCGCCGCCGAAACCGATGATCTTCTGGAATTTCACTTTGCGGTCGAACCCGATTTTCGGTGCCTCCGGGTCGGCGACGGCATGCAGGCAGTTGACGGGGGAAAGTCGATATTCCGTGTTTTTCGCCGTGATGATGGTTTTGATCATGATGGTACCTCCTACATGAATATGTAACTGTTTACACAATTCTATTATATGCTTTCGTGCCCAGAATATCAACCGGTAACAAAAGGTTTGAAAAGCGGAAAAGGAAGGCCGGATCCGGCCTTCCCTCAACCTTCGATGATGCGATAATAACGCACGTAGTCGATTTGAAATTCGGCCGGATATTGCGCTGGATCAATGTCCCCGCCCCATGTTCCGCCGATCGCGAGATTCAGGATCAGAAAGTATGGTTTGTCAAAGGGCCAGCCCTTTTCGGTCGTGTCGAATCCGGGTTCGTTCTTCTCATATCGCTGGAAAGAGACTCCGTCGATGAAGAATTCGATTGCATCTGGCGTCCAGTCTATCGCATACTCATGGAATCCGGTCGTCGTTCCCGGTCGGTGTTCGAAATGCGTCCGCTGCGTCCGGAGCACGTGATTGTACAGTTCGGTGTGCAGGCTCACATGCACGGTATCCAGCTTGTGAGTGATGTGCTCCATGATGTCGATTTCGCCGCATTTTGGCCAGGGAATACCCGCTTCGCGTTTGTCCGATGGCAGCATCCAGATCGCGGGCCAGGACCCCTTGGCGGCCGGGATTTTCGCCATCACGGCGATCCGTCCGTACAGGAAATTCCGACGCTGGTAAGTCGTCAGGCGGCAAGAGGAATACGGCGCGTCAAGATAAGGGGCGATGATTCCCGTGATTGTCAGGATCGAATCGCGGATGTTGGCGTTGGCGCCGTCGGTGTAGTACTGCAGTTCGCCGTTACCCCAGCGGCGGGCGCCGACGTCATAATTCCATTGCTTGGGATCGGGTTTGCCGCTGACATCGAATTCGTCAGACCATTCCAATTCATACCGTTTCATGTCATACCGCCTTTCCAAGGGTCGCGATGATCGTTTCGTCGCGGTCGAGATCTTTTTGCGCGATCGTGAACACCGCGCCGTTGATGACATGGTTCTTTCCGCCATAGCGGACCGTATTCACGACATAACCGCCCAAATCGCGGTTTTCCGGATTGCGGACGAGGAGCCGGCAACGTCGGTCGCCGGCGAAAAAGGCACAGGAGGCTTCACCGTCGGCGAAATGACGGCGTTCCAGTCGGGGTTCGATGACGAGATCGCCATACACGCCGCGGATTCCGAAAATCCGTTCGACGTGGGCGATGACCGTCCAGGCGGCTGATCCGGTGAGATAGTGGTAGACACCGCGGCCGCGGGGATCGATGTATTCCGGGATACCCGGCAGGATCTTGCTCTTGTCGATATCGCCCAGATAGTCGGAAAGGGCATGGAACACGGCATTGCCTTCGCTGGCAAAGCCGCCGGCGAAAAGTCCATACGCGTACATCACGGCCATGTGCGAAAACAGGGCGCCGTTCTCCTTGTGACCGAAGGCGAACCCGGCGAAGCGGCCGAGTTTCAGATTCGCCGCCTGCAGGTCGGTATTGAGGCGGATGCATCCGGTCGCCGGATCCTGAAGATGATGGTGGACGGCGCGGATGATTTGCGGATACCGGTCTGCGGGAACGATGCCCGCAAGCATCGGAAAGACCTGGCCGGTGAGCGTCATCCGGACATCGCCCGGACGTGCACAATCGACTTGCCTCCCGGCATCGTCATAATAACCGTTATACCAGCCGGAACCGTCCTCGGAGGCAATCCATTCCTGGTCGTTGATCAGTTTTTTCCAATGTTTGCTTTTCGCTTTGAGATCGGCGATCAGATCGACGATGTCATAGCGGATCGTCCGGCCGGAAATCTTGCCAACGACCTGAGCGAAATAACCGTCGCGGACGGATCGAAGGAACGCCGGATCGCCGGTCAGGGGCTTCTTCAGGGTTCCGAACAGCCGTCCAGCTTCTTCGGGCATCGTCACATGATTCCAGCCGCGGGTTTTGCGCAGATGATCAATCAGGTCGGCGAGGCGGGCGAGGTTGCCGGCGTACATCGCCGTGAACGCGACCGTTTCACCGTTGGCAGAAGCCATGTCCAGACCGTCGTTCCAGTCGGCGCCTTCGAGACGGACGCAACCGTGATCGCCGACGTTGAAGAACGGGATGACGTTTTCCAGAATCAGGTGTTCGAGCATCGTGCCAAAATACGGTTTTCCGCTCACGTCGACGAGGGTGTTGTCGCCATTCTGGATGAAATCCGGATCGACGGCCTTCGTATAGGCGGCGAATTTATCCTTAAAATATGGAATTTTTTCTTCGAGGAGGTCGAGATCCCCGGTGCGGTTGAGATAGAAGTCGCAGGTCAGAAACGGCCAGGCGCCATGATCCGACCAGACGCGGACGATGTTGTTCCGGTCAGCGACGAATTCTCCCGGCTTCATACCGACGATCGTCGCGTTCGATCCGTCAATGCGGACGCCGCGGAGATTGTTGATGATGCCGGCGCGGGCACTCTTGGGATCAAGCAGCGTCAGGGCAAGCGAGTCCTGCCAGAGATCGCGCCAGCCGCGGCCGCCGCGGCCATAATCGTGATCCGGTAAAAACGAGCAGCCGTAGATGCGGCGCATGATCGGCTGGAGGCTGACCCAACTGAGCCATCCGGTCAGAGCCGGCGACCCAATTTTCATCTGGATGGCGGCGGTTTCCTTTTGCCAGTACTCCCTGGTTTCGGCGAGCAAGGTGTCAAAGGCAGCCGGAGACAGCCACCGGGGGGCGGCTTCCATGATGGCCGAATGGCCTTCGGCGATGAAATAGCCCGCGACGATCGAAAGCGACTCTCCGGCTGCGAGGACGACTTCGGCGAATTCGAGGCCACCGAGCGTTTCGTAACCGGCGACGATGTCACCGGGTTTGTGTCCAGAGGAAAGGTCGCAGCGGGGGACGGCGGGAAAGAACATGTCGTTGCCTTCGCCCAGAAATTCCTCAGCGATCGGCCACCACTTGGCGATGCCGGCATGGCGGTCGGAACGTGCGAAGACGCCATAGGCGGTCTTGTTGGGAAGATGACCCCGCTCATCGAAAGACAGCGTCGGTTCGTTGACGATGCCTTCCTGACAGACATAGGCGCGGTTGAGCAGGGCGGTCACGTGTCGATGATCACGGATGTTGTCGGCGCTGCGGCCGTAGATTGGGAACGCCACGACCGGTTTGACGCCAAGCGGATGATCCGTAAGGTTCGTGAAGACGATCTTGTGCAGTTCGACGTCCGCGGCGATCGCCGGGACGAAACTCGTGATGGCGACGCAAAACGTCGGGTTGGTTCGCGTTACTGTTTGATCCAGCAGCCCCGCTTCCAAAGTGACGGCGTCGGGATGCAGTTTTTGGAAAGGCGTTTTACCGGTGATGCTGTATAAGTCACCGGCAACCCAAAAAAATACGCTGCGTGCGTTATTGGGATCGTCGAGCGTCGCCGGCGTCGCCGGAGCCGTCGCAAAATGATTCTGGTCGATTTTGACGTCGCCGCCAAGCGTCGGCGTAATCGACGATTTCATGCCGTGGTCATTGAACAGCGGCAGATAGATGTGGCTGAAATCATCGATTCCGGAAACCGAGAAACGGCCTTCCGCGGAAAGGAGTATTTGATGTCCGATCATAGGATTACCTCATGTGTGTAACCGTATACATACGAATATTATATCATAGGTTCCGCACGCGTGTAAACAGGTTTCGACAAAAGAAAAGAACCGGAAACGCATCTGCGCTTGCCGGTTCTCAGGGATGGATGATGAACTTCAGGCTTTGATGAACTGATCGACGCCGATGACGAAAATCGTCGCTCCGCCGACCTGGACTTCGACGGGCGTCGAGGAAAAGATGCCGAATTCGCTCGAGATCGCGTTCGGGACCAATTTGGTACGCCGTTTGGACATTTCGCTGATGACCTGAACGCATTTGTCCACGGCTTCGTCCTGAACCCCGACCAATATGGTCGTATTGCCGCTCATGAGGAATCCTCCGGTGGTTGCCAGTTTCGTCACGAAAAAGCCTTCCTTGATGAGCGTTTTGATGACTTTGCTCGCATCTTCGTTCGAAACGATCGCCAATACCAGTTTCATAGTACAGCACCGCCTTTTTGAGTATTTTAACACAAGAAACGCGAAAGATAAATACCATACGCGAAAAAAAGCGCGCAATGTCCGCCTAATATGCTCTCTGAACCCATGCCAGAAAGGAAAAGGCAACGCTGGGAAGCGTTGCCTTCGTTTCATCCGATCGAGCCGGTCATTTCCAATTTGATCAGTTGATTGAGTTCGACCGCATACTCCATCGGCAGTTCCCGGGCGAACGGTTCGATGAAGCCCATGACGATCAGTTCCGTCGCCTGAGCTTCCGTCAGGCCGCGGCTCATGAGATAGAACAATTCGCTTTCCGACACCTTGGAAACCGTGGCTTCGTGTTCAATCTGCCCGCGGAAATTTTTGACGATGTTGGTCGGTACCGTATCGGAGAACGACTCCGCGTCGAGGATGATCGTATCGCATTCGACCTTACTGCGGGCATCGATCGCGTTCGGCCCCTGCGAGACGAGCCCCCGGTAATTCACCCGGCCGCCTTTGGCCGCGATCGATTTGGAGATGATCGTCGAAGTCGTGTTCCGGCCGAGATGGATCATTTTCGCTCCCGTATCCTGATGCTGCCCCTTGCCGGCGAACGCGATCGAAATCGTCGTTCCCTTGGCGTAATCACCCTTGAGGATGCACGCCGGATATTTCATGTTGAGACCGGACCCGATGTTCCCGTCGATCCATTCCATATGTCCGTGAGACTCGACGATCGCCCGTTTCGTTACGAGGTTGATGATGTTCGTCGACCAGTTCTGCACCGTTGAATAGCGACAGTACGCATGATCCATTACGAAGATCTCGACAACCGCCGCATGGAGCGAATCCGAGGAATAGATCGGGGCGGTGCAACCCTCGACGTAGTTGAGCGACGAACCCGACTCGACGACGATCAGTGTCCGTTCGAACTGACCCATCTTTTCGGTATTGATGCGGAAATAGGATTGCAGCGGCTTGTCGATCTTGACGTTCTTCGGAAAATAGATGAACGAGCCGCCGCTCCATACCGCCGTATTGAGGGCGGCGTATTTATTGTCGGCGAAGGGAACCGCCTTGCCGAAATACTGCCGGAAGATCTCGGGAAATTCCCGCAAGGCCGAATCGCTGTCGAGGAAAATGACCCCGGCATCCTGCAGTTCCTGGATCGTGCTGTGGTAGACCGCTTCGGATTCGAACTGGGTCGTGACGCCGGCGAGGTACTTCTGCTCCGCCTCGGGAATGCCAAGCTTCGCAAACGTGTCCTTGATTGCCGCCGGAACTTCGTCCCAGTCTTTCTCCACTTTTTCCGATGACTTGATGAAATAGATGATGTCGGAAAAATCGATGCCGGAAAGATCCGGACCCCAAGTGGGGTTCGGCATTTTTACAAAGGATTCATATGCTTTCAAGCGGATGTCCGTCATCCAGGAGGGTTCGCCCTTGATGCGCGAGATTTCCGCGACGACGGCGGCCGACAGCCCTCTTTGCGTGGCATAGACGGTCTTGGCGTCGGTGGAAAACCCATACTGGTATTCGCCGACGATGTCCTGGGGATTCGTCTTCTTGGCTTTCGCCATGGTCATCACCTATTTCTTCTCTTCAAGCGTCCGCATGAAAGCCTGCCAGGCGATCGAAGCGCATTTGATGCGGGCCGGAAACTGTCGTACGCCGGCATAGACCGCTGCTTCTTCCAAATCGACATTCGGATCAAAGGGCTTGTCTGAAACCATCTTGAGATAATTGTCGGCGATCGTTTTCGCCGCGACGACGCTTTTGCCGATCATTGTTTCCGTCAGGACTGAAGCCGACGAGCAACAGATGCTGCAGCCATGACCGTCATGGCGACAATCCGTCACGGCGCCATCAGAAACGAGCGTCTGAACCGTGATGTCGTCGCCGCAGGTCGGATTCTTGATATGGGCGGTGACGTAGGCAGATGCCGAAGAAAGCCCTTTGTTCCGCGGGTTCTTGTAGTGCTCGAGGATGATTTCCCGATAAAGGTTATCCAGATTGGCCAAGGTCATGCCCTCCTTTAAAAGCCGGCATCCTTGAAGAACCGGACGGCCTCTTTCGCCGCCAGGACCAGCTTGTCGCAGTCGGCATAGGTATTATATAGATAAAAGGACGCCCGCAGGCACGCTTCGATGCCGAGGTTCTTGATCAGCAGCTGGGCGCAATGATGCCCGGCCCGGATACTGACGTCGTGTTCGGCAAAGACGGTGGCGGCATCATGGGCGTGGACGCCGATGATGTTGAAGGCGATGATGCCGTTGTCGGCATTCGGATTGTAGATGACGACGCCTTCAACCTTTTTCAACTGGGTGAAGGCATAACGGCGAAGCCGGATCACGTGATCTTCAATCACCGGCAGACCGATGGCCATCAGTCGGTCGACGGCGGCACCCAGGCCGATGGCCGAGGCGATCGGCATCGTGCCGGCTTCGAACCGGAACGGCGCTTCTTTCCAGGATGAAGAAAACTTATCCACTTCGTCGATCATTTCGCCGCCGAATTCGATCGGTTCCATTGGATCGAGCAGCGCCTGTTTGCCGTACAACACGCCGATTCCGGTCGGTCCGAGCATCTTGTGCCCGGAAAAAGCAAGGAAGTCGACATCGAGCTTCTTCACGTCGATGATCAGATGCTGAACCGCCTGGGCGGCGTCGAGAACGACGATGGCCCCCGCCTGATGGGCGAGCGGAATGATTGTTTCCACCGGTGTCACGTATCCCATGACATTGGATACGTAGGTAAGGGCGACGACTTTCGTCCGATCCGTAAGGACCGACTTGAACCCTTCGACGCTGATCCGCCGTTCGTCGTCGAGCGGCACGAACACGAGTTTCGCCCCCGTTTTCCCTGCAAGGGTCTGCCAGGGGAGGATCGAGGAATGGTGTTCCAGTTCTGACACGATGATTTCATCACCCGATTTGAGGGCCGCGGCGCCATACGAGGAAGCGACGAGGTTGAGCGCCGCCGTGGCACCGCGCAGAAAGACGATTTCCCTTTCCGCCGCACCGATGAAAGCCGCGATTTTCTGGCGCGCCCCCTCATAGAGCATGGTCGCTTCGTATCCCTGCGGATACATGCCCCGGTGGATATTGACGGAAAGATCATTATAATAGTGGTCGACGGCGGCGATCACGGATAAGGGCTTGAGGCTTGAAGCCGCGCTGTCGAGATAGGCCGTCGGTTTGCCGGCAATCTGCGGGAATTCGTCCCGCCAGAGATTCTTTTCCATCAGGATTCGACTCCTTTCAGTTTCTTGTTCAACTTCGCATCGACGTAACGCCGCCATTCCGGATCGGTCAGTTTTTGGAGAAAAGGCGCAGTATATCCAGATACGATCAGACGTTGGGCCGTCGCGTTATCCAGCCCCCGCGACGTCAGGTAATACATTTCTTCGGCGTTGAGTCGGCCGATGGCACAGCCATGTCCGGCTTCGACGTCGAATTCGTCGATCAGCAGTTTCGGACTGACGGCGATGACGGCTTTTTCACCAAGCAGGACGCCGCGGTTGCCCTGATGACAAATGGCTTTGGCGTTGCCCTTGGCGATGGCGCCGGTGACATTGAAATCCGCTCTTGCGTCATCGGACGTGACGATCGAATTGCGGAGTTCAGATATCGTCCGGGGCGCCTCGTGACGGACTTCCTGAATGGTTTCGATCCGGTCGGATCCGTTGAGGACCGCCAGCGTTTCCGATTGGAATTCGGCAGCTTCACCCGTAAGTATGCAACGGTCGGTGACGAAGGTCTTTCCCATCGAAAGAACCATGGTTGCCAGAACAAGCGATGCGTCCTGGGCGACACTGGCAAAACGCTGCAGTCGGGTCGAACCGACTTGATCGGAAATGATATAGGTCTCGACGCCGGCCTGGGATCCGACTTTGGCGACGATTTCGAGATCGATCGCCGTTTTGACGCCAGAATAGATGAACAGCCGGACTTGTGCCGGATGCTTGCTTTGAAAGACGATCCGGACGAAGCCCGGAGCCGTCGCGGTCAGGACGATGGTCGCCGGTCGGTTCTGGCATTTCGAGCCGAACATGAAACGGACGCCGTCTTGTAAAACAGCATACGTTCCCGACGAGAGCCGGACATCGTGTTGACGGGATCGGAGGATGGCAACGTCCGGAGAAGCCTTCAGAAGGTGGGGAACATTCATGTCCTCGTCCTCACTTCGGCAGCGATTTGGTCGCGCACGTTCCCAGTGAGTACGGCTTTGGCCGTTCGTCGAAATCCTCGATGCCGAGTTCGGTCTTGAGCCAGTCGTAGCCTTCGGTATCGATTTTCCGGATTAGTTCGCGGCCACCGGTCTTGACGATTTTTCCCCGGATCATGATGTGGACGAAATCCGGGACGATGTAGTCGAGGAGTCGTTCATAATGAGTAATCAAAACAAGGCCGAGATCCGGCGATTTCATCGCCGTGACGGCTTCTCCGACGATGCGGAGGGCATCGACGTCGAGGCCGGAATCGATCTCGTCGAGAAAGGCGATTTTCGGTTTCAGCATCTGCATCTGTAGGATTTCGTTTCTTTTCTTCTCGCCGCCGCTGAACCCTTCGTTCAGGTAACGGTGGGCGAGTCCCGAACCCATCTGCAATTTGGCGGCCGCATCTTCGAATTCGAGGATGAACTTGCCGATCCGCAGGTGTTTGTCCTGCGGCATCCGCGCCTGGACGGCGGTCTTGACGAAATCGAAATTGGTGACGCCGGGGACTTCGACGGGGTTCTGCATTGCCAGAAACAGGCCCGCCCGGCTCCGTTCGTCGACCTTCATCGCGGTCAGGTCGAGTTCATCGAGGCGGATTTCGCCGCTTTCAATCTGATATTTCGGGTGACCCATGACGGCAGATGCCAGCGTTGATTTGCCGGTGCCGTTCGGACCCATGATCGCATGGGTTTCGCCGCCGCGGACAATGAGATCGACATCTTTCAGAATCATCGTCCCATCGACGGAAACATTGAGTTTTCGGATTGTGAGTGTGGCCATGTTGAATCCCTCCAAGTCAAATCTAATTTTACACTTTTTGTAGGCTTTATGCAAAAAATATCACTTTATTTCGAAAGAAAAAGGAATCGAAATCCGATTCCTTTATTTTTCAATCACTTCGTTCCCGAGAATTTCAGGACTTTTCACGTGTTTCAGGGCGGTGAATTCAAGCAGGCGTCGGATCACCGTGAGGAAGATGAACGAGAACAGGCTCAATACGACACCGAGCGCATAGGCGCCCATGCCGAAACAGAGGCCGATCATCGCTCCAAGCCACAGTGTGGCGGCGGTCGTTAGACCGTAAATGCCGTTTGACGTTTTCAGGATCGTACCGGCACCGAGAAAACCGACACCGACGACGACCTGGGCGATCACCCGCTGCCGTTCCAGATTGACGGCGATGGCGGCGAAAGCCGGGTCA
>Ga0268280_1002171_pt1 | contig 11850 bp, 13 predicted proteins | sample saktaG_9_FD_190139 | JGI IMG/M metagenome (GOLD analysis project Ga0268280, IMG submission 190139) | Saline water microbial communities from Sakinaw Lake, British Columbia, Canada - sak_2011_5_24_40m | ecosystem: Environmental > Aquatic > Non-marine Saline and Alkaline > Saline ...
ATTGTACGACACTATATTCTTCTTCAGGGGATACTAAATCATATCCCCATATTTTTATATCATTATCTTTATAATAACCTCCTAATTTTTTATTTATATTCTTATAAACTGCCCCTTTAGGAATATCCTTCCCTGTTCCTATGTCCATCTTTCTAAAAACTTGTCTTGAATCTGCAGAAACAATTTCTCCATTTAATTTTTTAGCTAGAAATATGCCAAGTGAAGTCTTTCCTGTTGCAGTTGGACCACAAATTATTAATAATTTATCCATTTTTTAACTTGATGCTGATGAATATTTTGTTAAAGCGAAATTCCAAAATTTTATTGCCAAGAATAAAAACATTCCTCCAATAAAAAAGGATATTATCACAGCTTTAAAATCAACTAAATTCATTAATGCTTTGGCAGGAAATGTCATCATGGTTCCAACAGGAATAATAAAGGTCAAAAATCCTTTAAGAGGCTCTTTATATATATCTATTGGAAACTTGCCTAAATTTGATAAATCTCTATAAATTAACACCGTGTGATCTACTTCCAAAGTAACAATTCCCAAAGATAAAACAAATATATGAAATGCTGCAGAAATAACCAGCCCATTAAAAACTAATAAAATATATAGAATTATTGAAAAGAAATTCGGATTCAAACTAACAGAAACATAAATTAATGCAATTATTAAAGGTGGAATAGTAAAAAAATCTAAAACATCCGCTCCACCTAAAAGGGATCTGAATAATGCATTTATTGGTTTTGATAAAACTAAATCAAAAGTTCCTTCGACTATTTGAGGTCTAAATCTATATACTTCCCTAAATAAAAATTGTGAAATAATATCAATCAGATTAAACGTTAAATAGAAAAATACTGTTTGATTTAGATTATAACCAGCGAGGGAATTTGTACCTTTAAGTAAGATAATAATAAAAAATAAATATATAAAAAAACGAATCAGCTTACCTAACAAGAAAAAAAATGATCCAAGTCTATTTGAAAGCATAGACATAAAAGAATTTTTACTTAAAAGCCACCATACTTTAAAATATTTTTTGATCTTTTTTTTCATATTCCTTCTGAACTAAACTTTTTCATTCCTTTTTCCCAAACTATTTTCATAGAAAACCAAAGAACTATTAACCAACCTAAAGAAATAAACATTCCATTAATTACTATTGGAATTGACAATTTTGCCAAATAAACTTGGAGTGGAAAAAAAACTAAATAAGGAAATGGGAGCGAATAAAAAATATTTTGTGCAGATTTTGAAAAGATATCTAAAGGAAATACAGACCCTGAAAGAAAATCCCCAATTATTACAATAAATAGAAAAGGTAAAGCCCATCCAGCTTCTGGAGCCCAAAAAGAAAACATATTAATTAAAAATACAATTGCAAAAAACAAAAGCACGGCAATAATTAGAGAAATAAAAAATAATAAAAGATATATTGGATTTGATTGAAAATAAAGTTCTGGCTTAAGAATAATAAATAATAATGTGGTTTCTACAAGAGAAAAACTTAGATTAAGAATCTTACTTGCAACATCTGCAGTAAACCAATATTTAAAAAAATTTATTGGCTTTAATAAATACATTGCCAATGTCCCGTCAGAAATTATTCTTGAAAGTTCTATCGTGCGCGATGAAAAAACAACAGCTTTTATTACTAAAATACCAAAAACATAAGTTATCATTTTTGTTCTGTCGTACCCAAAAAACTGTCTTGAAGGATCTGAAAAAACACTTTCCCACAAAAAAAATAGTAAAAATACTTGCATCACATTTCTAACCCTCCACATAATAAAATTCAGTCTATAGGCGAATTCTTGTTGAAATGTAATCTTTAGAACCTGAAGATATTTCTTCATTTTTTATTTTTTATAGAACCCTTAAACAATGTCCTAATTATTTCTTCTATAGGAGTTTCCTCAATTGTTAGATCCTCAACTGGAAAGTTCTGTAATAGTTCAGACGCTGCAATCGCGACAGTTTGTCTTGGAACAGATAAAGTAACCAAAGGGTAGGATATATTTTTTACCTTTCCAATTTTTTCAATCTCCTTAATATTGTCTTCACTTGATAAAGAAACTTTAATTATTTTTTCTTTGGCAAATTTATTAACTAAATTGTCTAGTATTCCATCAAAAATAATTTGACCTTCATCAATAACAATCACTCTTCTTGCCAAATTAACAACATCGTCCATATTGTGAGAAGTAAGAAGAATTGTGGAATTATATTTTCTATTGTAGTCATATATAAAATCTCTAATTTTTTGTTGAGCTACAACATCAAGACCAATTGTAGGTTCATCAAGAAAAAGAATTTCTGGCTTATGAAGGAGGGCTGCAATCAATTCAAGTCTCATTCTTTGACCTAAAGAAAGTTTTCTAACTTGAATATTTAAAAGTTTTCTTACTTCCAATAAATCAACAAGCTCTTCTAAATTTTTTGCATATTCATGTTGAGGTAATTCATATATTTCTTTATATAGTTCTAAAGATTCTATTGCAGGCAAATCCCACCACAATTGTCTTTTTTGCCCCATGACCAAAGATATTTTCTTTAAAAATTCTTCTTTTCTTTCCCAAGGATCATAATTTAGCACTTGAACAAATCCACTTGTAGGATATAAAAGTCCCGATAACACTTTCAAAGTAGTCGTTTTTCCTGCACCGTTAGGGCCAATAAAACCAACTAACTCTCCAGGCTGAACCGAAAAAGAAATATTTTTTAAAGCCCTAATATTTTTTTTCTCTGGCTTTATTAAAGATTGGATAGAACCAGCAAGTCCTGGTTTTTTTACATTAACTTCAAAATTTTTAATTAAACGGTCAACAACAATTGCTTTATCCATCTCAAGCACAAGTATACATCAAAAATCAGACTGAACTGAATAAAATTAAAGAAGAACTTATCTATTTACTTGCCTCTTAAGTTTCTTACCTGCAATGAATTTTGGAGATCTATGAGACTTCACTGTTACCATTTTTTCTGTATTAGGAATCTTTACAGTCTTCCCTTTCATGTTTTTAACTCTGAAAGTTCCAAAACCTGAAAGAACAATTTTTTCTCCTTTTGCAAGGACCCTTCCAATCTCTGAAAGAAAAACTTCTACAGCTTCTTCTGATGCTCTTTTTGTTAAGTGAGCTTTTCTGGCAACAAGTTCAATTAGATCCCTTTTTGTCATATTAGTTTGAAGAATAGAGAAATTTAATTAAAAAGTCAAATTTTGGGGAAATTTTACTTAGCAGCAGTTGTATCAACAACTCTAACTTCCCTAATTGCAGTTACTTTTATCTGTCCTGCATACTCTGCTTCTTTTTCTAAAGCTTTAGAAATTTCGTGAGCAAGTACAGTCAATTCATCATCATTAATCTCTTCTGGATTAACAACAACTCTTACATCTCTACCTGCTTGAAAAGCGAACACACTATCTACGCCTTTAAATTTAGATGCAATTTCCTCAATTTGTGCCATTCTTTTTATGTAACCCTCATGGGGTTCATATCTAGCACCAGGTCTTGCACCGCTAATTGCGTCAGCAGTCCAAACAATAACCGATTCTATTGAAGAAAATGGCTTGTCTTCATGGTGTTCCGCAACTGCATTAACAACTTCTTTTGGAATTCCGAATCTCTTTAGAGTTGATACTCCAACTTCTACATGTGTACCTTCTTCTTCAGTTACAACTTTACCAATATCATGAAGCAAACATCCAAGTCTCACAATATCAAGATTTGCACCTATTTGATTTGCAATTGAAACACCCATTTTAGTCTCTTCAATTGTATGAATCGCTAAATTTTGTCCATATGATGTTCTAAATCGATATCTACCAATTAAACTTAAAAGTTCGCTTGGTAAATTAAAAACTCCACACTCTTCAGATATACTTTGTCCTTCTTCTAATAACACATCATCCATTTGATTTGCAATTTGTTTTACTACTTCTTCAATTCTTGAAGGTTGAATTCTGGCATCTTTTATTAATATTTCTAAAGCTCTTTTAGCAATTTCTCGCCTTATTGCATCAAATGAAGAAATTCTAATTTCATTACTTTCATCAAGTTCTATTTCCACTTTTGCAGCTCTTTCGAAAGCTCGAATATTTCTTCCTCCTGCACCAATTATTCTTCCTTTTACATCTTCATCTGGAACAGTTATTGAAGAAACTGTATATTCTGCAACATATGAAGTAGCAGCATGTTTCATCGCATCAGCTAATATTTCTCTTGCCTTTGCATTTGCTTCCAACTTAATCTTTTCCTCTGATAATCTAATTTTTTTAGCAACTTCAGAAGTTAAAGATTTTTGGACTTGATCTAGAAGCTCTTTTTCTGCTTCATCAACAGTCATTTTAGAAACTCTAGATAATTTCTCAACCAACTCTTGTTCTTGTTTCTTAATAGACTCTTCTTTTTTCTCCAAAGATTTCCTTTGATCTTTTAGATCTTCTACTAGTATTTTTAAATCGTCTGATTTTTTGTCCATATTGTTCTAAATATATTAAACTTGAGGTCAAAGAGGTAAATTACCTTAATTTAAGGCTTCGAAAGAAGATATTTTATTGCTTCTTTTTATCATATTCCTTGACTCTCTGAGGGTAATTTTACCCTTTTTATTCTAATTGGTCAATTTACAACTTTCTTTATTGCATCCCAAGAGATGCCTTTTCTTGCCAGAAACTGACTCTTTTTCTGTTTTTCTTCAAATCCTTTATAGGATTTCCATTTGTATGCATTTTTTTCAAGTAACTCTTTTGCAATTTTTGATTCATCAATTTCGTCTTTGTTCAAAACCATTTCAATAATGGTTTTATCTATCCCTTTTTGAAACAACTCGTAACTTAATGCCCTTTTCCCTCTTGGTTTAAAAGACAATCTTTGATCAACCCACCATTTAGCAAATTTTTCATCGTCAATAAGTTCTAAACGATCAAGTCTTTCAAAAAGTTCATCAAATATTGATTCATGAACTTCTTTCTTTTTTAACCAGTCTTTTATCTCTCTTTTAGATCTTGGTCTTAGTGTTGTAAATCTTAATAATTTATCTAAAGTTTTTTGGAATTGAGCCTTTTTAATAATTTCGTTAATTTCTTCTTGAGAATATTCTTTTCCTTCTTTTAAACCTAATACCACAAAATTTTCCAAATCAATTCCAAACCCAAACTTATTATCAAGATAAATATTTACTCTCCTACCATTTTTTTGTGGTTTAATTGAAGTTAATTCGGGCATTAATTGATATTATTCCTTTTCACCCAATTCTTTGGGAATTTTCTTTCCTGAAGCAACCATATCTCTAATTTTTTTCTCTAATTCTTCTTCAAACTTATGATTTTCTTCTATATATAACTTTGCAGCCTCTCTTCCTTGAGCAATTATTTTTCCTTCATAACTTAAGAAAGAACCACTTTTAATGATTAATCCTAAATCGATAGCAACATCTAAAAGACCACCTGCTCTAGAAATCCCTTCTTCTCCTCCCATGATATCAAATTCAGCAACTCTTAAAGGTGGTGCAACTTTGTTTTTAACAATTCTTGCTCTATGTCTTGAACCAATTACTTTATCTCCATCTTTTAATACTTCTATTCTTCTTAAGTCAATTCTTACTGAAGAGTAAAACTTTAAGGCGAGCCCACCTGGAGTTGTTTCAGGATTCCCAAACATAACTCCAATTTTTTGTCTCATTTGATTAGTAAAAATAAGAATAGTTTTTGATTTTGAAATCGCTCCTGTTAATTTCCTTAAGGCCTGACTCATTAGTCTTGCTTGCATTCCCATTACTGCATCTCCCATTTCCCCTTCTAATTCTGCTCTTGGAACCAATGCTGCTACCGAGTCTACAACAATTACATCTAATCCACCTGATCTAATCAAAGTTTCTGTTATTTCTAACGCTTGCTCTCCCGTGTCGGGCTGACTCATAAGAAGTTCATCTAGTTTTACACCTAAATCTTCTGCTCTTTGTGGATCTACAGCATGTTCTGCATCAATAAAAGCACACTGCCCTCCTTTTTTCTGAGCTTGTGCAATAACAGATAAAGCCAAGGTAGTTTTTCCAGATGCTTCAGGGCCATATATTTCAACAATCCTTCCCTTAGGAAGACCACCTACACCTAGTGCTAAATCTACTGCAATTGCACCAGTTGAAATTACATCAACTTGATATTTTTGATCTGCTCCTCCAAGTCTCATAATTGATCCTTTACCATATTGTTTTTCAATTTGATCCATTGCCAATTTAATTGCTTGAGTCCTTGCAGAAGAATCTGATTTTTGGGGTTTTACTTCTGGTAAATCTTTTTTCTTTTTCGCCATAATCGTTTTCTTTTACTATTTTATCAAGTAAAATGCAAGAGTCTAATATGAAAAATACGTACAAATTTTGTCCTTTTTGCAAAGAAAAACTTCAACAAAAACAAGAACTATATTTTTGTCCAAAGTGTAAAAAATCTATTTATAAAAACTTTGTTTATGTTGGAGTTGGAATGGTTTTTGTGGAAGATGGAAAAGTTCTTCTTTCAAAAAGAGGTATTGAACCGCGAAAAGGAATTTACGATATTATTGGAGGTTTTTTAGAAGAGGGTGAATATCCTGAAAAAGGAATCTTAAGAGAAGTAAAAGAGGAAACAAATTTAACTGTAAAAATAATAAAAATTCTTGGAATTTATAGAGATACATACGGAACATATGATGAACCTACATTAAATATCATCTACATAGGCAAAATCCTATCAGGAGAAATGAAAGCTAAGGATGATATATCAGAACTTAGATGGTTTAATTTGGAAAAAACAAAGGATTTAGAACTTTTTAAAAATGTAAAAGAAGCGTTATCAGACTTAAGAAGGCTTCATAAACAAAATAAGATCTAGGCTCAATTTGTGATAAAATGTAACCTTACGGGGTATAGTTTAACGGTAGAATAGGCGCATGGGGTGCGTCTGATCCTAGTTCGATTCTAGGTACCCCGACAAAATGTTTAATCAAAATTTAATTAATTCTTTAAAAAATGGAGAACTATCAGTTCTTCCAACTGATACTTTATATGGAATACATACCCCAGCTTTGAATGAAAAATCAGTAGAAAAAGTTTACGAAATTAGAAATCGAGCTCCAGAAAAACCTTTTATTATTCTTATCGGTTCAATTAATCAAATAAAACTTTTTAAAATTGATATCGATCAAAAAACAAAAGAAATAATGAAAAAATACTGGCCTGGTAAAGTAAGTATTGTTTTACCTTGCCCTTACAAAGAATTTGAATATCTTCATCGAGGAACAAAATCTTTAGCATTTAGATTTCCCAATAAAAAAGAATTAATAAATCTACTTTTACAAACTGGTCCTTTAATCTCTACAAGTGTTAATCCAGAAAGAGAACCTCCAGCTAAAACAATTGGTAAAGCAAAAGAATATTTTGGAAATAATATTAAACATTATATTGATCAAGGAAAACTTAATTCTCTTCCTTCAACAGTAATCAAAATTGGAAACGGAGAAATTGAAATATTACGACAGGGGGAAGTAGTTATTCATATCGAATAGCATCTATAGGAGAAAGGTTTGCTGCTTTTTTAGCAGGAAAAACTCCAAAGAAAACTCCAATTATTCCTGAAATTCCTATTGCCAAAATAACTGCAACTAAATTTAAACTTGCAGGAAAAATTGGTCTTATTAAAAAAACAATTAATGCAGAAAGTATAAGTGCCATTGTTCCACCAAATAATGACAATATAACTGATTCTGAAAGAAACTGAACTAAAATATCATTTTTTGTGGCACCTATTGCTCTTCTAATTCCAATTTCTTTAGTTCTTTCAGTGACTGAAGCATACATAATATTCATAATTCCTACTCCTCCAACTAAAAGAGAGATAGATCCGATAGCTACCAGAACCAAATTTAAAACACTAAATATTTGGTTAACCGCATCTAATATCTCAGTTTGTTCAATTATTGAAAAATCATCTTCTTTATATCTTTTAATAAGAATTGCTTTAGCCTCTTCTTTTAAAGAAGAAATATCTTTTTCATCTTTTGCTTTTAAATATATTGAAATAAAACTTTTATTTGGATTTAAAGAGATTGCGCTTTTATAAGGAACATATATTACAGAATCAAAATCTGGTCCTCCAAAACCACCACCACCTTTAGATTTTAATACTCCAACAACAGAGTATTGTACATTTTCTATCCTTACTTTTTTTCCTACCAATTGACTATTTGCAGGAAAAAGTTTTTCAGCAATCTTTGAACCTATTACTGCTTTTCTTGCACCTCTTTGGGAATCAGTATCCGTAAAAAAAGATCCTTCCGATAATTCATAATTTCTTATTGGAAACATATCGGCAGTAGTTCCATAAATATTTGTATATTCATCTTTAGTCACACTTTTAACTTTTACTGTTTTTTCAAAAACCGGAACAACATATTCAGTTAATTTTGCTCTTTTTAAATTTGTAACATCTCTTTCATCAAATTGAATTGTTCCTATACTACTCGAAGAACTAAAACCACCACTACTTCCCAAAAGTTTACCTGGAAAAACAATTAATAAATTAGTCCCTAAACTTTCAAATTGTCCAGAAATATAATTTTTTAATCCCAAACCTAAAGCAATAAGTAAAACTACTGACATAACACCAATAAGAATTCCCAATGAAGTTAGGACCGTTCTTATTTTATTTCTTTTAAAATCTCCCAAAGATGATTTTAATAATGATTTGAAATAGGAAAAGTTCATATATATTTTTTTACAATTTTTCCATCCTTAATAAATATTTGTCTTCGAGTTTTTTTAGCAACATTTCTATCATGAGTGACAATAACAACAGTGACATTCATTTCTTTGTTTAACCTGGCCAAAAGATTAATTATTTCTTCACCCGTTTTGCTATCCAAATTTCCAGTAGGTTCATCAGCAAGTACAATTTCAGGATCCATCATTAATGCCCTTGTAATTGCTACTCTTTGCTGTTGTCCTCCCGATATTTTATTTGGAAAAAAATTTCTCCTTTCATAAATTCCAAATTTCTTCAAAAGCTCTAGAGCTTTATTTTCATAATCTTCTTTCAATTTTTCTTTACAATACAAAGTAGGAAGTAAAACATTTTCTAACACAGTTAGTTGATTTATTAAATTGAACTGTTGAAAAACAAAACCAAGTTTTTGATTCCTTAATGTTGATATTTCATCATCAGTTAATTTCGATATATCTTTCCCATCAATTATTAACTCTCCCTTCGAAGGAATGTCTAATAAACCTACCATATGCATTAATGTTGATTTTCCAGAACCAGAAGTACCCAAAATCCCTACAAACTCTTTTTTGCCAATTTTAAAAGAAACATCATCCAAGGCTTTTACTTTTTCTCCACCCAGTTCGTATTCTTTTGTAACATTCTTAAATTCAATAATTGGCTTCATTTACTTAGATGTTATAAACAATGTCCCCTTCATTAATGCTCTTTTTTATTTCTATTGAAGTATCTGATTCTAAACCTGTCTCTACATAGACTTTCTCCATCTTTTTACCAACTAATAAATATTTTCCATTCGAATCTTCTTTAACGAATTCAGAAGGAACAAATAAAGTATTTTCTTTCTTTTCAAGAATAATATTTGCATCTCCAGTCATGCCAATTTTATATTTCAAATCCTTGTTATCCAACTTTACAAATGAAATCTTTGCTTCATACACTGTTCCTGTTTCACCTAAAACTGGAGTATAAGAAATACTCTCAATTTTTCCTTGAATAACATTCTCTGGATATGCATCAAAAATTACTTCAACATCTTTTCCTTCAGATACACTTACTAAATCTATTTGATCAACAGAAACAGAAAAATATATTTTATCAGGATTAACAATCTCAAATTGTGCCTGTGTAGGAGAAATATTTACTCCCGCTTGAGAACTAGTTACTTTTGTAACTACTCCAGAAATTGGAGTTGAAATACTAGAAAGTTTTATTGCTAAGTCTTGAGCCTCTACATCCAAAACACTATTTTCCAAAACAAACTGATTCTTTTGCAAAATTCTTTTTATTTTTTCTCGATAATCATCATCTGAATTTTCTTGATAATTTTCATAATCTTTGTTTAATTGATCAAAATCAATTCTAGTAATTGAATACAAGTTTAAAGTTTTTTTCAAACTAATATTTGCAAGTCTTGTATCAAGAGATGCAATAGACTGGTTTTTTCTAACAAAATCTCCCTCTTTGACACCAACCCAACTCATCAATCCACCCTGTTGAAACTGTAAGGTTACTTTCTCTGTTGAGTCTATTTTCCCAGAAAAACTTATTTCTTGTTTTATTTCTCCTTTTTGGACTGTAAAACTTGCAATTTCTTTTTTAGGTTTACGAAGAAATACAAAAAGTAGCACTAAAACCAATATCCCTACTATCAATAACCATTTTTTCGATTTAATTAATTTTTTCATATCTGAATGCCTAGCCTTAAACTAGAGGATATATCCTAACACTACAAGGCTATAAATTCAAGCCACTCTTTCTTTTAATGCAGAATAAAACTTTTGAAGATAATCTTCTGCCTTATCCCAATGTTTTTCTCCTAATCCTTTCTGGGCCAAATTTCTTTCTACACCTGCCATTACTCTCAAATGAGCTATTTTTGCGGCTTGTAATAAAGAAATTCTATACACTTCCGCATAAAGTTCTTGAGCAGTTTCCTCTGCCAACTTTGCCTTTGCCACATCTTCTTTTCCTTCCGTTTCTTTTAAGAGCCTGGTCTCAAGTGAAGCAACAATTGAAGGCTCAAAGGCAAGTTTTAACTCTTTTTTAATTAAAACATAAAACTTTTTAAGTTCATTCTTTGCTTTAACCCAATCTTTTCCATTTTCTTTCTCCAAAAAGGCATTAATCATATATTTTGCAGCTTTTAAACCAAGTTTTTTGGATAAACCGAACTGTTCTCTTAGATGTTTAGCTGCATAATCTCTTAATCTCTCTCCTTCAGGTATTTTTGAAAGTCTCCACCAATCTATCTCAAATTTTGCAACAATCTCAGGTCTAAAGTTCAAATGCTCGATTGCATCATTTCCCCCAAATCTCCTTCTCCTACGACTATAATCTAAAAGAATTTCTTTTAACTTTTCTGGAGTAAAATCTGGAAAATGACAATCTAACCAATATGTTTCAGCATAGGCATACTGCCACAATAAAAATCCACTTATTCTCTGTTCTCCCGAAGTTCTAATAAGCAAATCCAAATATGGATATGGTTGGTTCTTAGTGTCTAAATATTTCTCAAAGAGTTCTTTACTTACCTTTTCTGGTTTTATTCCATCTTTAATTATTTGTTGAGTAGCCCTAACAATATCATCATGTCCACCATAATCGATAGCAATATTCATAATGTACTTTTTATTATTTTTAGTCGATTCTTCTGCAAAAATGATTTTTTTGAGTAGAAATTTTGGAATTCTGTCTTTTCTACCTAAATGAATAATTCTGACTTTGTCTTTTTGAGCTTCTTTTAAATAATCATCTATTAACTTTTCATACAACTTCATTAAATAATTTACCTCTCTTTTTGATCTGTCCCAGTTTTCTGTTGAAAATCCCCATAGAGTGACTGTGTGAATTCCTAAACCTCTAGCTGCCCTTGAAAGCTCTACTGCCCTCTCAAAACCCTTCTTATGGCCTTCTAGAGTATATAAACCGCGTGCTCTAGCCCAACGTCTATTACCATCAGGGATAATACCCAAGTGATTCGGCACTTGTGTTCCTTTTGGTAAAATCATTCTTTTTGTTTTAGGCATGGCAAAATTATAACACGAACATATATATACCAGTATAAATACTATTTAATGAA
>Ga0268280_1002176_pt1 | contig 11830 bp, 16 predicted proteins | sample saktaG_9_FD_190139 | JGI IMG/M metagenome (GOLD analysis project Ga0268280, IMG submission 190139) | Saline water microbial communities from Sakinaw Lake, British Columbia, Canada - sak_2011_5_24_40m | ecosystem: Environmental > Aquatic > Non-marine Saline and Alkaline > Saline ...
ACATCACTTGAAAAAAGAAAATGGTATAAATCAGAATCAATCTTTGATGTTACATTTCCACCTTCAAATGTTATTTTTTGTAATCCCATCAGAACTCACCTCCATCGATGTCTGTATTGGTAATTGTAATATTGCTTGTTGACCCATTACTTGTATTTTTACTGAGTAGTTGGATTTTTTCTGTTAGTTTCACTCGATACTCTCCTAATGTAATCACTGCATAATTCATTGAATCTTTGAATGTTATTCCTGTAATCACTGATTCATAGGTTTTTCCTTTGTGGATGAATGACACATAATCACCGAGATAAATGTTGCTAAAAGGAATGAACACCTTGTTTTTCATGTCAATCATAAAAGTAATATTATGATCTAGTTTGGATGTTACCATTTCACTTCTTGCTTTGGTTTCAAGTGTTTCATAATCATTATCAGTATAGATATAACTTTTGGCCATAACGCTTGTATATCTATCATCTGATGTACCATCTTCTGTGATTTCTCCAGTTGTCAGTAAATAGTAAGTCTTGATCGTTTGATTAATCTGATTATCACTTCTAGGATAAAAGACAACTTTATTAATAAGTTGACTTGTTGAATCATTGGTCTCCACATTTAAGATAGATGAGAAATCACTCTTAATCACCATACCTTGATTGACATTTACAATACGAAAAATAATACCGGTAATACGTCCTCTAAGATAAGTAACATCTGTATCAAAACTTATGCCATAACCTTTTGAAACGAGTTCAAATATCTTTGACATATTGATGATATTATCTGATTCAAAGCTAAGACTTCCAGATACGCTTGTTTCTTTGCTAACGGTTAAGTATGATAAATTTTGTTTTTCATCTGAGTTATTCTTAAAGTAACTTGTGATGATTTGATCTAAATAATCTGCTAAATCTCCACTAAAAGTTATTGCTGGTATATCTAAATTAAAAATCTCCCTAAAATCGAGAGATTTAATGTTTGTTGTAAAATCATCTAAGAGTTCTATACTTTCCAAAATACCGATGTACGAATAGATATCACTTTTCAAAACTACGATATCACCAATAGTACAATTGATATTTGTCTTGTTTACCTTGAACGTCGAACGCTTTATAAGGACCATATCCAAAGCAAGTTCATATTGAGTACTGACATAGGCATTATCTTTATACTGCAGTGTACTTCGATCTAGAAATAGTAATTTCATATTTATATTCCTAAATAGCCTTCAAGGACAGTTACTCTACAAATTGATTCTGTAGCGACACCTGGTTTAAATTCTATTTCATAATCCCCATGATCCAAAAATATAAAGTTATCTTCTTCAAAGTCCTGGAATCCATATATGTCAGAAACCACTCCAGATTCATCCATTAACATTTCTTGTTTGCTTGGAGTCGAATTTATGGTTATCGTTATATTTTCTGCAGTCAAATATAACCTTAGTTTAGATACTACTTCTCCGTTCTTTTTGATTAGAAGTTCTGGATTCACAACACTACCCATCATCTCAATAACAACAGGTGCATCATTTAACCCTTCATTTCTAATGAATACTTTACCTTCATATGAACTCGAATAGTAGTATGGATAACTATAAGGATAAACTTTTCCGCTTGATGAACCATTGGCAATGATCTCATAGGATTTTTCTTTTAACCATAACGATAATTTTTTAAATACGATTGTACTTTGGATAGTGCCTGCTACGAGTTCTGCTTTTGATAAACTTATAACATCTACATAACAATACGCCTTGAATGCATCAGTCTGATAATACAATTTGATGTCATCATTACTTTTACTGATGAAGTCAACGAATGCTTTATAGCCTTCATATCCTTTCAAAAATATAAGTGTTGTTGTTACTTCAGTAAGTGGGATATTATATTCAGATCTTGTGAAGTAGTTTTGATACTCGAGATACTTGGAATCTAGAGAAAACCCTAACCCACTCACCTGTGAGATAAGCGTTTGATTTTGATAGTTGAAATAATAAATGTCGCCATACTTGTTCTCTATATAAAATTGTCTGATCAAATCACACTACCTCCTAACGCCTTGTTGATTGAGTCAATATCAAAGGTTGGTGATGTTGTATTAATTGTGATGTTATTCATATTACTTGTGGATGTGTTTGAATTTGAGTTATTCACAGTGCTTGAACCTTTTAAGTTAAACGTATCAGCAAAGAAGCTTCCAATTCCGCCAAAAAATCCACTGACTTTATCTGCTGCATTTGACGCAAAATCACTAATGCCTTCAGTTACTTTATTAGCTATGTTGGAGATGCCCTCTGTAACACCTGAAAATGTATCTTTTATTTTTCCACCGAAGTCTCCTATTTTCGATGGTAAATCACCAATCCACTCAAATATCTTCTGAATAAATTCAACAATCTTTTGAACCACATTCAACACTGGTTCAAGTACTGTTTTAAGAACATTAATAGCAGGAACCAAAATAGCATTTAATACTTCTCCCACTATTGTTATTAAAGGTGCTAATAATCCTAATATTTCAGCGAACATTTGGATTTGAGTAATGAGTGGCATTAAGATGACATCCAAAATAGGAACAAGTAAATCTACAAGCATAACTACCAGGTCAATGATGACATCTAAAATTGGTTGTAATGCTGTCATTAGACTATCAACGATTGCTAAGATAGGTGGAAGCAACTGCATGAATGTTTCCATGAGTCTTCCAAGTAAAGCCTTAAATTCTTCACTTTGAAATAAAGCCATCGCTAAAATAGCAATCAGTGCACCGATTCCAAGTGTTGCTGCATTGATACCAACACCTGCAAATATTCCTGATGTTCCTACTGCTTTTAACCCCAATGATGCCATATTGAGTAGTGGTCCTACTTTACCAACTACTGATAGTACTGGACCGATAGCAGCGACTAAGGCTATGATCGTTGCAATGATTTTCTTTGTTCCTGAATCTAAGTTATCCCACTTTTCAATCCAATCTTTTACAGTTGGTATAATATTGTCTCTAACATTTATAATTAACTCTTGTAAGACTGGTAAAACTGTACTTGCTATATCAACTGCTAAACTTGATAGTGCTTGCTTCGTGCGATCAAGTGCATCTGTAAACTCACCTGCTTGTTCTGCTTGCTCATTAGTGACAATACCTAGTTCTCTCGCTTCGTTTCTTAAACCATTTATTGCATCTGTTTCACTAGATAAGATTGGAAGTACTTCAGTCCCAATTTTCTCACCAAAGAATTCGTTAGCTATACCAACACGGACAGCTTCATCAGCAACATTACTTAAAGCACTTCGAATCAATTCAAATGCTTGATCAGCATCTTTTCCTTTAAGATCATCTACTGTTAATCCGATCATTGCTAAACTATCTGCTACCTTATCTCCGTTACCAGTTGCGATATCTCCTAAGATTCCATTCACTTTCATAAATGCTTTAGACATTGATTCAGTTGAAGTTCCCATGATCGTTGCGACATGATTCCATTCTTGGAACTTTTCAGCTGACAATCCTAATTTCTGAGCTGTATCACCAATTTCATCAGCAGTATATGCAGTCTTAACAGAGAAGGCTGTTAAAGCAGCAACGGCTCCTAAAATAGGAACCGTTAAAGATTTAGTGAGTGTTGAACCAAGTTTACCGATTTTCTCAAAATTGGCATTACTTAGCTGCTTAATTTTATCGGCAGTTTTACCGAGCTCGTTATTCAACTTAGAAACTTCTGCTTCTGAATATGAAACATTGCGTTTCATCTTGTTGAATTCTTCTTGACTCATATCTCCTACTTGAACTGCTTTTTTAGCTTTTTCAAGTTCTTGATTCTGAGTTTCAAGTTTCTTTTTTGTTTGAACTAAAATATCATTGAGTTTTGATTGCTTTTCTTTCCAAAGATCTAGGTTCGTACTATCATATTTCAGGTTAGTATTAATGGCTTTTAGATCTTTGTTTTGTTCCTTCAGTTCTTTTTTAATCCCATTTAGATCATTTTCTAGATCTTTACCATCAAGAGTAAGCTTGATATTTAAACCTTTAACTGTTTCTGCCATAATACTCACCTCCTGAGCAAAAGAAAAACACATCGTTTGATGTGCTTAATCTAATTTAGTCTTTAAATAACCGATGTATACATCTATTCCATCAGAAGCATATTTAATATTTGCTATATCTGTTTCTTGGAAATTTAAAGGCACCTTAATGATATCGCCAGATTTCATCAACTTCTTAATACCAATAAAATCTAAAAACTGATGTAAATCATTATAGTTTCGTTCAAGTGACTCCGCTATGCTCCTGTGAGTTAAAAACTGATGTATGATAAAAACAGCACAATTTGATTTGTTTTTCTTTGCTTCAGTTATTGTGCCAACAAGTCCTGAAAATAGTTGATACCTAAGTTCCTTATACGCATTTATATCAATTTTGTTTTCTTTACCATTTAGCGAATCAAATATGGCATCAAGTCTGATATCCTGATTTGAGTTTTGCCCAATCTGTCTTTTTTTATTAACATAGTCATATTTTTCTTTTATTAATTTGGCATACTCTTCATTTCCTTTTGCTTCCACTCCTATAGTCATTTTGCCTTTGTCATAAATTACGTTTTTGAATAGGATATCATGATTTCTGGGACCTCTAGGCACATTATCAAATGGTGTAGTTGCTTCAAAAAAGCCATCAATGAGTTTAATTAATCCAAACTCACTTTCAAGCATAATAGTAAATGGATCAGTGTTTTCATTGAACCAAAATCTGGCTAATGACTCTGCACTTTTTCCTTCGCACCAATCTTTCTTTTTGCCAAACTCATTATAGGCAATTTCAACATCATTATAATTCTTTAATTGCCTTTTCTTGTTTCTAAAATAAAAATTGATATTAGCCATACAAACACCTCTTCTCAACTACATTTTAACAAATTAATGTAAGTTTTGATAGTTATAATAAGAATTTATCTATATCAGTTTGAGTAGCTCTTTTATTTGCTATATTTCCATTGATCACATTCATTTCAAGTCCTACAATTTCAAAATAGGTATCTAAGTCAAAGTTTTTTGTGTCTTCAATCGAAATACCCAGATGTGAAAGATTAAAAATGATGTTTGCTGTTATGTTTTTAGAGTCAGAGTTATTTGGGACTCCCCTTGCTTGCTGACCCTTTTTGAAAGGTACCAAGCATTTCACCTATCGTATTCGTCAGATTTTCAAGCTCGCTTTGATTACTTAAAATTGAAAAATCCAACGACATCAAAAAGTCGTTATAAGATTGTTTGCTAAAAGGTCGATGTAACACATATATAATCCGGAAAATGGTGTCAATCACAGTTGATAGATCATCTTCTTTTTGTGTACTTGATTTTTCTAATTTCTTAATATCACTAAATAGCTCTGTCGAGAACACGTTGCGGTAATCAATGATCGTAAATAATGATGAATGAAGGCGATAATCTGTATCACCAAGTTTGAGGTTTTTTTCCATGTTAGATTATCTCCTTAATTAAACGTTGGTAGCGTTGGTGCTGTCGTAAGGAAAGCTACATAGTTTGTATCTCCAACACCTGCAATAACTCTTAGAATCAGATTACTTCCAGATTCAATTGGTCTTGCTGTAATGTTTAGCGTTATTGAGTTTGCCTCAATGGAATCAGCTTTTGATTTACTTGCATCACCAGACGGAGTCGCTGTACATAAGAAATACCAAATACGTCTTGCTTTGATATCACCTTGAATTTCATAACCCAGTGCAAAGGTCTTTGTTTCGCTATTTACTACCTCTACTAGGTTTCCATTCGTATCTTCCAAAACCCCAAAGATATCCTTCTTAAACACATCATCAACCTCTGTAAATTTAAGAGTGACAGTTGTTCCTGAATTAGATACTAGGGTTGCAATTACTTTATCATCAGCATAAACTTGTGTGCTTCCACCGATTGCTTCAGTTGTTATTTCTTGTGCGCCTTCTAAACGCTTAGGTGTTGCAAATGTCCAACTACCATCTTCTGCTTGAGTAGCAAGTGCATAGTGTACGTTTGTTAAACCAAATGTTACTTTATTACTCATTTAAAATACCTCCTGTTTGATTTCATATACTCTGTTAACTGATCCATCTTCATTGATGAATTCAGATAATAATTCAAATTCATATCCCATAGAATATAGGGATGCTTCTAGTCTATCTTCAATTGACAGATCCTTTTTTTCAGTGATTAAGCTCACTTGAAAAGTTGCTACTTTCGCTAAGGATTTATCATCTGCATAAACGATTGTTCGATTACTGAGTTCTTGGTAAATGATATAATTCGGATCATCTTCTAATCCTTCTCTTGTTCCATACGATACCTTTCCAGGTAATGCAGAGTTAAGAGCATTAAATAGGTTTTCTAGTTTTTCCTGCATTAATCATCACCTCTTTCAATAATTGATTTAATATCTTCTAGCATCTTTGGTGTTAGCAAATCAAAGGCTGGACGCATAAATGGTCTTGGACCTACATATTTCCCACTACGATGTGTAAAACCAAATTCAAGTAAGTGTGTCAATTTTCCTTTTTCATTTGAAAAGATTGAGACTGTTTTATTGACACCACTACCTTGAGGTTCAGCAATAAATGAATCAGCAAATGGTTTAGAACCACCACTTCTAGGTGCATGTGCAGTGATATACTTTATAATTTCCAGCGCTGTTTCATCTAGTTTCTTTTCAAGTTTGACAATAACTTCTTGTGCATAATCATCTACCATATTGGATATAGCAGTGCCTAGATCATCAAGCGTAACCAATGATATCACTCTTTCTGATTTTGGTTCTGCTCAAGTAAAGTTCAATGAACTGGCCAATTTGATAGGTTCGTTCAATCTTATAGATGACACCAGCAATATCTGCATACTTGCTGTTATCGTATAAGAAACTCTGAATCTTAAGTGCTATATCAATTTTGATGTCTGATCGTTTGCTTTCATAATATTCGTTCGATGTAATACTGAAATTAATACCTACTACTTCTTTGAAACTTTGAAGTTGATATGTAGAAGATCCAATAGAATTTTGAACCAAATCCATAGTTAGTAATTGCAATCTGATGTTTGGTGAATTAGGATACATTTTCTATAACTCCCTTAGTTAATGCAATTTGTCCCACCAACATATCAAATGTCTTTGGTAGTTCTTTTGCACTTCCATCATTCTTGAAGCCAAAAAACGTCTTTACATAGATAATAATCACAGTACTAACCATTGGATTCGATTCATCATTAATATAAGAAGGATCAATCCCACAACTCGTCAAGTATGCTTTGCAACTACTTATGTGAGTAGAGAGCTCATCGTCAGCATATGTTTCTGATAGTGGTATGAGTAGTGCTTTTTTCACAATGTCTAGTATCGCCATGAGATCAATCCTTTCTAATAATTTTCAACTAGCTTCAGCTATTAAGCTGCGGCTTTCTTTTTAATGCGTAGGAATCCGTTATATCCCACTACGTTACCACCAGTAAATACTGATGCTTTGTAGCTAATGATTCCGTCTTTGAATTTGTAGTCAGTTGATTTGCCAATTTCAACCGGTGAGAACACAGGTACTTCATAATTTTTAAGCGCTCCGTATGCTATAACATATTCACCAGCTACAGTATTACTATCAGCGATAGCTTTACAATGAGAGTTGATAATGTATGGAATGCCATCAATCGTTTTACTCACATAATCGATTGTATGCACTTTGCGACCTTCTTGAGTCTTAAGTCCAGCAAATGCTCGTAAGTCATTCTTATTCAAGATAAGTACAGCTCCACCTTCGATTTCTTCATCTCCACCGTAAGCAAAGACAATGTCATCAAGTGTTGAATCAGTGATTGCTTCAATTTCAAGGGCAGCTTTATCCGCAAGTGCAACTGCAGCATCACTAAAGATACCAGTAAAAGTATTAGTTGTTCCGGCACCTCTTAAGATTTGTTCACTGATTTTCTTTTTAAGTGAAATATTGATGTTGCGTAGTACTTCAGCTTGATAAGGAATAGCAGGAAGTTTTTCAAGTTCTTCTGTGATTTCTGTATAAGCTGTAATCTTCACTTTAGAAATTGTTAAATAACCAAATGCAGGTTCAGTTTCGCTGTAAGGTTGTCCTTCAAGAGTCGTACCAGCAATCCCGTTACTTTTAACAAATGATTTCTTGTATGTTTCTCCCCCATTTAAGTTAATCACATTCACACGATCAACTAATGTTGATACTTGAGCAAATGGAACAGGTGCTAATCCAGAAGCTGTGGTTTCAGGTAGCAAGATTTCTTCGCTTGATACTTGGATGACACGGTTTTCTCGTAAACTGGCTCCACGTTGTTCTAATTTCTCTTTATCGATTTTATTGCGATTATCAATAACAATTGGTTTGATTTCTGCTTTGCTAGCGATGGCCATTTTCTTATCGATGACACTTCTTTCTTCTTGAAGATTAGTAGTTTCAGTTTCTAATGTTTCAAGTTTGGTAATATCTGCTTCATTATCGACAAGACCTCTGATTTCAGTCAGTCTTGATTCGATTTCTTTTCGTCTTAATTCTAGATTCATAGTTTTTTCTCCTTTAGATTTGTGTTTTGATTTTGATTCGTTTCTTAATAATACTTGACTTTTGTTCTTGCTCAGCTAAGTCCATAGCCTTTAGTTCCAACTCCATAGATTCTAAAGATCGAGCGAATATACTAGTTGCATCATATGCCGGAGTATCCACTACCGACACATCATACAAACGTTCTATTTTTGTAATGGTTCTTTTTGGAATTCTACCTTCTCTGTTCCATACTTGTTCATCCACAGTAAAGGCAAAACTCATCTTGTCTAATAAACCACTTCTTACCATTTTGTAGATGTCCTGGTTCGTATTGGTATCAAGTAACTCAGCACGTACTTTGAGTCCAATACTATCTACTGTAAGCGATAAGGATTGATTCTTAGTTCTAGCGATAATTAAAAAGGAGTCCATATGATTATATTTCATAGGAACATCCTTCATTTTGGTCTCTGATAATGCTCTTGAATCGATTTCTTCAATGAAACCATATTCTTGATCACCTATAAGTGTTTCGTTATTAAAGACTAACGCATAGCCTTCTAATATCATCTTATCCTCTTCTTCATGAAGAGTTACGTCTGCAAGTCTAGTTTCCTTGATCATCTTTTCTTACCTCTACTTTCTTAGGTTTTGTTGCTGTTTGTTTCTCAGTTAGCTGATATTCATATTCTAGTTCAGAGTCCTTATAGAATAGAGAATGTAATTTTTCCTTTTTGCAATAATCATCTATAATGATTGATTTCATCTTTTGTGTTTCCAATATAACTTTTAACGCTTCCTCTGATATTTTCCCATTAACTGTTATTTTCATTTGGCTTTTCCTCCTTAGTTCCTACTTGATATTGATTTGCTTTATCGGCATCGACAAAGTTTAATGATTGAAGTCGTTTGTTTCCACCTTCAATTGGTTCTAATCCTAACAATGCTCTTGATTCATTCAGTGACATAATGCCAAGACTCATAAGTTTCTCAATGGCATTTACTTTTGTATTCCATGATGCATATTGCAATCTTTCACTATAAAAAATGATCTGCTCTCCACGCTCTAATTGATTCTCAGTTAATAATCCTAAAGAAAAAGCCTCGCTTAATTGAATAGCAATAGGCTCTATCGTTGACTCATAGAATGAGTTATACTCATCTTCTGTGTATTTGTTAGTAAAGATTGGAACAGATACACCGAAGTAATCCAGAATCTTTGCTTGCAAAAATTGAAGTGTATCTTTATCAATGAGTTTAGGATCGACTTGTAAAGGTATATATTCCGACTTCAAATCAATCGGTATGATTGAACTTCCTTTCATACTTATAGATTCAGAAAGTGCCGCATCAAATAGATCTCGTTGTTTTTTCTTATCTACCTCTGATAACATCCCATTCATCTTGATGATACCTTTGATTTGCATAGATGACTTAACAGCATTATCGATTCCCTGAAGTAAACTATCATTAATTGAGATTGTCTTTAGAATCGCTTCATGATCACCAGTTGATCCACTTCCACCAAAGATATCGTTTTGTCCGAAATGGCGTCTCAAATGTATTATATTATCGTAAGGAAGAATATAAGACTCCCCATTATCAAACAGAAACTTAATGAAGTAAGCATCTGTACTATCCACTATAATTTCAACTGTAATTGGTCGTAAAGGATAGATACCTAATAGTTCACCGGAATCCTTATCAAATTTCGGATAGACAAATGCATTATCATTCAGTAGTAATAATGTGATTGTTTTGTATATAAAATCATAGGGAGTCATGATTTCATTTGGCTTATACTTCAAAAGAAAAGACAGTCGACCTTTTTTCTCAGTCACTGTCTTATCATTTTCGGTTTTGATAAATCTTGGTTTGAGTTTAGCACATTGGCTAGCTACTCGATCAATACAAATTTTTACAACATCACTTTTTGAAATGTTAGTTCCAAATGGTGTGTAAAAAGTATTTAAATTACTAATTAACTGGAGTGCATCAAATGATCCAGTTTTTTGCTTTCGTTTAATGAGACCCATGTGCACCTCCTGTTATTCTTTTGGTATTGGGATAGCAAATCCAAAGGAATGTCCTTTTAAATTAATAAGTTCTTTATCAGTGTAATCTTTGATTCCTAAGTCTTCAATTTCTTGACTTAATGTGCCTTCATTTCTAAAATAGAAAACTGAATATTTTGACATATTGCTTTGCGTTATATAAAATATATTTTTAATTTCTGGACTGTTTTCCATCAAATCTAACAGTTCCTTTAGATGAATTGGAAGTAAAATTTGTGTTTTATCATTTTCATCTAAAACAATATCTGGAAGATTGGAAGAATTCTCAATTACAAATCCGAATTCATATGGCATCTGCAACTCATCTACTTTTGCATGTTTCATATAATTTTCCAGTTTTTTGTAGTGATTTGTAAAGTTGCGTTTATAATTGCTTATATAGTTTTGAATGCTTCTATCAGATGTATATATATCTCGTTTAATTACTGTTTTATCAGGTGATTTTCTTAAACTTTTATTTGCATGCAAATCGAAGTCTCTCGTTACTCTTGCTTCTTCTTTTCTCATTTCAGTTCCTTTTTTGGTGTTTTCAGAAGAGTCGAAGATGAAATGTTCAAAAAAATAGGTGAAACTATTATCACCAATAACAATATCAGGTCTATCAAAATGTGCTATATTCATCGTTTCCATTCTTTTTGAAAATAACTCTAGATATCTTTTTGATGTTTCGCCATAATAATTTACAGCATTGTTATTATTCAAAATTCTAACAAATCTTTCTGCCTCTGACATATAACCACCTCTTAAGGGTAATTATATCATGTTTTCATAATCTGTCTTATACCTATTTAAAACAACATAAGCAATGATTAATGCAACAGTACCATCAATTCGTTTGTATTTCGAGTTTAGCTTTGACGGTTGAATATTTCCATTTAGATCAACCTTCGCTTGTGTGTTAGACAAACACCATTTCATGATTGGATTGTTGTTGTAATTCACTAAGTTGTTTTTTAAGTCTGCTTCTAAGATTTTCATCGGTTCAGATAATGAATAGATACCTTGTCTAACTTTATCCATGTTAAATCCTAAGTCTTCCATTTCTTTAATCCAATACTGTGAGTTCCAGGGGTCATATCCAACCCACAAAGGTCTAATGCCATATGTTTGAATCATCTTCATGAACCATTGAGTAACCAAACTAAAGTCGTTTTGATTTCCTTCAGTTAACGTCACAAAACCTTTCTTGATCCAAATATCATAGGGTACGTTATCT
>Ga0268280_1002177_pt1 | contig 11827 bp, 8 predicted proteins | sample saktaG_9_FD_190139 | JGI IMG/M metagenome (GOLD analysis project Ga0268280, IMG submission 190139) | Saline water microbial communities from Sakinaw Lake, British Columbia, Canada - sak_2011_5_24_40m | ecosystem: Environmental > Aquatic > Non-marine Saline and Alkaline > Saline ...
GACGACTCTCGCTTTTGCAGCAACTGCGCCACGCCCTTGAATCTGGAGGAGACCCTTCCGGCCTCCCTGACGCAAACCCTGGCCACTCCTCTACCCGTCGTCTCGATGGGTGCCCTCATCGCAGGCAAGTACAAGATCGTCGAGGAGATCGGCCGGGGCGGGATGGGCGTCGTATACAGGGCCGAGGACCTCCGGCTCCAGCGGACCGTGGCCCTGAAGTTCCTGCCACCGCACTTGGCCGATTCCGCCGAGCTCAAGGAACGGTTCTTGATCGAGGCCCGTGCGGCCGCGGCCCTGTCCCATCCGAATATCTGCGTTATCCACGAGGTCGGGGAAGACGAGAAGCGTCCCTTCATCGCCATGGAGTATGTCGATGGCGAGACCCTCCGGGACAGGATCAAAAAAAAGCCCCTAGCAACGGAAGATGCCCTGTCTATCGTGAGCCAGGTCGCAGCCGGGCTGGGCGAGGCCCACCATAAAGGCATTGTCCACCGGGACATCAAAAGCGCCAACATCATGGTCACGACGAAGGGTCAGGCCAAGGTCATGGACTTCGGGCTGGCCAAGCTCCGGGGCGGCTCGTCGTTGACGAAGAGCCAGACGACGTTGGGTACGGTGGCCTACATGTCGCCGGAGCAAGCCCGGGGCGAGGAGGTTGACGGGCGGACGGACCTCTGGTCGCTGGGCGTCGTGCTCTACGAGATGCTCACGGGCGAGCTTCCGTTCAGGGGCGACCGGGACCTCTCGATCATCCACTCCATCGTCCACGAGGACCCGAGGCCGATCAAGCTCCGCAAACCGCCCGTCCCCTTGGAGTTGCAGCAGGTCGTCGCCCGAACCCTGAGGAAGAACCGCGATTCGCGCTACAGCTCGGCCGAGGACGTGCTGAAAGATCTGAGGATATATGAGGAGATACTCCAGGCGGAATCGGCGGGCGTCTTCAATCTGCGCTCGCTCGTGAAGCGGCTCCGTCGTCCCGCGGTGACCATTCCCACGGTGCTGGCGGTGGCAGCGATCGCGGCCGCGGCCGTCTGGTTCTTCAAGCATCAGGCCAAGGTCCGTTGGGCCATGGAGGTCGCCATCCCGGAGATCGAGCGGATGATCGAGGAGAACGACGTCTGGCGGAACCTCGTCCCGCCTTACCGCCTCGCTGAGAAAGCTGAAGCCGTCCTCGGGAACGACCCCAAGTTGGCGGAGCTTTTCTCGAAATGCTCCCTGAACATCGATGTTAAAACAGAGCCTTCCGGCGCCAGGGTCTACATGAAGGAATACGAAACCCCCGACGCCGAGTGGTCCTATCTGGGCAAAACCCCGATCGAGAAGATTCGCCTGCCCGTCGGGATCTTCAGATGGAAGCTCGAAAAAGAGGGCTACGAGACCGTCCTGGCGGCGGCGTCCACCTGGAGTACTGATCTTGCGAACCATGACATCATCATCCCCTACGATCTCGTCAGATCGCTGGATAAGACGGGAAGCATCCCGCCGGGTATGGTGCGCGTCCAGGGCACGAAAACGGCCGTCGGAACCCTGGGTGACTTCTTCATCGACAGGTGCGAGGTCACCAACAGACAATTCAAGGAGTTCGTCGACAAGGGCGGGTACAGGAACAAAGAATATTGGAAATATAAAATAGTTAAAGACGGAAAGGAGTTGACCCGGGAGGAGGCCATGAGGGAGTTCGTGGATCCAACGGGCCTGCCTGGCCCATCGACCTGGAACGCGGGGGATTATCCCGAGGGCGAAGGCGACCACCCAGTTTCAGGCGTTAGCTGGTACGAAGCGGCGGCCTACGCCGAATATGCCGGGAAGAGCCTGCCGACGACCGCCCATTGGAACGTGGCGAGAGGAGGGGTGACGCCTATGATTCAGGTCTTCCAGCTGGGAGGCTTTGCGGTGTTGGCGGCATTCTCAAACTTCGGGGGCTCAGGCCCCGTCCCGGTGGGAAGTCTCCAGGGTTGGACCGTTTACGGAGCCTTCGACATGGCAGGGAACGTCAGGGAGTGGTGCTGGAACGAGACCCCGGTGGGAAGGGTCATCCGAGGCGGAGCCTGGGAAGACAACACCTATGAGTTTGGCAATGTCAGGCAGGCTCCCGCAATGGACCGCTCCGCCAGGAACGGGCTCCGGCTGGCGTTCTACCCCCATCCCGAGGCGATCCCTGAAGCGGCGCTCGCCCTTCGTCAGCCTCTCAGAGTACGTGCCGATGTGCGGACGCGGCAGCCGGTGGCCGACCCCTTCTATAGTATCTACAGGGAGCAATTCTCCTATGATAAGACCGATCTCGACGCCCGCGTGGAGCATCGGGAAGAGAGTCCGGGAGGGTGGATCCGCGAGAAGGTCTCCTTCGATGCCGCCTATGGCGGCGAGCGGGTTCTGGCCCATCTCTTTCTTCCCAAGAACGCGCAGCCCCCGTATCAAACAGTGATCTATTTTCCGGGTTCGGCCGCGACATGTCAGAAATCGAGCGATGATCTCGAGAACTATTATGAATTCTCCATGTTCCTCTCGTTCCTAGTTAGGAACGGCCGGGCCGTGCTATTTCCGGTTTATAAAGGGACTTTCGAGCGAAGCGACCCGGCTTTAGCCTCGATCCACTCCGGAGTCGAGTCTTACGCCTACACCGAATACTTGATCCAACTCGTCAAGGATTTCAGAAGATGCGTCGACTATCTGGAGACCCGCCCCGATATCGACAGCCGGAAGCTCGCCTATTACGGCATGAGCTGGGGGGGCCTGCTCGGAGCGATCATCCCGGCGGTGGAGGAGCGTCTCCAGGCCAGCGTTTTGTGTTCAGGCGGCCTCACGGGGTGGCCGATCCGCCCCGAAGCGGATCCGATCAATTATGTGACCCGGGTCAAGACGCCTACGTTGATGTTGAACGGGAAGTATGACACGAGTTTCGGTTTGGAGGAAGGCATCAGATCCGTGTTCGACCTACTGGGGACCCCAGCGGAACACAAGGACCTGAAATTGTACGACACCGACCACATCCCTCCCCGGAACGAATTCATCAAGGAGACTCTGGCCTGGCTGGACAAATACCTCGGGCCGGTGAAGAGATAAACCCGGACAGACAGCCCTCGAGGTCGAAGGCTCGTTCGTCCGGGTCCGAGAAGGTCTCGACGCCTTTTACTTGGATTTCTTTTTGGCCTTGGCCGCCACTTCGGCCTTGCTCGTCCGCCTCAGGTCTGCGGCGTGGGCGCGCTTGTAGGTCTGGATGTCTTTAAAGCGCCCCTTGGCATCGCGCACGGCATAGAGTTTGGTCCCCTTGGAACTGCGATGGGTCGTTCTTTTAATAGGCATACTTCCTCCTTCGATAGATTTCGCTGACGCCGTCGGACGGTCGAACGAGCGGCGGCGATAGACGGCTCATCATTTTTAAGAGATCCGACGTATTCCCCTCAGCGGCAGGGCGCCGCTTTCTTAAACGCATGTGACGACTTCAGTCTAATGAACGCAACCTCGGATGTCAATGAAAACCGGCCCGGAGTTTGCCGCGGCCGCGGATTTCTGCTATAAAGTCCCTCCATGATCCGCGCCGTCATCTCCGACCTGGGCCGCGTCGTCCTCTGGTTCGACAACAACATCTTCCTGCGCAAGCTGGCCGACGCGGCCGGGAAGCCGTTCTCCGACGTTAAGGCTACGGTCCACGGCGACCTCGAGCTCTTCCGGCGGTTCGATGGAGGGGTCGTCACACCGGCGGGTTTCCACGCCCGGGTGATGGAGATCGTCGGCGCCGACATCTCTTACGGCGAATTCTACGAAATGTACAACGACATATTCACCCCGAATCCTGCCGCGATCGACGTGCTTTCGCGGATCAAGGCGGCCGGCACCAAGACCCTCCTGCTCTCGAACACCGACCCGGAGCGCTTCGCCTTTGTTCGGGGCCGCTTTCCCGAGATCCTCTTCTTCGACGGCTATGTTCTCTCCTACGAACTCAAGCTGCTCAAGCCGGATCCGGCGATCTACCTCGCCGCGGCGCGGCTGGCGGGCACTTCGCCGCAGGAGTGTGTCTTCATCGACGATATGGAGGAGAACGTCAAGGGCGCCGTAGACGTGGGACTGCAAGGCGTCCATTACCGGCCGGAGACCGACCTGGCCGCGGAGCTCCGAAAACTCGGCCTGCGCTTCTAAAGAAAGGGGACACGTACCGAAGGTACATGTCCCCCGCCGTCCCCGTCCTCAATCTATCCCGTAGGATGCGCTCAGCGGGCTCTCACGAGCGGAATCGTCACTTCCCGACGACCTGGACCCACACTTTGCGTGTCCGCGGCCCGTCGAATTCGCAGATAAAAACGCCTTGCCAGGTCCCGAGTTGCAGGCGTCCGCTCTCGACGATCAAACTCACTGACGATCCGACGATCGCCGTCTTGACGTGGGCCGGGGAGTTGCCTTCGGCGTGGGCGTAGGGGAACGCGTCGGGCACGATCCGCCGCAGCGTCATGAGCAAGTCTGCTCTAACGTCCGGGTCGGCGTTCTCGTTGACCGTGACGCCCGCCGTCGTGTGGGGGACGGCGACGACGCACACGCCGTTCGCAACCCCCGACTTCGCCACGACCCGGCCGATTTGGGCCGTCAAATCGACGAATTCTTCCTTGGCCCGCGTCCGTATTTCGATAATTTCCATGGTCGCCTCAATAAATAATAAAAATCCCTCGAAAAAGGCTTGACAAGCCTTTTCCCCGGGTGTAGAGTCTGCTCGGAAAATACAATATTTGGTATTTTCCGTTTAATAGCTCCACAATATATGGGATATGGCCGAAAGGCTTTTTAGTTTTAGCCATGGTTTCTGGAAGGGTTGATTTTAGCACGTTACCTGCGAAATTCCCAGGTTTGTGAGCAGGGCGAAGAAGAAGAAGGAGGCGGATCATGGTCAGCACGGTCGGCAGGATCAAGAAGAGAGACGGCACCGTCGCGGACTTCAACCAGGAGAAGATCACCAACGCCATCTTCAAGGCGATGCAGACCCAGGGCATCAAGGACCTGTCGATCGCTAAGACTGCTTCCGACATCGTCTGTTTCATGATCGATGAGAAGTTCGGTGGGTACACCGTCCCCTCCGTCGAACAGATCCAGGACATCGTCGAAATGGTCCTCATGAAGCAGGGCTACCACGACGTCGCCAAGACCTACATTCTCTACCGCGAAAAGCACAAAGGCATACGCGAGGCCAAGAAGATCGGCCTCAACCTCGAGCGCCTGGTCAAGGACTACCTCAGCAACGCCGACTGGAAGATCCGGGAGAACTCGAACGAGGGCGTCATGAGCTTCGCCGGACTCAACGCCCGCGTTTCCGGCGAGGTCCTGTCGAACTTCGCCCTCAACCAGATCTACACCGAACGGGCCAAGAAGGCCCATGAGGAAGGCGACTTCCACATCCACGACCTGAGCTACCCCATCGTCGGCTACTGTGCCGGCTGGTCGCTCGAGAACCTCATCCGCAAGGGCTTCGGCCACGTCCCCAACCAGGTCCAATCCAACCCGGCCAAGCACCTCGACACCCTGACCCTGCACATGGTCAACTACATCGGCACCATGCAGGCCGAGTTCGCCGGCGCCCAGGCCTTCTCGAGCGTCGACACGCTCCTCGCCCCCTTCGTCCGCCACGACCATCTCAGCTACGAAGACGTCAAGCAGGACATGCAGAAGCTCATCTTCGGCCTCAATGTCCCCTGCCGTTGGGGCTGGCAGACGCCTTTCTCCAACCTGACCTTCGACTGGACGATCCCCGAGGACATGAAAAATAAGCGCGCCATCGTCGGCGGCGAGGAGCTCGACACCTGCTACGGCGACTACCAGAAGGAGGTCGACTGGATCAACCAGGCCTTCCTCGAGATCATGATCGAGGGCGACCTCAAGGGCCGGGTCTTCACTTTCCCCATCCCGACCTACAACCTCAGCCGCGAGTTCGACTGGGACTCCCCCAAAGCCAAGCTCCTCTTCGACGCCACGGCCAAGTACGGCATCCCTTACTTCCAGAACTACATCGGGACCAACATAAACCCGGGCGACATCCGGGCCATGTGCTGCCGGCTCAACCTCGACCAGCGCGAGCTCATGCGCCGGCCGGGGAGCATCTGGGGCCCGGGCGACTCGACGGGGTCCGTCGGTGTCGTCACGGTCAACCTCAACCGGGTCGCCTTCGAGGCCACGTCCAAGGACGACTATTTCTCCCGCCTCAGGGAGCTCATGACCATCGCCAAGGAGACGCTCGAAACCAAGCGCGAGATCGTCAACAACATGCTGGCCAAGGGCATGATGCCCTACACCAAGGTCTATCTCGGCCACTTCGACAACCACTTTTCGACGATCGGCATCTGCGGCATGCACGAGGCCTGCATGAACTTCCTAAAGAAGGGCATCGGCAGTCCCGAAGGCCGCGATTTTACCGTCGAGACGCTCCATTTCATGCGCGGCGTCCTGCGCGAGTTTCAGGAGGAGACGGGCAACCTCTACAACCTCGAGGCGACGCCGGCGGAATCCACGGCCTACCGGCTGGCCCGGCTGGACAAGCAGAAATACCCCCGCATCTACACCTCGGGCACCGACAAGAACCCCTACCTCACCAACTCCACCATGCTCAACGTCGACGCCACCCGGGACATCTTCGAGGCCATCCAGCACCAGGGGGAGATCCAGCCGCTCTACACCGGGGGGACGATCTTCCACGCCTTCCTGCCCGAGGCCATCGACGGTGAGACCTGCAAGAAGCTCGTCCAGAGGATCGCCCAGACGAAGCTGCCATACTTCTCCATCACCCCAACGTTCAGCGTCTGCATGAACCACGGCTACATCCGCGGCCGGCATTTCCAGTGCCCGGACTGTGGTGAGGAGACGGAGGTCTACAGCCGCATCGTCGGCTACCTGCGGCCGATCCGGACCTGGAACGACGGGAAACAGCAGGAGTTCAAGGACCGGGCGACCTACGACAAGATCGGCTGAGCTCCGGGCCTATCTCAGATGAGGCGGTGAATTCATGGATTTCCTGCTCTTCACCTATCCCAATTGCGCCAAGTGCGAGGCGCTGAAGAAGAAGCTGGCCGAGACCGACACCCCCTACGCCGAGTACGGCCTGACCCAGCCCCCGGGCAAGGCCAAGATCCGCGAGTTCATCAAGGTCATCAAGAGGGACGACACGGGCGCCATCATCGTGCCGACCCTCGTCGCCCACACCCAGGGCATCGTCCGGGCCGTGATCAACACGGCGGAGGAGTTCGACGGGTGGTCGAAATCAAAGGGATAGAGAAGTTCTCCAGCCGCGATTTCCCCGGCCACATCTCCTCGACCGTCTTTCTCGGCGGCTGCACCTTCCGCTGTCCCTACTGCCACAACGCGGACCTCGTCCTGAGGCCGGAGACGATTCAGACGATGCCCGTAGACTTTTTCCTGTCGCACCTCGACAGCCGTAAGGGCTGGCTCGAGGCCGTCTGCCTGACGGGTGGGGAGCCCCTCCTCCACGAGGACGTCGAGGACCTCATCCGGGTCGTCCGGGAGCGGGGCCTCCTGGTCAAGCTGGACACGAACGGCTCGTTCCCGGCTCGGTTGGAGGGGTTTTTCGCCGACGGGCTCCTCGACTGGGTGGCCATGGACATCAAGGCCCCTCTCGAGCGCTACCGCGAGGTGACCCGCTCGAACGTCGACGTCGAAAAGATCGTCCGGAGCGCCGACATCATTCGGACATCCGGCGTGAAGCACACCCTTCGGACCACGGTCGTCCCGGGGCTCGTCGGGAAGGAGGATATCATTAAGATCGGCCAGTGGCTCGAAGGCGCCGCGAATTACGTCATCCAGCCGTTCGTGCCCCAGACCACGCTCGACCCCGCTTTCCTCGAGATCAAGCCCTTCAGCCGGTCGGAGCTCGACGAGATCGTCGCCGCGGCCAAGCCTTACTTCGGCAACGTCCGGCTCGAAGGGTCGGAATGACGGAAGGAACGCCCATGGAGCTCAGAGTCAAGCGCATTCACCCCGAGGCCAGGCTTCCCGTCTACGGCCATCCCGGAGACGCCGGTTTGGACCTTTTTTCCGTCGTTGATCGCGAGCTCGCGCCGGGTGAAGTCTTTGCCGTCCCGACCGGGATCCAAGTGGCCGTCCCGGCCGGCCACGTCGGGCTCGTCTGGGACAAAAGCGGTATATCCCTCAAGAGCGTGCACCGGCTGGCCGGCGTCGTCGACTCCGGCTACCGCGGTGAGGTTCAGGTCGTCTTGATTAACCTCGGCGCCGCGCCGTTAGCCATCAAGAAGGGCATGAAGATCGCCCAACTGCTCGTCCAACCCGTGGCAGCCGTCGATGTCGTCGAGTGCGAAGCACTCGATGACACCTCGCGCGGCCAAGGCGGCTTCGGTTCGACCGGGCTCTACTGACCGCTCTCCCTTCCGCGTCCGCAGGGGGAACCTTTTCCCCGTCCCCCGCGTTTTCCTTATAGAGCGAGTGGTCTGCCCCGGCGGCGGCTGAATCCCGAGAAAGGAGTCCGGGCATGTTCCGCAACTACCTCAAGATTGCCCTCCGAAACCTCGTCCGGCACAAGGCCTTTTCCGCGATCAACCTGCTCGGGCTGGCCATCGGCATGGCCAGCTGCATCCTGATCCTGCTCTACGTCCGGGCCGAGTTCGGATACGACCGTTTCAACGTCAACGCCGACCGCATTTGGAGGGTGTCGCGCGAATGGGTCAACGAGGAGGGGTCGACCAGCCTGCATCTCGGCCACGTCGCGCCCCCCATCGCGCCCTTGCTGGCGAACGATTTTCCCGACATCCTCGAGGCGGTCCGCATCAATACGCCCGGCGAACTGCTGGTCAGCCGGGAGGACCTTCATTATCTGGAGAAACGGGTCATCTTCGCCGACGACAACCTTTTTGACGTTTTCACATTTCCTCTGCTCAAGGGGGACCTCGCGACGGCCCTGACAGATCCCTATGCTATAGTCCTCACGGAACGGACGGCGAAAAAGTACTTCGGGAACGAGGACCCGATGGGCAAGACCCTTAAGTTCGACCGGCGCATCGACTGCACGGTCACCGGGGTGGCCGCCGAGGCGCCTCGGGCGTCCCACTTCCATTTCGACCTGATCGTCTCCTTGAAGACCCTCGAGGAGATGTACGGCCGCCGGGAATTCGAGAACTGGGGCAGCAACAACTATGCCACCTATCTCCTCATGCCCGCGGACTATCCCATCGAAAAGCTGACCGGCCGATTTCCCGCCTTCCTGGACCGCCATCAAGGTCCCGATTCTTCAAAAAGGAACCGGCTCCACCTGCAGCGGCTGACGGATATCCATCTCCGCTCCCATCTCGATTCGGAGATCGAGACCAACTCCGATATCTCCACCGTCTCCATTTTCTCCGTCGTCGCGGCCTTCATCTTGCTCATCGCTTGCGTCAATTTCATGAACCTGTCCACGGCCCGGGCCTCGATCCGGGCCCGCGAAGTCGGACTGCGCAAAGTCGTAGGCGCCGACCGGAACCGGCTTGTCCGGCAGTTCCTCGGCGAATCGCTCCTCATGGCCTTCCTGGCCTTGGCCCTCGCCCTTCTCATGGTGCTCGCCGTCCGGCCGGCCTTCAGCGCCTTCGTCACCCGGGATCTGAGCCTCGATATCGTCCGCCACCCCGGTCTCCTGGCCGGCCTCCTGGGGATCGCGCTTTTCGTCGGGGCGGCGGCCGGGGCCTACCCCGCGTTCGTCCTGTCCTCGCTTCGGCCCGTCACCGTGCTCAAAGGGTCCCGGGGGAGCGCGAGTCACGGCGCGGCCTTCCGGACAGGACTCGTCGTTTTCCAATTCGCCATCTCGATCATCCTCATCGTCGGAGTCGGCGTCGTCGGGCGCCAGCTCCGTTATACCCAGGATAAACGCCTGGGCTTCGACAAGGAACAGGTTGTGGTCCTGACCATGGACGAGGCCATGCGCGGCCATTATGACGCCATCCGCCAGGAGCTTCTGGCCCATCCGGGGGTCGTCGACGCGGCCGGGTCCCGGCGGGTGCCGTCGGGCAGACTCCTCGATTCCTCCGGCGCGAACGTCATCAGCGGCGGGAACACCCAACCGGTCGATTTCCGGGTCGCCTTCGTCTGCGTGGACTACGCCTTCATCGATACCTACAAGATGGAAATGGCGGCGGGACGGAATTTCTCCCGCGACCACCCGACCGATGCGACGGAGGCGTTCATCCTGAACGAAACCGCGGTCCGCAAGCTCGGCTGGACCCCTGAACGGGCGGTCGGCCAGGCCTTTTCCTACGGCTACGGCAACCGCAAGGGGACCGTCGTCGGCGTCGTCCGGGATTTCCACTTCGAATCCCTCCACCAAGAGATCGCGCCTCTCATTCTCTTCATCCGTCCCCAGGACTTCCGCTTGATCTCCGTCTGCCTCCGGCCGGGGGCCATTCCGGGGACTCTAGACTTCCTCAAGCGCCGCTGGGCCGAGTGGCGTCCCGACTTCCCTTTCCAGTATTCCTTTATCGACGAACGTTTCGGCGAACTCTACGGCGCGGAGCGGCGGTTGGGCCAGGTCTTCCGCGGTTTTTCTTTCCTGGCCGTATTCATCGCCTGCCTGGGCCTCTACGGGCTGGCCTCGTACTCGACCGAAAAGCGGGCCAAGGAGATCGGGATCCGTAAGGTCATGGGGGCGACGGTTCCGGGTTTGACGGTCATGATCTCCCGGGATTTCACGAAATGGGTGCTGGCGGCCAACCTGATCGCCTGGCCGGCCGCCTTTTTCGCCATGAAGCAATGGCTGCAGGGCTTCGCCTATCGGGTCAGCCTGGATGCTTGGCCCTTTCTGGCGGCCGGCCTGGCGGCTTTTCTCGTCGCCCTGCTGACCGTGAGCGCGCAGGCGGTCAAGGCCGCCGTCGGCAATCCCGTCGACACTCTGCGCTCGGAGTAAGTCCGGAGGCCGGCCCGCGCTTTTCCCATCCCGTTTCCGCCATATGGTAAAATACGCTTTACGTTTTAGAGAGGATTGGACTGATGTTGCGAAAAACGATCATCGGATTTTTCGTCGCGGCGGCCGTGCTCTCGCCCTTCGTCCGGGCGGAGGAAGAGCCGGCGCCGCGTTTGAAGCTCATCTTCGTCGAGCGGTTTCGGTTCGAGACCTGGGACAATGCCGTCAACCTCGACGACACGGCCAACGACGCTTTCGCCTATACGCGGAACCGGACGACCCTCGGCCTGAGCTGGCTCGTGGCCAAGAACTTCGAGGTCCTGGGCAAGGTCACGAACGAGTTCCGAGTTTATCTGGCCCCCAAGGACCGGGCTTTCAATAGACATGAGATCTTCTTCGACAACCTCTATGTCAAGTGGACGATCTCGGGCCTCCTGCCGTTCACCATCACGGCCGGACGCCAGGACCTCAACTTCGGCGAGGGGTTCGTCATCGCCGACGGCACGCCTCTTGACGGCTCCCGTTCCTACTACTTCAACGCCCTCCGCATCGACGCCGACATCCACAAGAACCATAAGTTGACATTTTTCCTCCATACCCAGAAGACGACCGATCGATATCTTCCCGTGCTCAACGAGATACCCCAAGCCCTGGTCGAACAGCCCGAGCGGGCCCTGGCTATCTACTATTCCGGGACGCTCGCCAAGTCCAAGATCGACGGCTACGTCATCCGGAAAACGACCGTCGGAACGGACCTTTTCCCCGTTGCCGGGAGAACCGACACCTTCGGGGCCCGGGCGCAGATCCCTTTTTCGAAGCCGCTCGTCCTGACCGCGGAGGGGGCCTTCCAGACGGGGACGTACGGCGCGGCCGGCCGTTCGGCTTTCGGCGGCATCGCCCATCTCGACTGCACGCCCGAGTGGACGGTCCCGTACATCAAAACGCTAACCCTCG
>Ga0268280_1002178_pt1 | contig 11820 bp, 9 predicted proteins | sample saktaG_9_FD_190139 | JGI IMG/M metagenome (GOLD analysis project Ga0268280, IMG submission 190139) | Saline water microbial communities from Sakinaw Lake, British Columbia, Canada - sak_2011_5_24_40m | ecosystem: Environmental > Aquatic > Non-marine Saline and Alkaline > Saline ...
CCGTGGCATCCGTCGGCGCGACGCGCAGGTGGGCGGGGGTCAAGGCACACCCATCGAAGCGCTCGGTCAGCGCGCACAGCGCGGCATCGCCGTCGACACGCACCTGCGCAATGATTTCGGCCACCGTGGCGCGCACGTCCGGCGTCGTCATCTCGGCGCGGCGGCGCGCCAGCAGCGCGTCAAACTCGGCTATGAATGCTTGCAGGTGTCGCATCGTGCTACTCCATCATTGGTGAAATTGTAGCACGTGGCGCGCAATTTGTAAAGCCGCCGCGCGCGGCGGGTTCCGGCGATGCACGGATGTTTTGGTTCAGACCTTCTCGTCACTTGTCCTTCTTGCCGCGTCTGTCGGCCTGCTGCTGCTGGCCTTGGGTCAGTCCCGCCACTGGCGGGATGGGAGCGACCTCCGCGTCGCGATTCTGCTGCACACGCTGCATGCGCCGCACGGAGGCGGCTCCTAACGTTCTTTGCATGCAGAGACCCCCACGATCCCGCCGCTGACGGGATCGTGGGTGAATCAGATTGAGAGAAAAGAGCCCACCGCTGTTGTTTCCAATCTCTGCGTCCACCGAGGCAAGCTCGGTGGGGCGCCGTTCCTACACTTGCGGCGAGAGCCGGAGGCTGAAGCGCGTCGGCGCGGTCCGCAACCAATACTGCGACCAGGTCGTCGGCCCGCACGCACCGCTGCCAATGCCGTGCTGGCGGTGATCCAGATTGACGATGATCTCGTCGCGCGGCGCCAATTCGTGCATGTGGCGCGCGCGATCAAAGTCTTCGGGCGTGAAACGGTGCGCGCTGAAATTGAGCGTGGGCTGGCCGGCCACGCGCAGGCCCATGCCGCCGGCATTGGTGAACGTGACCCAGCGCACGTCGCTGCGATTGCCGTTTTCCTGCGGCATAATGTAGCGGGTCCACAGCTCGTCCAACGCTTTCTCATAGACGCCGATGCGTTGGGCCTGGCAGGTGTCCGGATATGATTCACCCGGGCCGCGCCCATACCATGCCACGTGCGCGAACGCGCGCGGCATGTGCAGTTGCACGCCGAGGCGCGGCAACGCCTCCGGCCATGCGCCGCGCGGCGCAACATCCACCTCCAGCAAAATCGTGCCGTTGCCGGCGATGGTGTAAGTGTAGGTGCAGAGCAGGGCGATGCTGTAGACCGGCGGCGCCACATGGGTGCGCACTGTGACGCGCAGGGTTTGGGCATCGAGCGCCGCGATATCGCAGGCGTCCACGCGATGCTGTAGTTTGTCCAGATGATACTTGCGCCATTCGGCGCCGAGCGGCGAACCAGAGCCGGTGTCGTTGTCGGTCAGCGCGCGCCAGATATTCAGACGTGGCCCGGCGTGCATGAGCTCGACGCCATGCGCGCGCCAGCTTGTGATGCGACCGCGCATGGTGTCGAACACAATGCTGAAATCCAAGCCGCGCACGGTCGCCGTCGTGCCGTCCTGCGTGTAGCGCAGTGATGCGGGTGCTGGCGGCGCCACCGGCGCAGTCCGCGCGGCGCACGGCAGGAGGAACTGCGCCCACGCGATTTCATGGCCCGCCGCGCACCAGCGCGTCGGTGTTGCCTGCAGAAATTGGAGGGTCAGCCAATACTCGGTGGCGGGCTGTGCGGCCGGCAATGAATAGGGGAGTCGCACGGTCTTGCCGCGGCGCGCGGCGATGGCCAGCGGCGGCAGCGTGCCAGATTGCAGCACGACGCCATTGGCGCTGATATGCCAGACGGGCTGCAGATGCGCCAGCGACGAAACATCATAGCGATTGGTGACGCGCAGCGTGCCGTGGGCAAGATCGAGCGGCTCGACCAGCACCGGCTCAAGCACTTTTTTGTATTCGATCAAGCCGGGTGACGGCGTGCGGTCGGGGAACAGCAGGCCGTCGAGCACAAAACTGCCATCGTTGGGCGTATCGCCAAAATCGCCGCCATACGCGTAATAGGCGCGCCCATCCGGCGTCGTTGCGCACAGCCCGTGATCGAGCCATTCCCAGACGCAGCCGCCCGCCAGGCGCGGCGATGCATAGATCGCGTCCCAATACTCTTTCAAACCGCCCGGCCCGTTGCCCATCGCGTGCGCATATTCACATAAGAAAAACGGTTTGGTCGCGTCCCGCTGCGCGCCATACTCGATGACCTTGTCCACATGCGTGTACATTTGGCTGACCACATCGCAGACCTGCGCAGCGCGATCCTGCTCGTAATGCAACAGCCGGGTGGTGTCCAGCGCGCGGATGGCGTCGGCCATCGCTGCGTGATTGGGACCATAGCCGCTCTCGTTGCCAAGCGACCACATGATCACGCAGGGATGATTTTTGTCGCGGGCGACCAGGCGCACGGCGCGGTCGACAAAGGCCGCTTGCCAGGCCGGATCCTTGCTGAGCTGATTAAGGTCGCCAGTCAACTCAAAGCCGTGCGTTTCAAGGTCCGCTTCATCTACGACATAGATGCCGTACTCGTCGCACAAATCATAAAAGCGCGGATCATCCGGATAATGCGAGGTGCGCACCGCATTGATGTTGTGGCGCTTCATCAAGAGGATGTCCTCGCGCATGGCGTCGAGCGGCACGGCCCGGCCCAGGCGCGGATGATGTTCGTGGCGATTGACGCCTTTCAACTTGACCGGCGCGCCATTGACACACAGGCACGCATTGCGCACGGTCACGCTGCGAAACCCAATTTTGAGCAGCACGGCTTCGCGCACCGCGCCGGTGGCGTCAAGCAGCTCGAGCAGCAAGGGATACAAGTGGGGTGCTTCCGCTGACCACAACTGCGGCGCATGCACCGTGGTGGCCAACGTTAGTTCAGCGCGGCCCCGGCCAGCCACGCGCACGCTGCCGCGCACGGCCCGTGGCAGCACGTTCCGGCCCGTGTCATCCAGCAGCTGTGCGCGCAGGCGACAGTCTTGCGCGCGGGCGCGGCTCGTTTCGAGCGTGACCTGCACTTGCAGCTCTGCATCACGCTGGCGTGCATCCAGCCGCGTCTGCACGGCAATGTCCGCGATCCGCGTCGGCGGCATGGCCAGCAGCCGCACATCCCGGAAAATACCGCTCAACCACCACATGTCCTGGTCTTCAAGATAACTGCCGTCGCACCATTGATAAACCCGCACGGCCAGAACGTTGTCGCCGTCTTGCACCGCGTTGGTGATATCAAATTCGGCCGGCATGCGACTGCCTTTGCTGAAGCCGATTTCCCGGCCGTTGAGCCAGACGTGGAAGGCGGAATCCACGCCCTCGAAACGTAAGTGCAGCTGTAATCCACGCCAGCCGGCCGGTACGCGGAACACGCGCCGATACGCGCCGGTTGGATTCTCGGTCGGCACGTGCGGCGGATCCACCGGAAACGGATAGATGACATTCGTATAATGCGGCCGACCATAGCCGTGGCATTGCCAGCAGGACGGCACGGGCAGGTCGTCCCAGGCGCTGTCGTCAAACGCCGGCTGATGAAACTTCGCGGGCGCGGCGGCCGGTGCGGCGGCATAGGCGAATTTCCAGACGCCGTTCAGCAGCAGGCACCATGGTGAGGTGGCCTGGTCGCCTGCTCGCGCGCGGGCGGCATCAGGATACGGCACGAAATCCGCGCGCGGTGCAAGCCGGTTGCGCTGCAGCACGGCCGGGTTCTCCCAATCAGGTATGGCGGGGGCAGTGATCATACTACTATATAGGTTTCAGGTTTCAGGTTTCAGGTTTCAGGGGGAAGATGCAGCGGAATATCCAATAACCAATCCCGCCTGTGGCAGGACTCTGAGCAGCAAGGAATGACCAATGATGATCCCGCCGACGGCTGGATTCCAAGCAGAGTTCTGCGCAGATACTTCGCACTTGGATATTGAGTGTTCGATATTGGATATTCATCAGGTTTCAGGCTGCAGCTTGCACGCGTTAGCGCGCCGTGCGCGCAGTCCAGCCGGCGTGGGCCAGCACCGCCATGCCCGTCAGCAAGATGAACAAACTGAGAAACTGGCCTTGCGTCAAATGCGACCAAGCCGGCCCGGCCAGTTCGAGCGAGCCTTCGCGATAATACTCGGTAAGGAACCTGACGACGGCATAGCCAATGCCAAAAATGCCGCTCATCAACCCATCCACACGCCGCTTGCGGCCGACCAGCCAGACGAGGGCAAACAGCAGCGCGCCTTCCGTCAACGCCTGGTAGAGTTGCACCGGATGGCGCGGCACAGCATCGAAGGCGGGGAACACCACAGCCCACGGCTTTGACGTGGGCGTGCCGCACATTTCACTGTTGATGAAATTGCCGATCCGCCCGAAAAACATGCCGGGCGTCACGGCCAGCGCCCCGTTGTCCAGCAAATGCAGGAAGGGGACGTGCAGCTTGCGGGCCAGCAACACCAAGGCAACCATGACACCAATGAACCCGCCGTGGCTGGACATGCCGCCCTGCCAAACTTGCAGGATTTCCCACGGCTTGTACAGATACTCGAGCGGATGGTACAACAGGCAATGCCCCAGCCGTCCGCCGACGAGCGCGCCGAGGAAGCTGTAGAACAGCATGTCCTGCACCGCCATGTCATTCGGCAAGTCCAGCAAGCCCATGCGCTGCCGCCGCCGCAGAATCCAGTAGCCGATGACAAAACCAATAATATACATGACGCCATACCAGCGAATCGCCAGCGGGCCAAGCTGGACAATGATCGGATCCATGGTCTGCACAAAGTAGTTGCTCATGCGGTCACAGGGCAATGCCGTATTTCTCAATCTTGCGGTAGAGGGTTTTCGCGCCGATCTTGAGGGCGCGCGCGGCCTTCGAGCGATTGCCGTTGCAGCGCAGCAAGGCCTGCTCGATCGCCATTTTCTCGAGCTCGTCCATGGTGGCGACCGGCAAGCGCGGCGCGGCCGGCGCGGCGGCGGTCACCGGCATGGCTGGTTCAGCCATCATAGGTCCCCTAGGTCGTATAAGTCCTATTGCTTCCGCCGCAACCGGCTGCAGCACCTCCGGCGGCAACTGGGCGCAGTCAATACTCTGGCCAGCTGGCGCCATGACGCAGGCGCGTTCGAGCGCGTTCTCGAGCTGGCGCACATTGCCGGGCCAGTCATAGCGCGTGAGCGCCGCCAGCGCGGCCGGCGTGATGCCGCCCAGCACTTTGCCCATCGCCGCCGCGCGCTGTCGCAGGAAAAAATCCGCCAGCAGCGGGATGTCGTCGCGCCGCGCGCGCAAGGGCGGCACCTGGATCGGAAAGACACTCACACGGTAAAACAAATCTTCGCGAAATACGCCGGCTTTGATGCGCTCACGCAAGTCCGCATTGGTCGCCACCAGCACGCGTACATCCACCGTGATCGTTGCGGTGCCGCCGACGCGCTCGAAGGTCTGCTCCTGCAAGACGCGCAGCAATTTGGCCTGCAAGGCCGGGCTCATCTCGGCAATCTCGTCCATCAACAACGTGCCGCCATCGGCCAGTTCAAAGCGTCCTTTGCGCTGCTTGATCGCGCCGGTGAACGAGCCTTTTTCATGGCCGAACAATTCGCTTTCCAACAAGCTCTCCGAGATGGACGCGCAGTTCACTTTGATGAACGGCTTGGCGGCCCGCCGGCTGTGTTGATGAATCGCATTGGCAATCAGCTCTTTGCCGGTGCCGCTTTCGCCGAGAATGCAGACGGTTGTGTCGGTCGACGCGACCTGGCGGATTTGTTGAAACACATTGTGCATGGCGGCGGTGCGGCCGATCATCTGGTCAAAGGCATAGTCGGCGGCGACGCGCGTGCGCAACTGCTCGTTTTCGGCCGTCAGGGCGCGCACCTGCAAGGCGCGCTCGACCAGCGCGTAGACATGCGGCAGGTGCACCGGCTTGGTCACAAAATCAAACGCACCGCGTTTCATCGCCTGCACGGCCGTGTCCACCGTGCCGTAGGCGGTGACCAGAATCACCGGACAGTGTGGCACGGCCCGCTCGAGCACCTGCATGCCGTCCACGCCCGGCAGCATCAGATCGGTGATGACCAAATCAACGTGCTCGGTGTCCATGATCGCCAGCCCGGCTGCGCCATCCGCGGCGGTGCGCACGCCATAGCCGCGCTCGCTCAATGCTTCCGCCAGCGTCTCGCGCCCGGTCGCGTCATCCTCAATCACTAAAATACAAATATTCATACGCCATGCCAGGGAAAATGAATCGTGAAGGTGCAGCCGTCGCCCGGCCGATTGTCCAAGCTGACCTCCCCGCCATGGCAGCGCGCCACGCGTTGCACAATCGCCAAACCAAGGCCGGCGCCGTGGGGTTTGGTCGAGAAAAATGCGGTGAAGGCTTGGCGCGCCACGTCCGGCGTCATCCCGCCGCCCGTGTCGGCCACCCGGATGCACACGTCCGCGTCCTGAAGCGTGACGTGGATGCGGATGGCGCCGTGATCGGGCACGGCCTGCAGCGCGTTCCACACCAGATTTGTCACGGCTTGCCGCAGCAGACCTGCATCCGCCGCGAGAGCCGCCAAGGCCGGGGCGCACTGGCACTGCAGCGTGATGCCACGCGCGCGGCATTGCGGCTCGAAATACAGCGCGCAGTCATCCAGCAATGCCACCAGATTCATGGGCGCCGGCACAAACGCGGGCGGTTTGGTGTACGATAGGAATTCGCTCAGCAGCTCGCCGGTGCGGGCGGCTTCGAGTTGAATCCGCGCGAGTTTTTTTCCGGCCTTCTCGCGTTGCGCATCCGGCAAGGATGCCACGGCTTCCTGCAGCAGGTCGGCGTTCATGCGCATGCCGTTGAGCGCATTCTTCACTTCGTGGACAATGCCCGCGCCCACCAACGCCAGCTCACGTTCAACCGCCGCACGCTGCTGCTGCAACGCCTGCTGGTGCACGCGCGCGTGGCGCCGCAGATGCCAGGCCGCGCCCAAGCCGCAGCCCAACGCGGTAACGCCCAAGGCCACGATCCCCGCCAGCATCTGCCGGCGCATGCCCGGCTGCGTCAGCGGCGGCGCGAGATAGCCCACCCGCATAATGCCTTGCACCACGCCGCCGATCCGCAAGGGCATGCAGATATCAATCACGTGGCGCGGGATGCCGCCCAGTAGCACGCGCAGCTCGCCCAGTTGCGGTGTCCAATTTGTGCCGGCTTGCGCAAACGCCGGCACGTCCATGTGCGTGCCCTCTTGCGCCGGATCATTCATGTGCACGACAATCACACCGCGCAAATCCATGATCAGGGCGTACACCGTGCTGCGGTCCACGGCCGCAAACAGCGGGCGCGTGTCGGCCGGCCGCCGCGCCGCGCGCAGCTCTTGAATATCGCGATAGCCGTTGACATGCAAGGTGTATTCCAGAAAAAACGTGGTGGTTTGGGCCCGCTCGACCAAGCGCGCCAACGCATTCATCTGTGCCGTCCTGCGCCACAAGTACTGTGTCACGCCGCAGTAGGCGATGCCCACCAGTGCCAGCCAGACGACGACGGCGGCCGGCGCCCACAGGCGTGCAATCCATGTGCGCGCCGCAGCTGGCGCGCCGCATGCCGCAGTATCGTGCTGTGGCTCATCCTTGATGATCATGGTCAAAATTATAGTGAAACTGCCCATCGCGCGCAATCCGCATGCGAAAGCACCGGTTCCGGCGCCGCGCTGCAGTCGTTGCGCGTGCGTGTGCATGCGTTTCGAGTGTGGTCGCGCGCGCGACCAGAACACAGGGTCGTTTCAGGGCCGGGAAGGAAAGGACAGACGAGGGCCACTGCACTCGCCGTGTTGGTATACTCATGTGCACGGTCGCACCATACCGGCGCGGCATCTTGCTACCAGCAGCATTCGCCGACCTGCCCCCTGATGAATATCCAATATGGAACACTCAATATCCAAGTGCGAAGTATCTGCGCAGAACTCTGCTTGGAATCCCGCCGTCGGCGGGATCATCATTGGTCATTCCTTGCTGCTCGGAGTCCCACCAAAGGCGGGATTGGTTATTGGATATTCCGCTGCATCTTCCCCTTGAGCCCGGGACCCCAGTTCTGCCGGAAGCGGCATTTTTTGGTCGGGGCGGCGGGGCGGTTGACAAACGTGCGCGGCATTGTGTAGAATTGGCAAGCAAAGAGCCGCGCCTGCGCGCGTAACGTTTTTTTGGCTGGACGAATTTATGAAGTGCAAGGAATGCGCAGAACAGTTTAAGGATCTGGATGCTGTCATCGCCGAGAACAAGGATCTTCCCGGCCCGATCATTCAAACGCTGCACCGCGCGCAGAAGATTTTTGGATTTCTGCCGAACGATGTGCTGACCTATGTCGCCGACAAACTCGGGCGGCCGGTCAGTGAAGTGTACGGCGTCGCGACCTTCTATCATTTGTTCCATCTCCAGCCGAAAGGCGAGTTTCAATTCAAAGTCTGCCTGGGCACGGCCTGCTACATTCGCGGCGGGCAGATGATTGTGGACCAATTAAAGAGTGAACTGGGCGTGGGCTTGGGCGAAGTCAGCGAGGACCGCATGTTCAGCGTCGAGGCGGTGCGCTGCATCGGCGCGTGCGGCCTGGCACCGGCGCTGATGGTCAACGAGAAAGTGTACGATCGTTTGATCTCGCCGGCCAAGGTGCGGGCGGTGATCAACGAGTATCGGCAATTGGCGGAAGAGGCGCAGCGCGAGTCCGCGTAACGCCGCGCTCCATGTACGAGCTGGCGCTGTTTGTTTTGGATTTGGCGCAGAATTCGCTGGCCGCCGGCGCGACCTGTGTCAAAATCTGGCTGGTTGAAGATGCGGGCGACAAGCGGCTGACGATTACGGTAGCCGACAACGGCTGCGGCATGACACCCGAGACGGTGCGGCGCGCACTGGATCCGTTCATGACGACCAAGGCGGCGCGGCGGAAGAAAATAGGCTTGGGCCTGCCATTTTTCCGGCAATTGGTGGAAGCGTGCCAAGGCAGTTTCCGGATTAAGTCGCGCGTGCAGTGCGGCACGGTGGTGACCGGCAGCTATCCGCTGGACAATCTTGACCAGCCGCCGGTGGGGGCTTTGGCCGAGACACTGCTGGTGCTGGTCTGCGCGAATCCGGCGGTGCAGTTTCACTTTGCGCGGCGGCGCGGCGCGCGGTGCCAGGTGTTTGACACCCGGCCGGTGCACGCGGCGTTGGGCGCCGATGCCGGCGCTCTCTGGCAGACGGCCGAGATGACGGCTTGGTTCCGCAAGGAGCTCGAACAGTTACAGTAGGACATGCAGCTAACCGATAACGATTACCAACACGTTCATGACACTCGACGAACTACGCAAGATCCGCGAAAAAGCGGCGGCGACGCTGAACCAGCGCACGCAGCAGACCAATGCGCCGGCATGGAAAATCGTGGTCAGCATGGGCACCAGCGGTATTTTGTATGGCGCCCGCGAGATACTCAAAAAGTTGATTGAGGAAGTGCAGGCCTTGGGACTGAATGTGCTGGTGACCCAATCCGGCAGTTTCGGCTTGGACGACATCGAGCCGATGTGCGCCATCTATCACGGCGCCGACAAAGTGATTTACGGCAATCTCAAACCGGATATGATTCGCGCGTTGCTCGAGACCCATATTGCCAAGGGCCAGATTTTGCAGTCGCATCGCGTGCAGGTGCCGGGCGACATCGGCAACACACCGGGCGCATGAGTGTTGTGTACCAGCAGGTAGGGATTATTTTTCACGTTTATTCTTGAGCGAGTAAAGACGTTATGGCAACAGCCCGATTACGAGTTCTGATTTGTGCCGGCGCGGCCTGCGAAAAGAAAGGCGCGCTGGCGGTCGAATCCGCGTTGCGTTCGCGCCTGGTCGAGTTCGGCCTGGATGACGAAGTGCGGATTGTCACGACGGAATGCGTCGGCTACTGCAAGAACGCGCCGGTGATGATTATTTATCCGGACGAGGTGTTGTACGCGAAAGTGCAGGTGCGCGACGTGCCGGAGATTGTCGAGGAGCATTTCCTGAAAGGCCGGCCGCTGCGCCGCCTGATGGACGAGTCGCTCGACGGCCAGGATGTCATCAGTACCATGCGCAAGACCAATTTCTTCAAAGGGCAGGAATTGCGGATTGTGATGGAGAACGCCGGCATCATCAACCCCGCGGAGATTGACGAATACATTGCGCGCGACGGCTACACCGCCTTGGCGAAGGTGCTGACCGAAATGAAGCCGCAGGATGTGATTCAAGAGGTGAAGCACAGCGGCTTGCGCGGGCGCGGCGGCGGCGGATTTCCGACCGGCGTAAAATGGGATTTTGTGGCCAGCGCCGAGGGCGCGCGCAAATTCGTGGTGTGCAACGCCGACGAAGGCGATCCGGGCGCGTTCATGGACCGCAATGTATTGGAAGGCGATCCGCATCGCGTGCTGGAAGCGATGGCGATTGCCGGCTATGCCGTCGGCGCCACGCATGGCATTATTTATTGCCGCGCGGAATATCCGATTGCGATTGCGATGATCGAGCGCGGTGTGGCGCAGGCGCGCGCCTATGGCTTGCTGGGCGCGAACATTTTCGGGAGCACGTTTTCATTTGACATTGAGCTGCGGATTGGCGCCGGCGCGTTTGTGTGCGGTGAAGAGACGGCCCTGCTGCACTCGATTGAAGGCATGCGCGGCCAGCCCTCGCCCAAGCCGCCGTTCCCGGCGGTCAAAGGCCTGTGGGGCATGCCGACCCTGATCAACAATGTCGAAACCTTTGCCAATATTTGCCCGATCATCCGGCATGGCGCAGCGTGGTTCGCGGCGATCGGCACCGAGCGCAGCAAGGGCACCAAAGTGTTTGCCTTGGCTGGGCGCGTGCGCAACACCGGCATCGTGGAAGTGCCGATGGGCACGACCTTGCGCGAGATTGTGTTCGACATTGGCGGCGGCATTCCGGACGGCAAGCAGTTCAAAGCCGCGCAGACCGGCGGCCCGTCCGGCGGTTGCATCCCGCGCGAGTATCTCGATATCGCGATGGAATACGACACGCTCAAGGAGATCGGCTCGATCATGGGCTCAGGTGGCCTGGTGATCATGGACGAAGACACCTGCATGGTGGATATCGCGAAGTTCTTCATGGATTTCTGCGTCAGTGAGTCGTGCGGCAAATGCCCGCCCTGCCGGGTCGGCACCAAGCAGTTGTATGATGTCATCGAGCGGATCGTCAAGGGCGACGGCCAGCTTGAGGATTTGGAGCGCCTGCAAGAACTGGGCGACATGATGAAGCGCATGAGCTTGTGCGGCCTGGGCCAGTCGGCGCCGAATCCGGTGCTGTCGACCCTGCGGTTTTTCCGCAAGGAATATGAAGAGCACATTGTTGACAAGCGCTGCAAAGCGGGCGTCTGCCAGGCACTGTTCACCGCGCCGTGCGAAAACGCCTGCCCGTGCAATGTGGACGCGGCCGGTTATGTGCAGTTGGTGGCCGAAGGCCGGTTTGTTGACGCGCTCATGCTGCATCGCGAGCGCAACCCGTTGCCGGCCATCTGCGGGCGCGTCTGCCACCATCCGTGCATGGAGAAATGCCGGCGCGGCCAGACCGATCGGACGATCAACATTCGCGCGATCAAGCGCTACATCTCGATCTATGAGAAGGAACTGCCGATTGAACGGATCAAGCATACCAAGGACAAAGTGGCGATTATCGGCACCGGCCCGGCCGGCTTGACGATTGCCTATTTCCTGGCGAAGAAAGGCTACGAAGTAGTGATCTTTGAATCCATGCCGTATCCCGGCGGGACGCTCCGTTTCGGCATACCGGGCTACCGTCTGCCGCGCGAAGTGATCGACCAGGAAGTGAAAATGATCACCGACATGGGCGTGCGGATCGTGTACGGCGTCAAGGTCGGCAAGAACATCACCTTGGAGCACCTGCGCGAGCTGGGCTACAAGGTGGCCTGCCTGGCCATTGGCGCGCACATCAGTTACAAG
>Ga0268280_1002179_pt1 | contig 11809 bp, 16 predicted proteins | sample saktaG_9_FD_190139 | JGI IMG/M metagenome (GOLD analysis project Ga0268280, IMG submission 190139) | Saline water microbial communities from Sakinaw Lake, British Columbia, Canada - sak_2011_5_24_40m | ecosystem: Environmental > Aquatic > Non-marine Saline and Alkaline > Saline ...
AGCGAGGGGTGAACAATGACCAATAAACACACCCCCTGGACTATTGCGAAAAGTGGCAAAAATCAGTGGATGATCCTATCATCAACCGGCAATGTCATAGCGCAAACTGGCGGCAAGAATCGCAAGTATGCCGACCAACAGGAGGACAATGCTTTGCTCATGGCCGCCGCTCCACAACTGGCATCGGTATGTATCGAAATTTTGAGATGGTGCGACGGGCTTCCTGGCGGGCAGACGATAGAGGAACGCCGCAAATCCATTTTCTACGAAAAGAACACGCTCCGACAACTTGCGAAGGCGGCAATCCAGAAAGCGCGGGGTGAGGGATGAAATGCTTTGAAGATGTGCGCGGAACGGTGATCGGGCCATTCCTTCGGCGAGTATGGTTGATTGCTCCAAACGGAAACCGGCAGCGGGAAGGACATATTGACCCCGCCAATGAGACGGCGAAAGAATGGGGCGAGGTTAAACTTCAAGAGATTCGAGATTCAAAGTGTGGTGATGGCAAGCCGATATCAGAACACCCACGCCTGCTTGAGTTGATTTATGGTAAAGGGAAATGGGAAGTCAGGGAGGAATTATGACACGCGCCGACAAAATCAACGCCGGTCTTATCTGGCAGGTTTCCCATGACGACGACCCCGACACGGTGCTTTTCGAGGGCGGCAAGACGGCGGCGAACCGTTACGCCTTTGAGAAGTACGGGCGGAAATTCTACCGGGCCGGGGCGCACATAGGGCAGTTGATATGGGAACCGGAGCAAGCCGCGCCGTTGATGCCGCTCCCCGAACCGAACCACGACGCCGAGAAGCGGGAACAATTCGAGCAGATCCTCGAACGACGCCATCGGCGGCTGGTGGGCCGGGTGCTCGACACGACCGGCGACTTGTTTGACCAGTTGACCACGCCGAACCCGCTTTTCGCCGTGCCGTCACCGAGGGGGGCCGCGTTATGATTGCGATCCTTGTGATTGCGCTGGCGGCTGTGCTGATTTGGGCATGGATTGACACCGGAATGAAATGGAGGCCATGACGTGACCGCGAAGGAATTCAAACGGGAGTATCGCCGCCAGGTGAAGGCCGGAGAGTGCGTCAAGTGTGGCGACCCGGCGACACACGGGCGGTTGTGCGAGTGGTGCCGCGTCAAGGAACGTGAAGGCGGAAGGAGGCGATACCGGGAGAAGGTGGGAATTATGGCGGATAGCGACCTGCTGAAATCGGGCAGGCCGAGGATTGAAACAACACAGAAAGGGCAGCGGCAATGAAGAACGAACCGACAGCGAGCGACATCCGGGCAGTAATGGCGGCACTTGGCCGGCGCAACAAGGGCAAGCCGAGGCCCGGACTTGGAATGGGCAACCCCGAAATCCTGGCGAAGTGTCAGGCGGGCCGGGCGGCTTACGTCATCCGGCGACGGGCGGAGAAGGCGGCGGCGAAATACGCGGAGGCCACCCAAGGGACGTGACGTTTACAGAATGGGCAACAGCGGGGCACCCGGGCGACCGGGTGCCCTTTTCATTTTCCGGTGCCCTTACAGACCGGGCAACGGATCCCGACGACCCCTCCCGCGTTGCCGCCTTTCCGCCCTCGACCGACCAAGGAAATCTCACCGTCACCACCGCATCGAAAACACGGCGGTTTCGGTGGCGGATTTTCCCGGGGTTTCCCGACGCGAAAAACGGGCGACGTAACTGGCATAACGGGCGGTGGATTTTTGGATGCACCGGAAGGCAGTTTGATTGATGCCAAAGCGTCGTTAAATGAGGTCATTTTCGGGCGTCCTTTCTGTGTTTTGGTCTAAATGGGCAAGAAGGCGTCTGGTTGCCTCTAGGCGGTGTTTTAGGATATTGGGGGTCAATGGGGTCCGTCTTTGGGTGTTTTGATAATTCCTGTGTCATTCTGGCCTGTTCCTGTGGCGAGATTGGGCAACGCAAAGATTGAACCGCGCAATTCAACGATAATTTTGGCTGATTTGACGGGTGATTTTGTCATGCCGGATGATATGCCGGATAGATGTTGTTCAATATCAACGTGTTATGTTAAATATGCCGGATATGCCGGATGACTCCCTATAGAGACACGCGGGAAATGTTTTGTAAGTTTTTCTATAAGAGTCTCTATAAGGGACGATCCGGCATATCCGGCATGACGACCCGTTTTTTGCTATAAAATTAGCATTCATGTTTATTTTTATCCGTCCGACCCGGCATGATGGACAAGTGTTTGTTGAATACCCGTCCGACCCGGCATGACGCCTGACTCCAAAAAAGAGAGCCGCCTTGATGTTCGGCGGCTCAAAGTGATTCCGGCTGCGGATTTTCATCCCTAAACCATCTTGATCAAACCCTCTACATCCATGGTCATAATTTTGACCTTTTCCATGCCCGGAATCATCGACGAAAAGAGGTCGCGATTCCACCAATATCCGCGCTTCATTTTGTACTTGGTTTCACCCCCTTTATCGGTGGACATTTTACCGTTCATGTGGGGGGCAAAAAGCTCCTTCAAAACCACCGAAATTCCCTTCTCGGTTCGGCCTCCGATATCGGGGTCCGCTTCCCTCGCCCAAGTGAAGGCAACCCGTGAGTGAATGAAGGCCACGTCCTTGTCGGGGTCGATGCCGTGGACCGCCAGGCGGGCGGCGATGTGGTCCTGAACAACATCCATCCGGGCAACGTCTCCGTCGGCGGTGTTCTTGCGCTCGTGGTTGTTCTTGCTCACGTCGGAATGGACTTCGAGTGTTCCGAGGATCGGGGCCATAACGTCATTTTCCCACTGTTTGAACCGGCTCATGGGCTGCACTTCATAGTTCGCGCCCTTCTCCAGAATGGCGATAATGTCGGCCATGACGTTCAGGCGGTGATTCTTGATGAAGGCCAACACCTTGCTTTCCCACTCCTTGAAGTTCCCGGTGGGCCGCTTGATCTTAATCATAAAACTGCGGTCGGCAAGATCCTTGGAGAGTGTACATTGGTTCGACGTGATGACGTAGGTTAGGTCGTTCGGCCTCGTTTCCTCGCCCCGGCCATAGGGACGCATACCGCTTATCTGAGGGCTGGTAATGAGGGTGGCGAGGCTGGCAGACCGAAAGAACCCCTCCACGTTGTCGAGAATCAGGATGCGCTTTTGCCGCCCCTCCTCGGAAAGCAGGCGTTTGTAGATGGTGCTCATGGTCATTTCGTTGGAAAGCTGGCTGGCGTCCACGAGAAGGGCACCACCAAGCCCGCTAGAGTCCGATGAGTAGAGCATGGCTATCAGGTCGGCCATCCGGCTTTTGCCCGTTCCTCGGCCATCGTCGGTGTCAATAACCCACATTGGACGCTGGATGCACGGCTTGTAGTAGAGCGGGGAGGCGATCAGGACTTTCAGAAGGTGCCAATCAAGCTCCGTGTCCGGGTAGAAGAAATTGACGAACTCGTTCAGATACTTGGCGTCGGGAGTGGCTTGGGGTAGGGTGTCGTGGGTGTAGTAGGCATCGTCACGCGGGGGCCAGTTCGGGACTCCGCTGATAATCTCGTACCGGATGGAGTTGTTGTAGACCGAATTGTGGAATTGCGGCTGACTCATGGCCCCCTCAATAGTGCTCGACCAGACAACGCAATGCCCGGACTTCTCGTGCATCCACGCAAAGAGCTTGTCGGGATGGTCCAGGGTGCGGATGGTCCCATTTTTTCGGTCGTGGTCGAACAACACAGAACCGACGCGCCGGGGGAAGTTCCAGAACCGGGTGTGAAGTTCGTCCATCATGGCGTTGACGTGCCGGGGAACCTTGATTCGCTTCTCCTTGCCCTTGTCGTCCACGGAATCAAGGTAGTCGTAATTCTGGAAGGGGGTCCGGTTGGCTTTCTTCGCCTCGGTGATTTCCTTTTGGGTTTCCTTGGGGGCAACGATGACCTTTGGATCCTCCTGCGCGGTCTTTTTGATGATGTCCTTGAGTTCCGCGAGGATGTCGGCGTCTGATTTGCCCTTGTCCCGCCAATACTTCACCCAATCCGTAGAGTCCTTGGCGGGGCTGGCGTCGGGCGGGAACGGCAGGTTGACAACCCGGATGGACGCGGCAATATCCTTAACCCCAAAGGTTATTGTTTTTGCGTGGAGCCTGCCGGTTTCGTCGAGGTCGGGAATGATGACGACGTGTTTACCGGCGAAATGCTGATTGTAATGGTCCTTCCAATTCCCCTCCCCCATCGGGTTTGTGGTGGCGGGAAGTCCTATGGAGGCCAATGTATCCGCGTCCTTCTCGCCGCCGACAACGCAAATTACCTTCGCCGTCATCAGTTCGGGCAGGCGGTAGAGGACCGGCGTGATTCCTGAAATGCTCCAGATGTATTCACCGGGCTTTGCTGGATCGGGGCGGCGTTGAAGAAAGTCCTTCGGGTTGGCATAGCGCACCGTCTGGTGGACGACTTTGCCGTCCGCATCAACATAATCATAGGCGCACACGAATTGACGCTTGGACTTGGCCTCCGTGCAGGGGGTAAGGTGTAAGAATTCGCCAAGCTCTTCCTGAGCCGGCATGATATCTCCGCCATGTCTGGCGTTAGCCACCATATCCAAGACGCTGCCGGAATTCTTGGATTCATCACCATCGGCAAAGTCGCGGTATCCCTTGGGTCCGACAGAGAATGCCCCGGAGTCAGAACCCGGCCTCCATGGGCAGTCGAACGACCAATACTCCCCGCCCTTGCGTTTCGGCGTCATTCCAAGCATTGAAACGGCCACCTCGCGCCCGTCCGCATTATCCCTGATCTGCTCAAAGTTGAAAAGTTTCACGACCTGACTCCCTTCTCTATGCTCCTGACAAAAGCCGCCAATGCCCTCTGATTCTCAAACACCCTGAAAACTGTCTGCGTGTTGTCGCTGTAAAGACTCTTGCGGTACAACTCGAACCCGATGTCCAAAACCTGCTGAACACTGACGTAGTTGGACGCAATGACCACGATTGAACGGGTTTTCGTGTAGTAATACTCAGCGTGATCGAAGGCGGGAACTCCGAGAAGTTCCACGATCCTGAAGGCGCGTCGGCTCACGATGATGCGCCTTGCCAGTTTGAACTCTTCGGCAAACTTGTTCCGGGCCTTGATCGCCCTGCGCGTTTCGTCCGACGCCTCGAACCGGCCCCAATATGTTGAGGCGAATAGGTGGGGATATTTTGTCGAGTATCCGTTGGTCATGCTTCCTCCTGTATGGATCCCCTTGCCGTGTACTGATGAACGTCACACCGGAGGGTGGGATGTTCCACGGCAAGGGGCAAAAAGCGTACAGCGTAATCGTTCATCAGTGTTTCAGCCATACGCCCCTGTTAAGGCAATGTCAAGCCATTCGCCGTTTCCAACTGCCGTTCCAACATGATCTCCGCGACTTCGCGTTGCATGTCCGGCGTCTCGATGAACTCCGGGTGGCAACCATCCGCGCCCATCCATATCAACATGCGTTTCATGGTGGCGGTTTCTGGAATATAATGATCTCTCCTCAACACGCGCTCGTAGGTGGAGAGTTGAAGTCCGTAGCGGTTGAAGTCGCAGTCCTGGAGGTTGCGGATTGCCCACACCGACGAGGATTGCCATGGGTTCTCGCGCTTTATCTGCTCGTTGGTTTTCCAGTCGAATAGAAAATAATCGTTGCCATTGTTGGCGAGCAAATCAATCGACCCCGCCACTCGCATAAACGGGCTAAACACGATCATCTCAGTGTGAAGGTTCTGATTCCCGAACCTCACCATGAGCTTCTTGCACACCTCGACCCCCGCTTTGGTCATGTTCATCTCTCGGTCATTCCTGGGCGGGTTCGGGCGAGGCTTTCCCAGGATGGTCGCCTCCATGTTTTCATGGAAACGGGTTCCCGACTCGCGTGACTCTTCCGCCTTGGCCTTCCACTCCGCCTGCAATGCTTCGGGTGTCTTGCCCTTGGCGGCGGCGCACTTGGCGGCAACGGCGGCGGCGTCGAACGGCAGGAACGCTGACTTTACCAGTGTGGTCCCGCTGATATAGCGCGTGTTTTCGCTGTCAACGTATGAATGATCCGCCTCCGTGAACCGCATGGTGATGTTCAAGTGCGGATGTTTTGCGACGGCGTTACCCGGCATTGTCGGCCTCCTTCTTCCCTCGCAACCCTTCGCGGATCATCTGCGCCACCACTGCCCCGTGTGACCGGCTGTATGCCCTGGCGATCTCGGCAATGGTCATGCGCTCGGCGCGCATCAGGTGGCTCAGGTTTTTGATTGGGCGGTATTGCTTCACGAATTACCCAACAGGTTCTTGCGCTGGAATCCGCCCTTGACAACATCGTACATGCTGCTTGTCGGTTCGCTCACGAAAAACACCCGCTTCTGGTACGGGTCCAGAGAACCGTCGAGGCGCATCCGTTTGCGCGACTTCGCCCCGGCGCAATGTTCGCCGGCCTGTGATTTCCTGCCGCCCTTCAATGTACGCATTGTCTTTCCGCTTGGGAGTTGCATTCGCATCCTTTCCGCCCTGTCGGGCTTGTTACCAAATATCACCGCTGGCAATGGCCTCTTCGCGAGCCAGAACTTGCATGACGGTGTTCCTGTGACCGACTTCTTTGATACCGCGATAGAAGGCCGATGGTTGTCCGAACACAACCACGTCCTGTCGGGAGCGGGTTATGGCGGTGTAAATAAGGCTGCGCGAAAGTTGGAATCGGTGCCGGTCAAACACGGCGAAGAATACCCGCCGCGCCTGACTCCCCTGCGCCTTGTGGACGCTGAGGCAGTATCCCAATTTGAGTTCCCGCGCTTGCTCCTTCGTCAACATGCGCCGGTTTCCAAGGTCGCGGTCAATCTCGATCTCCGGTAATCCCGCCGTGTCGATGTCGGTAATGATTCCAAGATCCCCGTTCCAAATATCAGCCGTGGCGAAATTCTTACAGCACAACACCCGGTCCCCCGGCGCAAAGGGTTCGGTACTTGGGTTCAACACCACCTTCACGGCCTTGTTAATCTCATTGATCCCGCCGTCGCTCTCGCCGTCCGTTGATTCCGTTCCGTACCGGGGCGCAACGATCATATCCTGCATCGGGTCGAACCGCCCCGCCTTGACCCATTCCACGAGGGTTTGAATGGTCTTGGTGGGTTCGCCGGTGTTCATCACCGTCCACGTTTCGCCGCCTGACGCCATACGCGCCTCCGGTGCGCGGCCTTCGCGGATGGCGAGCGCGGCAATATGGACCGCACCCTTTGCCCTATGGCACGTCTTGAGCGTCGTCACCAGCCCCGGCTTGAGCGCAATCAAATCGTGAAACGGCTGACCCTTTCCAACGGGCGGCAACTGCGCCTGATCCCCGACGAGAATCAACTGCTTCGGGTTGAACCGCAACACCGATTGCATCAACCATGAGTCGATCATGGAGGATTCGTCGATGATCGTCACTCCAAGGTCTTGTGTCCGGTGGAACTCCGCGCCGTCATAGGATAGGGCGCGGTGAATTGTGCAGGCGTCGTGGCCGGTCGCTTCCTTCAATCGCGCCCCCGCCTTTCCGGTGGGGGCCATGATCTCGCATCGCCCATTCAGGGAATCGGCAATGCGTTTAATCAGGGTCGTTTTGCCGGACCCGGCCCCCCCGTTGATGATGCAATCCCTACCGGATAGCGCAACGGCAACGGAAGAGTCCTGGTCTGTGTCTGCAACAAGGGCCATGGTTCACCCCTTGCATTTCGGACACACCCACTTGCCGCCCTCGCCCTTGCAGGCGTCACACTGCACGGGATTGTTGTTCTCGTCCATCCTGTCAATACCGTCGCCACCGCAGGTATCGCAGTTGACGAACTCCGCTTGCGTCCCGCATTCGTCACAAATCCGTGAACCATCTGACCGTTTTGTAAATGTCGCTTCCATCGTTTCTCCTTGTATTGGGTCGTTCATCCTTGTTCTCCAGTCGTCCGTGTACATCATGCCACCTTAAACCGATTCCACGCCATCCGTTCAGCCGCCTCGTCCCCGGTGAGTGCCAGCATATTCCCGTCCAGCACCACCACATCGCCCCGGTCTACCAGCGTCTTGACCGCCGCATCCAACTTGCCCTTGGCCCCCTGAACCATGTCGCACACCTTCTCCGTCATCGTAGCCATGGGCACCACCGTATCCCCGCCGCTGGTCGCCTGCTCGATCACATACAGTGCCGCCGCCTCAACCCGCCGTGGATCCTCGTTGCCAATCCCGAACGCCACACGGATATTCTCGTCCACGTCCTGAAACCCATAGTGAGGCAGGTCGCACAGGCGGTAACAATTCTCCGTCACGGTTCCGGTTGTCTCATGCTTCCACCGTTCCCATGCGGCGTTAGCCATGTTTAGTGTGGCACCCTTGGAGAGAAGCAAGGTGATGGCCTGTGTCTGCTCGGCGTGTTCGCCCAACCGCCGCAACGTCTCCTGCCAGTTCCATTGGATTTCCTCTGAGATCCCCTTGACGCCCGCCAAGTCGCGCCCATCAGCCTGCCACTGGTCGTGATACGTCTCCCAAATCTCGGACTCCTTTACCGGCCCGATTCCCTTGGTGAGCGTGGCGGCGTAGTGAAGCAGGGCGCGGCTGTCCGTGGGAATGTTCAGCATCGCCGTCTTAAAGCAGAACTCGTCCTTGCCCATTGAACCGGCGAAGGTGGATTTCTTCCAGTCTCCCTCAAGCTCCAACAGATCACCGTGCTTCGGCTCGAACTCCACTATCCCCTTGGCGGTGCATTTTTGCTTGGAGTCCAGCAGGACATTCAGGATTGTCCATTTCGTGTCCGGCTTCCGGTACGTCCATACCCGCCCCGGCGCAATCTGCTCCACTACTACCTTGATCCGTTCCATAAAGATTCTCCAAATCCATTGACCGGCACTTCAGAATCGCATAACCAACCGCCGCCGCCATTGCCCGATCCCCCGCCATGATGACGGAAACCCTGCTCAGGGTGAGCCGCGCAATCCGTTTCAGGACAAACCCCAATGTCAGGTTCGGATGGTTATGCGAGCCGTCGTAAATGTCCTTCAGCGTTCCCTCGACCACAATTACCTTGGCAACGTGGCCGTCCATTCGCGTCAACTCGCGCTGGAAACGCTCCCACCCTCCTGCGATTGTTCCAAGGAAATCGTCGAGACTTTTTCGCTCTACCGCGAAGAATGGATCACCTTCAATCGCATAGTCACCCGCATCAATCTTGCCCCTCCGCGTGACAGCCGCTTCCTCCCCGAAGTGCCAGGGAATCTGTTCTCGACTGTCGATTAAAACGCGAAGGGGGTTAATCATGGTGTACCTCAGAACGGAAGCGAATCGTCGTTCGCGCCGCCACCCGCCGCTTTCTGATCACCCGGTTCCGCAGCCGCCGCCGCACCTTCCGGCGCGTCCTCAAACGTCTCCCCGAACAACTCCTTGAACAACCCGTTGACCTTCTCGGCACTCAACGACGGGCGGTTGAAGGTGTTGATGTACTTCACCCGTGCAATCTTCTTTTCCTCGCCCGACTTGCTCTTGTAGATGTGCGGCTCCATGACGAAAACGCACTCCTTGCCGACAAGTTCCCCGATCTTGTGCGGACTGAACGGCTCCGACATGCCAAGGTCGTAGCATTGCTGCATGGCGATTTCCTTCTTGGTCTTGCCAGCATTCGGCCCTTTCTCCTGCCGCTCGTTGTTCATCCACAACTGACCCTCGGCGGTCCTGCCGTCTTCCGTCGTGCCCGGAATGACTAGGATAATCGACTTCTTGCCGTTGCCTTCCCACTCCTGAAAGTACGGCATCCCTGATGTCGTCACTTTGAACTCAACCAACTTCCCGCCCTTCAGATCCTCGTAACTGATGTATGCCATTGCCATTCTCCTTTTTGTTGTTTCTACTCTACGAAATCCAACCCGTATTACCCGACGGGCGGCGGGGTTTGGTGTTAATCCTCCGCAATCACCCTCTGCCCTGCACGTCCGGCCTGACCGTGAACCGCAATCCCGCCACGATCACGTCGGCCTCGCCGTTCTCGACGCAATTCTGAACGTCCTCCTTGTTCATGCGAATATACTCGTTCGCCTTGCGCGGGTCGAACATCATAAACGAGCGCGGCACCTTGGCCTCGTCCACGAGTTCAAAACTGACCCGCATCGGCACCCTCGTATGCGCGTTCGTCGGTGCCAGCTCAACTGGTGTCGGGCGTTCCTCGATCACCGGGGGCGTCACGGCGTCAAACCCCAAGGCTTCGGCGGCGTCTGCTTCCGCCTGAGCCTTGGCCAGTTCCGCCTCAATCCGCTCGCGCTCGATCCGGTCGGCCTCCGCAGCCTCGCGCCGAATCCGCGCCTGATCCTTCATGTACCAGTCACCGCTGATCTCCTTGAGCCGCGTCTTGTTGTCCCTCAACCCCTGACAGGCTTCGTCAACCTTGGCCTTGATCTCCTTGGCTGCATCGTTGAACGGCTTGGTAAAGGCCAACCGCTTCTTCTCGATGCCGTTATCCTCGCTGGTGATTTCAGCCAAGACCGCCGTTGCTCGGTCATACTCAGACTTGGTTTTCACCGTGGCAATCGACTCCGCCTCCGCAATCAGGGCGTCGCGCTTGGCGAGCCATTCGGCGGGAATGGCAATCTCGCGCTGGAACACGGGCAGTTGAATCACAACCGCCCTTGTTGCCGGCAATGTTCCTGTCGTCATGCTGGCACCGCTTTCAGGGCCATCGCCTTACGCGCCTCGGCCTTGTGCATATCTGTGATAAGCGCCATGCCAATCGTCATGTTCGCCTTGGCCGTCTCCGCCGGATCCGCTTTTCCCGACGCCAGCACCGCCTTGGCCTCCGCCAATTCATCGGGCGAGATCACCTTGGCATTGAGGATATGCGTCAACACGTTGGCGTCCAGGTCCGTGAACTTCTTCCCCTTGACCTTGCCGCAGGGGGCCACGGTGTAGTCGATTTCGGCGGCGGGCGGAATGACTTCCGGAGTCACGACTTCCGCAGGTTTGGCGGCTTTCGGAGCGGCCTTCGCCTTGCCAGACGGTTTCGCGGAGGCGGTCGCGGTCGTTTCAGCGGAAGGCGTCGTCGCATCCGGCTTCAGCGTTTCCGCCACGGCCTCCGGCGTCACGACACGGGCGCGGGCCGCGCGGTCATCCTCGGTGAAGTCGCCAACCTCCTCCGGGGTATAGACTCCCTTGACGCCGCCGGGGTTCACGGCTCGGCACCCGTCCGAAGTGACCCTGGCCCACAACATCTGCATCCTCCTGTGCGGGGTGGCATAGTTGTCTTTGGGTTCGGTGTGTTCCCGATTCCAGTAGAACGGCTCCAGCTTGACCTGCTCATGCGTCAAGGTGAACACGCCCTCGCGGGTGCCGCACTTCATCTGAACGCTGGCGCACTCCGAGTCGCGTTTCAGAATGACGTAATCTCCGCCAACCTCCAGCAATGCCGCCAGCATCGCATCGGCCCGCATGACGAGCTTTCTGTCAATGATGTGGTAGGTTTGCTGGAACTCCATCGGTGTCTTTTTCTCCATCACGCACGTCATGGCGATCACCAAGCCCTCTTCGTCGGTCTTGGCTCCGAACATGCCGGACTTCGAGAAGATCATTCCAAGCGTCTTGATCTCCTCAAACGTCGTCACCGGGGCGGGAAGATTCTCCCGCCGAACTGTCAATGCTGTCTCTTGCTTTGCCATCTCATTTCTCCTTTTTGTTTCATTACACAACACATTCAAAATCAATCCCGCGCCTTGGCCGCACGACACTTCGGGCAATCCTCACGCCGGGCGAACTTGCCGCACTTGCAGCGGTTGACATTTACTTGCATATCCACCCCACAAGCGCGGTAATCCCCTTGACCGCCAGCCCCCATGTCAGCAGGCA
>Ga0268280_1002180_pt1 | contig 11805 bp, 10 predicted proteins | sample saktaG_9_FD_190139 | JGI IMG/M metagenome (GOLD analysis project Ga0268280, IMG submission 190139) | Saline water microbial communities from Sakinaw Lake, British Columbia, Canada - sak_2011_5_24_40m | ecosystem: Environmental > Aquatic > Non-marine Saline and Alkaline > Saline ...
CTTTTGCTCTAGGGAGGCTATATGCTGGTCTATCTTGGCCATTGAGTTTTGCAGGGAGTCGTTATTGTTGTAAGCGTCCTTAATATGCTTCATCAGCACGTTATAGATATCCTTAAACCTGTCGAAGTCATACTTAAGGCCGGACACTTTTCCGAGTATCTCCTTCGCGTTCTCCTCTATCCTTAACGCTTTCATCCCCTGTACTATCATGACTAGATACGGATATATGGTCTGTGGAGAGACCGGACAGACCCTCCTTTTCCAGGCATAATCTATCAAAGTGTTCTCTTCGTTGAAATGCTTATCTTTAACGAACGCCTCATAATAGACTCCTTCCGACGGGATATACATCATAGCAAAATCGGTCGTCTTCTCTCCCGGGAGTATATATTTGCTCGTCTCGTCTATCCTCTTTTTAACATCTCCGGTAAATGCCTTCCAGAAGGTGCGTTTTATGTTGTCATCACCGGAGGTAAGCATCTTATTGAAGTTCTCTAAAGAGAGTTTCGAATCGATGGGAACGATATGCTCCTTGAACTTTATAACAAAATCGACCACGCCGGAGCTGAGCCGATACTGCGATTCAAGCATATTGCTGCCCAGGACATCTTGAAGCGCCTTCTCCAGTATGCGCTCACCGGCCGCACCGGCTCCTTTGGGCGCTATAAAGAGGTTTCGCAGGTTCTTGACCTCGGTCATCACATCGTTTATCTGCTGAGCCTTCTGGTTGATCACCGCCATATCTTTATTTATGCTTGTGATGGCATCAGAAGTCTGCTTTCTCATCTCTTCGGTAAGAGGGATCTTCGAGGAGAGAGAATCCGCGACGCTCCTTATATCCTTAATGCGGATTATCAGATAGAAGACAGCAAGCGTCAAGACGATCAATACCAACAACACAGCGTATATGATCATGTTTTGGGAGTATCCGGCTTATTGATTTTTGTCACAAAACGCATCCTTAAGTCATAAAGTATGGAGCTCATGGCCTCGTCCTCATCCTTTGAAAGATTATTCTTCGTCTTCTCCTTCAGCATCTCGAGCGTATCTATTATTATCTTCGCGTGCTCTAGGCTTTGCTCCTTTTTGTGAGTCACAGGGTTTTCCATATCACCAAGTGCCATAACGGCCTCCATCATCAGGCCGGTTATGAAGAGCGAAAAGCTCACTTCAACATCTTTCTTTATTTCATCTCCCATTTTTTAATCCCGCCATTTTTCCTGTCTCGCGCCAATCTTAAGCGACGGGAAATTATATACACTCAGCATTCTCTTTATCTGACCCGCCTTCACTTCGGCCGCCTTCTCTCCCTTATTGATGGCCTCCCTAGACTTGTTGAATGCCACCTGGTCAATATCATGTCCGAGATCCACCTTTATCATGACATCGGAAATGCGAGCCTGATAACGGTTCAGCTCTTCGCCCATTATCTGGAATGATTGTAACAGCATCTGAAATATGTTGTCGATCTTGCCCTCCTTGACGCAGAAGCCTACATCTACCGCTACCATGTATCCGGGATCTATGGACCTGGCGATTCTCGTAGGAACGCTATTCTTGATTCCCCCGTCGACCAGGAGCCGGCCGTCTATTCTCACGGGATTAAATATGCCCGGCCATGAACAGCTGGCGCATACCACTTTTTGCAGGTCTCCTTTTTGAAATACGACTCTTTCGTTCTTTTCTATATCTGTCGTTACTACCGCAAGCGGTATCCTGCACTCTTCGAAACTCTTATTTTCGGTCAGTTCAGCCACCACATTTGCCAGCTTCCTACCGGCCAATAGTCCCATCTTTGGAAGGGTGGGGTCGAATACTGTCTTCCAACTGAATTTATGCGCTATCTCTTCCATCTTTTTCAATGGCATGCCAACGGAGTAAGCCGCGCCTATCAGGGCTCCCATGGATGTTCCTACGATCCTATGAATGGGTATCTTCTCTTTTTCCAGCACCTTGAGCACTCCGATGTGCGCAAGCCCGCGAGCCGAACCTCCTCCAAGGACAAGGACGACGCTTCTCTTCTTTTTAAGGAACCCCAGCATAGGTATCGATCTCCTTTTGCTATTCTACCACTATTCCGGCGTAACCTACAACCGACGAATAGTCTCCGGATGCATCTCCGCTCGTCTGATATTTTATCAGCTTCGCCTTCTTGGCGCCAAGCGATTTTGCCGCGGCCAGCATTATCGCGGCAGGCGCGACGCCGCACATAGAGATGTCTAACTGACGGACGCATTCCAGAAGAGCCTCTTCATCAAGTTTCAGAATGGCGTCGATCGCCTTGGAATCTTTTTCTTCGGCCGCATTTTGAGATTCATAGTGCGTCATATCACTCGAAGCTATTATGGTAACATCCTTCTCTAGCTTTAATTCCTTAATGGATTTAGCGATGGCATGCCCGATCTTTCTGTACTGTTCAATGCCCCCCTGCGATATCACTATAGGAACTATCGTAAAACTTTCCTGCAGTGTCTGCAATATGGGCAGCTGGACTTCTATGGAATGTTCCCGTATGTGCGCAAATTCGTCTTTGGAGATCTCGGGACAATTCTTCAGTATCTTTTCAGCCAACGTCTTATTTATAGTCACATTGCCCAACGGTGTAGCCCATGAATCGCTCGTAGATAGGCTGAAAGGCGAGCCATCACCGGTGTGATTGGGGCCCATGATAAGATATATGGGCTTCGGTTTTATCGAGGATAGCGTCTTGCCGGCTACCAAGCCGGAATAAGGGTATCCCGCATGCGGCGAGACCACACCTATCGCGTCCTCTTTCTTTTCTGCAGATACCGGGATAAGTTTCTGGACCTCTTTGGCAAGAGACTCTTTTGAGCCCGAATAGAATTGGCCGGCTACCGCAGGATTACGTATCACAAGTATTACTCCGGTTGAATGACTACTTCCGCGCACGAATTCAGAGCGAGATACTTATTGGCAACTCTGATTATATCATATTTTGTCACCTTATTGGTCTCGCTTTCGAACTTATAAAGATTGTCATATCCCAGGCCGTATAATTCATCGAGCGCCGCTTGAAAAGAGTTGAACGCGTTAGTCTCCATGGCGATCTTTTGAGCAGAGATCAACTCTTTCTTTGCCGCATCCAGCTCACCATCCGTAATGAGGCCCTGCTTTATTGCCGATATCTCGCCATATAGCAATTTTTTAACTTCGCCGATCTTGTCTATGGTAGTAGCCGCGTAAAATAGCATGAATCCCGTATCGATGCCCAGCTTCTGCATAGAGCCCATCGTATAGGCGAGTCCGGAGTTCCCTCGCAACGCTATAAAAAGTCTGCCGGATGTTCCGGATAATAGGCCGCTCAATACGTTGAGAGGATATCTGTCCGGGCTATCCATGGCAACCGTCCTGAATCCCAGCATAAGAAGGGCCTGCTCCCTGTCCATCTTTATTGTAAGATTACCGGGCGATATTGCCTCCGGCACTTTCTTTAAAGGTTTGGCCAGGTCCCTTCTTTGGGCGTCCTTAAAGAGCATCTCCACTTTTTTAAATACCTTCTCCGGCTCAATATCTCCGGATATCGCTATGACCGTATTGTTTGGAATGCATCTGGATTGATAGAATCTTATAAGATCATCCCTGTTAATAGCTCTTATCGACTCTTCCTCGCCGGTATCGCGCATGCCGTACGGATGGTCCTTAAATAACATTCTTCTTACAGCCAGCGCCCCTCTTTCAAATATATCATCATCATCGTCTTTTATCGATGCTGCGGACAAGATCTTCTCTTTAGCTAACTCATCCTGGGCAAATACCGAATTTGCGGTGATATCCTTTATCAATTCAAGCGCCAGTTCGGTATCGTCTTTCAGTGCGGTGAGGTCCAGCCCAAAGCTGTTGAAGCCGCTAAAAGAGCTTATCCGTCCTCCGCGACTCTCTATCGCGCTTATGATCTCGGATTCTTTCTTCGTCTTAGTGCCATCCAATAGCATCTTTGCCGCAAGGCTGGATATCCCGTTATTATCTTTACTTTCGGTTATAAGGCCCCCGGAAAAAGCTACCGTGATCGATACAGCAGGAACCTTAGAGTTTACCCTCAAAAGCAATGTCAGGCCGTTCGCGAGAGTGCGTTTCTCAAGCTTCTCCTCCACGAAGGTCTTTGGTATCGACACGCTTGGCAATGTCTCGCCGCGTTTCGGGACTAGGGAGATCTCCGTCAGATTGTCTTCGTTCAGATATAAAGAAGCGACTCTTCTTATGTCGTACTTAGAGACCTTATTCACGCCTTCTACATAGCGGGAGTAGAAATCACTATTCCCGGCTATCGCTTCACCCTCTCCCAGGTCTTCCGCTTGATCCTCTATGGTTTCGCGGGAGAGCACGTGGTCGCCTATCACCATTCGCTTTGCGCTCTCGAGCTCGCCATCAGGAAGATCGCCTCTCTTTATCTTTTCTATCTCATCCAAAATATCTTTCTTCGCGGCTTTTATATTTTCTCTATCGAGAAGCGCCGTGATGACAAAGAGGCCGGGATCCGCCGGGGTATAGTTCCACGCCGATATCGAATGGACTTCCCTCTTATCTTTTAATAAAAGTACATTCAAGCGGGAATTATTACCGCGCCCCAATATCATTGAGAGCACGTCCAGCGCAAAGAGGTCTTTGTTAAGCATGCCTGTCGAATGAAAACCAAGGGCCAGATACGATAGTGCAACCGGCGCCTCTTCTTCTATCACTCTCTTACCCGTCTGAGGAGGCTCTTTGGCTGATCTATTCACCGGCCTGTAATAAGGCTCTCTGAATCGCCCGAACTCTTTCTCTATGTTCAATGCGGCATCTTTGGCGTTTATACCGCCGACCGCGGTAATGACCATATTATTGGGAACGTAGCGCCTGTTATAATACTTTACGACGTCATCGCGCGTCAGCGATCTTAAGGTCTTTTCATATCCGATGGGGGGATATTTATACGAGTGGGTAGTGTACGCATTTTGAAACAATTTCGCGGTCAATCTCTTTTCGGGGTCATCCTCGTTGAGCTTTATCTCCTTGATTATGACCTCCCGTTCTTTTTCCAGCTCCACTCTGTCGAATACGGAATTGGTGATCATATCCTTAAGAACAGATACGCCTTGAGTGAAATATTTGGCCGGCAGCGTCAGCTCGTAAGTCGTTGTATCGTGCGCCACGGCCCCGTTTATAAGTCCCCCGTATGAGCGTATCTCTTTTTCGATAACGCCGACTTTACGCGATACTGTCCCTTTGAATACAAGATGCTCCACAAGATGGGATATTCCCGAAGCGGTATACTCTTCTTCGGAGGAAGGTCCGGCCTTTATTATTATGTTGATTGATACAAGGTCCCTGGGAGGGCTCTCTTTTACCAAAATGACGAGGCCGTTATCCAGGGTCTTCCTGTAAACGGCCTCATCAGCAATGGAAAGACTGTTTAATATGAATACTAGAATTGCTGTCAGCAGCAGTCTAAACGCAATCTCTCTGTCGATCCTCACACCGATCTTCTCTTCCGGCGTTTTCTCTCGCTCGGTTTCTCGTAGTGCTTTCTTTCCTTCAGCGTCCTTAATATCCCCTCACGCTCTATCTTCTTTTTAAAACGCCTGAGAGCTCTTTCAAGAGGTTCATTTTCGCCAACGCTTATCACTGGCATTATTATCTCACCCTTTCCGTATAGATTTAACGCCTCACTCTATCATAAAGCGCACGTCTTGTCAATCTCTCGCCATTCGTGTATTATTTTTTGAATGAGATCACTATATTAAAGGACATCTTTGACATCGACAGGCTCCTCGGCAGCGAGGGAAAAGGAGATACCGCTTTGAGGCTTGTCGCCGTGATATGCAGCAGCACTTCATCCTGAGTAGACTTGGCGCGGTCTATCGCATAGCTCAATAACGAGCCGTTCTGGGTAAGCACAAACGATAGATGCACTTCACCTTCGCGGTTGTAATACTGATAATTACCCTTGAGCCTTTCGCGTATCTTCTCCCGTATCAGCTGATAGTAATTTACGTAATCCTTCTCCTGCTTAAGCTGGGCCTCTTTTTTCGCGGCCTCTTTGGAAGGGTCCTTTACAGCGTCCTTTTTGTGCGACTTAGTCCTATCTTTTAGTCTGCTGGACTTGGCGACCTTCTTGTTATCGGCCTTAACTTGTGGAGAGGGTTCGGGCTTCACCGATATCTCTTTTTGTATGTCTATCTGGGGCGTCTGAGGCCGCTTAAGGACGACCTCTTTATTCGTGGCTATAGCGGTGGCGATCTCTTTTAGGACAACATAGTCGACCACTACAGTATTCTTCTTCTCCATCTCTTGCCGCAACAGGTGCTGGTTATACAACGGCGCGAATAGTACTGCATGGATCATCGCCGACAATATAAAAGCGCCTCTTAGAGTTATATCCATAGAGAAGAGTATAAATTACGCTGGCAGATATGTCAATATTCTATAATTTTTACGGGTCCTGCCATTGGATTTCCCTTTCTTTTCCGCGGGGGGTACTAATACCCAACTAGCTATAGATGCGGATTTCCTGATCCCCCCATCCCCCACGGCAAAAGAAAGGGTCCCATCCAATGTCACCCGTAAAAATTTCAACCAAAAAGGGTCAGGCCCTATACCAAAAAGCGCCTGACCCCTAACTCTACGGCGACGCGGGACGAAGCAATCTCAGGCGAGCTTAAAATTTTACGGATGCCCCAAGGCGCCAGTTTATTTCTGGAGCCGGAAAATAATCCAGGTTTCTGCCGTTTACGCTTGCCGATGCCAATTCCGAATACTTTTGATTGAACATATTATTTATACCAGTGAACACTTCCCATCCTTTACACTTAAAAGTCGCTTTAATATTACATACAAAATAATCTTTTAACTTAGGCTGCCTGTTAAATTGATCGTTTATCGGATATTGGATCCCTGTATAATCCGACCAAAAATGAAGATCCAGATAGACAAAGGGAGTCCATACAACGCCCCAACTTACTTTATTTGCCGGTACCATGGGCACCTTATTCCCCGCGAAAGTTCCGTCAACAAAATATGCATTCAAATATGTGTAGTTAAAGTAAGTCTGCAGGTATTCGCTCATAGATGATTTCAGGCTCAACTCTATACCTTTACGTTGAGTCCTGTCGTAATTACCGTTATCGCCAAAGCCTCCACCGGCCGTTGGATCATAATATATCTCGTTGTGGGTATTCATTAAAAAGAACCCGCACTTCGCCATAAAATATTTTAAGGTATCCTCCTTGATCCCGAATTCCCATGTTTCCGATGATTGCTGTTTAAGATTAGGGGTCAGGCCGGTATATATGCTATAGAACTCATCGACAGCCGGGAATCTATAACTCGTAGAGAATCTTCCATAGAGCGCCCCTTTATCAGCATACTTATATTCCGCGCCGATCTCTACAGCGTTTTCGGACGGGCTTTTTTCTATGTAATTATTGACATCGTCCTGTTGATCGAAAACATAATTTGTCCACTCATAACGATAACCGCCATTCAGGATAAGCTTATCCGCAATCGTCATCTTGTCGGAACCATACACTCCAATGGTCTTTTTAGTTATGGTCAACTGATCAAAGCGCGAATAAAAATTCGCCGCGTCGGGAGTCACTGTCATCAACCAGTTTTCAGCCTGAAAAAGATCCACACCCGCGATAGCTTCGTTATTTACAGGTCCAAAATCTTTGCCGATCCGATATCTGAAAGTCCCGCCTGAGCTGGCTATTTGCGATGCTTGAGTCGTAGGGATCAGTGTCGTCCCGGGCCACCAAACAGAATTGGTCACGCTCTTTTTACGCATCTTCCTTATCCAAATGTCAGCCTCTAAAGAGTTTACGTCTATACCGGTATTGAGGTCGAGTTTCGGTGAGAACTGAATAAAGCCCGTCTCCGTCTTGGCCCAATCGTAAGGCGTCCTGGATCCGTTGCGCCCAACCTGGTCCATCTCTGTGCGGCGCAAACCTGCCGGCATACCATACCAGTCCTTATGATAACCTCCTGATACATTTATCGAGGCATAGTCTGTTGGTTTGAATGTCGCATTTCCGTCATAATCGTAGCCCTCAAAATATCCATTCACGCGATATCCGTCCGTCTTCTCGTACTTTCCAAGCAGATTATACTGCATAAATGAATGCCCGCCTTGAGATGTCACGACCTGCTTGTTGAGCCTGTAGCTTCCAGTTTCGTAAGTATATCCGATGGTAGCATCACCCTTGCCCTTTTTCGTTATTATGTTTATAACTCCGGCAGCCGCGTTATCTCCATACAGCACCGATCCCGCGCCGCGCATTACCTCAATACGTTCAATATTTTCAACTGGTATCTGTGCCCAATCAGGTCCGGATATATCTATTTCGTTAAGTCGCCTTCCATCCATCATAACGAGAACGTTGCGCGCGGCAGTGTCGCCAAAGCCTCGTATATCGACAGTGACGGATTTGCCGGTATGTGTTTGATCGACCACGTATACTCCGGGCTCATTACGCAATAGATCGTAAACAAAGAGCGCATTAGAGCGCTCTACATCCTTGCTTGTTATAACAGATACATTTCCGGGAAAATTAAAAGAGCTCTCTTCTTTACCGGATGCCGTGACAACTATCTCTCCCAGATTAACTTTCTCTTTTTCGTCCGCGGCAAAACTATTCGCACAAAATAAAAGATTGCTCACGAATAAAACTAACGCTGTAACCTTCTTCATCTCCCTCTCCTTACAATAAAAATCCCCGCACAAATTATGTGCGGGGTAAGTTCCCTGATTTTACTTAAACCCGTATATGGCGGCATTATTCACGATGCCTTAATATATAGGTAGGTCTTCTGACTGCCCAGCCCTTTTTAACTGCCTTCCCATTCCAAACTTCTTGAAACAGTGGCTTAATTATTAAAAAGGTTACCTTTTCTTATAACAAGAAAAGGGCTGGGCTACAGCGGCGGGACCGTTTCCGTTTGCACATCTTGCGACATGCGTTGGAATTCCCTTTTAAGCCCTCTCGGGCTCCTATATAGAATAGTGTGTCAAAGAATAGGATTCATTATATTCTCGCACGTTCACTGAGTCAAGAAAATTATTCGCATTCATAATCTGTGACACTGTTTTTAGGCGGGAACTTACGGTGCCCGCCTACTACTCATTGGCAGGCGGGGACCTTGCGGGGCGTTGCCTCCGCGGACGCAAATTTCCCTCGCTTGCAAGTAGGAAATTCCACGAAGCTCGGGGATTCCTCATGGAGAGCGAAGTGAAATTTACATTAGGCAAGTAAATTTGCTCGGACAAATTTTGATGGCCGTCCAACCTGCCAGCAGTCAATAGCTGGAGCAGTTTGTCCGGCCTTTCTGTATTGCCATAAGGTATCAAATTTCCCTCGCTCACTAGCGGGAAATTCCACGAAGCTCGGGGATTTCTCGTGTAGAGCGAAGTGAAAATTTGTAACGCCGCTTCGGCAACTACCCCGCTAAGGTCCGCCTGCCCCACTCATGGTGTAGGCGGAACTTACGGTGATCCGCCTGGAGCGAATGTCAAAAATTCTGACACCTTATGGCGGTACAGGAAAAATTTTAAATTCCTGAAAGAAGTTAAAATTTTTGTCAGAATTTTTACATAGTAAATTGCATGCCCAATGCAATTTACGTTAGCGGAAGGCGGACACCGTAAGTTCCCGCCTGATGGTTGGGGCAGTAATGCGAATGCGCTGAATAGGGTTTACGACTTTTCGATCTCTTTGATGAAGTCGAGGGATTTGAGGCGGCGTTCGATGTGATAATCGAGGAATTTGCGTAATGTGGACTCGAGCTCTTTGCCGACCGCGTTGGCGACCTTCACGCGCGCTACCTTTTCGAATGGCAGAGCGCGTATATGTTCGATGAACTTGACCGTCCCCTGCATTATGACGTGAGCATTCTCATCGCTCTTAAAACAATTTTTGCATATGAGCCCACCCTGCAGGACGCTGAACTTGGCAGAGACGTCGACTTTGCCTCCACAATTGGCGCAGGATTCAAGCGTAGGCATAATCCCAAGAAGGCTTAGTAGCTTGATCTCGAATATCCTCGTGACCCTTCGGGAACTCGCTTCTGTGGATAGAAGCTTCAGGCTGTTCAATAATAACTCAAACACTGCTTCGTTCTTGTCGCCGAGAGTCGTTACGGAATCTAATAGCTCCGCCATATATGTGGCGTATGCCAGCCTCTCAAGAGACTCTCTTATTGGATTAAAGAACTCTATCAGGTCGCACTGGCTCGTAGTGAAGATATCGCTATTTTTACGGTCGTAGAATACTATCTCGTCGTGAGACAGTATTTCAAAACTGCTTTGGCCGTATTGACCACGCGCGCCCCGGACGCCGCGCAGTATTCCTTTGATCTTGCCGAAATCTTTTGTGTAGAAAGTCAGTATCAGAGAGGTCTCTCTGAGGTCCTGATGGCGTAAGACGATGGCTTCTGATTTCTGGATCGGCATTATTGACGCAGTAACTGAAAGATGAGGCCCGTACAAAGGATGCCGAGTATCGCGCCGGCCACCACCTCCCATACCGTATGTATGGAATCTTTTATCCTATGACGCGCTATCAGGAAGGCCATTGCGAAAGCCAATAGCATCACCACGGCATTATGTGTGAGAAAGGCTATCACAGTCCACATCGCGAAGGCGATCGCTGAATGCCCTGATGGCATTCCGCCGTGCAGAGGCGTTCCACTGCGTAAGGTGATCTTCCCGATTATAGTAAGTGCCAGGACGACTATAATTGATATGAATGTCAGGTGCCACGGCGACTGTCCGAGCCTCGTTATTCCGTCCTCAAGCGTAAAAGGCACCTTGCCGGCAAATAGCAGATAGCCTACGATAATAGCGTTAATAACTGTAAGTAAGACCGCTCCGGCCGATGCGTCCTTTATAACCTTGGCTATCGGGTGAAATTCCATCTCTACTATAATATCCACTATCAGCTCTATAGCGGTATTTATCATTTCGGCTACGAGGACCAGCGTTATAGTGACCGCGAGTATCATCAATTCCTGCGGTTTGAAGTTCAGATATATGCCTAAAAGGAGTATGAATATAGCGGCGAGAAAATGGATGCGCATATTGCGCTCTGTTCTAACGACGTAGAGAAATCCCTCTATCGCCGCGTTAAAACTTTCGACAAGCTTGTGCTCGCGCATAACATCTCCAGGATGGAGTCCTGTTTCCTGAACATCTTTGATCTGGCGCTGATCTCCTCATCGTCATATCCAAAGAGGTGCAGAATACCGTGTATTACATATAAAACCAGCTCTTTTTCAAGAGACGTGCTAAAGACGCGGGAGTTCTTCAGGGCCATGTCCGACGATATCAGTATCTGTCCGCATGAACCCAGGTCAAAACTTAAAACATCCGTAACCCTATTACTATGCTTATACTTCCCGTTGATTCTCTTTATTGCCGCATCGCTTAAGAAAATTATTTCTAATTCTCTCTTATCTTTTTTCAGGATCTTGAGTATCTTGCCGGCTATCTCTCCAATGAATCTTTCGTTGATCCGGTGTTTCTTATTTAGATTTGAGACCGCTATGCCGGCATTCATCTCACTTCTTTATCTTTATATTCAGTTCGTTCAGCTGCTTTTCATCGATAGCTGAAGGCGCGCTCGTCATGGGACAGAAAGCCTTCTGCGTCTTTGGGAACGCTATGACATCCCTTATCGATTCGCTCCCGGTGAAGAATGTCATGAGCCTGTCAAGTCCGAACGCTACGCCTCCGTGAGGCGGGGCTCCGTATTTGAAAGCGTCGAGAAGGAATCCGAATCTCGTTAACGCGTCTTCATCGCTTATTCCGATCGT
>Ga0268280_1002182_pt1 | contig 11804 bp, 15 predicted proteins | sample saktaG_9_FD_190139 | JGI IMG/M metagenome (GOLD analysis project Ga0268280, IMG submission 190139) | Saline water microbial communities from Sakinaw Lake, British Columbia, Canada - sak_2011_5_24_40m | ecosystem: Environmental > Aquatic > Non-marine Saline and Alkaline > Saline ...
TGCGCACCTATACCCCCACATATGACTACATAGTACCTAAGGGGGTGGCTGGGTATGCATTTACGGCTACATTTGCGCATTCTATGCTCGTAAAATACGTATCCTGTTTGAGATACACTGCGATGCGGATTCCCAATGAAAGTAATCATTTGAACTTTTATGCTTTACAGATTTCGGATCTTGTTATAATCTCTTGAACCCAAGACAGCCTGGATGCTCTGTGTAAGGCTTATATTGATTACCCTATATGATAGCATTCAGGCTCGTAGTAAACGCTCCTACGGGGTTGTACCGAATTTCATTGATTTAACCTTTGCCCTATACCGGCGCATATACTCTGCATGATAGCGGCGTACAGCTTCTGGTCGGATCCAGATATGGTGCGGCTGTAGACCTTTTTTGATAAGTATCCGGCGCTGGCGCTGATACGTTGCCTCCGGAGTAATGGATAATACTTTTCTCATGTCGACATTGTATAATAAATCACATTTTAGGCTACAAAATAAGGCGTCACTTGTAACGGTTACATGTTTACATTTTTACTTTATGCGGAAAAGCCAATAAAACAGGGCATTTCCGAGAGTAATAAAAAAGATTACAATTTCATATCGAATAGCTTTACAATAGAGAAAGAGTGAATTACATTATTACTAGATGAGAGCAACCAACCAACAGGAGACAGAGCAAATGAAATTCAGAATCAGTCAGGGGTTCGAGACGCTGGGCGATCCGTGCGGCGAGACGTTCGAGACGCGCGAGGCGGCAGACGCGGCGGCGGCGAAACTGCGCGGCGAGATTGATAGAGCTTGAAGCCTTGCGAGAGTTTAAGACGTGGTACGAGACCCAAACGAAGGAGGGATCGGAGAATGAAGGATGACATCCTCCCTGACCGCTTGAAAAGTGGCATGATCCTAAAAACTCACACCGGCACAATCGTTGAAGTTGTGGCCTCATCGAAAAGGGGGGGTGATGGAGAGCCGCTTGTCAGGTTGCGCTTCAATAGCGGCATAATCGGCCATCGCTGGTGGAACCGTGACGAATTGCAAGCGGAGGGAATTGTCTTGATCTCTGAATAATCGAAAAGGGGGCTGGCTTGCCCTAGGAGACGTTTGCGCCGTCGAACCGCACAAGGTAGCGATTCGGCGGCGTTGTTGCTTTCTGAGGCAAAGGGGGCTGGTTGCTGATTGCGCCAGAGGCGAAGGAAGATCACGCGATAAAACAAGGCGTGAATATTCAAAAAACGCTTGCCAGTTATGCCACGCTGGATGATAGATTTCCCTGAGCGATGGCCGTTGCCACCTCTGAAAACGGTGTAAGTGGTTGAATTGCAAATGGTTAATGTGGGTTTTTGTGTTTTAGTTGCCACTGTTGCCACTTCTACTATTCTCCCCACGTGGGAAGTTTTTGAAAAAATAAAAAGGGAACTCTCTAAAAGCCTCTCAATAGGAAAAGCGGCAACAGTGGCATCTGTGGCATCCCGTGCCGGTTTTGCCATACTACATAAGTAATTTTTAGGGATGAAAACACGCTTGTCGGTTTTGCCATACTTTTATATAGTATAATTTCACGCTTGACTTTTGGAGTGTTACTAAGCAAAATTACGCAGAGTTGAAAAACACTGCTAAGCAAAAGGTGGTTTCTATGCAAGAAGATAAGTTGGTTGGAGTATATTGTCTCAAGAATAAGATCAACGGGAAGATGTTTGTTGGGTCTTCAAGTGACGTGAAGAAGTCTCTTGGCCGCCACAAGTACCGCGTGAAAAGGGGAAGGCATTACAATACCGGCCTTCTTAACGATATGACAACTCTTGGAATGGCAAACTTTACAGCGTCAATGCTGGAAGTGATTACGCTCCCCGTTGGCGATCCATACAATATGGCGCGTCCTCATAGGCGCATATTGAGAACGGCGGAAAATAAGTGGATTCGCAATTTAAGAAGCAATGATCCCGCCTTTGGTTATAACCGAAAGCGGGTCAAGTTGTTGGAATTAGAGTAACCTTTTGATTACGCCTTCCACTGTTTTTACAATCACGTCAGGGTTGGTTGTCATGCCGATTTCGAGTACATCCTTATGCCACCAGTAGCCACGCTTACCCTTGTAGCGAGCATTATTCTTGGGGGTGGATAGTCTGCCGTTCATGTAGGTTGCGGACAACTCATTGAGTACCTTCCCTATGCCAATATCAGTGTGCCCGCCTATCCCTGGAGATGCTTCTTTTGCCCATTCGATAGCGACTTGGGACTGGATGAATACCGTCTCTTTATCGGCGTTGATTCCAAGATTTTGTAGCTTTTCCGCGAAGAAGTCCTCAATGATTTCCTGCCGGATGACATCTCCGTCGCTGGCAACGCGGCGTTCGTGGTTCTGCTTGCTGACTTCTTCATGAATGTCGAGTGTGCCAAGAATTGGGCAAAGTACGTCATGCTCCCATGTTTTGAACCGACTCATAGGATTAACTTCATACTGCGGCCCTTTCTCAAGTATTGCGATAACGTCCGCAATGACCTGTAGGCGGTGCTTATGGATGAAGGCAAGTACAGACTTCTCCCAGTCTTTGCGCGACTTCTCGGGGCGTTTGACCTTGATTACAAAGGAACGGTCAACCAGATCCCGGTCAAGTGTGCAACGGTTGGCGGTAATGACGTAGGTAAGGTCATTAGGGCGGGTTTCCTCACCGTGTCCATAGGGCTTCATGCCGCTAATACTGGACTGCGTAACAAGGGTTGCAAGTGATGAAGACTTGAAGTATCCAGTCACATTGTCAATCAGCACAATGCGCTTCTTGCGGCCTTCATCGGACAACAATCGCTTGAACACCGCTTGCGATGTCATTTCGTTGTTCAGGGATGCGTGTTCGACGCTGAACGGCTGGCCTGAATCCTTGGCGTCGGAACCGTAGAGGGCGGCAACCAGTTCAACAAGGCGCGACTTGCCTACTCCCTGGCCGTCATCGCTATCAATTACCCACATAGGGCGTTGGATTGACGGCTTGTAGTAGAGCGGCGAGGCAATAAAGGCGCGGATAAGGTGCCAGTCGTGTTCGCTTTCCGGCTCAAAGAAGTTGACGAACTCATTGAGGTACTTGGCGTCCGGCGTAGACTGTGGCAAAGCGTCGTGAGTGTAATAGACATCGGTGCGGGGAGGCCAGTTGGGAACGCCTGATATGATCTCGTAGCGTTGCGAGTTGTTGTAGACGCTGTGGAAGAACTCCTTTTTGGTTATGCCGCCCACGTTGGCCCACTCTACATTATGCCCTGATTTCTCGTTGATCCATGAAAACACCTTGGATTCATCGTCAAGATTTCGGATTGAACCATTGGCGCGGTCGTGGTCAAACAGGAGTGTACCTATCCGGCGCGGGAACTCCCAAAAGCGCACATGAATATCATCCACCATCTCATTGATATGGCGTGGACGTTTGACCGGCTTTTCTTCGCCCTTGTCATTGACTTGGTTTTCCCAATGGTAATTCGTGAATGGTGCCTTGTTTGCCTTCTTTGCAGCGGTAATCTCGCCTTGTGTGGCTGTTGGCTTCTCGATGACCGACTTGTCGGTCGGCTCAGTGGCGTGGATGATCTCGCGCAAGTCCTTGATGATGTCCTTTTCATCCTTGCCTTTTCCGCGCCAGTAGGTCAGCCAGTCGGTAATATCCTTGGCGGGTGAAGCATCTTCGGGGAATGGCAAGGCAACAAGCCGGATTGACTTAGCAAGCGCGTGTACCCCGTAACTGATTGTCTTGGCGTGGAGCCTACCCACTTCGTCTCGGTCAGGAATGATGATAACGTGCTTATCACGGAAGAACTCATTGTAATGATCCTTCCAGTTACCTTCTCCCATCGGGTTTGTTGTCGCTTGAAACCCTATGTCGCATAGGGAATCGGCATCCTTTTCCCCTCCTACAATGCAAATGCCGGGTGCTTTGATAAGGTCAGGAAGACGGTAAAGGACTGGTGAAATCTTACCCAAACCCCAAATCCACTCACCAGTCTTTTCTGGATCAGGTCGGCGTTGCCGGAACTCCTTGGGTTGGAAGCGCACGGTTTGATGTAGGAGTTTGCCTTCGGCGTCAACGTAGTCATAGGCTTTGACTATCTTGCGCCGTTCCTTGGCTTCATTCTTCGGGGTAAGATGAAGATAATCGCCAAGCCACTCCTGAGCCTGCCACATATCGCCATTGAACTTGGCATTGGCGCACAAGTCCAGTATTGATCCAGTTTCCTTTGATACATGATCGTTGTACCCACCACGGCACACACTGAACGCACCTGAATCCGATCCGGTACGCCACGGGTTATCAAAGGAAGTCCATTCCGGCCCTCTACTCTTGGGTTTCATTCCTAGCACTTGTCCGCAAAAATCCCTGCAATCGCCAGCCTGCTTAATTTCATCCCAATCGTAGAGCTTCATAGGTCAACCTCCTGATAACTATTGTGTTTTACCTCAAGATTCAAAAACAAAATACCCATTGCAACGTAACCAGGCATAAGTCCCGGTGCGTTCTTCGTGATAAATGTAATCCGTGCCAGCGCAACGCAGCCAGTGTACTTCTTGGAGTCCGGTAGATATTCGCAAAGCCTGATAATGTCACCCTCTTTGAAGTAGCGATCATCCTTGCGAAGTTCAAACTCCTTGCGCCGGTGGATAAGAAGGTCAAACCATTCCGGCCAGATTTTAAGGGTGTGGGTTGTCATATCAATCCCTCGCAAAGTCGCGCTATGCAGACTTGCTCAAGCAGGATGGCGTTGACTTCATTTCGCATACAGGGAGTCTCAATGTAAACCGGAGCATCGCCAGTCAAGTGAACCAGAAACCGTTTAACCTTTGCGCCATCTGGTATGTACCCCTCTCGCCGTAGGATAATTTCGTAGGTACTGAGCTGCATGGCATACCGCATTATATCGCAATCTTGGACGTGTTCAAGCCCGAACACTACGCCAGATTGATGCTGATTCTCCCGCTTGATTTCCTCGTTGGTCTTCCAGTCAAGGATAACGTAATCGTTTCCGCTCCATGCCAGCAAGTCAATCGTTCCTGCTATGCGATAGAACGGCGAGAATATAATCTTCTCCGCTTCGATCTTGCTACAGTACCGCGCCTTGATCTTTAATGCTGTATCCTTGGCGAGTTTGAATAGGGCGATTTCTCGTTCATTGCGCGGGGAGTTGGGGCGTTGCTCGCCTCTGATTGTCGCCTCGGCGTTCTGGTGTGTGCGGGTACCGATTGCACAAGCCAAATCTCGCTTAATTTCCCATTCAGCAAGTACTTCATCCACGTTGCGCTCATCGCGGGTTGAAATCTTTTCGGCAATGCGCCTGGAGTCGAACACGGGAAAGGCTCGCTTGACAAGCGTGGTGCTACTGACATAGGACAATCCTTTGGAGTCCGTATAGGTATGCGCCTTCTCGTCGAAGATAATTGATAGGTCAATGTGCGGGTGTTTCACTGTTTTCATTACTGCTCCATATTCTAACATTGCGCGTTTATTCGCGTCTTCCGGTGTCATCTTTGCGTCATGTTCATAGATTGCCGCCCTTTCTTGTACCTCATAAGGACAAGCAATAATACTCATACTATCCCCTCTTTTCCTTCTGCCAGCACTTGCAACACCGTTGCCTTGTGCATGGTTGTTTGTATTCCCTTGTAGAATGATTCCGTTTCTCCGCATACCACAACATTTGTCTTGGCTCGCGTTATGGCCGTATAAATTAACTCCCGCGAAAGCATCATCATATTGCGCCGGAAGCACACGAAGAACACTCGTCGGAATTGGCTTCCTTGCGACTTGTGGACGCTGAGACAATAGGCATGGCGCAGTTGAATAACGTGTCCTTTGTTCAACTGGCGCGGGTTGTACGGGTCTCGGTCAAGCGCGATTTCTGGCAAGTCCGCCGTATTGATGTCGGAAATGGTTGCTAAGTCTCCGTTCCATAGGTCATCTGTCCCAAAGTTCTTGACGATGATTACCCTATCACCGACTTCGTACTGCGTTTTGCTTGGGTTAAGTATGCCTTTAACGAGTTTGTTGATGGCGATAATCCCGCCGTCGTTCTCAACGGATTCATCCTTTGAACCATATACCGGAGCAAGAATAATGTCCTGCTTAGGATCGAACCGGCCTTGTTCAACCCATTGCTTAACTTTAGCAAGTGTCAATTCAGGATTTCCGGTAGGTATAATGTTCCACGTCTCTCCGCCACTATCTATGCTGGAGTTGCGACAATAACCATTTCGTATCTCTTGCGCGGCAATGTGGATCGCGCCCTTAGCCCTGTGGCACGTCTTAAGCGTTGATACAATCTCAGGGCGCAAGCGTACAAGGTCGTGGAATGGCTGGCCCTTGCCTATTGGTGGAAGTTGTGCGGCATCCCCCACAAGAATCAACTGCTTCGGCGTGTAGTAAAGCATTGCCGCCATCAAAGACGAGTCAATCATGCTGGCTTCATCAACGATGGTAACGCCAAGCCCCTGTTTGCGCTTAAACGAAGTGCCATCGTAGCACAATTCACGGTGGATCGTACACGCAGGGAACCCAGTAGCCTCCTTGAGTCTCGCCGCCGCCTTTCCTGTAGGCGCGAGAATTGTACACTCGCCATTGAACCCTTCGGCAATGCGCTTGATGATCGTGGTCTTTCCGGTGCCTGCTCCGCCTGTAATGATGGCGTCTTGGCCCTGTAAGGCGGCAAGTATGGCGTTCTCCTGGTCTTGGTCGAGTGTCATACCGCGTACCTTTCCCAAATCACGTTATCATTCTTCCAGTCCAATGCTAGTGATAGCAGGTTTTCGTGCATTACCACCATCTTCCCCGCCTCAACAAGCTCTTTAACAGCCGCGTCAAAACTGGCCGCCGCCCTCGGTATCAACTCTACTACCTCTGCGGCTATGTCGCTCCATATTGCCACCGTGTCTCCGTTGCTGCTGACCTGATCCATGACATACAATGCCGCCGCCTTGACTCGCCGTAAGTCATCATCGCCTATCCCGAACGCAACCCTAATCGAATCATCAACATGCGAAAAGCCGTAGTGCGGTAACTCGGTAAGCGCGTAACAGTCAGTCTCGACAATTCTAAGTGTTTCAGACTCCCATTTCGCCCAAGCCGCATTTGCCATTGTCATACTACAACCCTTAGACAAGAGGAAAGCCATCGCCTGTGTCTGTGAGTTTTGGTCAGCCAAGCGGCGTAGTGTATCCTTCCATGACCATGCTATTGATTCTGATATGCCTGGAATTAAAAGCGTTTCCTGCTCACTCCACTTCGGGCCGTATGCTTCCCAAATCTCGGTTTCCTTTACAGGCCCAAGCCCCTTAGTCAACGTGCAAGCGTAGTGCAGTAATGCGCGTGGATCAGTGGTAATTGCAAGCATTGCAGAGCGGAAATCAAACTCCCGCTTGCCTAAAGAACCAGGAAATACGGACACCTTCCAGTCGCCTTCAAGTATCAGGTTGTCGCCGTGTTTCGGCTCAAACTCTATGCACCCCTTCGCTGTGTATTTCTGCCCTGACACCATCACCTTGAGGATCGTCCACTTGCTTTCTTGCTTGCGGTACACCCATACTTGATCCTTCGTATGCCGTTGAACCTGAGCTTGTATTTGTTCCATTTTCCAAGTCCTTATTGCGTTGCGCCAAAATAGCCCAAGCAAGTCCTGCACCCATGATATTATCCCCTGCGAAAATCACACTTACGCCACTCAACGTAAGTGTTGCCAGTCGCTTTGCCACAAATCCAAGTGTCAACACTGGATGATTGTGCCTCCCTTGTAAAACATCCAACATTGTTCCTTCGACGATAATCACCTTAGCAACCCACCCAATCATTCGCGCAAGTTCACTCTCGAAACGACCCCATCCACTCGATATTGTGCCAAGAAAATCATCAAGCGACTTGCGCTCGATGGCAAACTTAGTGTCTCCTTCAAGCGCATAGTCACCCGTGGGCAACGTCCCCCTCCGCACGGTGGCTACCTCTTCGGGGAAGTACCATGCGCGTTGCTCACGGGTATCAATGACTATGCGTAGCTGGCTCATCAGAATGGGAGATTGTCGTCACTTGTTATCGCGGGCGATTTAACCGGCTTGGTATCGCTTTCTCCGCTCAACTCCGCCCAAATCTTACAGGCTTCTTCCATTGATAATGCTGGCTTTCTGCGCGGATTGATAAACTTCACCTTCGGGCTTGTTTTGCCGTTGTATTCTTCCATTTCGACGACAAAGACACATACAACGCCATCCAATTCCGTGATTTTCGTCGGATTGAATGGACGCGACATACCCAAATCGTGACACAACGCGCTAGACACGTCCCACATAGACTTACCCTTATTCCGACCAGAAGACACAATTTGCCGCGTGAAATACTGATAGGCGTCAACATGTTCACCACTCTCAGTATGACCCGGCAAAATCAATGCCATGCGTGTTGAATCGCCATCCTTTTCAGCCAACTCAAAACGCGGTTCCTTAATCGTCACTTCGTACTCGCCTGATTTTGTTATCTTACTCATTGTCTTTCCTTTGTTTGTTGTTTACTACTCAAATCCAACCGTGTAATCCCCGACACGGCGCGGTGTTGTAGTTTACCGACTCCTGATGTCAGGTACTTCCCTGAACTTGATACCAGGAATCACGTCCTCTTTGTCAGCAATCATTTTTTTAATCCGATCCTTATTTTCGCGCAAGTATGCGTTCAACTTGCGCTCGTCAAACGTGAGGAAGTTACGCGGCACCTTGTCTTCGTCTTCCAACTCCCACTTGATTACCATTGCGAGACGCGCCGAATCTGTTTCCGGCATCTTGACCGGATCAACCACAATTTCAGGAGTGATGATAACAAGTGGCTTTTCGTCAATGCCTAACTCGGCTGCTAGTCTATCAGCTGCCCCCTGTTTGATAATCGCTTCCTCTGCCATCTTGCGATTGTATTCATCAGCACGCTTGGCTTCCTCAATCTTGCGCTTGAACTCAGCTTCGGCCCAGGCTCCGCAAATCGCCTTCAATCGCGCCTTCTCGTCCTCTAGCGGCTTCCTCGCATCATCGGCCTTCTTCTTAATAAGCGCATCCACTTCGCGGAATGGCCGTCCGTACTCCAAGCGCATCTTCTCAAGAGAAGCGGATAGGCGAGTGATGGCCTGCAATGACTCACCAGCCTTGTCCATGTCTGATTGACCAGACACGGCAACGATAGCCTTCGAGTCTACCAATGCCTCGTCACGCTTGGCAATCCACTCCCCGCGTATGGTAATCTCAGCAGGGAGCTTCTGGATAGGTATGGATACTGCCGTTGTCATTGCGCTTGCTCCTTCTTGGCATCAAGAGCCTTCTTCGCCTCGGCCTTGTGTTCAGGCGTGATAGCCTCGTAACCTTCCAAGATAATGATCTTTTCGAGCATCACTGCGTCAAGCTCGTCAAAACGCTTTCCCTTGTTCTTGCCAATCGGCATCACACCATAGTCAACTGGCGGCAATACTTCAACCGTTGCCGTCGTTGCGGTTGTCGTGGTTTCTTGCATCGGTGGGCTAACCGTAACAGATTTTGCCTGTTTCGCCGTTGGCTTATCGTCGCCAAAGTCCGCAACCTCTTCCGGCGTGTATAAGCCGCTAGAAACGATAGGCGCAATAGCGCGAACACCATCACTCGTAACACGCGCCCACAACATTTGCATCCTCTTTCGCGGTGAAGCGTAGTTATCCTTCGGTGTCTTGCCATCCTTCTTCCAGTAGAACGGCTCCTCTTTTACATGGGCATGTGTCAGCGTAAACGTGCCTTCCGCACTCCGATACTTCATCCACACACTTGCTACTTCCGGTGTACGCTCCATTATCTTGTAAGATCCACCGATTTCAAGCAACTTCGCCAACATCGCGTCACTCCGCATTGACGGTCTTCCCTCAACAATGTGATACGTCTGGATGAACTCCAACGGCGTCATGCGTTGCATAACGCACGTCATAGCCAGAACCGTACCCTGGCCTTGTTGGTTGCAACCAAACATTCCGCTTGTCTCAAACATCTTGCCCAACTGCTCAATATCAGCCATCGTCGCGACTGGAGCGGGGCTATTCTCCCGCCGAATCAAACCTTGCTCAACCTTCTCTTCGCTGTTCTTTGCCATGCTTTTTCTCCTTTGTTTACTATACCGACACACCTTGACTTATATTCAAAAACCGTTTTGGACTGATTCCTCCTTTCAACTGGCGCGGCGTTTCCGGCATATCCTCTGCGGCCATGAGTTGACCCCGCATCATTGGATAGTGCTGGCACGGTATCGCCATTGCCGTGCCGCCTCCGATTACCTTTGACCCGCCGCACCGTGGACACCCGGAGTGAGTGTGATAGTCGCTTGGTTTTCTTGGTGTGGCGAAAAGGGTTATTTGTCTAATCACTGCGCCACCTTCTCAATCTGCGGCTTGACGGATTTCGGAAACAACTTGCCAGCCGCCGCTAGGCCGAAACAGGCACCTAGTACGATGGCAAACGCCACCACAAACGCAACCGCCGCCTTAATGAGGATTGACCATAGATCGGTAATCTCGTCGAATGACTCTGGTGTCATATTGTTGTGTACTCCTGTATCTTGGTTATGTTCAATACGATCCCGTGGCTCAGGAACAACATGGCCTTAATATTCTCGGCCTGTACCTGTGCCGTTTCCTCGCATGACGCGATAACCAGAAACTTGTCGGTTTCACTAACGTATGCCGCGTATACTTTGTAGTTGTTCATGGGTTGGAATATACAAGGTGCATAAAATTAGCGCAACGGTTTTTTGGCGATCCGTGGAAATATGTTGTTTCATTAAGGAATAGTGATAAAAAAAAAGATAAAATTGTTTTACGCTCAATTTGACATATGCACCAAACGGGTATAGTATCCGCAACATGAAGACGAAAATAGGATTGCAGTTTTTGTGCGAAAGGTGCAAGCGGTGGTTTGCTCCGCGTGTTGCGCCGGTCGCTGGAAAGATGGGCCGTTGCGGTAAATGCAAAAGCCCGTACTGGTGGATAAAGAGGAAGGCGGCACGGCAATGGCGATACCGTGCCAGCACTATCCAATGATGAGAGGTCAGAAAATGGCTGTGGAGGATATGCCGGAAACGCCGCGAATACTGGCCGGTGGCATCAAACCTAAAATAAGAGTTGCTGGAGGATCAATATGATTTTTCCCCGCGCCACAGTACGCGACGGTAGAGCCCGTTGGCCGGTCCGGCACACTGCTGGCGCGGGGGTCTGCCCCATACACCGCACACCCCTTACCTGCGCCCGATGCGCGGGTGCGAGAGGCGGAAAGGCGAATGTCGCCAAGGGTTTCGCCGTCAAGCCGGTTTCGGCGGCGGCGAGGAAACGAGCGTGGGTAACGAGGAAGCGAACAAAGGAGGAATCGAAGAATGTGTAAGCCAGCAAGTTTTGTGTGTGTCAAGGGCGAGCCGCCCAAGTGGAGCAAATACAGCGATAGCCACGAGTTTATCAGGAGGGAGCATAGCCTGCCCGACAACACGGATACGCGGACTATCAATATGCAGGTTGAAATGACACCACCGAACGACGACATGACGAAGCCTGTCAAGGAGTGGGTATTTCGCACGGATCAAGACCGCTTCCCAGCGTGGTGGGATGCAAAGGCGGCGGAGATTGAAGTCCGCAATGAGTTGGAAAGGTGGATAGCGCAAAAGATAATCCTTAAGGATTGTGCGGAGTTGAGGAATGGGCAGTATTATATTTGCGGCGGAACCATCAAGTCCGTCTCCGGCTCGGCAGTGATCGAGTCCGTCTCCGGCTCGGCAGTGATCGAGTCCGTCTACGGCT
>Ga0268280_1002185_pt1 | contig 11781 bp, 18 predicted proteins | sample saktaG_9_FD_190139 | JGI IMG/M metagenome (GOLD analysis project Ga0268280, IMG submission 190139) | Saline water microbial communities from Sakinaw Lake, British Columbia, Canada - sak_2011_5_24_40m | ecosystem: Environmental > Aquatic > Non-marine Saline and Alkaline > Saline ...
TGAACAGTTATATCATAATCACAACTTTTAAGTTTTGTAATAGTTCCAACTCCAGTTGGCTTAGGAATAACATATCTTGCAAGTCCAATTGTGGTACTTAATGTTGTATCTCTTGTTGATAGGCAATCAAAATTCATAGCAAGGTCTCGATAAATTTCGTTAATCCACGCTTTCACCTGTATTGCAGTCCACCAAGAACTTGACCCTGCTTCGTCTGCAAGTTTTTCAAGTATCCAAGTTGACATATCTGAAAGTATCATGTTTTCTCCAATAGAGTCTTTTCAAGTTTTTCAGCCACAACAATTAATGCTGGTTCTTTATCTCCACGAGTTTTCCACTTTAAATGTCCAAATCCATGAGTAAATAATAGGTCTGTTAAATACTCTTGTGTTATTCCTGATTTATGGGAATCACCCTCATATAGATTTCTACCATATATACACATATACCAATAATCTCTGCGACCTTGAAAGTTTTCAATAAAATATTTACACGCCAATGTAAGGTCTGGAACTTCAAGATAAAGACTCCCGTTAGGTTTTAACACCCTTCTAATTTCCTTCATTGCAAAAAAATGTTTCTTCTGATACAAATGTTCAAGCACATGACTAAATATCACTCCCTTAAATCTCTCGTCGGGAAATGGCATACTAAGAACATCACCAACAACATCTACATAGGTATATTTATTTTTGGATACATCCATATTGATACAATTTTCATAACGAACATTGCCACAACCAGCGTTTAGATATTCACATTTATCTAAATCTATCATGCCATTTCTCTCAATCCCGTTTTAAGACTTTCATCATAAAGAAACGGTGGATCAATATGATTATTAAAAGAAATCTCCGGTGAAGTTCCTTCATCTACATCGCGAGGAACTCCACGATCTTGATAAATAGAGATTCCATCTGGTACAATTCCAACACCAATCACAACTTCATTACTACCAGGAACTAATGATGCAAACTCACCGAACGAGAACGGATATTGTTTCAATCCTTTTCTAAATTTCTGAAAGATTTGTGTCAATTTAAAATATTCATTAGCCATGTTATTTTTCCTCCTATTTCTATTAATTATTCTAATGGATTTCGTTTTACTACTTCATCAACTGATACGCTATTACCAAAACTATTTGTTTTCATCAATTCAACAAAATTAGGGTCTGGAAGAAATAATTGGTTTAGTTTATGTTCTTCATAGACCTTTAAAAGAATGTCTCTGTTTCCATCTGTTAGAACTATTTTTTCGAGCAAATGTCCAATCTTAATAGTTGTATCCATATAACAACCAACATTTCCTACAAATTCTTGTACTTTAATACAAAAATATACATCTTCTGTGTGTCTCTTTCCCGTGAGAAACCACGGTTCTGGTGTCATTTTAAATAAATTAACATCTATTACGGTTCCGCAACAACCAACAGCATCACATTTAACAAGACCATTTTCATCAATATGGTCTTTCCAATCATCAAAAAATCCCGTTCTTTGATCTTCCCCATCTTTTGCTTTCAAAAAACACATTGGTTTAAAAGGATAACCCCTGACATAAGCAAGAGCTTGTAAAATGTGAATCTTATCATTACTATCACGAATAGTTTTTATTAATTTGACAATATCTCTTCCAGCATTCAAAAAATACATATCATCATCATAAAATAATAAATAATCACACTCTAATCTCATAGCAGCCGTGGCTGCAGAATTTCTGGCTACATCAATTGGCAATCTCCATGGGCCATGAAAAACCATTTCAATTTCATCATGTACCTTACCGAGTTGATAAAACATACTCAAATGACTCGCATAACATACTGGGTCAATTTGATAAAGATTGCTGGCAACCATTACTTTTATTTTATTTTTTGCTTTCATTATCAGAGGTTATCCTTTCATAAAAAGTAATTTGATAGATAATTTAAAAGTTTCCCATCTATTAAGTGTTGCCCCCCTGAAACGGCGACCATTACAAGAGGGACAACACCCAAGTTTTGCAATTTCTGTATCAGTTATGACTTTTTTACAATCATAACATCTGTAAACTGTTACATGCACTGGATAAACACTCCCATAACAGATTCAGCGCAAGTCGTACTTGATGCTGAAATGGCGAGCGTAAATGGAGTAAAAGCAACAGCAGCCGCACCTACTGACGCGAGCAAATATAAGGCTCCACTTGACAAGGAAGTAACATCAAGCACCCCTCCCGTGTTGGTGGTTTGGGAAGTAGCAAGTATTACATACGCATCTGACCTAAACCCGTAACACTGTACCAGTCCATACGCACCTGATGCAATAGCGGCATCAGCAAGTCCAACAATCAACGAGTGATCTGCTGCTGCATTTGCCAGATACGCAAGTTTACCATCATCTGTTCCACTAAAATGATAAGTAACTGGTTTTCCAGCAATAAGAGCCTCTCCCGCCTTAACCACAACAAAAACTTTCTCCGGGTCTGTTTTGTTAATTCTGCTAAAAAGCATAATCTTTTCCTCCTATATATGTACGATATGCTTGTTATGACACAATTGCCGTTAATAGCACTTTATCGTGCGAACCCTGCTTTGCTCTATTCGAGCAAACAACTTCTCCCATCAAATAAAGAATTGATGTTTTCGCTTTCTGATTTTCTGGCTGAATGAATGGGCCAACAGTGAAATCCTGCCCTTTACAAACAACAAACTCAAGAAATTCAGAGTTAATAAACAATCCAGAACTGTATGTTGGACTGTAAGAATCAGGGTCAGTATTTGCCGTAGCAGAATATGTATCAGGCATATACTCATCCCACATCAGTGTTGCACCAAGATACTTTGCTCCACCGAACCCTAAATTCGCAACAGGTTCATTAGTCAACATGATTTGACCCTTTGCCCTACCAGCACCCATATATGTTTCATAGTAATACTGGTCACACAAAAGCATGTCAGGAGCTTTCCGTTTCCCATTTTTGGTACCACCACGAGAACAGGAATTATAAAGATGTGCAATTTCTTTAATAAAAGTTTCATATGTCGTTGCGGCAGATTCCTTAAATCTATTCATCCACCAAGTATATGTACCAGAAACAATCCCACCAACCGTACCAGTACCTGCTTTATTTATGATAAAATTGATAGGAGTCAAATCGTTTCCGCCATTACCTGCTGTAAGGGCGCCAACCAACATCTGCTCGACAACTTCCGTAAATGACATTTCAGTGTTGTTCGCTTTTTTCTGCAAAAGATCAAGGATTTTGTTCTTTCCTTGATTCATTGCAAGTTCCTTATTGGAAATTGATGTAGAACCTGCAATTTCTTTCCAATTATAATAGGCAGAAGTGAACCCTTCTTGTGGAGTGGTATCAATTGTGTCATAACCACTTTTCATAGATTTAATGGTAGTGTTTTTGCCATATTCAAGGGGAATGACAATCCTCTCACCACCATCCTCAACCCTTTTTCTTCCATTAGCATGAATCCAATAGAAGAAAGGACACGCATTAAAAATGTTATCATATAACTGATGACGATAATTCATCCATGTAGTGGACAAAAGATCATCAAAGTTATATGTAATAGAATTTATAGGCATGAGTTACCTCCATTATTCTTCTTCAGCCAACGATGCTTCTGCTCGATTCCAAGCTTCAAGCATTGTTTTAGCTGGTTTGTTATCAACAGTTGAATCCGATCTTCTCTTTCCTCCAAATTCCACAACATTTTGTCGGTTGATTTTGCCACTATCGAGAGTACGAGTAACGGTTGCATCTTTAATACCAAGTTCTGCCTTGGCATACTTATGCAATCTTTCCAAATTATTATACGCACCTGCCCCAAAATCTTTGGCAATTTCATCCATCTTTTTTATAACTTGTTCTGGAATTTTATTAGATTTGATGAAATTCTGAACATCTTTCACAAAAGTATTTTTAGTATTATCATCAAATCTTTTCCCAATACCATCCACACTATCCATCATTTTATCTATTGCTGACGCCAACATTTTAAGATGGGGTGCATAGTAATCCTTTTCAGGGTCGTCAAACGTCAATTGATCAACAAGTTTTTTTCGATCAGTTGTTTTATCATCAGGTTTTACATCACCTTTCAAAGTTTTAATTTGATCAATTAAACTTTGAAAAACCTGTGCATTTCCTGAATCCTTTTTAACACCATCAAGTTCAGTCTTTAATCCTTTGACAGTTTCAACCAATCTTGAAAAAGTCTCTCGCTGATCATCTGGCAGTTTGGTAACATCAACTTTACTCAAAAGTTGTGATATTGGGTCTGACGCATCCAATATACCATCTTGAGTGTCGTCTGGGTTTAAATCATTTTTGTCATTCTCCACGAATGACGTAAACGTTTGTCCATCATCGGACAAAAATCCTTCTAATGTTTTTGGCATGAAAGTTCTCCTTTCGGTTTAATTATTTACAAAAATGTTTACTTTCTTCATATCTTCTAATCACTAATCCCGGTAATTTTCTACCACCACCAAAAATCCATTTCTTAATTTCATATCTTGCTCCATCCCAATCTTGTTTATTAATTCTTTTTCTTAATGTTGAACCTGCTAATCTTGTTGCTCCAAGATTATAAGAAAAATCTGCAATAGCTCCATGAACTTCGTTTTCTATTTGTGGACAAAGATTTTTAGAAGCAATCAAATGTACATTTGTATCTTCTTGCATACGTTCTTCCGCTTTCTCTTTTGTCCATACAGTTCCTTTTATAACATCTTTTCCTGTTGAACCGTATCCATTAGTCCATACTCCAGCAGGACAAAGATAAGAAACCAATCTTAACCCTTCAAATCTTTTTACTAAAGATTGAACAACTTCTTTTGCTGTCATTTTTTTATATACTTAAGTGCTCTATCAACGAACCAAAAACCAATAATCATGGATAAAATTCCAGCATCATCTGTAGTCCATAAATTCTTAATAAATTCACTAAAATTTGCCGAATTATAAATAACATTTACTTTATAAATTGTAAAAAGAACCATCCACCAATAAGTCAAAAATGGTCTTACGGATTGATTCATTCCGTCAATCCATTTTATTCCTGTCATTTGAGATTGACCTTTTAATGCTTCCATATAGGCAGCCATTTCTCCCCTTATAGTTTCAAGGGTTTGATTGGCATGAATTTTATCTATTTCTTGTGTTGCTCTGGCTGAATCAATCTTTAATTGTAATTCAGTCATTCTAAATTCGTGGTCTTGATCTTTCTTTAAAGTAAAGAGTTTAAATATTTCTGGTGCCAAACGCATTAAAGCACCAAGACCACCTCCCAAGAGTGACAAAATAGTTGTTATCATACCCTCTCCTTATTGCTGTTTCTCTAATGCACTTACTTTAGTTTCAACAACTGCTATTCGTTCTGTATGATCTTCTGTTGTATTAAATATTTCTTTATGATCTTCTCTATTTTCTTTACAAAATTTTTGTACTGAATCAGTTATGTTTTTTATCCAAAGTCTGACAAAAAATCCAAGAGCAACAACTAACACTCCATTCCAAAGCATATTTCCAAGAACAAAATCAGCATTAGGTACAGGTGTGGTCACAACTCTCTCCTTTGTAATTGTTCCAAAATAGCAAGTTTTCCGGTCTTAGAAGCTCGTTCAGTATCATTATAACGATTTATTGCATCAGTCAACTCTTGTCTATTTCTTACATATTGATTAATATCCTCTCCGTCTTTTCCGGTAAGCGTAGCACCAACTATCTGAGCATTAAATGCACGCACATTATGAACTGAAAAAACTCTCTTAGCATTAGAATTACAAATCAAACATACTACAGGATCATCACACTCACTAATATTGCGGTATCTTTCAATTGAACGTCCACACTTGTTGCATTCATATTGATAAATTGGCATTACTGTTTACCCCTTGCTCCTTTCCCTGCTGGATTATTTGGATCAAGTTGCAATTTACCACCACGCATCTTAGCAAGTTGTAACATCATTTCAATTTGTTTTTGTTTATTTTGCTGATCTTCAATTTTCTTTTGTGTTTCTTCATCATTAAGCAAATTAATATCTTCCAAGGCGGGAAACATAGATGGAATTGCATTAAGTATTCCATCAAAATTTATCTTCCGTTGAATCATGTCCGGCGGAAATTGAGAAAGAGATTGCATAAGTTGTATAAACTCCCCGCGTTCAGCTTCTGGTAATTTAGCAGTCATACTTCCTATTTCTGTTTTAACATTAAATTGTCCTTCAAGATTGGTTTTATCCATTTTCATCCAAGTGGTAGCCCTATTTTTACCAGCAATAGGAACGGCATCTTGCGGAGATAAATTTGCTTGCATTGACTGAAGAAGTTTATCGCCAGTTTCAGACATAAAATCTTCAACCAATGAACGTCTATCATATTTTCTTAAATCAGAAGAACCATATACTTTGCTTGCCTCATATGCTGTTTTCCTTCTTTCTATAACACCACGATCAGCCTCATTAGTTACTGCAAGCCTATCAAAATCTGATCTTGAGTTTTGTGTTCCAACATAAACAGCTTGATCCAATGGAGCGTCAGGAACTGGCTCCAACACTTTATTTAAAGGTAACGATTTAACTTTAAAAAAGGTTCCATCTTCACCACTTTCAGCCTTAGTAAGTTCTTCTTCCTCTATCTCTCCCTCAACATAACCAAACTTTCTTCCATACCTTTTAGCGTGGATAATCTCCATGGCACGAGATTTATTATATTCATCTTGTGGAGATTTCAAAACCTTAATGTCCGACAAAGGGTAAATCTCATCTGGAATATCGTTAAATTGTAAAAATGTATATGGATGTTTTTCAACTCCTTCTGGTGTTTCAACATTTCTCAACCATTTATCATGATCTTCTCCAATTACTTTTAATTTATCATGTTCAATATCCCATATCTCATATATAGTAACACGTTTTAAATCTTCTTGAAGTTCGTGATAATCAGCCCTTCCGAGTTCTTGATCTGAAAGACTCAATCCACGCTTAACCATGTATGTAGGTTTTAAATCTGATGTATTTTCATACTTCTTATCATTCTTAATATCTTGAAGTGGTAATGAAATTTCTTCAATTATATATCTACCATCTTCAAAATAATTTGGACATTCAGTATCAAATATTAATGAAGCAGGAGAAATTCGTCTCGAAGCAAATTTCTCATTCAACATTATTTCTTCATCTTCATCTGTCTGAATATTACCTTTGTCATCTATATCGTAAATAGGTTTGTCATCTGCATCTTCATACCCAAGAATCTTAGGTTTCCCATAATTTTCATTAATAATCATTGTGGGAACGTAACCAGTTTTCAAACAAGCAAAAATAAAGAAAGCATCAAGAACTGCCAATCTTATTTGTTTTTTTAAAGTAATTCTCAAATTCTCATTTGCATAATAATTCAAATAAATTTCAGCAGTTTTCGCATTCTCTTGAATTTTATCTTTTTCTTCTTCATGTCCAGATTTTGGCGTCACATACCATTTGGGATTCTGAAAACATAAAAATGGCATCTGGGACTTTATAGTAGCAAATATTAAATTCGTTACTGGTTTCTCTTTAAATGGACTATTCTCATCCCATTGCTGACTTTTATAATATTTAATATACTTCTTTGCTTCTTTAATTTTTTTAGAACGCAACTTTTTACCACGTTCAATACGATCCCTCCAAACGCGAATCTCCTGCAGGTCTTTTTCTGCTTGGATTACTTTTTTTGTTTTTTCTTTAGCCATTATAATCTCTTTAATATCTGCATTTTAAGATAATATAGTTCTTGAAATTCTTTTTCTTTGTCACTTCTATGAATACACTTGCCAACACCATAGTTAAATGTTTCTAAAAAATCTATTCCTAATTCAGCCTGTTCTTTCTTTTCAATCAAAAATGGTAAAACTAATCTTAAAACATTTCCCGCTTCCGCTCCTTGACATTGCCAAGTATATGTCCCGTTTTTACATTCATTAAAATTACCACCAAAACAGTGGTGTACTTTCTTGACGGTTTCGCTGTGTTTTTGATGAATACTAATTGTTAAAGAATAACTATAACCACTTGTTGTTTTTGGTTTGGCAATATGTATACATCCCTCTCCGTCAAACAACCCTGCGAGATATGCAAGTTCCATTTTAATATGTTCTTGCATTTACTTCTCCATACATACTTTCACTTGGATTTGCTCCCAGTGCTCTTTTTAGACGTTTTTTCCAAAGAAATAATGCGTTGCGATCATAGTCTTTAGTATCTCTCGCCTTTCCAGAAGGTTTTAACACTTCAAAAAGCATCTGACACGCATCAATAAGATCGTCGTTTCGCGCCTTCGGAAACCTTGTAAGTTGTTCTTCGAGTTCACCATCTTTCATTTTAAGATTATGCCAAACATATCCACCTTCATACCAAGGCTGCATTTGTTTAATAGCATACTCCTTATTTAATCTTGTGTTTTTACCAAGTTCTTCACAAGACATATAAAACTTTTCATCACGCTGTTTCTTTTTAAGAAACGACTTCAACATCTTTTCTACAAGAGCTTTCTGTCCACCATATTTCATACATTTCCACTTAGTATAAAAATCTTTCATATCATCAAGAAATGTTGCCGGGTCTACCTGTTTATTATAATAATCCATTATATAAACATGTTCTTTGTAGTCTTGGAATCCTACGATTTGTGCAGAATAATCATTTTTCCCTTCTTCTGTAGCACCATCTAACGCCATATACATATTGCCAATAGGAATAATTTGACCATCTTCTCTTTCAATAGATTTTGTATTTGGATTGTAAGAAAAGTATTTGAAATACTGTTTTTTGAAAACAGCATCTTCTTGCGGAATTGGGTCTTGCTGATAAAGACAACTAAATAAATAACTACCCATTTTTGGCCCCGATTTAATTTTCATCAATTCATCTATCGGATACCTTTCCGGCCACAATGGTATTTTTTCTCCACTCTCATCAATTTTATATGAAGCAAACTTAATTACTTCAATATCAGGGTCTTTCTCAAGATCACCATATAAATCATAATCATCCCATCTTGTACCTATAATATCAATAGGTGTTTGTGGGTCATTCCTCAAAGGGAAAATCGCTTTGTAGAAATCCTTGATTTTATCCATCTGATCGCGAGTTGTTGAATTTTCTCTTGTTACTAAGTCGTCAACCAAAATATGATCAAAATGTCTTGATGTTAATGTAGAATCTGCACCAAACGCTTCCCACGTTCCTTCCATTACGGGTCGTCCACCACGATTCGGTACATGAATTTCTTTCTTAGTCCAAGTGGTATCTGGCGCAAGAGGTTTCCTTGGACACCAATCTGAGAAATACATTCTAAATCTTTCATTAGTTAAATATGAAAAACCGATTGCCGTTACCATATCCTCGGCATTAGCAAGAACCGACGATATAACCGCAATTCTTATGGAAGGATTGTTGATTTGTAGTTTCGTACCGTGAGTGATTGTTAAGATGGTAGTTTTAAAAAAACCACGTGGTAACAACCAAAGTCTTATCAATCGTTTTCTCGGCTGGTCTAATTTCCTACAAACTTCTTTATAATGAAAATCAACAGACAAATCCTTAAAGCCGAGCAAATCCTTTGCAAGAAAGTATGAATTTTCTTGATATAATGCTCGTTCTTTAGATATATCAACCTTGTTTTCCATCTTTAATCCTATCTATCCAATCTTGAATTATTCCAACTATCATCATTATAATCATAGATATTATAATAAATTTATAATAACTCATATCACCATTACCTCAAATATGCCTTCCTTTTCTTCAAAGTCAATAATCTCTTTCTCTAAAGTGGCCAGTCTTTCCCTTGACTCTCTCAACAATTCAAGCTTACGCTCCACCATCAATGTTTCAACGAATCTTTGCTTTTCTGCATATTCATCTATTAGATCGCCATGCATTTGCATAGCTTTTCTTTTTATCCAATCCTCATCGCTATTCAGCCCATCCTTAACTGCACGAATAATCATATCCATTGCAGTTATAAATTTTGGCCCCAATTCCTCTCTTAGTCTATTACGATCTACAATGGTTGCATATCGCAGTCCAACTTGGGCATATTTAATAACCTCTCCCAAATCTTTTCTTGTAAGTTCTGGCAATAGCCTATCATAAACATCATCAACTTGAAGTCCAGACATCTTAGCAAGCGTAGATATAGGTTTGCTAAGTATTGATCTGTTCTGAATATATTGACTTGATAAACTTAGGGCCAGTTCCATTAAACCGCTTCTCTCGCTATTAACTCCACAATGGCATCAAAGTCTGTTTCTTCTGTAGTTGAAGCATCTCCATCTACCCATCCAAAATGATAGGCAGCAACGGTACATGCTTCACATTGTTCAACTACAGGAACATCATTACTTACACCCAAATGTTTAAGGATAGTAAGTTCTTTTCCACAAGTACATAGAATTTTCATAGACATAACTATTTCTCCTTTTAAAATGGTGCTTCTACACCATGATCTTTTTTATACTGCGATCTATTTTTAAAATATTGTACTCTTTTTTCATTCTTCGAGACTGCGCTTTGTGCTGGTCGTTTACTCCCAAACCATTTTAATACTTTATGCTGATCTTTCGTGGAGACTAATGCCCAGCGTTTACCGATTTTTTTTAACATTTATTTCATCCTATGCTCCCTATAAAAAAATACAGTTAGACTTTCATCTGACGATAGTATATAATAGAAGAAACCGTAATGTCAAGAGAAATGTTAAGGGTGGGAATAAATATTTTATAGAAGATAAGTTATGCAATAGAAAAGCTGGATTGAAAAATTGTGGAGTGCAAAGGAAGAGGCTTTTCTCGTTTGCGCGAAGGGGGGAGAGGTCACACGGGGAGGCGTACCCTTTTTTATATCAGCGTATCAGATCACACTTATAAAAAGAGATAGCCTTAGAGCTATCCGTCTATATATAATAAGGTAAGAGCGAAAGATTCTATAAAATAATCCTTGACATTTCGATTTGAATGATATATACTCTAATCAGAAAATAAAGATAGTTCATTTAGATAATAGACGGTATCCGACCAGAAAAGGATAGGGTTGTCAGCCCTTTAAAATTTGACTACATCCAATTCAAGGGAGAGTAAAAAACTATGGCAGAAGCTGAAAAAGGTATCCTTTTCAACGGCGTAACAATCTCAATGGATGAACTCAACAAGAAGATGGCTGAACTGAAAGCCCTTCAGGGACTTCAGAAAGAGGCCAAAAAAGCTGGACTGATTGTCAAAGCAAAGGTTGCACCGAGAGACAAGTCCGCGAACTTCAATCTGGTTCTTGCTCAGTTTGCTCCGGTTGTGGAAAGTAACGCGAAGATCATCGCCGGACTGTTCATCGAGTATGAAGGGCAGGACAGTATCAGCTTCGATGTGAACAAGGATTACCATGTTATCATCAGAAGCAAGGCTGTCGTGAAGGCGAAGCAGGAAAAACGAGCGGCTGACGCAAAGGTGGCAAAAGAAGCGGCTGAAGGCGACACTCTCAAAGAAACCGAATAACATTTTTAAAAATAGCTGGATTTTATACGAGTCCAGCTATTTTTTTATTGTAAATTAAAAAAGTATATTCCAGCAAAAGCATATACTTTCTATTAAAAAAGGCCTCTACTACCCTATTTTTTACAGGTAGGATTTTATACGTTTTTAAGAACTTTTTATTTCTAACTTTTCTTAATCTTTTTATATACTTATAGAGTAAGCGTATCAAATCACATATTTACCACCAATATCTATATCTATATTATAAAA
>Ga0268280_1002189_pt1 | contig 11734 bp, 10 predicted proteins | sample saktaG_9_FD_190139 | JGI IMG/M metagenome (GOLD analysis project Ga0268280, IMG submission 190139) | Saline water microbial communities from Sakinaw Lake, British Columbia, Canada - sak_2011_5_24_40m | ecosystem: Environmental > Aquatic > Non-marine Saline and Alkaline > Saline ...
AATTTTTAATACAACGAAGAATGTCTTCTGGGGTATAAACAAAAGATTTCGTTCCGCTACTCGTGGCTGTGCCTATACAAAGAAGACCATCTTTTAACGATATTTCTACTTCTTCAAAGTTTTTCATAGTGTTACCTCCTTTCTTCGTGAAGAGCTCTTGATACAAAACCCAACCGCATTCTTCTAGTTCGTGTGCTGAGTCAGATACTTCGTCTTCTATGTTACAATATTTGTCGTAGTGCTCAGTAAGTAAGTCAACAATACCTAGTACTAAATGTACGGTGGGCTGAAGAGTTTTATCGGTAATGTCGCTAAGTCTGGTTTCAAGTACGTCGTCGATGTATGTAAGCGAGCCTGCTCAAAGTATATAATTGTCGTCGCGTGTTGTCACTGCATTACGGAAAGCTTCGATATGTTCATTCATGTTAAACCTCTTTCTCGCGTTCTTCGCGATGTTCGCATTACTCGCGCTGCTAGAAAAGTATAAAGAAAAGATGCATCACTATCTGGACGACATCTTTTCTTTGGAGTTGGTGGTTACTTACTCAAACCTAGGTATGCTGTCCACTTTGCGATTTCAGTTTGACGCTCTTCTTCTGTCATTTCAGCAGGATTCAAGTCGATTCTTGGACGTGGTACGTATCTGTCTTTTGCAACTTGGATGATAGCATCAATTTTTGCTTGAAGCGCTTCGACTTTTTTGACTTCATCAGCATTCAACCTGTATGTAGGTTCAAGTACTTTTGCAGTTGCAGGTTTTCCAATTTGGCTGGTTACAACTCGAGCGGTGCATTGTACTTCATTGGAACCTTCTTTCAGTAGACTGAGACTTAACCATTTCTTACCATTTGAGTTTGGAAGTCCATCAATCTTGACAACTTCATTTCCAACTCCCTTGCTCGCTTGTGCTGATATCGTGAGTTTCTTATCATTGAAGTATACGTCAGATGCTTTTCTTACTAGTACTAATGGTTCATTCATTATGTTCAACTTCTTTCTACAACATTGAATGTAAGACTAGCATGTTGTCAACTTTGATTTTATCTTACATATAAAGTACCGAGATATATATTAAAAAGTGCCCTTATACCGCCCTCGCCCTTAAGCGGTATATACTGTTTTAGGTAGATGCGACCGTGATTTTACAACTTTTGCTTTTACTAATAAATATTAAAAATGTATCTTTAATCGATTACGAAAAGTCACTTCACGAAATTTTTTGAAAATTTTTTTGGCTTTTTTAACTAGTAAAGTGACGGAAACTGATGATTTACGAATATGATATAATAGAGACATAATCAAACCCTACTGGGTATGTCGAAGAGAAAGGAGGTAACACTATGGACAAAGACGAACGTGAACAACGTGAATTCAAAAGTCTATTTGGTGATGAAAGATACGCCAAAAAGGCTTGGAGAAAGCTAATTTCTGAATCATTAGAAACCGACGCAGCAACTCCTCCTGATATTTACGATAAAGCAGGTAATGAAAGTTTAGAGACACAGATTTATAAGAAAGCATACGCTTTAGTCTCTGAGAGATTAACTGCAGAAGGTAAGAGTCGTTTACCAATGAAGGCTGAGATTATAGTAGAATCAAATCTTATTCGTGCAGCGTTCGACACTTCAACTTTCAACTTAATTTTAGACAGAACTGCCGGCAAAGTGAAAGAAGAGATTAATATCGGTAAAGGACAATTCGAAGACTTAACCGATGATGAGCTCATGGTACTAGCTGAACATCGTAACAGAGAGAAGGCAGGAGGCGACAAGTAGTGATTACTTTAGACGAATTACAAAAAGAATATGGGTATCAACTACTAACAGACAAAGAGATTACCGACATTCGAACCTACAACGTTGCCTGGGAAGGTCTAACTGGAGAGTTAATATTACGTAAGTGTATACGGTCATACCCAGCCTATTTACAATGTGTGAATTATGGCTATAAGATGACCCCGTATCATTACAGCATGGCGGCAAACCTTCAGCGTGAATTTGATAGAGGACCTAATCCATCTCCTGGTTATGAGAAGCTCGTAGATAGGACCAAACCGTATGACCCTTCTCGACCAGATTTTCACCGGATGTCATATGGCCTTATATTGTTAAGTGCGCCTCCTCAAACTGGAAAATCATTGACTATTACTGAGTCGTTTCAGTCTTGGTGTTTAACAAGATTTCCTAGATTAGGCGTATTAACATTAGGGTATGCGAGTGACTTTGCGTCTCGCTTTGGTAGACGTAATCGTGACAAGTTCATTGAGTTTGCACCGAAATTGACTCATGGAAAAGTAAGAATACATGACAAAGTGCAATCGACAGAAGAGTGGGAAACTGTAGTATTAGACATGGTCAGTAAGCTTTATACAAATACAAATGGTGGAATGTCTTCTGCTGGTCTTCGAGGCGTTGTTACAGGTAAAACAGGTAATGTAGTAGTCATCGACGACCCGGTAAAGAACATGCAGGACGCTTTCTCTGAGGTAATGATTGAGGGCAATATCGAGGCATATCAATCTACGGTTGAGACTCGACTTCTTGGTAACCCAGGTAGTTTATGTATCGTAATGGCTACTAGATGGGTACCTAATGACTTGATTGGTTGGCTCAGAAGGCACCGTAAAGATTTCATCATTGGAGACTACAATTATGCGGCGTTAGCGACTGACGACAATGTAATGAAAGACCCGCTGAAACGTGAGGTTGGCGAAGGCATTTGTCCAGAAATGGGGAAAGACTCACATTGGGCGGAGGTCATTAGAGAGTCGTATTTGGCATCTGAGGGTGCACATGTATACAATTCTATGTTCCAAGGTAGTCCTTCGAATGAAAAAGGTAACTTGTTCAGACCTGACGACTGGAAAGAGTATGAGATTAGTAGACATTGGTCGGGTGAAGAGCAGTTAGCTAAATTTGACAAGATTTATCTATCAGTCGACGCTACCTTTAAAGACTTAAAAACTTCTGACTTCGTGGGTATGGAGGTGACTGGCATTAAGCAGGGCAATTCATACTTAAGGTACTTAGTTCGTAAACAAATGGACTTACCTGACACTATTGACAAGATACTCTATATACTTAAAAAGTTTCCAGAGATTGAGACAGTCTACATTGAAGACAAAGCTAATGGACCTGGTATTATACAGGTACTAAAGAAGTGGCGTCGTAAATTAGGCATCTCTGAGAAAGACTTCCCATCAATTGTTGGCATCGAGCCTGAGGGTGGCAAGTATTCAAGAGCACAGACTGCCTCCGTGTATCAACGTGACGGCAGATGTTATATACCTTGTGAGAAAGATGCACATTTATTGTCAGACCCGAACGACTTTGTTTGGGAAGAAAGCGGGCTTAGTTATACACAATGTTATAAACAAGAGCTTGGGACATTCCCATATGCTAGCAATGATGATATGGTTGACGCATTCACTCAGGGTATTAAGAAGAGCATTGGACTATTAAGTGGACTAGAGAAACGAGAGACTAAACATGTTCGGTTCAGTAGATATTCTGAATGGTGGCCTGAGATGTGGGCAGACTATAAACAATTAAAAGACCAAAGAATTAAAGACGAATTTGTTCGTCTGCATGGAGCACCAAATGAATGGAAACCAAAAGATTACGTGAATTAGCAAAGGAGGCTAACGAATGAGAGCCAATGAAGGTACGTTACCAACACCTAGTGTATCTGACTCCAGAGTGCTGACATATCTCAATTTAGAACATATCGAAAACCCATACGTTAACACGGTTCAAGAGGCTGAATTAGTAGGACTGTGGAATGCCAAGTTTTTAATAGCTAAAAATGAATATGAAAAAAGTCGTGTAAACTCTGCTAACTTAAAAGCTTGGAGAGATACTTATTTAGGTATCTTTAATAAGCTAGATGAGAATGGAGATATTACACAAGTTAAAATGAAAGCGCTTCGGAAGTTAGCATTTGAGTTGGTTGAACAAAAGATTAATGCTAGAATTCCGGCACCAAAAATGACACCACGATACCATGGCGATTTAGTTCCAGTTAAAGCTACTGAAGCTTTAATTAGACAAGAGATGGACCGTATGTTGTCAGAAGAGACTCAAGATGAGTCAGAACGTTCTTGTTTAATTGACTCTACCACCTGGCTAAAAGTCAGTTGGGACCCGTTCGATAATACGCATGAACGGTCAGGTATGCCAATTGTAGAAAACTGTCCTATCGACACTGTATTTCCTCAACCTGGCGTAACTAATTATAAGAAACTAGAATATATTTTCGAGACTCGTAGTATGACATTAGCAACGATTAAAGACCTATTCGATAGAGAAGTTGCAGCAGACGGTGATAGTGACATTGTAGAGATTATTGAAACTTATTACTTAAATGCTGATAGACATGTCGGTAGATTCGTATATGTTAAAGACACTTTAACAGTTCTTGCAAATGACCTCGAGTGGGGTATGAGACGGCGTCGTGAATGTGATGGTTGTCATGCTGTTGTAACTACAGACGCAACTTGTCCTGTTTGTGGTGGTACTAATTTTTCATACGTAGGAGTTAAGACTCAAATACTTGATAATGACTTAGAATTTGTAACTAATCCATATCGTTCTGGTACTTCGTCTGATAGAAGTCAGGATAACATGATTACGTCTACTGACCGAGTTATTATATCAGGTACTGAGATACCATTTTATTTGATTAGACAATTACCATTTATACCAAAAAGAACTATTAAGGTTCCTGGCGATATATACGGTATATCAGAAGTCAAATTACAGTTAGAGTCTCAAGACTCTATCAATAAGTTCTTAAATAAGGCAGAGCGCAAAAGTGCAATGTCTAAGGCATATGTTACTAAGATGAAAGACACCAATATTGACGATGAAGACGAAGAGATTACTTATGTAGAAGTAGAGAGTGCACAAGAAGGTCAAGCCATTCAGGTTAAACAAGTAATAGCTGACATCAGTGAAGAAATTACTATGGCTCAGATGTTATATGACTCGGCTAAGAGTACTACTGGTGTAACTGATACCGACCAAGGTAAAAATGACCCATCTGCTCGTTCTGGTAAAGCAAAACAAATACAAATGATGGCGTCACAAAGTAGACAACAATCTCCATTAATTCAACGTAATATCGCATACGCGGGCGTGTATGAACTTATATTTAAATATTTGCTAGCTTTTTGCGATGAGGAGCGGTCATTCATTAATTTGTTACCTGACGGTACTACTAAAGAAGAAGTTTGGTCAAAATATATGTTCTTAGAGCAAGATAAGAATGGTAAGTTTTACTATCGTGACGATTTTGCATGGAGCGTAGACCAAGCTACAGAAATTACACAAGACCGTGCTTCTATGTGGCAAATGATTGATAACGACTTCCTTAACGGTACTATGGGTACTACAATTGACCCGACTAGAGCATTACTTATGTACTGGAATATGAAGAAACAATACGGGTATCCGACTGCAGATTTCGCTTTAGCATTTTTAGATGAGGCTATTAAACATCTTCCTACTCAAATTGAACAAGCTCTTGTTAACAATCCAGAAGCAGTTCAATTAGCATTAAATTACATACAAGATATGCAAAGTGGTAAAGGTTTAGTAGGACAATCTGGTGGAGCACAAAATGGTGCTGGTAGACCAGCTGGTAATGAGACAAAAACTCAACAACAAGCTGGGGCTAACAATGAAAGTCGTGCTAAGGAAGGTCAAAGCACGAATAGTTCAGTTGCTAAAACTGGAGGGGCACAAGGAGGTACCGGTAAATGATAAGAACTAAAAACAAGATATACGGAGAAATGAATGACCCGAATACTGTTCTTTTACCACTAGAAGGTTTAGTTGATGTCTGGTTACAAACTGATGGTAATAAAGCTATTAAAGTTTTTGAGCCAGGTCCTAACAAGATATTAATTATAAATGGTATTGAAGGTGCTTATTATCTTGGAACATTAAGTTGGCACGGTCAAATAGATGGACTTATTGGTACTGATGAGTTTGGTAATATTGTGTTTATTAGTAGAACTAATCCGAACATTATAGTAAACGAAGATGATTTAATAGATAGTCTTTACTCTGGTGGTCCCGGTGTAGCCGGCGATGGTGACCAAGACGTACATTACGAGGTACAATAATATGGTTAGAGATAAAAACAAGATTTACGGAGAAGTAAATGCATCAGAGACTGTATTAGTATCAACTGAATTAGTCGCTAATAAGTTTGTAGTTAGTGACGGTATTCGTAATATCAAAGTATTTAATCCAGGTCCTAAAAAGATAATGATAACTGATGCTAATGGTAAAGTAAGTTCATTTGACTATAATGAATCTAATAAATTAGTAGGCGTAGATGCAACTGGTAAATTAGTATTATTCCCACGTCTTCCTGAAGTAGTACCAGATGGTAGAGAATTAATAGTTGAATTAATAGGGTCTTCTAATCCTAGTGCTATTCTTAATACTAAAACAATAACTCTTCCAGGCGTAGCATGGTATGAAATTGAAATACTTGGCGCCGGTGGTGGTGGCGGTGGCGGTATTGGAAAACCTATATCTGATGCAAGTTTTTTAAATGGAAAAGCTGGTGGTGCTGGTGGTTACTACAAAGGTCAATTTTCTTTAGGTGGTGCAGCAAATGCAGTTATATCAGTTGGTAATGGTGGCGGCGGTGGCGGTGGCATTAATTGGGTATTATTACAACCTGGTTTAACTCCGATAGGTACTAATTTTGGTGGTGCTGGTGGTAGAACTCCATTGTTATTTGTTACAACCGGTAATGATGGTGAAGATGCTAGTTATGCTGTAGCTGGTGAAGTAGATAATTATAAAGCTGGTGGTACTGGTATAAACAGTGGTGCGGTAGGTGGTCTGTCATTTCTAGGTTTAGTAGGTGCTCCAGGTTTAAACGGAGAACTTAAAGGTAGTGGCGGTGGTGGTGGCGGTGCTAACGGACCATATGGTGGTGACGGTGGAGATTCAGTTTATATAGACAATAGTGGTGTAATAGGTTGTTACTCTGGCGGCGGTGGTGGTGCTGGCGGTGGTACTGGTATTGGTGGTGATGGTGGTAATGCAAGTGGTATTGCACCCATTAGTTATGGTGGCGGCGCAGGTGGAGATGGTGCAATAAAAGACCCACTTGATTACACTAAATCTGCTGGTGGCGGTGGCGGTGGTGGTGCATCAATATTCAAATGTGGAGATATATTAATCACTTGTGGTGGTGGTGGCGGTGGCGCTGGCGCTGGTTACGGTGGTTCCAAAAATAGTGAAGCTGGGTTTCCAGGTACTAACAGTAGAACTATTATTGAAGGTGGAGGAGCTCCTGGTGGAATTAAAGGAAAAGGTTGTAATACTGAATTAGGTCCAGTTAATTGTCAAGGTTCTAATGGGTCACCTGGTATAATTAGAATTTGGAGGTGTATATAATGCTTCAAGTATTAACATCAGTAAATGACTTTGAACGTATTACAGAAATTGCTAAAAATAGTTTTATACCTATAACCTTAATTGGGTATTTAGATACGTCGTTCGAAGGGTTTAACGAAGGCGACTTATTATTACATATAGGTTTAAACGACACTATACACTGTTGTGGTAAACAATTATTATCTAGAGTTAAATTATATTTGTTATCAAAAGGTTTAAATACAAAGCAATGTGATAACTCATTATTAATGTTTAACGAAGTAATTGTTAAGTACCAAGAAAAAATAGAGAAAACTTACTGGTCAGGACTACTATTAATTAGACTAGTAGACGGATTAAATAATTTCGGCATAGCATCGTATGAAATGTATAATCTAGCACTAGAATTAGCTGATTACTATTTAAAATTGAATAGTAAGAAAGGAGACAACTAAATGCTATCTTTTGGAAATGAACGAGTAATTCAACAAGGTGAAGATTGGACCTTAGATATTTTACTTAGCCAATCTAGCTTAGAATATATACCATTTATTGTATCAAGTGTACGTAGTGCTCCGATGTTTGTTATAACTGTAGCATCTGCTAAGTATGAAAAGACTCAACGATATGTTGTGACTTATTGGTTAGACCCTACTGAACTTCCTAAGTTTTATCAAACAGTACCGGTTTATTTAGGAGAAATACCTTGGAATACACCGATAAGTAAACCTAGTGAATATGGTGAAATGGAAGCATTATTCCAATACACAAAAGCAGAAGATGTTATAGACCCTAATTTAGGACATAAACCTTACTATTATGTATATTTTATTGGAAATGAACCTACATATGGTTATGAATGTCGATTAGTAGCACAATTTACGAGTGAAGAGACTAGCAAGTGGGAAAGTCAAGATTATTTGTATCAAATTACGTTAGTTGATACAATATCTATGGCCGATTATATCAATTTGGCACATGACACTTACCCAACACTTAAGTGGATGGATTGGGTAGAAGTAACAGACCCTGCTTGGGAAAAACCCACACAAGAACTACATGAAAGTAATGAAGATTACGAACTTAGATTACAAATAAGTTGGACTGCATTTAGAAATGAATGGATACTGAATAATATTGAAGTATTATTCACATTCATCAAAGCAAGAATACCTAATTGGTTTCAAACCGATATCGAGGTAGATTCTCCGGTAGGATACGTTGGCGCTTCTCAGGTCATATTGACTCCTACTAACTTACAAGTTAATAGCAATCTACGAAAAATTATATAGAAGGAGAAGTATATGGCTAATAATAATATTTTCCAGCAACAAGTAACACCAGATAAGCCTAAAGTACTAGCTCAAGAACGTATATTTGTATATACGCCTCCGGCTGGTAGTGTTAAAAAAGGTTCTGCCTCATTTACTCCTAAAGACTTTGCAGTAACGCCTCTTGGACACGTTAAATTACAATGGCCAACAGATATGATGGTTGAGCAATTGGCAGACCCGACGTTACGTCCATCATTTGTTAAAGTCTTGTCAGATGAGTTTAAGAACACAGCAGTTGTATCAACATTAATCAATCCAGTAACACTTGTGGAATATGAGAGTAGTTCAGCTGAAATCAAACTTAACCGTGAAAACAGAAATGCGTTACTTAGACCAGAATTAGTTATGTTGAGTACTGATTTTGAAGCTCAACAAGTTGCTGGTCCTCTCGGCGAACAATACAATAAATATCGTATTAAACGTTCAAACCCATTAACTGCTCCCACGATTATGCAGGTAGACAATCAAGACTTCAAATATGAAAATAGTATTGTACTAATTAGTTGGCCTTACGCACACAATCCAGCACTCGGTTCTAATAAAACTAATGGCTATGGAATGGTCAAAGTCGACACTAGTGACTTAGGTGCATTAAAATTTAGTAGTGAGAATAAACTACAAGTTAATAAGAGTCTTATCGAAGACGAGATTGTTGCAATTATTACTCCGTTAATTACTAAAGAGACCGTTGGACTTAATCTTGTAGAAAATAGAACGTTTGCTTCTCGTTTATATGACGAGTTTGGCACTGAAATGAAATCTCACTTTACGACTCAATTTGGACTTAAAGTCAACGTGACAGATTGGAATGCAGGTAATATCGTGGTGAATGGTGCTTTAGAAGACTTAGAAGACGAAGACCAATCAATACGTGATAGTATTAACACATTACAATTATTTCTAGGTTTCTATCTTACTTCAGCAGATTTAGAACTTGCTCATCCAGCTTCCGTAGATTTGAATGGAAGTATGGCATTTGTGAGTGCTACTGGTACATATTGGGCACTTAGAGATAATAGTGGTTGGGAATGGTATGATACTACACTAGCAGACTTAGAGTTTTATCAAATAGTAGAAACTGACCCTAATAATTTAGAAGCTAATGGTACTGCATCAGTTGGTAGTTCTGGAAAATGGGTTAATTCTGACCATGTTCATCCTAAAGATTCTACTAAAGTTGATACTAGCACTGAAATACAAGTTACATCATTAGCACCAGATACTGATGATTTCATAATTAAACTAGCTCAACCTACTGTTAATATTCCATATGTTAAAACAACTAAATATTTGCATAATTGGAAAAGTAATCCTACTAGTTTCGTACAAAGTGAATATTCAGATGAAGCTTATTGGGCTGGTACTGCGGCAGAGTTTGCAGATTTAGACCCAGCTAACATGCCAAGTGGAGCTTTACTAGTAGTAGAAGATGATGAAGTTTACGAACCTGGTGAATTAGCAACAGTAGAAAGATTAGACGAAGCTGGTATCTTATTGTCAGACAACAATGTTGAGCGTGATGAACAATTCGTTATTATGACGAGAGACCAAAATCTCACCGGATTATTAGTTTCTGTAGTAACTTACCCTGGTGACGATGGCAGAAATGACCGTAGAAAACTTGAAGTATTAGACCTTGGTAGTGATGTTAGTAGTCCTGATGAAAATCATAGAATGGCAATTCTTTTAAATGGTCAAACTTTAGGTAAACGTATTTTCACTCCAAATAGTATGTTGAAAAGTGACGATTACGGTAATATAGATATAGTTGCAATAAACCCAGATAATGTCGTAGTAACGTCGTCAGGTAGTAGTAAAGTAAGTTTAAGTTCTGGGCAAATAGTAATAGCTAGTGACGACAATGTGATTGAAACTTGGGAATCCGGAGTAGTCGCAAATAAACCAATCGTCTCTAATGGTAGTAATGGAGTTAAAACATTAGACCTTACTAACGACAGAATGGTTAAGGCTGGTGTCGCTGGTGGTTTAGAGTCAGTGACTTGGTTAGAAAATAATATAATTAAAAGTTATATTGGTGAGTCAGTAACTACATTAGATAGTGGTAAAATAGCAGTTACCGGTTCTAATAATACAATCGAGGTATGGGTTGATAATGGTGTAGAAAATGCAGTAGTGGTTAGAGGCACTGTTCCTGGTTCAGTCAAAGTAAGAGTTCATGGTGCAAGTAATAGATTACTAGCTACAGACGATGATGGAACATTACAAGAACTTATGGCTGGTGTCGCTGGACAATTGTTGGCTTCTGCTGGACCAAGTGCTATTCCGGGTTGGGTTGATGGACCGAGTATACTTACTCATCTACCACAGACTAGATTGACTATTAATCCTTCGGAAGTAGTAGCTAATGCATTTCAAGGTTTAGTAGCAGTAGTATTAGCAGCAACTCCTTCCATTAATGACTTACGTAATAATTGTATTTATTACTACTAGGAGGATGATTAATATGGGACAAATCGCAACAAAAGAAAAAGTATATGGTGAAACTAATCATCCGAAAACTTGTATAAGTTATGATACATTGACTGCCAATTCTATTTTGGTAGCTAGTGGAAATAGAACCATAAGTATAAAACCGTCTACTAGAAGAGCCATCTTAATCACTGACGCTAGTGGAAATGCGGCGTTCATTGAAGTACCAGACGGAGATGCTGGCAAGAATAAATTACTAGTTACAGATATTAATAAAAATTTGGTATGGATAGACCAATAAGGAGGTAACTAAATGTCTATATACAGAAAGAATGAAAGTGGCGAGTTAATAAAAACTAGTGGGTCTGTAGTACAACGTTGGAATGATAGAATATTCTTAACTGAACATACTGTTGCTAATGGTAAAGACTATTATGAGATAGAAGCAGATGCTTCTAAGTATATATTAGCTCTTCGAGATTTGACTGAGTATCAATTATACATTGCTGAAACTAATACAACAAACACTATCTATATAACATTTAAAGGACAAAGTCTAGAATTAAGACG
>Ga0268280_1002190_pt1 | contig 11728 bp, 9 predicted proteins | sample saktaG_9_FD_190139 | JGI IMG/M metagenome (GOLD analysis project Ga0268280, IMG submission 190139) | Saline water microbial communities from Sakinaw Lake, British Columbia, Canada - sak_2011_5_24_40m | ecosystem: Environmental > Aquatic > Non-marine Saline and Alkaline > Saline ...
GTAGTCTATGATTATATTGATTCTATAAAAGATATGAATGTTAGTTTTATTTTTGATGGAAAAAGAGAAATGAATATAGTCGAAGATATAATGAGATATGAAAGTAAGGAATCGTTAAAGCAAAAGGTAATAAATGAATCCCTTAGTAACGATGAAAGAATAGAAGCCATGAATATTTTAAAAAATATTTATAAAAATGCAGAAGATACTGTAAATTTTATTGGATATATTCCCAAAGGAAAATCAGCTGGTTCTTATCTCATAAAAGCAGAGATTGATACAGGAGATATAAATGATTATCAGGAATCGAATAATGACTTTACAAGAATGTACAATCTGCGAGCTCAAAATGATTCTGATTTTAAATTTATGTTTAAGGGAGTAGAGGCCGGTGTTTTTAGTATAAAAGATTATGAAAGTGAAAGGCGGAGAATGAAAGGAGCTTATGATTTTTTTAAGACTGCATTCCCATTTGATCCAACAAAGGTTTCAGTTAAAATCTCAAAAGAGCCTACCCGCGAGTGGATTCCTGCAACGACTTTTCCATCTTCTCCTGGACAAATTGTTTTAAGGAATATCCAGAAAGAGGCAGATAAAAATGGATATGACATGATTTTTGCAGTTATACCTAAAAATTTAGAGAATAATCCAGATGAACATGGATTTACCATACTTATTTATAACAAGGCGGCAGCTGTTAAAGAAGGATATAACTTTGCTGTTTATTCCCATGAGGCAGGACATTTATTCGGGTTGTATGATGGGGATTCTGAACAAATGGCCGGACCTCCGTGTCCTCTGGAGCAGGATATGGGATTGCTTTCTTCAGATGGATGGTGTATGAATCAGGAAACAGGAGAACCATGTGATTCTTCTGAATTTACAGATTATGTTCATCTTAGTGATACAGGAGAGCTAATTACTATTTGGCAGGATAGGTCTAAAGCATCTGGGGGTTGTTATCTGGGTTCAGATGGCCCATATGGTTATGAAACCCTCGGTTTTCAGCCAAATACTATTGGCACAAGAAAATTAGATATAATGGGAAAATCTACTGATGCTTGGCCAAGAGCAGATCCAACTTATGGACAATTAAAAAAGGAGATATTAATATGAGTAAAGTATTAACAAGAAGAAATTTTTTAAAGGCGGGAATTATTGGAGCTGCAGTGTTAGCAGGAGCAGGAGGGTACACCTATTGCTCTAGGCAAGATGATAAAACTAACTCAGAATTAGTAAAGAAATTAGAATTACCTGCAGGGTTTGAACACTTTGGAAGACTAGATTTATTGCCAAAAGGATTAGCCGGGCAAAATGAAGGCCTTGTTTCATTTTTATTAAGAGAAGAAGGAGAAAAGCCCCTTATGAAAAAAAAGCTTCCTGATAAACTCGGACTTTATGTTATGGATAATTCTGGAGCGAGAAGAATTGGAGATTTTCCAGTTTCTCCTTATGCTTTAATTCCGCAAGGGGATTCTGCTATTTGCAATGGTAATCAAAGGTATGATTGTTTGAATTTACAAGGACCAACCACTGTTGAAGTGAGGAGAACTAAGCTGGAGAATGCAAATCTTGAGAATGCATTACTTTCAAATTTAGTTTATAGACAAAGAGGGAGTGAAGTTAGAATTGAGTCTGCTGTGGAAGGCAAGGTTCTTCTAAGAGACGAGGAAAAGCAGAAATTTCTATTTTTTGATTCAAGCAAGCCAATTGTTTTGGGTTATGATGATGCAGTAAAATTAAGATTTCCAGAGGGGAATGAATGGAAGAGCTTTGGAGATTATATGAAACGGAATTCTCCTCCTGGTTTTGAACAAGCTGTAGATGATTATATTAGAAGAGAAGATATAAGAGCTAGAGTTGGATCTGGGCTTAATAAAGCAGGAGAAGGGTATAAACAGGTTATAATTTGGCCTAATGGGATTTCTGGGAATACTATATTTGGGATTGTTTATGGAAAAGAAAGTTATGAGATTGTAAGGAAACAATTAGAAAAAGAAGGAGGGAAGAAATGAATAGAACTTTTTTGGCATTAATATCTTTATTATTTATTTGCTTTATTGGATTTGCAAGTGCAGAAAATAGAATATTTGCAGGAGAGTTTAATGATTCTTACTTGGAGATAACCCCAATAACACCTGCTCATTGGTCTGTTGGATCATACGAAGAAGGAAACAGCGAGTTTTATGTTTCATTTTATCCTTCTAATACTCGATATAGTGTTGATGAAAGTCATATTTATTCTGAAAATGGATATGCTTATTTCTATTTTATAGCGGATGTGCCGGAAGATACTCAAAGAATAAAGTTTTATAATGAGGGCAGGATATTGCAGGAATTAAGCACACAAGGAACTATTGAATTAAGTGATTTTAATATCACTTATAATGAATCAGGATTTGTTGATTTTTCATGGAACACTAATTTAGAGAGATATTATGCGAGTGCAGATTATAATGATAGCGGTTCATGGAATTCTTTATTTTTTGAATTTCCACTTGATAATGTATATAATTTTCAAATTTCGTTGGACTCAATCTCTTCAGGATATCATAAATTCAAATTAATTATCTCAGATGGATTTAATGAAAAAGAAAATTATGTTTGGTTTAATATCCCTTATATTGGCTGGTGTAATAATACTGATTTTAATCATGATAATGTTGTTGATGCTAGTGATTATATTACCTTAAAAAATAATTTTGGATATTATAATGCTACAAACTCAATGGGCGATGTTGATTTGGATGGTTATGTTGGTTGGGGTGACTTGCAGTTGTTTCAGCAGAATGCTGGTGGCAGGAATTGTAGTCAGGCCATATTTCCTGAAGTGAATTTAAGTTTGTATGAAGAAGAAATTAGTTTAAATTCATTAGAAGTTTCTAATTTACCAAGTTCAGAGAGCACTAAGAATTCAGGCAATTCAAAAATATCAGGAAATACTATTGTAAGAAATAATGTTAATGCAAATGCTAATTCAAATGCTAATTCAAATAAAGATTCAGGGACGACTGCTGATGCTGTTAATGAAAAGAACCTAGCAATACTGAATCAACCTAAAGAAAAGCAAGATTTTTTATCAAGAGCAATTGGTATTTTAAAAAAGGTAGTTGATTTTTTATTTTTGAGAAAATAATAAGATAGAATTAAAAACTCTTTTTTTCTTTATTTTCTATGAATAAAAGGGGGATTGAAGTTGTTGTTGCAACTGTATTAATTATTTTAGTTGCAGTTGCCGGTGTTGGTATTTTATGGGTGGGTATTTTGCCTCAAGTTAATAAAGGTGTTGAAGATATTTCTGAGATTCCTGATTTTTCAATTGTTACTTCTCAAGGTTATACTGTTTATGATCCTGACTTGGGAATTGCATCAGTTCAAGTTAAAAGGGGAGTTAAATTAGAGAGTGTTTTAGAATTACAAATTATTTTTTATGTAAGCGGCAGTAGTTATGAATTTCGTGTGCCTGTTCCAGAAGTTAGTGCATTGCCAGGTATTAATGAAGCGAGGGTTTATTGGTTTAACTTTACTAAAGATAATATAACTGGCATACCAGAGTATGTTTCAATTGCACCTATTTATTCAGATGGAAAAATTGGAGAAATAATTTCAAGAGTTGAGATGCCTGTTAAGAAAATTCTTTTAAGTGAAGAAGAACTTGCAGGGCTTGAATTTGTTCCTATTTATTCACCTGGTAGAGGGAAGAATATCATTAATCCTGTTCCTGAAATTAAATATCAATGTAATGATGGGATTGATAATGACTTAGATGGATTTACAGATTTAGATGATTTAGGATGTGACAATTTAATTGATAATAATGAATCAGATTCAAATCTTTGTAGAACTAATTTTACTAATATTAATGGAAATTTAATTATGAACCCAAATGTAGAATGTGATAATGATCATAATGGGGTACCTGATTCTTGGGAGTCTTATAGGGGAGCAGGTTATAATATAACTTGGATTAGGGACGGGCTGAAAGATTCTAGGGTGCTTCAATCAGTGTCCCCTGGATATACTGCCCAGACTTATGGTTGGATAAATAGAATTAAAAATTTGAAACCGAATACGTGGTATGAATTTTCAGTAAATATGGCCACAGAGAATATTGAGCCTTTTCTTTACTCAGGTAAAATGAATTCTAGCACAATAATGACGGGTGTTACATTATATCAGGCGAATGCTGATGGGCAAACAAGTACTTATTTTCCAAGAACAATTTTTTGGGCTAATTGGCCTTGTTTTGAAGATTGGGATGAAGATTATTGGGTTTATAGGAGCTATAATAATGCTTCTCAAAACTGGACTACTAAGACGATTTACTTTAAGACTTCTTTTAATACATTTGGGGCAGTAATACGTACATATAATTGGCCAAAAGGAAAAATTTTCGTTGATGATTTCTTTTTAAGAGAGTTAAACACTGATTACAGCCCAGAGGCAGGTCCGTTTAAGAAATCAGGAACATTAGATTTTGTCCAATATAAAGGGACAGATTTCTTTCCAATATTTGCGCATGGTTATCCAAGTTATAAAGCTCCGGCAGAGCTTAAGGCTTTGGGCTTTAATACTGTTCAAGCAAGATCTAATTTTAAGAGTCAAATTCTTGCAGAAGATTTGGCAGTATCAATTGATGAGACATTTTTTAATAATCCTATTAATGAATGGATTAATGACCCAAATAAATCAATTTCATTTAAAGGCAAACAGAATTTCATCAATCTGATTAATGAATGGAAGGACTGTCCAAACCTCTTGATGATAGAGACGAGAGATGAAATAAATAATCACTATCTTGTTGGTGAGGCGATTGGGAACCAACTTCCTTCAGAAAGGGCAGAGCAGTATATCCGCCAAAATTTGCCAGGGAAATATATTCTACAAGACTTTGGAGATAGTTGGAGTTATACTGGTTCTAGGAATGATACCTTAAATAAGTATATTCGGTTTGCAGATATTATAAGTTATACATCAAACCTTCAATCCTCTTATCCTCATGAATCTGGGGATTATAGGGGACCACCAAGAATGCCTGCTATAGGCGAGGAGGTTAGGTGGACATTAAAAGCAACAGAAGAAGCAGGGAATAAGAAAAAAGTATTTGCATATGGTTTGGGTGTTCCTAGATGGAGTTATTGGGACGGAGTAAGTGGTTGGCATGATAATCAATATATCCCATTTAATTTACAAAGGTTCCAGGTTTGGACTCAGATTCTTAATGGGGCTGTTGGGGTTTGGTTCTGGGGAATGGGGTATTCTGAAGCAAGCACGTCAAGTACTGTTTACAATGCAACAGTTAATCAATATAATTTTAAGATAATTGGAAGAATTGCAACAGAACTTCACTCTTTATATGACGTTCTTCTTGAAAAAGAGTTTTATGATGAGTGGCAGGTAAGTGATGAAAGAGTGGAGATAATGATGAAAAAACATAATGGAAAAATATATCTTTTTGCAGCATCTACTCATTATGAAGATTTACAGGATATTAAGATAACTTTAGATTCAAAATATACAATCACTTCTATAAAAACAATAAATGATATTATTAATGGAGATATTAATAATCCAGTAAATAGGACTATTAGTGTTAATTCTGGAAAGCATAGTTTTAATGACGATTTTATTGGAGATTATAATGCTGGTCCTGGAAAACTGAATTCTCCTGGTTATGCTGTGCATATTTATGAAATTGAGTATATCTAAATAATAAGTATTAAAAACCTTTTAATCTTAAAAATAATATGGCAGAGAGATTAAGTTTTTATAATGAAATTGCGAGGAATAAGAGAATTTCTGTGTTAATGATTTTAATAGTTGCTATTGTGTTAATTGGTTTGGTTTATGCTATTGGGTTAGCAATTGGAGGAGTTGATATTTTTGTTTTATCTATTATTGCCATTATCATTACTCTTTCTTATACCTTGATTTCATATTATAATGCGGATAAACTGGCTTTGGCTTCTGTTGGGGCTCAGTTAGCTTCTTCTTCAATTTATAAGCAATATTATGATTCTGTTGAGGGCTTAAGTCTAGCTTCTGGTTTGCCTATGCCTAGACTTTATGTGATGAATAATCCTCAAATAAATGCATTTGCTTCTGGAAGAGATCCTAAGCATGCAGTGATATGTGTTACAACAGGTGCTTTGGATAAATTGAATAAACAGGAACTAGAAGGAGTTTTAGCTCATGAGATGTCACATATTGCTAATTATGATATAAGATTTATGACTATTACTGCTGTGATGGTTGGAATGATTGCTATTATTTCTCAGATATTTTTAAGAAGTTTATTTTTTGGAAGTATGGGAGGAAGAGATAGTGATAATAAAGGAAGTGCTATTTTTATGGTAATTGGAATTGTATTAGCTATTTTGGCTCCAATAATTGTTTCATTAGTCCAATTAGCTATTTCCAGAAAAAGAGAATATTCTGCAGATGCTTCAGCTGTAAAGTTTATGAGAACACCAACTGGTTTGATTGGAGCTTTGACTAAGATAAAAAGTAATTCTGAGATGAAAGTTTCAGGGGCTGTTGCTCCTTTGTTTTTAGCTAAGCCGAATAAGGCTGCTGAATTATTTCAGACTCATCCGTCTTTGGAAAAGAGAATTGAGAGATTGAGGAAGATGTGATTAGGCGGTTGGGGCGTAGTGAACTTCTGTCCGATTCGATGGGCGTATTTTTATTTTTAGAAAGCCTATAGAGCGTAATTTTAAATAGTTATTTAGTGTAATGGTTTTATGAAAAATTGGCTAAAGGGAGGATTATTGTTTGTGCTTTTTTTTATATTAACTAGAATAATCTCAGTTATCAATTACTTAACAACTCCAAGAACTTATGAGGGTTTGGTAATCCTCTCACAATACTCGGAAATTTTCAGAATCTTATTCTCAGTACAGCAAGGCAATTTCTTCGCAACAATTTTATCAAACTTAATTCCTTTGGTTAGTTTTTTTGTTTTTGGTGCTGCACTGTTTTATATAGTACAGAGTGATAAGTTAAGAAATTGGCTGAAGGGCGGGATAATATTTGTAGGAAGTGTCCAGTTTATATTAGTCTTTGATATTATCTATTCATCTATAAAAGAATTCCTTGGCATCTTAATTATCTTTTCTCAATATATAAACCAGTTATTATGGTTCCCATATGATCATAGAATCAGTAGTTTATCAATAAAAATTATATTGATTGTTATGTATTTTCTACTTTTATTCTTAATTGGTTCATTTATCGGAGCGATGTTAAAAAAGAAAGGGAGATAAAACTAAACGCCCGCACTACTATCAGTTGGGGCGTTCAGCACTTTTGTGATATTCATGGGTGGACGTTGTCTACAATATAAACTTTGTCTACAAAATTGTCTATCTTAGAATTATTCACCTAGATGACGCATACGTCTACATCTATCTAACTAATCAATCTTATGTAGACGTATGAAAATATTAAAGCTTTATTTTAGTATCTTTTAATATTTCTAACATAAGTTTAACAAAGGGTTTTAGGTTATTTTTGGTTTGGGCTTTTTCTAAGGCATCATAGTATTTGTGTTTTATTGCATTTGGTATGTTTATCATAGGAAATTTGTTTTTATGTAAAATAAAATTGATTAATAATCTTCCAACCCGGCCGTTTCCGTCAACAAAAGGGTGTATTTTCTCAAATTCTGTATGAAAATAAGACGCTAAGACTAGAGGGTGTATTTTTTTCTTGTTTTTTGAATACCATGTTAATAATTTTGTTATTCTAGCTGGAACATCTCCTGGTTTTGGAGGAAACCACATAACTCCTGTAATAAAAACCTGAACAGTTCTAAACCTCCCGATTTGAGAAGTTAAATGTTTCTCCAAAGTATTAAGAGTAACTATTTTGTGTAACTCTAAGATAAATTCTTTGGTAATGTCCTCATTATAATTAAGGATATAATCAAACGCTTTTTTATGATTTAAGACCTCATTTACTTCCCTAAGGGATTTGCCTGCGGGAACAATGTTTTGAAATAACAGCCTGGTTGTTTCTTGCAAGGTTAATGTATTTCCTTCAATTGCTGTAGAGTTATAGGTAAAAAGTGCAGAAAAGGCTTCATATCTATTTTCTAAAGTTATTTTTGGCTCTTTAGAAAAATCATTTTGTAATCTTTTCAAAAAACTTATTTCATCTTCTGTTAAAATATCTTTGAATGCACTTAATTCCTTGTCTGCTTCCTTTATCTTTTTAACGAGTTCCTCTTCATTTAAATTAACTCCAAGATAAATTCTTTTTTTAGTTATCTTTTTATTTTTTCTTAAAGATAAAACTCTATAATAGTACTTTTTGCTTTTCTTAGTTTTTATTTCAGTATATACCATAGTTTTTATACGTCTACAAAGTTTATAAATCTTTCTTAGATGTAGCCGTATAATGCAATTTTTGCCATATGAACAGACTCACGATAATATTTAAAAATCAGCCCCATCGCACACAACAGCGATTGAAAAACAGCTAAACATTAAGAATAACAGATTCTCATTAAGGTGCCAAGATGGTGCGGTGTTTGGTTTGGGCGTCCCACCGTCTTCTTTAAATGTTAACACAATTTTGAGGAAGATGTGATTAGGCGGTAGGGATTGAATCGAATTTTTCAATCAATTGGGAGTCTGATGTTCTTAACTGAGAAGGGTCTGGAAAAGCTTCTTTTAGTTGTCTGTGTATTCTTGCATACGATGTTTGAAAGAATTTATGACCGGCGATTCCCAACTCCTCATATTCTGTAACAACTGCCTCCAATTCTCTCAATGCTGCTTGCTGTTCTTGCGTATATTCTGGCATGGTATTTTATATTTTCAGGTTTTTTAAAGATTACTGTAGTTAATTATTTGTTTAATACTAAAGATTTACGTCAAATGTATCTTCTAACCTTTCTTTGAAAGAATCTATTTCTTCTTTAAGGGGTATTTCATGATGAATTTCAAGGGTTGTGCAACCTTGTTTACATCTTCTTACAGTTTGATCGTAATCTTTAAGCCATTCTACACTTGATTCGTAGAACCATTTTGCTAGAATTTTTGGGTTAGCTTGATTTGGATGTTCTGGACTTGATTTAATTGGTTCAAAGGCAATTTTACTGTTTACCTGAGTATAGTGCAGGCATTGCTTGTATTTTTCTCTGACATCTTCCAAAGTTGTTTCCATAGAACAAAGGATTAGAATATGTTTTTAAGGATTATTGTGATTGATTCTTTGGTTTTAAGATACTCTTGGTTACACAAATTATCCAGTTCCAATGAAGTATAAGATGAATTAACACCAACAAAGTCAATACGACTCCTGAGATGTCGTGAATTGAGGACAGTGTTTGGGTCGTTGGAGCATTTTTAGTTAGGTTTAATAAATGGAGCACAAAAGTAGTTTTTATTATTCCGGTTGTTGCAACAGCTAAAAGGGAGATAAACAAAAGAAGATCCAAAAGATAATTAATTTTCATCTTTTCCATAGTGTTATGGGATTTCTGGATATTTAAATATATTTAAGAGATTAAATCTAAGATTTCGTCACCGTATTTCATAATTTTAGCATAGCCTAAGCCATAGATATCTTCTAAGTCTCTCCTGGCCTGAGGGGATTTTATCGATAATTCATCAATTGTTTTATCTGTAATTATGCAATAGGCCGGGATTTTTTCTTGTCTTGCTTTTTCTAGTCTCCATTGCTTTAATCTTTTTATTATCTCGTTGTTAACTTCTAAGGGCTTTGATTCTGAAAATATATTCTCAAAAGTTTTGTTTTGGATGATTTTTTTCATATTATCATTGATAAAATAGCTTGGTTTTCCTGAATAGGTAATGTAAAGCTTTTGTTTTGCTCTGGATAAGGCTACATAGAATAATCTTTTTTCTTCTTCTTCTTTATCATACTCTTCCACTTTAATAATTGAGATAACTGGGTGGTCTGATGTTCTACAGGGGAAATTGTTGGTTGTAGAGCCAATTACAAAGACGGTTTTCGCCTCCATTCCTTTTATAGCATGAATTGTTGCAAGAATGATGTCTCCTTCTGCATTTCTATTTTCGTCTTCTGTCCTTATAACATGTTCAATTTCACCTGACTTTAGCATTTGTGAGAGTTCCTTTAGTTGCCTGTTTGTTCTTGCTAAAATAAAAATGTCTTTTTTGTCGCTTTCTAGTATTTTGTGAAGAATAAACTCATATTCTTCCTGTTCTGAGTCAAATTCGTGGAGTTCAATTTCTTCTCCATCGGAGATATTATGCTGAAGGTCTGGTAGGTTCATTTGTTTTATAGAAGCATTGATTAGGTTAACTATTTTTTCTGATGAACGATAGTTTTTTGTAAGATTTATTATCTCTGCTTCTGGATATTTTTTATTAAAGTTAAGGATATAATCTATGTTTGAACCTCTCCAGCCAAAGATTGATTGTCTTGGGTCTCCTACTGCGAAGATATTTGGAGAATTTAAGAGGTCAATTAATTCAATTTGGATAGAGTTAATATCTTGGTATTCGTCAATTAAAATGTGTTCAAATTCAGGAATAAGTTTTGGGTTTTCATTGAATAATTTTATTGCGTCCACAATTTGGTCTGTATAATCCCTTAAACCTCTTTTTTCCATGAAGTCTTTTATTGAGAGACAGGTCTTATATAGAATTTGTGCTGCTTTTTTGTTGTCGTTATCTACTGTTTTTGAAAAATCTGTTAATTCTTGCTTTCTTGTTTTTAGATAGTCTAATACAAAAAAACAATCATTAATGAATAGATTGAAAAGTTCTTCATTTGTTTTGCTGTTTTTCTGCTGTTTTGTAAAGTATTCATCAACTGCATCATAAATTTCTAGTCCTTGTTTTTGCAAAGCCAGGTTTACTGCCTGTATTTTGTTGCTATAACTTAGAACATGCATTTCTTTATCATAGAGTATATGAGTGTATTTTCTTATTATTTTTTCGCAAAATGAATTAAATGTTTCAACTTGGATTTCTTCCAAACCTAATTCAGCTAGTCTATATTGCATTTCTTGTCTTGCTTTTCTAGTGAAAGTTATCGCCAGAATTTTGGCTGGATTAATTGATTTATATTTAATTAAAAATTCAATTCTTTTTACCAAAACAGCAGTTTTTCCAGACCCTGCCCCAGCTAAACAGAGGATCTCTTTTGAATTGCAGATAATCGCCTTCTTTTGTTCATCATTATATTTTTCTAGAAAAGGAATCTTGAATAGCTCTCTTTCTTCCTCGCTGATAATTGTTTTTATTTCGTTAAATCTAGATGCAAGCTTCTTTTCATGAAGTTTTGGATTTTTTATTTCTTCTTCACCTGGAGGGGTTAGGTGAAAGACTTTGATGAACGGGTTATCCTGGAGACCTTCTTGTTTTATGAGATTGTTTGCAATAAGATTTCCCATTAAAGACTCAATCTGATTTTTGTCAAGTTTTAAAGAGCCGAAATGATAGAGGTTGTCAAGATTGTTTTTAAGGATTGATTTGTTTTTATAATTTCCCTGTAAGAATTCTGTTAGGAGTGTTTTTCCAACTGGAAATGGTATCTCTTTTAGTGCTTTCAGAACATAGAGGTAGTCTAGATGTGTCTGGTTTGATGTTTTGGTTTGTGATCTGCCGGGTACTTTTAAACTGCCATCAGGATTAAATTCTAATTTCATTTTTGCCTCTATAGTTTGAAATTAGAATTCTTTTTAAGGGTTTTGGGAGGAGGTTTCTTTGAAGATAGTCAACAATATAAA
>Ga0268280_1002191_pt1 | contig 11728 bp, 15 predicted proteins | sample saktaG_9_FD_190139 | JGI IMG/M metagenome (GOLD analysis project Ga0268280, IMG submission 190139) | Saline water microbial communities from Sakinaw Lake, British Columbia, Canada - sak_2011_5_24_40m | ecosystem: Environmental > Aquatic > Non-marine Saline and Alkaline > Saline ...
TTCGCGGCTGTGGCACGAGGGCAAGTTGGAAGAAGAGGCGGCGCGGGCGATCGCGGAGCGCCTGGCCGTTTATGGCCGCAGGGCGAGGTTCAGTGCCAAGTCGGATGCCGTTGCAACGGGACGGCAAACCGTATTTTTGCGCCTGGACGAGAACCGCTGCCAGGCCAGCCTGGACTCGAGCGGCGAGCTCCTCTACCGTCGCGGCCATGGGAAGTTCGTGGAGGCAGCGCCCCTGCGCGAAACCCTGGCTTGCGGCATCCTGCGCGCGGCTGCGGTCGAGCGCTACCCTATCCTGATCGATCCCTTTTGCGGCTCCGGGACCTTCGCCCTCGAGGCCGGCGCCATCTTTTCCGGACGGCCGGTTAATCTCGACCATTCCTTCGCTTTCCAGGACTGGCCTTCCTTCAAAGCGGCGCGTTTCCGGCACGTGAAAGATGGGCTGGAGCGCGAGTTCAAGGAGAAGGCTCCCGCGGGCGCGCACAAGGTCTATTGCTCGGACATCGATCCCAAGGCAACTGCCACGGCCAGGCATAACCTGGAGCAGGCCGGCTTCGCCCCGCTGGCCGAGGTCGACCCGGCCGACTTCTTCCATCTCCACCCGCCCGCCTGCGACCCGGCCCATGTCTTGCTGGTAATGAACCCTCCCTACGGCACGCGACAGGAGCCGGGCGCCGACATCGCCGCCCTCTACCGGCGCATCGGCGACAAGGTGCGCCGCGATTACGCCGGCTGCGGCTACGCCATCATCGTCCCGGGCCTGGAGATCGAGAAGGCATTGGGCCTGCCGCATGAGAAGAAGATCTTATTTCACAATGGCGGGATCGGGGTCGCATTACTCGTTCACAATACGTAGGGGCAGGCCTCCGTGCCTGCCCTTGCGAATGGATGAAGAAAAAGGGCGGCCACGGAGGGCCGCCCCTACGGAAGATAATTTCCGGACCAGTCGATCTTATGCTATATTGGAAAAAATGAACTTGAAACGATTACTTATTATCGGCATAACACTGGTCCTTGCATTGTTCTCCTTCTCCTGCGCGCAAAAGAAAAAGATCTACGTGGCGCCAAAGGTTCCGCCGACACAGCCGCAGGTGACACCGGTGCAGCCGCCCCCCCCACAGCCCGCCGCCTGGACTGCGGAAAACTCCCTGCAGCCGGCAGCCATTCTCCCCGAGCTCAGGGACGACGAGCCTGCGCAAACATTGATCGACGCTCTTGACCTCAGCCTGCAGAAGTACGCCGCCATGGACGGGACGACGGTCCAGCGTTTCGGCGCCGACACCGTGCCGGTCTCGCGCTGCCTGGAAAGCCTGAAGGATTTCCGCGACAAGCTGGCCGCTATGGGATTGAGCAAGGAATTCTTCTCCTACCTCCGTGAGAACTATGTGTTTTATGCCAGCGCCGCAGCACAAGTCACTTTCACCGGCTACTACGAGCCGCTGCTGCACGGCTCGCTACGCGAGTCGCCGCAGTACCCTTACCCGCTGTACGCCCCCCCCGGCGACCTGGTGACCGTCGACCTGCCGCAATTCTATTTCTACAAGGAACAGCCCAACATGGCCCAGATCAAGGGCCGGGTTGAAGCCGACCAACGACTCATCCCCTATTACAGCCGCGAAGAAATAGATTTCAAGAGCAAGCTGGCCGGCCGCAACCTGGAGATCGCCTGGGTCGACAGCCTGGTCGATATCTTTTTCCTGCATATCCAGGGCTCGGGCATTGTCCAGCTCGAGGACGGCAGCCGCATTTTCGTGGGCTATGCCGACCAGAACGGCCACCCCTTCCGCTCCCTCGGCAAGTTCCTGCTCGAGCAACAGCTCATCGACCGCGCCCAGCTCTCCATGCAGGGCATGAAGGCCTTTCTGAAGGATCACCCCGAAGCCATCCCCACGGCCCTGAATGCCAATCCCAGTTACATTTTTTTCAAGATAAACAAGCAGAGCGCCATGGGCACGTTCGGCACCCGCTTGACCCCCTGGCGCAGCATCGCCAGCGACCAGCGTCTCTTCCCGCTCGGGGCCCTGGCCTGGATCGAATGCGAGAAGCCGCTCTTCGATTCCAAACAGCGCATCACGGGCTGGGAAAAGTTCGGGCGCTTCGTCATCAACCAGGACACCGGCGGCGCCATCCGCGGCCCTGACCGCGCCGACCTGTTCACCGGCCACGGCGAGCTCAGCGAACTCGTCGCCGGCAACATGAAGCAGAAAGGGGCACTTTTCTTTCTGCTGAAAAAAGAGCAAGCAGCATTACCCGAACAGCCAGATATTATCTCCAAGTAGAATCCTTATTAACATTTGATTTAATTCCCCCTTTTTGTAGGGGCGGATCCGCCGCGTTTCGCCTGGCGGATGTCCGCCCTTCATTTCATGATCTTGAACGGATATCTAAACAAAAAGGGCAAACACGGAGGTTTGCCCCTATGGAAGAGCCCTTGCTTTTGGGGCACGAATATTTCCGCATCAGGGGTTTAACCGCCGGCGGAGCGACAAAACAGTTGACAAAACTATATCGATCGTGATATCGTCATACATATTGTATCGATGGAGGTTTTAATATGCAATCGGTAATCGTATCACCCAAATATCAAGTCGTTATCCCCAAAACAATCAGAAAAGCATTGAATCTTCGTCCGGGACAAAGGATGCAGGTTATTGAATATGACGGACGCATCGAGCTTGTACCGGAATGCAACATCAAGGAACTCCGGGGATTCCTCAAGGGCATCAATACGGATTTCAACCGGGAGGGAGATCGGGTATGAATATCGTAGATTCTTCCGGTTGGCTGGCCTACTTCGCGGATGAGCCCAATGCCAAGCATTTCCTGGCCCCCCTGAACGATGCGGACGCGCTTGTGGTTCCAACAGTAATATTGTATGAGGTTTTCAAGGTCGTACTCAGTGAAGCGGGCGAAAATGATGCCTTGCAAGCCGCCATGGCCATGCAAAAGGGAACCATTGTGGACCTGACCGCCCCGCTGGCGCTAGCCGCCGCCAAGTTGAGCTTGGCGCACAACCTGCCAATGGCCGACGGCATTATTCTGGCGATAGCGCGTGAATTCAAAGCTATCATCTGGACTCAAGAAGCAGATTTTAAAACTATCAAAGATGTGAAGTATTTTCCCAAAAAGTAAGGGAACAGCCAACCAGTCAATCCCGGGGAAGGCAGGGACAGGCGTGTCCCCCATGTGGGGATCGCGACCTGGTCACCATCATTCCAGGTGGCGGCGATATATCGTGGGCCGAATATTCATTTTATTTTATCCTGTCATGGTAATCACATCTCAATACCCAGGGAGTATTGTATTTCAGTGATCACGCCCTTGTTTACCTTGAATATAAACCCTTTTTTCTTTTTAAAGAAAGTCCCTCGGACAAAGATCCATTCATTCCCTTTCTGAATTATCGCTTTTGCATTTTGATCTGACAAAGAGCTGATCTTATAAATACTATCCAGAGCGTCCTGAAGGGATTCAGCATCTTTTTGAGAATTCAGCCTGAAATCATTTTTTATAATACTTTTTAGCATGGGCATTGTTTTATTGGTTTGTGTCCCTTCCGGTTCCACAAAGGTAGCACCGATCTGAGCCAGTATGAACTTACCCATGCCGAACCTGGAACCATCGGCGCCTTCTCTGAATAAATCGACGAGGTAAATGGTAGCGGCAAACACTTTTTTCGCCCCGGATGACTCAACCCGGGTCGCGTCAACTCCGATCATTCCGGCAATTGCCTTCTGAATCGTTGCCTTTTCTTTTTCACTGATATTTCCAGCGTATACAGTTCCGGATAGCAATAGAATTGAAATCAATGCGGCCGATAAAAATTTCTTCATTGTTTACCTCCTGATCAGGTTTGCTTGTTAATTTACGACCTAGCAAAACACTATCACTTTAGGAAAATAATTTTTCCCGTGTTTACATTTTGAGGATAATTATCTGCAATGTCAACATTGGGTCTCCAGATTCCAGAAATCATCATCACCGTTTACCCCAGCAATGCCATTTATCTTAATTCTTTCTCCACCATCGCCACCAGCCTTAGCCATTCAATGGTCGAATATGTCGTATCAATCACGAAACGGTAGGGGCGAAAAATTTTTCGCCCTTACGTCTGATCTGATAAGATTCATTTTTTTGTAGGGGCGGACCTCCGTGTCCGCCCTTTATTTTATATTCTCGATAATAAACGATAATAAAAATGGGGTCAGTGCTTGACTTTGTGACTCTTGGAGGAATGAGGCAGCATTTAGGGACGGATCGTAAAAAGGTAAAAAGTTTTAAAGGCTACACCAGAAAACAAGCCTAAGGGGTCAGGTCTCCAGGTTCCAGAAATCACCATTCCCCTCACCCCAGCAAAGACATTTTTTTTTACTCTTCCTCCACCCTCGTCTCCAACTTTTTTATCGCCTCTTTCTCAGTCAATTCATCGGTAAAATAGCGTTTCAAAAGAAAATTTAAAATCCCACAACCGCAAATATTTTATGCTATACTATAAATACGGAGGAATAAAATGACCTTGCAAACAAAAGAAATACTTAAAAAAGCGCTGTTACTACCGCCTGTTGAAAGAGCGGAATTAATCGATCAAGTATTTCGTAGCTTTGATTGCGACAGCAAAAATGATTTTGATACTTTATGGGCCGAAGAAGCGGAAGCAAGAATCGATGCTTTTGAAAAGGGTAAATTGAAAGCCATTCCCGCAAAAGAAGTATTCCGGAAAATTGATCAAATTAAATAATGAACCGTATCCAATTTCTTTTAGCGGCTGAGCAAGAATTTCTCGAAACAGTAATATTTTACAATTCTCAAAGCGCAGGCCTTGGTTTCGAATTTGCCGCTGAAGTAAGATCCACACTGACCAGGATCATTCAATATCCTCTCGCCTGGCACAAACTTTCTGAACGAACTCACCGTTGCAGAACCAACCGGTTTCCATACGGCGTTATTTATCAAATACGAAAAGACTGCATTATGATTATTGCAATAATGCATTTGCATAGAAAACCCGAAACTTGGATAGAAAGAATCAAGAAAAATGCATAAAATAGCCATAGGGGTTCAGCCTCCAAGTTCCAGAAATCATCATCGATCCTCATCCTTGCTTTCCTATTGGTAATTTAAAGATCTATCGGGAATAGGTTCGGTAGTGACAGGTCGCGACCTGTCACTACCGACAAAAAGCCAGTCTCCAGAAAGGCATTGGTACCAGGTCTTTCATTATTACATTATTAAAGATAAGAAACCGGTGTGCGAGGGCACAGGTGTAGGGGCACAGCGTGCTGTGTCCTCTTATCCTGATGTAGGGGCGCGGTCATCGCGCCCAATCTCGCATCTTGAATTATTGATTATAAGAGGGGCGGGACAACCCCGCCCCTACGCCGGAAAATGTCTTTCGCCAATCATCATAAGAGAACCCTAGGGGTCGAGGAATCTTACCGGGGGAATCTTACTCGGTGTTTGACTTCTTGACTTTGTCAGCGGTGCATGAGGGTCTTGAAACGACAGTTATTGCTATCCTTGTTCATCTGCCGCGGCAAACAACTCGGCAAGCAATCGTTGCGATTCCTGCAGACCGGATTCGCTAAAGGCAACCGATTTTGTTTTGCCGACAGGATTGGAAATGAAGCCTTTTTTGTGCAGTCGATCCATGGCATCCCAATCGAACGATTTCCAGGCCCGAAAATCGTCATGCAGGCCAAGGTGCAACAAGGCCAGGACAACCCGATCAATTTTCTCCGTATCGAGTTTCATGAAAAACCTCCTTGTGTCGGATCTATTGTAGCATATGCGAAAAATATGAATAATGAAACAGGGTGAAAGAAGTTATAGGGTGTTCGGTAGGGGCGAAAAATTTTTCGCCCTTACGTCTGATCTGATAAGATTCATTTTTTTGTAGGGGCGGATCCGCCGGCGGCGCTGTGGCCGGCCAGGTAGCCCGACGACCAGGCCCACTGCAGGTTAAAGCCGCCGCAATCGCCATCGACGTCGAGAATTTCTCCGCAGAAATAAAGCCCGGGAACCAGGCGCGATTCCAATGTGGCGGGATCCACTTCGTCCAGGGCAATGCCCCCGGCCGTGACCTGGGCCTGGGGCCAGGGCTGGGTGCCCACGACCGGGAACGACCAACCTTTCAGCAGGGCAGCGAACCGCTGCCGCTCCTGGGCCGGCAGAGAGCCGCAAGCGAGAGATGTATCAAGGATGCCGGCTTCAGCCAGGAGCACGGGGATCAGGCGCTTGTTCAGCAGCCCCACCAGCCCCATGGCCAGCGATTTCTTTCCTTGTTGGCTGAAACGTTTGGCCAGGGCCGCGTCCAGTTCTTCCAGGCCCGAGTCGGGGAACAGGTCGATGACGATCCGCGGCGCCTTGTTTTGTTGCAAGGCAACAGCAGCCGTGCGGCTCAACTGCAGCACCGGCGGGCCGGACACGCCGTTGTCGGTGAAAAGGATCTCCCCTGCCTCCTGGCGTAGGACATCAGCGCCGCAGCGGACCTCGGCCCGGCCGACGAATTTCACCCCCTTCAGCCGCCGCAGGAAAGCTGCGCCCAGGCGCAGGGCTACGATTGCCGCCAGGGTCTCGATCAAATGGTGCCCCAGCTTTTGGGCCAGGCGCAAACCCGAGCCGTCGCTGCCGAACTGGGGACCGGCCTTGCCGCCGCCGGCCAGGATCACGCGGCCGGCCCCTATTTCCTTGCCGCCTGACAGGGAAAGGGCAAAACCCGCCCCGGCTCGTGCTATGCCGGTAACTTCGCAGCCCGTGCGCACGTCGATATGCAGACGATCCAACTCATAGCGCAGGACGTCCAGGACCGCCGAGGCTTGATCGGATTGCGGGTAGATCTTGCCTTGGTCTTCGGTCTTGCAGGCAATGCCCAGCTCTTCGAAAAAATCGATGGTTGACGCGACCGGGAAGCGCGTCAGGACCTCGGCAATAAAAGCCGGGTCGCCACCGTAGAACCTGGACAGGGAGCAATCAGCGTTGCTCAGGTTGCAGCGGCCGTTGCCCGTGGCCAGCAGCTTTTTGCCAACTCGGTCCAGGCGCTCCAGCAGAACGACTTCGGCTCCGCAGCGGGCGGCGCTGACAGCGGCCATCAGGCCCGAACTGCCGCCGCCGATCACGGTTACCTGAGTTGTTTCAGCCATGGTCCCTCTTCAGCCTGCAGTGAAGAAATGGTTGATCACCCGCGTTCCCGGGAGCAGTGAATGCGCCTGGAGCAGGCTGGCGGTGATGAAGGCCTTGGCCTTGGTTACGGCTCCGCGCAAGTTCGAACCGCGAGCCAGGAAGGCGGCGATGGCCGCCGAAAAGGTGCAGCCGGAACCGTGACTGTTGACCCCGCTGACAAAATCGCCGCGGTACGTCCGCATACCCAGTCCATCCACCAGCAGGTCATCGGCCGCAGCCGCCAGATGGCCGCCCTTCATCAGGAACGGCACGCCAAAACGCTTGAACAACATTTCAGCGGCCTGGCGCAACTCATCCAGGGAGCGCAGCTTCCTGGCGCACAAAAACTCGGCTTCGGGCAGGTTGGGGGTGACCAGGGCGGCCAGGGGGAAGAGGCGATCACTGAGGACATGGATGGCCCTGGGCTTGATAAGCCGGCTGCCCGAAGTGGCGGCGAAAACCGGATCAACCACCAGGGGGATGCGCGGATAAGAGCTCAGAACATCGGCCGTGATTTCGATGATCTCCCCGCTGAATAGCATCCCCGTCTTGACGACTTTGACCGGAAATCCTTCCAGCACCGCCCGTAACTGGGCTTCGACCACCGTTGGCTTGATGGCCTGGATGGCGCGTACACCCTCAAGGTTCTGGGCGGTGATGGCGGTGATGACGCTGGCGGCGTACACCCCGCAGGCGGAAAAGGTCTTGATATCGGCCTGGATACCGGCACCACCGCCGCTGTCAGAACCGGCGACGGTCAAGGCCACGATATTTTTTTTCATCAGGGAAACGCAGGTCCGGCAAATAAACTGGCGGCGGCGTTCAGCTACTTGTTGACCTGGAAGGTTTTGTCACCTTTTTCAAAGAAGGCCACTATCTGATTTGCGGCGGCCAGCCCGGCGTTGACATTGGCTTCCTCGGTCTGCGCGCCTATTTTCTTGGCCGTGAAGACAAAGCGACCGGCGAATTTTTCCGCGATCTCGGCGGCGCAGATGGGCGCCACGTCGGCGCCGTACTTGAAATCGGGGCGTTCGGCGAACATTTTCAAAAGGGAAGCTTCGTCGATAACTTCGGCCCGGGCGGTGTTGATCAGGGCCGCCCCTTTTTTCATCCGGCTGAGCAGGGCAAAATTGATGGAGTTGAGCGTCTCCTTGGTCTTGGGAATATGGATCGAGACGTAGTCGCAGGCTTGATACAGTTCTTCCAGGAAGTTGACCGGGGTGACGCCGTCTTTTTGGATCGCCTCAGCCGGAACAAAGGGATCGAAAGCAAAGACCTCCATGCCGAAGCCTTTGGCGATGGGGGTGACGCAGCGGCCCACGGCGCCGTAGGCCTGCAGGCCGATCTTCTTGCCGCGCAGTTCACTCCCCGACTTGCCGGAAAAGGCGCCGCGCGCCAGGTAGAGCATCAGGGCGAATACCAGTTCGGCCACGGCGTTGGAGTTCTGCCCGGGCGTGTTCATAGCCACCACGTTGCGCTCGCTAGCCGCTTTCAGGTCGATGTTGTCGTAGCCGGCGCCGGCGCGGACCACGATGCCCAGGTTCTTGGCGGCGTTGAGCACCGCCTCGTCGACGATGTCGCTGCGGATGATCATGCCGTCCACGTCGGCAACAGCTTTGAGCAGGTCTTCCTTGGCCTTATAGGATTCCAACTGGATCATTTCGTAGCCCGCTTTTTTGAAGATATCGCTTATCCCCGTCACCGCGCTTTTGGCGAAAGGTTTTTCGGTCGCCAACAGTATTTTTTTTCCCATGCCTATCCTCCTTGGAGATTTATTCCATTGAAATTCTAATGAGTTCCCGGCGCGATGTCAATGAAAACGGAGTGTTTTTTTAGCGGGCCCTAAGGGTTACTTGCCCAGGACGATCTCCCGCGCCTGCTCGGTGATGGTGCGGAAATCGATCTTGCCGCTGCCGGTCTTGGGCATTTCGGCAATGACCACGAAGCGGCTGGGCATGGCGATCTTGGGCAACTGTTCGGCCATTTCTTTGAGGATGGCTTTTTCATCCACCTGCTGGGTAACCGCGGCCACGATCCTGGCCCCGCGCAGCGAGTCGGGGATCTCGACCACGCAGCATTCCACGTCGGGCGGCAGCAGCTTCTCCAGGACGTCTTCGACCTTGACCAGCGACACCATCTCGCCGCCGATCTTCAGGAAGCGCTTCAAACGGCCCACATGCCACAGGTAGCCGTCTTCGTCCATGAAGCCCATGTCACCGGTATCGTACCAGCCGTGGCGGATGCTCATTGAGGTCTGTTCAAAATCATCGAAATATCCTTTCATGACATTGTCGCCTTTGACCAGGATCTTGCCGATCTCCCCAGTGGCGCAGGGCTCGCCGCTTTCATAGTGTTCCACCCTGACCTGCACGCCGTCCAGCGGCCGGCCGGTGCTGCCGGGGCGGTTAAAGGCCAAAGTGTTGACCGTGATGCCCGGGCTGGTCTCCGTAGTGCCGTAGGCTTCGAGGAGCGTTTTGCCGTGCTTCTTTAAAAATCCGACACGCAGGGCCTCCGGGCATTTGTCGGCGCCGCTGAGCATGATGCGGACGCTTTCGAAATCACCGGGCTGGGAATTTCTCAGATAGCCCCAGAAAAAAGTCGGCGTGCCGGCCATGATCGTCACTTTTTCCTCGCGCACGATGTCGCTGATGGCTTTAAAATCGAGCGGGTTGGCGTAAGTGACCAGGGTCATCCCCTCTATCAACGGCACCCAGAGGTTGGCGGTTTGCCCGAAAACGTGGAAATAAGGGAGGTTGGCCAGGAAAATATCGTCGCTGGTAAAATCATAGGCTTTTTTCAGGCTTGCATAGTTGGCGCTGATGTTGCGGTGGGTCAATTGCACGCCCTTGGGATCTTTTTCGCTGCCGCTGGTGAAAAGAATGAGCAGGGTGTCGTTCTCGTCGCCCCCATGTATCGTTTTCAGCAGCCGCTCGACAGAGAGGCCCGCTTTCAGGGCGGCCTTGAGCTTGTCGAAAACAGAGACCGTGGCCATGATATCTTCAAGATAGATCATGCCTTCGACATGCTGGCAATTGATCTTCTGACAGAGGGCCCTAGAGGTGATGATGGTTTTGAAATCGCATTTTTTTTGGGCGTATACGCAGTTGGCCGCCGCCCCGGTCGAATAGTTGATCATCACCGGCACACGGCCGCCCATCAGCGCCGCCAGGATGGTCAGCACCGATCCAGCCGAATTTGGCATCATGATCCCCAAAAAACCGGGCTCGAATTTTTCAAACTTCTTGATAAGCAGCAGCGAGCCGATGAGCAAGCGCTTGTAGCTGATACGCCGGTCAAGGGTGCGGTCGATTACGGCCAGTTTTTTTTCATTTTTTTTGGCAACACGCACAAATTGTTGATGCAAGATCATTTTTTTTGCTCCAAGTCCAAGCGCAAGCGATTGGACGGATGAATTGTTGTTATTTAACAGTTAACTTTAAATACAAAAAAATCTTTTGTCAAGTTTGAAAAAGCAGGAAAATTCAAGCAATCCATAAAACACATCAAACAGGTTCAAGCGCTGCAACATGCCAATATACTGATATTACAACTGCTGCACGAAACCGAGTCCTACGCCGTTGCAGTCGCGGGCCTGCAGCAATTTGACGCCGTTCTTCATGGTGCTGGGACCGGAAAGAATCTCGACCTGTTGTTCCTTGAGATGGGCCGCCGTCTTTTCCATGTTATCCACGTAAAATCCCAACGAAATTCCTGAACCGGAAAAAGGGGACGTCTTGTCGTCGCTGATGAACTCCACCTGCATCCCGCTGCCATCCATGAAAGCGATCTCCATGCCCGGGCGCGGCGAAAAGCGGCGGCTGACCTGCATGCCCAGAACCCGGCGGTAAAAATCGACAGAATGATCCAGGTCCGAAGTGTGAATGGTGATAAAATTTATCTTCATGTCTATATTTTATCATAAAAAGAAAGGGAAGAGAGAGGGAAGAAAAATAAAGAAAGAAAATTCCAATAAACATTACTGCAGCGCTCTGAGTTCTTCACTCCCTCTTCCCTCTGCCTTTGCCTCATTCTTCCCTTATTCTCCCTTGACAGTTCGTGAGTTTTGAGCTTATCCTTTCTTCCGAGGAGATCGCATTCATGAAAGTTGAGCGCCTTGTTGGAATCAAGCACGTGGTCGAACGTTCGCGTTTTTTCGCCGTGCTGTTCCCGGCCGCCGGCGAAGAAGAGGTGCTGAAAATGGTACGCCTTAAAAAGGGAGAACACCGCAAAGCCATTCATCACTGCTGGGCTTTCCGCAGCTTTGATGAAAAAGGAAACCGGATCGAAAAATCACGCGATGACGGCGAAGTGGGCCATCCGGGCCGGGTGCTCCTTGAACTGCTGCGTCGGGAGGAGATGGAAGGCGGGCTGTTGGTCTCACGGGTTTTCGGCGGCGTCAAGCTGGGAGTCGGCGGTGTGTCCAGGGCTTTCAGGGAAACTGGCGCAGTAGCGATCGCAGAGTTCAAAAAGCAAACGTAGCGACTGTCTTAAAAGTCAAGTACTTTTTGTAGATTGCAAAAGATGATTTCGCATCAGGGCATTCAAGCGGACAAGTAGTTTGCGCATAACAGCA
>Ga0268280_1002193_pt1 | contig 11725 bp, 19 predicted proteins | sample saktaG_9_FD_190139 | JGI IMG/M metagenome (GOLD analysis project Ga0268280, IMG submission 190139) | Saline water microbial communities from Sakinaw Lake, British Columbia, Canada - sak_2011_5_24_40m | ecosystem: Environmental > Aquatic > Non-marine Saline and Alkaline > Saline ...
TTCTTGTTATGATTTCGCATAAAGTAGGTTTAAGGTTTGTGAGTTTTTGTTAGAAAGTTTACATAAAGTAGAGTTAGAGAGATTTTGTGTAGATTTGTGAGGATGTTCGCATAAAGTAGGTTTAGTGAGTGGTGTGTGAAAGTGTTGATCTGGTTTGACAAACGTGGGGAGTGGTGTATCTTATCTATGTAAGGGATCGGTGGAACGGCGATAGAAAAAGTTAAACGGAGAAATCAGAAATGCATCAGCTTAACATGTCAATCGCGCTCACGGAGAATCCTACTATAGTAAGGGAAGGAAAGCCGAAGATACGAGAGTATGTAGACTTGATGCTTGCTCTTGACGAGATTTTGGGGAAAAACTACCAAGTAGTTGAAGACAATCATGGTCAGATTGTGATTTTCACGAATATGAAGAACAATAGTGGGAAACTTCGTTTTATGCAAAAGCGTGATCTCAATAAGTTTGCTTATTGACTCATTAAAGATTCTTTGTGGATCTTAAACGGAATGGATAAATGAAAAAGACACATAAAGTTTTTAATGTGAATCGTAAGAACCAAAAAAAGAAATCTGATTTTTGGTTGCATAGTTTGTGTCGTCAAGCAGAAGCATCCCTGTCAGTAAAAAGAGGGTAATCGAGATGAAGTACAAAATGGTTATTTTGACAAACTATCCTTTTGATGTTGAGAACTTTGCTGCAATTGAGTCTCAAAGAGATAAAGAATTGCTTGATTCTTTGTTGGGAATTAAAGATACAATTGTTAATGATATGGAGATTCCAAAGGGAATAAGACAAGATCTTCTAGATCTTATTTTTGCAGGGAAGGCATATTATCAGTTTGAAAAAGATAATGTTTTTGAAGATGGTTGTTACTACAATTATTGGGTATTCAAGTTTGACGAAAAGAAAAATGAATGGGTATCGAAATAAGAAGTTTAAAACAGACGTTCCATTTAGCGAAGAGTTTTATACAACTTCTAAAATGGACTAAAAATCTGGTAATGTAATTTCTGAAGCATTTAAAAAGGGTATCACAATGTGATATAGAAAAACGAAAAAAATAATTTAAAACCCGAGAAAAAAGTGAATTTCTCCAAAAACGTATAACACAATGTGATAGTGTTATTAAAAGAAAGCAAAGAAAAATGAATCATAAAGTATATTACATAGGTTGGGAAGAATCAGAAGTTAGTTGGGGCAGTCGTCCCGATGGATATTCATTGCATCTTTCAAAATCAGATGTAGACAATTTTGTTAAGGATTATTGGGCAAAGATGCCTGATGAAACACCTGATGAATATTCCCGTCCTTGTACAAATGTTCGTGAGGTTACTGTTGATCAAGATATTTTTGATGCAATCAGTAAGACAAAAAATGGGTGTCGGTATTTTTCAAAAGTGTATACAGATTAATGAGACTATCAATATATCCACTGAATACATACGCATAGAAAGAACTTTCATGAAAACCATTTACATTTGTAATGCATTTAGCATAAACATGCTGAAAGATTTTGAAGAAGCAACAGTAATTTTTCATAAGGCTACATTATCAGAAGTTAAAGAAATCCTTAATCATGCTAAACAACTTGATGCAAAAATTGTTGCTTCAATCGGTCATAAAGATCTTGCTAATCTTGTGAATCAAATGCTTGATAGAACTGATAATCATACACGGAATGATATCACAATAGATGAGAATGATTTCATATTTATTGCTCAATATAAGGGAGAGAGATTGCCTGAAGGCTCAACCACTCTTCCAGAAAATTCTCAAATTGTGTTTTACTCTGTTGAAGTAGATTACTAAGTTTGTAGAAAAGAAAATTTTCAACTCCTGCTGGTATCCACTGAATGCCCGTGTATGTTATGTATAGGTAAGACGCACGCACACACCTACGCAAAGGTCACGTCATGAGCAGGCAAGTGCAAGTACCAGAGTGGGCAACTATTATTTTGAATAGACATCTTCCTGCAAATTGGAAGTTGGAATGGTTGCTGGTTGCTCCTACTCAAAAAAGACAAATGCATGGAGTAGCTTTCACACACATAAAACTTATACAGATTTCTTCAACAACAACAGAAGAAACTGTTGAAAACAAATACATGCTTTTGCATGAAATTTCACATGGTCTTCGTGGACCAATTCCCAAACCAGCTTACCGAACCAATCGTGTTTCACATGATGATATCTTTTTCAGAATTGCGGCAAAACTCTATATCTCTTATGATATGGAAGTGATGCTTCATGCAATTGAACATGAATATTCAAGTGGGAAAAAACTACTTGAATCTATCATGGATAATCTTGTAGAATTTATGGCAAATCCATATACCTGTTCATTGGAGAAAAAAGTAAAGAAACAAGAACCTTCAAAAGAGATTCCAATTTTTTGTGAAGGTGATACAGTAAGTTTCCCAATAAACAAAAAAGGTAAAACAACAGAGATCATAGGAATTATTACAAAAATAAGAAGAAAAACTTATCAAGTTTATGCAAGGGGAAATATGCTGTATAAAATCCCATTTGAATGGCAACGTAACGTTAGACGAGTGGAAGTAAACCAGACTGTAACCGTCTAACCTCCGAAGTCAATAGCCCCCTGCCAGAAATGGTCGGGGGTTTTCTTATTTTTATTAGAATATTTTTAGATTTTTATTAAAACATTTAAATATCTTTATTAGAATGATTTGAATATATTTGCTTATTACTAAGTCTACTGTATGGGGAATCACATAAAGTAGAGTTAAGCTGGGGATTTCCAGAAAGATAGAGAGAACTTTCTTTTCAAAGGCCGGTTGAAAGCTGAGAGACTGTCGTCTATACTAAGGAATAGAAAGAGTTCAGTCAGCAAGCGAAGCAGAAAAGAGTTCACAGAACGGCTTGCAAAACGCCCAAGACGTGTCATATTAGAAGTGTAAGGCAAAGTGAACTGGTAGCTCAGTTGGTAGAGCAAAAGCCTTTTAAGCTTTGGGTCGAGGGTTCGAATCCCTCCCAGTTCACCACTCTTAATAGAGGATAGATCACCATGAAACATCTGTACAAAGTCTCTATCAGACGCAGAACGGATAACATGGTTGATCATTTTGTGGTTTTTGCAGAAAATGAAGTTGATGCTTTGTTTTCTGTAAAGACTGTAAGTTATCAAGATGTCGTGGAAGATGAGAGAGTAGAGAGAGTGGAAGAATGCGCGATTGATTCTGATATCTTTCTCATTGCCACAACGACAACCGAAAAGAAAAGTTCCAACAGGGATTGAAAACACCCTGCCAAGGTGTATAGTAGTGTTAGGTAAAGAAGCTGACCTGAGTGGGCCAGCAAAGAGAAGAGAAGCAAGAGAAAGGGAAACGACGATGAGTAAGAAGAATCAGACCCCGAAGCAGACGACCGAGCAGACCCCGGTTGAGCGGCTGGCAAGCAACGCCAAGGCAACGGATGCCAAGGCTTGGGATCGCCTCCCGTTCGAGGACGTGCAGAAGATGAGCACGACCCTGAAGTCGGTTCTGATCGACCGCCGCGCCGCTGAGATCGAGCGCCTCAAGTCTGAGATCGCGGGCTGAACCAAGTAGGTTTAGCGAAAAACCCAAGAATCCCAGTCCAAGAATCAGTCAGAGCAAAAGGAAAAGCAAACATGTCAGACGAAACCACAATCACCACTCCCGCAACCGATACCGCAGAGCCCGTCAAGGTCAAGGGCCGCCCCGGTCGCAAGCCGGGTTCCGTTTCCGACTCCGACAAGCAGGCCATGGCCGAAGGTCGCCGGAAGGCCGCAGAGGCAAAGGGCGAGCTGAAAGAGCTGGTCAACGCGGAAGGCATCACCGATCCGGTTCAGTGGGGCACGGTCCCCTTTGACACGGTACAGGCAATCTACGCGGCAATCACCGCAAGCCTGAAATCCCGCGAAGCTGACCGCAAGGCCGATATCGCGGCCAAGATCGCCGCGCTGGAAAGCCTCGGCTGATCGCAAGAAAAGCCAGCGAATCTCTCAGCCCCCCGTCAGAAATGACGGGGGGTTTCTTGTTTTATCTGGAAATCGCCAGCAGAAAAAGAGCCAGCCTCTTATAACCACTTTATGCAACTCCGCATAAAGTAGAGTTAAGGTCAGGGTTTCTAGAAAGATATGATAATCTTTTTTTGAGACTGCTCTTGCAAACGTCTATATGAGCGTGTATACTAGTAATATGTAAGTGCAGTGTTCAACAGGAGAACGGCAATGTCAACAGTACCAAGCTTTTGTGTGAACTGCCAGCATCACGCTTTGCAAAGCGATGTTGCTAAAAAGCACACAATCCTCCCCGATTTTTTCCAGCCGATCCACAATGCAGAGCACCTTTGCATGAGAGACACGGCAGTAGACGAAGAGACTACCGACCTCGTAACTGGCACGACAAGCCTTCATTGCGTCAAGGTGTGCTCTTACGAAAGGGATCGCTCTTGCGCAACCTGCTTTAAACTTACCGGACGAGACATCTGCGGAATTGAAGGTCAGTACTTTCAGGACGTGAATTAAGAAGAGGAAAAATCTGAAATAGGAGAAGTCAAAAATGAAGAACCTTCTTGAAATTCCAAAGGACACTCTTTCTCAACTGGCAGATATTGAGAAAAATGCTCCTACAGAAGAAGTGAAAATCTTCTGTAAATTGGCGACTCAAGAAGTTGAAGAGTTTAAAGCTATCTTAGCAAGAGAAGAGATAGCTCAAATCATCAGAGACTTCAACTTGAGGTAAATACAATCATGTCATATTTTCATAAAGACTTTGAAGAAGAATTAGAAAAAGATTATGAAAAAGCTGATTTCTCTTATCTTAAGAAAAAAGTAAAACAGCAAGAAGAAGATATCAAAGCTCTGAAAATTGCCGTTGCTAAAATGGAAAAGGTAATTTCTTTCATCTTGAGAAAATAGACAAAAACCACTGAAAGGAAACGGATAATGAAAACTTGGGCAGATATCAAGAAAGCTATTGAAAAGATGACTAATGAACAGTTGAAAAAAGAGGTTGTTTTACAAGATTATAAAGGTTGGGATTATGGAATTGAAGAGATTGAGGAAAATCTTGATTCCAATCAAGAAACTTTTGTTTTGCATATTGGGAAAAACCTTCTGAAAAGAATCTTTCAAGACAGTTTGCATCTAGAGTGTTGAGGCTCTATAGTAGAGACAGGTAAGGGAAGCTGAGACTTCCAAGGAACAGAAACGGCAAAGAGAAAGGACCAGCAATGAAGACTCTCGCACAAATGATCGACGCACAGCAGAAGGGACAGGCTGTCAAATTCAGCAATCCCATGATGCAGACAGCAGTGGCCGCTGTCAAGCTGGAGAAGATGGAACGTGCGACTCGCGCTTGTGGCGACATCATCAAGTCGGGTCTGTCGCGGCTGGAAGATGCCGTAGAACATCTGCGCATCGTTCGCAAGAACGAGAAGGCCGCAAAGGACAACGTTACCAAGATCGACCGGGCAATGAAGTTCTTTGGTGAAACGGGCAACCCTTTCCCGTTCTTCGCCACGCAGGAAACGAACCTGAGTCACAATGAGCTCGCCCGTAGCTTCTGCCGTGAAGCTGGCCTTGAAGTCCCAGAGCCTGACAGTGATGCCTGGGTCATCCCCGCCGATTGGACCCCGGCAGTCTACCAAGAGGATGAACCCCAGCCCGAAGTGTAAGGATTTCTAAGGATGTGGGGAGGAAAGCCAACTCCCCACGGGAACTAGAAAGATATCATCTTTAAGCTAGGGACAGTCCCGAGAATGCCGGGACCAGTTGAAAGACTGCTCCGCTCTATTAAAGATTATTATATTTGGTTCCTCCTAGTAATGAGTAAATCCCTAAACTAGGCAATCTGAATCAACAGATTGGCTCAAGTCCAAGATCACAAGAGAATCTTTAGATAGAAACGGCTTTTACCCGTTAATTCTAACTAAGCAAAGACTCTCAGAGATTGGCAGAGATAGGAACAAAGATCCTCAATGGTGGAACAGCCTACCCCTCAAAAGGTAGGCTTTTCTATTTATCTTCAATCACATTTCTAGAAAGATATGCAAAACTTTTTTTCTGTTCCAACTTGCATCTAGACCTATGAGAGACTATACTAAGAATAGTGAAGGTTTTGAGCGTATCGAAACCACAATCTTGCAGAAAGGTCTATCTTCTGAGTGACGGGCTCTCTCCTAGTAATGGATTCAATCCGAAAGCTAGGTGACCTGAAATGACAGGTTGACTCCAGTCCAAGAACACAAACAACAGTCATTAATAATATACCTTATTGTATATTTCCAAAGACTGTTAAATTGGCCGTGAGTAAGAAAGTCCATCATTCAAAAGATGGGCTTTTCTGTTTTCTACACCTTTACGATTTTTCTCGTAGATTGCCTGTCAGACAATTAACGAAAACTAGCGTAACACCTTTCCACTGAATGCGCCTATATACTTCTACATATACACTGAATGCGTCCGCCTCACACGTCTAACATTACTTTATGTACACGCGCATAAAGTAGCTTTAAGCTTTCCTGGAGGATCATCTGGCAGATTCTAAGATTTTTCTTAAAACATCTGCATAACTTTCTGATAAACATTTGTACATAACTACAGAAAATTTTTTTTTCGCTTTCCCTTGAACTCTATCTGTTCAGGCACTATGGTATAGATGTGTAGAGGAAATGAACATGGGTGAACTAAAACTCTAACAGGGAGGTTGACTATGGGAACGCGCTAATCAGAGAACCCCTTAGTGTTAAGAGATTCTTTTAAAAACCCCACATAGACAAGAACCCAGAACATTGGAGGCTTGATATGACCTTCACCTAGCTTAACCGATTTAGCAGAGTGATTCCTACATAGGATAACAAACAGGAATATCTGCTTATCACCACGAAACCATTAACCTACCTTCACCCTCTATATAACGGGAGAACTGAGATGCCATTCCAGTAGCCTACCATAGCCTAGTTTAACACTCTCTTTTAGATCACTGTAGAAAATAGTTGTTTGTGTTCCTAGAAAGACCCAGCTTTCTCCTCCTTCGGCTGGGTCTTTCTCTTTTTCTATATACACTGAATGCGTATATACACAGTATTATATACACTGAATGCATACACATATACACTGAATGCAGGCTTATATACACGCGCATGTATGAGACATTCCACTTTTTGAATATCTGTGATTCCTCTAGTATTTCGTTTTACTAATAATCATTTATCTATTTTTTTTGAAAATGAATCATTAGATTTTTCTGAAAATCATTACAATAAATTTATGATAATTCTTTAATAAATTTGTCATATAATCGCATAAAGTAGACTTAACCTAAGATTTCTATAAAGATACTAATATAAGAATGTTCATTGCCCTATTGATATCGGCAGAAGATAAACTAAAGTATGAACAGGCAAACAACAGGGAGAACAGACCAGATGAAAAGTGTTAGTAACTTTCTAGTAATCGGCGGAACATGGAGAGAAGAACATGCCGCTTTTTTAATGGCGGTTATGGATATCGATAATGCACAAATTTATAAGGAAGATAGAGAAATCCTTTCAGAAGTCGATCCTGACAAAAGAATAGCTTTGTTCAAAAAATGTGTACAAAACTGTATCTTGAAACATAAAGGTTTTCTCATTTTCAAATCAGAAACTACTGAAGATTTTTCAGCTTTTATGAAACTTATACAATATCTCCCATATTGCGTGAGATATAACAGAATCAGAAAAAATAGCTATCGAAAACCAAGAATCTCTTCTTTTACTTTTAAACTGAAACATAACAAATATACTGAAATGTTTCTATTTATCACCCTGTTAGAAGAAATACTTAAAATGATTCTTGCAATCAAAAAATAAATCTAATAAAAACTAACAAATATGGGACTGTTAGCAATCTGCTAATGGCCCTTTTGTTTATATGTTTAATAACTTTAATAAAGAGATAATGATGATAAAGTTAATGGCTTTATAAGCATTCCACATAAAGTAGACTTAAGAGCACCAGAGATAGAGATGTGCTTAAAACTAGCATACATCTATCAGTTCCTGGCAGTGGATCTGGCAAGCTTAAAGAGACTTTATGCAGAGTTACATAAAGTAGAGTTACGGAGGGGGGTCGCGTGCGCGGAATCCCGTGCGCGTGCGTGCGTACATGTGCGTATAGAGGAATAAGAGAAATACAGGAATCTCTGAAAATATATTTAGAGAGGGGTCTTGTAATGTTGTGGAATGGCGATATGGTAGTGTTGTAGTGAGTTTGGTTGAGTCGGGTGTGGCAAGTGACCCTCCGACCAGCAAGGTGCAAGACAGGGAGAACGGCAATGTCAGCAGGAATCATCGCGGGAATCGACAAGGGAATCGTAGGCAATACGGAAGTGTACGGGAAAACGTGGCACGGGCTGAAAGAGTATGCCATGATCGACGGTCCTGTTTCTCTGGCGCTGGCAGAGGAAACCATTTCGTTCCCGGCGGCAAAAGCGCCTCTCTATCGCATGGTTGGCGGTGTCCTGACCGTCATCCCGAATATGTTCGCGCTGGTCCGCACGGATTCCGAAGAGATCCTGCATCCGCAGAGCGTGACCGACGAGTATGAAGTGTACCAAAATGCGGAGTTCATTCAGAGGATTCGCGAACATCTTCTGAGCGTGAACCCTGACGCCACAATTGACTCCGCAGGAACGCTTTTCGGCGGTAAGTTCGCGTTCGTAAGCTTCATCCTCGACGCTTTCACCTACGATCACGACGTGAGTGTCACCGTGCAACGCATGATGCTCAAAAACGCCTTCGGGGGGGGTGCGATCACCGGGTGTCTCAACGAAACCCGCGTTGTGTGCGCCAATACCATGCGTGCCGCAGAGGCACAGGGGAAGGTCAACGAGAGCCTTGCCAAGTTTCGTCACACTCGCGAGGTTCGCGGACGGGTCGCAGATCACGTTATCAGGCTGGCCGAAATCCACGAATCTGCACGAATCCACCGCGAAAAGGTGAACAGCCTTACGACGGTCCCGATGACCGTTGCAGACGTGACCAACTTCCTTGCGGCACTGTTCCCGGTTCCGACCGGCGACACGGGCAAGGGAAAGACCATCACGCGCCGCACGAACAAGCAAGACGCCGTGCGGGCAATCTTCGAAACAGCCACCGACCTGCAAGGCGACATCGGCGGAACACGCTTCGCCATGCTGAACGCCGTGACCAACTACAGTCAGCACGACACGGTTACGAAGTCGCTGGATGAAGCTTTCGCATGGCATGACGTGGCACTCGGAGAAGGACCGCGAGATAAGGTCAATCAGTCCGCGCTTGACCTCCTGTTGACTCCCACGATATCGGGACACGCCCCGGTGATGATCCCGGCTTAACCGGCCACAACGCCACAAGGGGCGGGCTCTGCAAAGGGCTCGCCCCTTTGCTTTTACCCCTATCCCTCCCCAGACCCTCCTAAAAGTGACTTTATGCAGAGTCACATAAAGTAGAGTTAAGATCGAGTGGAGTGAACCCGTCTCCAAGGTTCATCGTTTAAAGCCAATCCTAGACCTTTCAACCCTGAGACGTGTCTGTACAGGCGTTTCTTGCCCATTGGCCTAATAAGGCCATAGAAACGATCCTAACGCCAAAATCCTTACGAAGCTGAGAAGCAACTGAGACTAGAGCCAGAATAGGTTATTAGATCAGTCAGCTTTAACCAGGATGTGGATCTGGCGTTCTTAAAGTTACTTTATGCAGGTTCACATAAAGTAGTTATAAGAGCAGAGAATCAACGAACTCCTTCAAAGCCCCTTTCATCTAAGCCATTTTAAGACCTTTGATGACCTTGCCCTTGTTCGCATACGGATCTTCTGGTGATTGGCCTTAGAAGGCCATAGAAACGATCCTAGTAAAAGGATTTGATGATAGCCCCATACATAGGGGGATTCATCTGGATTTAGGATCGGACCTTATACACGGTATGTTGATCTGTTTTATAACCTTATGCACGGTATGTTACATAAAGTAGACTTAAGAGTCAAGTCCAGAAAATTTTCAGGGAAGAGTTGAAAATGTGATATAAGAGAGTGTTTTAGCAACATCGGTAGTCAATGGTTGATTACCTTAGTAAACCGCAGTACAGGAGAGCCTAAGATGTCAGCTCAAAACAGAGTAGTTTTTGATGGGAAAATCCTACCATCTATAGTGGAACTGTTACAGAATCGTGCTTTAGAAAAATACAGAAAAGAACATCCTGAAGCAGGCGGCATTTCACGAGACGATCAATCTTTGGGATTTCTTGACCAAGAAGTTGCCAAGCTGATAGGAGTGTGCGACGTGACTGCGGGCAATTGGAGAAGGCGAGCGGCAAAAGACCCTGTTCATGCTCAATCCACGATCCCAGTGATACATGCAATCGTTGCTTCAAACAACAGGGAGATTGACGATATATGCAACAGGGCTATAGAAAGGTATCGGCTTGCAGAAGAGAACAGTAAGCCAACTTGTCTCAAGTTTTGGACTAAGCTTTCTTCCGAGGAGGCAGAAAAGAAATATGCCGCAATTACGGCAACATACCATGAGTCAGAATTGGAGCGTTCACGCATCAGTGAATTAGACAAGCAACTTGCACAAGCTCAAGAGCGTGTGAAGTCTCTTGCTGGTGAGCTTCAAAAATACAGATAACAAAATCTTCTCGGCCTACTTGACAGAGCAGACTTCCATGCTCTGTCATTCTTTTTGTCTGCATGATCCACAGCATAGTATCTCCTGAATACAAGTGAGGGATGAGGAAATTTTTTCAAGCTGCACAGGACCAGCTTGTTAAGTCTACTTTATGCGGAATGCTTACATACAAGGTCACTAATTTTAATATACACACAGGCAACTTCCTATATCAAAAAAAGCCTTTTTTCTCCAGCGGGGGGTTCCCCAGGGGGGTTTAGAACTAGCACCCTTATCTCTATAGGAAATATTTTAGCTTTGAAAATATTCTATAGGTTTTCGAATAAAAATTTAGAAAATATCGTTTTTGGAATTGGGGGATACCTTGGCTTATAAACTATCATATCAAAATATTCTATAGGGAGCTTTTTAAAATTTAGAAAAAGTGATTTTCAAAACTGGAGGATACCTTGGCAGATAAACTGGTACATAAAAATATTTTACAGGTTTCCTTAATAGATTTTAGAAAAAGTGATTTTTGAAACTGGGGGATACCTTAGTCTATAAACTAGAACATAAAAATATTTGACATTGGATCTTTTAAAATTTAGAAAATATCATTTTTAGATTTAGGGGATACCTTGGTTTATAAACTGGCACATAAAAATATTTGAGAGTGGTCTTTTTAAAATTTAGGAAAAGTAATTTTTCAAAACGGTGGGGATACCTTGGCAGATAAACAGGAAATAATTTTAGATTTCTGTAATATAATATGATTACATTTTACAAGGGTATAGTTATGAGAATAATAATAACAAGTAATTATAAGCGTGTTTTAAAATCAAATATGAAGATATTTTCTTATGACAATGAGATGTCTTATTTGCGAGATTATTTACGGAATGGGTTTGATGCCTATGATTACACTCATAGGGTGTTTGAGTTTTTAGAAAATGAGGGTGAAGCATTTAATGAAGATGATATTGATGGATCTTATTGGGTTGACAATGCGACATCAGAGCAATTAAAATCTTTCAAGGAGTACATTACATCACATCCTGAAGATGAGGGGATTAATACTCCTGCTTATCAGCATTTAGATTTTAAG
>Ga0268280_1002194_pt1 | contig 11719 bp, 11 predicted proteins | sample saktaG_9_FD_190139 | JGI IMG/M metagenome (GOLD analysis project Ga0268280, IMG submission 190139) | Saline water microbial communities from Sakinaw Lake, British Columbia, Canada - sak_2011_5_24_40m | ecosystem: Environmental > Aquatic > Non-marine Saline and Alkaline > Saline ...
AGAATATCATCCCGCCTGATCTCGATCCTGTAGCCAACCGGAATTTTTCCTTCTCCGTCTATCATATCACATATCATTACAGGTTCATTTATATTCATATTTCCGACAAATGATCCTGTGCTGGTTATGAATGCCCCAACCCCCGAATTTCCTTCCACATTAGTATTTATATCGACAAGCTTTAAAGCTTTCCCCTTTTCGACAGCAACCGTCTCTCCGGGATAGAAGCAGCCGAGGCCGCCTCCACCCGTCTTTATAATCACATATTTCAAATAAGGATCCGCAAGGTCAACAAACAAATTGCCCACTGCCCCATTTTTATTTGAAACAACTATCTGGTATGAATTGCCTTTTTTATCCAGAGAATAGCGGCTCAACAAATCTTTACCGGTGTTTATCACATATCCCCTGTCTTCACCCGTGTTGTTTTTTGAATTACAGACATAGCCTTTGAAATTTACAACAAGATTCGAGTGATCCCTGCGGCCTGAAATAATATCAATAATTTCAAGCTTATCACCTTTTATCAGCTTAATGCGGCTCCCGTTTTCATCTATCCTTTCAGTTCCATTGACTCTTGTCTTGAATAATATTTTCGAAATCCTAAACCGTTTTTCATCCCCTTGTGAGGAAGACTCAGGGGTTGTTTCATCGCTTTTTTCATCAATCGCAAGGCTGATACTTCCGCACGGGAAATAATCTTTCCTTACAACCACTTTTGTCGGCTCATTTATTATAAATTTTCTCCTTATATCGCTTATTGAACCATGCCCGACAACGTCTGCAGTAAGGCCCCGTTCATAATTTGCTTCAATGTGTGTTACCATGACAGAGTCACCCGAATTCACATATACGGTCTCGCTATCCTTTACAGCTATAGGGATGGAATCATTTACCGAAACAACAAGGTATTTCAACTGTGGCGAATTGAGATTTACTCCGGGCATCTCGGGAATAATATCGAAAAGCTTCATAAATGAATTTATGGCAAGATTGTGGTGTCTGACTTTCGTTTCCGTCGACAATGATTTGCTCGTCTCGATGCCGAACGCCGGTATCCCGCAGGAATAGAGCGCATAATAGGTGGCTGATTTTCTCTGCTCCCTGTGTATTGTGGCATCTTCCCTTGTTTTGTGGTTATTAAAATGGAAGTGAAGGCCGATGTCCGAAATATCCCTGTTAATCTCTCCTGCAACAATTCTTGCCATATTACCCAGCTCTACCACTCGGCCTGTCTCTTCAACCGTGTATATTTCGGAATCAGCTATGATGGATTGACCGAAACGTTTTGGATTTCGGTCGGAACCCTCCCATTTTTCCGAATAAAAGCCTGATCCGTCATGAAGGTTTAAAAGACAATCGCTTTCCGCTATCATTTTTTTTAATATTTCAACAACTTTTTTTTCATAGTTATCAGGAGGGTCGTCGGCAAATTTCCTGTTCATATCCTCATTTATCTTGCGCCTTTTAAGAACAATCGACTGGAAATTCGCCCTGGGCACAACTATCAGGTTTCCCTTTGCAAGGCTGATATCAGCATAATGATCGGCAGACAAAAATCCGCCCGGTTCATCACCCTGTATTCCTCCTATCAGTAGCAGTGTTTTGCCAGGCTCCTTACCGTAAATTCTGTAGATATGCAGCTCATAATCTGTACCTTCGAAGTATACCGAATGGACTTTTTTCTGGGCAAAAGAGAGGGCCGGATAAAGCAGGAGGCACAATATGAAAAAACAGATAAATACGGCGCCTGCCTTTTTATCTATTGCCTTTTTCATCAGGTTCCGCCTGTTATTATTTCCACTGGAAGATCTTTTTCCAGAAGAAGTTCACCGGAAACGGAGAACACAAACACAGTGGCGATCTTGAAGAGCTGCGGGGGTTCGATAATCTTTGTTGTAAAAGATATCTGTTTGAATCTGGATATTGAAAAATGGCGACCCTTATCGATTTCTGAAGGTTTTTTCGAAACCAGCAGCACATTCGGTACTGGAAGCCAGTTGTCCTGGTTGATATTATTTTCCTTCAGAACGACAAATGCGTACCCCTTGACATATTGAATACCGGTGCCGGCGTTCTTCAAATCGAACTGAATATTTAATGTATTTATCTGGGATTCATGAAAAACCTTGAAATTATCTATTGAAACCTTCACACTACTCTGAGGCGCCGGTTCCGCACGGGAAGCTAAAGGCTTTTCAGGCGCATTAACCGCAGGCACTGCCTTATCCGCGCTTCCCCCCCCCACTCTTTTTACCATCGATTCGGCCAGCACAAGGCGGGCCGTCAGCATATCCTTTTCATTCCTCATAGCCAGATAATTCTTCTGTGAAATATCAAGAGAATTCAGAAGCGATCTGTTATCCTCCATATACTTTCTGCTTGTATAAAGAACATAAGCTGCGGCGCAAAACACCAAAACCTGGGCCAGAATAAGGGCAATCACAAGTCCCTTTAATATCCTGACATGCTTAATCTTTCCCTTCTCCCCTATAAGCATGAGATTATGGTAACCGGTTTCTCCCGGCGTCATTTTAAATGTCAGATATTTTAACGCTTTCTCCATGTTTCGCGAAAGATTTTCCACTTGCCTTCCTCTATCTTTAAAACAAGTTCTTTAAATCCGGTATTATTCAAGCCGCTTGATTTATATGTCTGTATAAATGATACATGGCTGACATTACTTCCGGGTTTTATGACCGGCTTTTCAATTGAAACATTGATATAATCATATTTACCGTTAATCTGCTCCTTATGTTTCAGCCATGCTTCCCTGTTCATGCCCTGCGATCTGAAATCTTTTGCATAATAACTTCCATACGAACCGATATCCCTTGATGACCAAGCCTTCACCCATCCGCTAATCGCTTCGGCAATTGCCGCCTGATCTTTAGCAGGCGACTTCTCCCGCTCCCGGCGGTTCTTCAGATCTTCACGCGGTTGCTGATTCCGGCCGGGAACATTGTTCAGGTTATCGAACGCCGCAATGAGAGGGTTCTTAACCGCAACGGCATTACGGTCTTTTTCTGCCGGCAGATATTCCTCTCCTATAATCTTTAATTCTCCGTCCCTGTTTGACAGAAATATTTTTCTTATACCGGCAAAAGATTCCTTATCGCCGGTTCTCGCAACCTGCTCAAACAAGACTGAGTATATCCCCTTATGGCCGACAATCGATATCCATTTAGGAATAACGGAAAAAGATTTCTTTTCCGAGTAATTTTTTTTCCTTTCGGCATTCCAGTCCGACCACCAGGTAATATCCGGAACATAGTCATAATCATAAAATTTTACATATTCCTGGTATGTGCCGTTTTTAATAGAATCAAACCATCCGGAGAGAAATTCGTGTATGGATTCCCCGGTTTTCTTCATCGAGATCACAGGAACAAAATTGAGCTTTTCCGCTATGATAACCGGAGTCCTGTTGAACCTTATATATTTTGAAAGCATATCTATGTCCGGGTCGGCAAGCACAACACACCCATTTGTGTCTTTTGGTTTCTTGGGTTTATCCGTCCCGTGCAGCCATATTGAATTTCCTGTTTTACCTGCTATATGGTCAAGTATATTCGGATAATCAACTGGAAAAGCCCTTGAGCCGTATATTGACGAAAGGTCTTTCTTCTCATATTCCTTATCTGAATAATATATTCCCTCGGGTGTCCTGCTGTCCCCTACAACGGATTTGGGACCGTCGGTCTTCCCTGTTGAACATTTAAAACGATGAATCTCCCTGAATACCCCGTCGAATGAATACACAAACAACTGCTGACTCTCTTTCTCAACCACTATCGCATATTCGATACCGTCATCGGGATCAAAAGATACGAGAACGTCCGGTATCCGCTCCAACGCTTTTCCGTTGCCGGTTGATGCTCCGACGGTATTACACAGGCAAAAGAGCAGTAAAAGAACGAGAATTATCCTGAACCTTTTCATCTGTAATAACCTGAAAGCCTCCCTTTGATCGAACTTCGAATATCGTATATCGTACTTCGAAGTTTGGTTTCTTTTAATCACCACAGCCATATTATTTCACTTTCTGTCTTTGTACCTTTGACTCTTTTTTATTATTCGCCATTCGATGTTCGCCTTACTCCTTGCTGTATCCAAGATGCCTGTAAGCCTCTTCGGACGCCTTTCTGCCTGCAGAAGTTCTGACAATAAAACCTATTTTCAGAAGAAACGGTTCAACAACATCCACTAGAGTATCCGCCTCCTCCTGCAGGGTTGCAGCAATTGCCTCTATCCCTACAGGTCCGCCTTTATAAAACTCGATTACCGTTTTAAGGTACCGGCAGTCGAGAGTTGTAAGCCCTTGATCATCAACACCTTCAAGCGCAAGTGCTTCCTGAACGGTTTTTCTGTTGATCACACCGTCCCCTCTAACCTGGGCATAGTCTCTCACGCGCTTTAAGAGCCTGTTGACGATTCTCGGAGTGCCCCTTGAACGCCTCGAAAGTTCATAGGTGGCATCTTCATCTATTTCAACTTTCAGGAGAGAGGCCGATCGCCCGACAATAACCATAAGTTCTTTTTCGCTGTAAAAATCGAGAGTCCTGAATATTCCGAAACGCTCTCTCAAAGGCGCGGACAGCAATCCGACCCTTGTCGTGGCTCCCACAAGGACGAAGCGTTTAAGACGATACCTGTGACTGCGCGCATTAACTCCCTTGTCGAACACGAAATCAACGGCAAAATCCTCCATGGCAGGATAAAGGAACTCTTCAACCGTCTTCGGAGTGCGGTGAATCTCGTCGATAAACAGGATATCCCCTTCATCCAGATGAGTAAGGATGCCTATGAGATCTCCTCCTTTTTCAAGCGCAGGCCCTGATGTAACCGTAAGATGGGCGCCTGTTTCATTGGCAATAATATGGGCGAGAGTAGTTTTTCCCAAACCGGGCGGCCCATGAAAAAGAACATGATCAATCGGCTCCCCGCGCTGTTTTGCCGCTTCAATTGCTATCTTTAGAGTCTCAACAACCTCACCCTGACCGATGTAATCCGATATGAACATGGGACGCAGGGAGAGTATTTCAGGTTCATGATCATCGGAAAGGCAGGAACCCGAGAGTATCCCTTCCTCTCCGGAAGAATATGTCATAATCTCATCGGACATCAGGGCGCCTCTCCACGATATACTTCTTCAAAGAGTTCTTCGGGACCGGAAATCGATTTGTTACGCTTCATTGCTTCCGCAACCATTGTCTTTGCCACCGATAACTTATAGCCAAGCTGGGACACAAGCACTTCGATTACCTTCTGTGCCAGATCTTCGGTCACAGGCTCCTGCTTCTCTTCCTGCTTTCGGATCAGGGCAAATTTATCCATCTTTCCTTCGAGCGTGGCTATTATTTTATGCGCCATCCTGTTTCCGATTCCTTTCAACTGCATCAGCTTTGCGGCATCTTTTGATTCTATAGCCCTTGCAATATCGCGGATGGGCATACACAGGGCCTTGACGGCCTTTAAAGGTCCTATATCTTCAACAGATATGAAATACTGAAAAAATTCCTTTTCGATTTCAAGGTTAAAACCTATCAGTACCGGCTTCGGCTGTCTTTCGGACTGCTGAAAATATATATAAAGGCTTATATCATCACCGATCGACCTTGTATTCAATGTTTCCATCACAATCGAGGGAAGCATGATTTCATATCCCACATTGTTCGTAAGCAAGAGTATCCGGTCGTTCTCTTTCTTTAACAGCTTTCCCTCAAGATACCCTATCATGAAATTTCTCTCCGGACCGTTTTCAGCTTTAAACCCTTTGCTTTATCATCAGGCCGGCACTCCCTGCCGGCCTGATTGCTATTATAACGGAAAAGGCCTAAAAGAGCCAGAGCAATTGCATCCGAAGCATGATAAGGTCTTATCGGATTCTCCGATTTTAAGAAACGCCTTACTGTAAGTTCAAGCTGTTCTTTGCCTGCATTCCCGTTACCCGTCAGAACATGCTTCACCTCGCGTACTGCCACCTCAGTTACGGTTATACCGACCCTGTAAGCCGACAGCAGGATAACGCCGGTTACTTTACCGAGGTTTATCCCTGACTTCGGATATTTTTCAAGAGAGAAGATATCTTCTATTATCATAATGTCGGGTTTTTCATTTTCAAGGAGGGAAAGCAGTTTTGAGTAGATATGGTTAAGACGCTCCGGCAGTGTATGATTTTTTGAAGTAGTGATGCTGCCGAAAGAATATTGAATGATTTTAAGCCCTCTCCCGACGATAATTCCCACACCTGTTGAAGCGAGGCCTGGATCAATGCCGATGATCTTTATCATCTTATACCCAATGAGGATTTAAAGCCAAAACTCAATTAAATCCTTTCAGCTTCTTAGCGGCGATCTTAGCTTCATTTGATTTCGGATATTTCTGAATAATCTCGTTCAAAACAAGCCCGGCGTTTCCTTTATCCCCGAGATTATAAAAAGAAAGCCCCTGTTTCAGCAGTGCGGCCTGCATCTTGTTGCCTTTGGGATATTTTTCTATCACCTTCTGATATTCCACGATGGCTTTTTCGTACCATTTCTCCTGATAGAAGGTTTCGCCGATCCAGAACCGGCAGTTATCGGCTTTATCGGAATCAGGATATTTTGTCAGCATTTCCTGAAATTTTTCACGGGCTGCAGGATATTTCCCCCCGTCATATAACCGCATGGCGGAAGTGTAAATTTCATCTTCGGTGGCCTCTTTTTTTTCATCCGTTCCGGCCACGGGAATCGGCACTGCGGTCTTTTCCCTTGCGTCAAGGCTCAGATACTGTTCCAACCGTGCGATCCTGTTCTTGTATGCGCCTGAGATCTCTTCTGTCCCTGTAAGCCTTCCGTCTATTTTTTTATCGGTCTCTTCCAGGATTTTCAATTTTTGCTTTAAAAGATGATCGGTCTCTTCCAGTTGTCCGCTTAATCTCTGGACTTTTTCTTTAAGCGCTTCAATTTCAGCAAGCTGCCCGGCAGTCAGGCCCCGCATGTTTTTTTCTTTTTCCTCTCCGGTTGCAGTCAGCTCGTCTGTCCGCTTTGCTATCTCCTCCGACCTTGCTTTCAGCCGTGAAATACCGTTTTCAGAGGTAATAACACGCAACCTCAGTTCACCTACGCGGTTATCGAGCGTAACCACATCCTTCTTGAGAGCGCACCCGAAACCGGAAATAAAGACAAGCACAAGAATAATGAAAATTTTATGTTTCATAGAAACCTTTGAAGGGCTTTGAAGCTTCCCGGCCAGGAAGTTGGGCATTGGGGGTTCGCTCATTAACCCCGCAAAAAACTGCGGGGTTAATGCTCGCTTTTCCGGTCAAGCGGACCCACTCCGCCTACGGCGGACCAATGCTTAAATCGCCTTGTCCTGCTGATTGATTTTTACAAAGCCGCAAATAACTATTCGGTTACAAAGTGGGCTCTTCTGTTCATCGCCCAGGCATCTTCATCACGGCCCGCGTTTACAGGTTTCTCTTCCCCGTAACTGATTGTTTTTAATCTGGATGGATTTACGCCAAGGCTGACAAGGAAGTTCTTTGCGCTTTCCGCGCGTCTCTCGCCGAGAGCAAGGTTGTATTCATTTGTTCCGCGCTCATCGCAATGTCCTTCAATTGTTACCAAAACCCCTGAATATTTCCCAAGAATCATTGACTTGTTTTTCAGGACTTCCTGGGCTGCATGGGTAAGAACAGCGCTGTCGTAATCGAAGAATACATCTTCGTTTACCATAGCCCTCAATGCCGCCGCTTTTTCTCTTGCAGCTATCTCTTCTACAGATGGTCCGACCGGCTCGGGAGCCTTCTGAACAACCGGTGCAGGGGCCGGTGCCGAAGCAGCAGGAGCTGGTGCCTGTTTCACGGGATCCTTTGCATCCTGAAGATCAGCCTTTACGGTCTGCTTTGAACATGAAGCTGTAAATAATAATACGGGAATTGCAAGCAACAGCGCCAATATTATCCAAGATCTTTTCTTCATTTTTAAAAACCTCCTTTGAGTTATATATGGTTATTTTTATTTAAGTCCAGATGGTGACCATTTGGGGTTTGTCTGTTCGCCGGATATAGCAAAAAGACGCCTCTGATCCGTTCCGTAAGAGGTCATTACATATATTCTGGAAGGCCCCTCACGGGTTGAACTGAATACAATAAGACTCCCGTCCGGAGACCATGAAGGAGATTCGTTATCGCCTCCATTACGGGTCAGTTGAACAGGATCTTTACCGTCAAGACCGATAATAGAAACATTATGTTTCCCCTCATTCAATCCGGAATATGCTATCTTATCTCCTTTCGGTGACCAGCTCGGCTGGGTATTGTAACTGCCGTTAAATGTCAGCCTTTCGACATGTCCCGACTCTATGTCCAGCACGTAGATCTGGGGAGTTCCGGACCTGCTTGAAACAAAAGCCATTTTTTTTCCGTCCGGAGACCATGATGGAGATACATCACTTCCCCGCTCATTTGTCAACTTTTTAATTACTTTTCCGTTTCCCGTCAGAAGATAGATATCCTGGTCTCCGGAATAGGAAAGGGTTGCTGCAAGTTCAAACTTTCCAGGTACCCAGGCCGGCGTAATATTTATTCCTTTGTTTGCCACAACAGATACGCTGCCGTCTTTGACATTCTTTACATAAAGATCGGGATTCCCTTTCAAATATGATGTATATGCAATCCATTGGCCGTCTGATGACCATGATGGAAAAAGAGTGATCGCATTATTCCGGGTAAACGGCCTGATATTTACCCCGTCAAATTCGCATGTATATATCTCCTTGTTTCCTGTGCCATTTGATACAAACGCGATCCCGCTGTCAAAAACACCCCTGTTGCCTGTAAGGTAAAAGATAATCTCGCCTGAAAAAAGGCGCATAACACCCCTTAAATCATTTAAGCCCGTGGTGTATTTCTTTCCTATAAGCCGGCTTGATTTGATTGTATCAAACAGCCTCAGTTCGATCTCAATAATATCCCCTCTTATCTGAAACTCACCGGTTACAAGAAGCTCCGCTCCTACAGCAGTCCAGTTGTGAAAATCAATATCTGCTGCGGTTGTTTCCGCTTTTGAAGGATCTTCAAGAAAGCTTTGTCTGTCAAGCATTTTGAAATATCCTGTAAAATCAAGCATCCCTGAAAGCATATCGGATGATTTCAAGGACATTTGCATATGGGAATCGTTTATTGATTCCGCCTTTGCCTTAAACAGTGGAACTGCTATCGGAATCTTCCTGATAAAAGGACTGTTGATATCTATATAGTCATATCCGGCAAGGCTTTCCGCCGGACTTGTCAATGAAACAATGACGGTCATAAAGGCAATAAAAATGATACGAAAATATGTCATTATCCGATCCTTTGATTTGTCCAATCTGCGTGAATTATTGCTGCTTAAGACCACCTGTTCCGAAACGCAGGCCAACCTCGTAATATGCCCGGTCATATTGTTCGGGAACAGGGGGAAGAGGGTTTGACTTCTGAATCGCCCTGTAAGCCGAATCATCCAAATAACGATTCCCTGATTCTCTTTCAAACCGGATATCGCTAATTTCACCGTTTGACATGATCTTTATCACAAGAACAGCCATATAATCGGCGCCCTTTCCTCCCAACTGCTCTGAATATGCCCAATTCTGCTGAATCTTATAATATATCTCAGCCTTATATATATCGAGAACCCCAAAAGAACTGCCGGCCCCGCTTCCTGTCCCGCCGGTTATTATCGGGAAAGATCCCTTTGCTTCGCTTCCAGGAATACCTGTGCCTTTAACCCTGTTTGAGTTTTCAACCTGGTCTCTCATCCTCTTTATTGCATCGGAGACTGCTGCCGGTCTCGATTCCCCGACTTTTTTTTCAATATTTTTTACGGCATTCTTTATTAAAGCGGCAGTCTCAGCTCTTTTTTTTGGTGAAATTTCGGGTTTTAAAGAAACTTTCTTTTCGACCTTTACGGCCGGTTTTGAAATTTTTTCAGGTATTGAAGCTTCGACCTTACTCACTTTCTGCTCCACCGCTTTTTCAGCTTGCGCAGGAATTGCCTCTTTGGCAACAGGAGCGCCGCCTGTCGGTGGGCCGGGCGGCGCAGCAGGCAGTGAAACAAGGCTTACGTTTATCGCGGAAGAAAAAGGGTTGCCCGACGGCTTCCTGTATTCAGGCAGAAAAAACAGGGCTCCGATCAATATGGCGTGGCACGCAAAGGAAACGCCGAATGTTAAAACCATGGTTTTCGGAGGAATACCCGTTCCCCCGAAAAAATTTTCTGAAATCTGAAAACGTCCTTTCATATTATTTCTTCTGTTTATCGTTTTCCCTGTTTTCCGCAGGTTCAGTGACCATGCCGAGTTTTTCCACACCAGCGCCTTTTATTTCGGACATGATTTTCACAACCGCGCCGTATGAAACATCCTTGTCGGCTCTCAGGTAAACTTCCTGGTCGGGATGCCCTTCCAGGATTTTCTTTATCTTGTTTTGAAGAAATTCCGGAGCTATTTTATAATTATTTATATATAATTTCCCATTTTTATCGAGTGTTATCAAAAGATGGTCTTTTTCAGAAACAAGCGGTTTTGCAACAGCCTCGGGAAGAGAGACGTTTACACCCTGAATCATCATTGGGGCAGTTGCCATGAAAATTATGAGAAGCACCAGCATGACATCCACAAACGGCGTAACATTTATATCGGACATAAGACGGTCCTTGTCTCCACCGATCATCATTTCTTATTCCCCTTGGCCCTTAAAATATCCCTTTCAATAATATTCAGAAAATCAGCAGCAAAACTTTGAAGCTCCGTCTCTATGGTTCTTATTTTCTGCATGAAATAATTGAATGCTATAACGGCGGGAATCGCTGCGGCAAGACCGGCGGCAGTAGCAACAAGCGCCTCTGATATTCCGGGGGCGACAACAGCAAGAGTGGCCGACCCCTTAAGTCCTATCCCATGGAAAGAATTCATGATTCCCCACACAGTACCAAACAGGCCGATAAAAGGAGTTGTGTTCCCCGTGGTTGCAAGGAAGGGCACCATCTGAACCAGTCTGGTAACCTCTGTGTTGATGGCCCTCCTTAACGCACGCTTTACATTATCTATACCCGCAAACCTGGCGCTTATCGACAAATCATCAGCCCCGGTTCCATGAGATGCCATAGGTACACCCGACTGGCTCAATTTTGTCAGCTCCATATAACCTATCCTGAATATCCTTGCTATGGGGCTTCCGCTTAATTCCTTTGCCTTTGTATAAGCATCAGAAAAATCACGACTTTTCCAGAAATAATCGGTAAAATATTCTGATTCCCTGTATGCTCGTCTGATGTATGAATATTTTATAAAAATTATCGCCCAGGAAGCTATTGAAAAAAAAATGAGTGTGAGCAGAACAGCCTGCACCACCAGTCCTGCATTGCTTATCATGTGAATCAAGTCAAAATGCTGTGAAGGCATATAATAACCCCGGTATTTTCTATGTGTTATAAGAAATACTAAGTACCAGTTTTTAAACAGTTATTATATCGATTATTGATTATCGTGTCAATGATTAGTTGCCTGAAAATATTTGATTGAATAAATTTATTGACAGAGAAGATTTAAATCAATAATTGAATTTTTTCTCTGCATGCTTCATAATTGATTTATTGCAATATGACGGGGAGGGAAAAATGAACTGGCTGACAAAAACCTTTACCAGCTCTATAGGTAAGAAATTGCTGATGGCTGTAACCGGCTTGAGTTTTTG
>Ga0268280_1002198_pt1 | contig 11706 bp, 18 predicted proteins | sample saktaG_9_FD_190139 | JGI IMG/M metagenome (GOLD analysis project Ga0268280, IMG submission 190139) | Saline water microbial communities from Sakinaw Lake, British Columbia, Canada - sak_2011_5_24_40m | ecosystem: Environmental > Aquatic > Non-marine Saline and Alkaline > Saline ...
TTTCCAAACTTTTTACGCAAAGCCTTAACATACTTAAGAGTTCTTTCAACAAAAAGTAAAGGGTCTCCTCCGGTGACTCCCGCTCCCAGCGCCCGGCTGTCTTCTGCCTCTTTAATCATATCCTTAATATTCTTACACTCTTTCTCATTTGCCCATATTTTATCAACATTCTTTCTTTTCTCAGAAAGAGAACAATACCAGCAATTTCGTTTGCATATTCCAGAAATAAAAAGAACCAGTTTCTGTCCCTTAACGCAATATTTACATCCTTTTGGAATTCCGTTAAGACAATACGAGCAAAATGGAGTTTTCATCGCTTAATCTCCTTTCCCCCAATAACCAAAGTTGAAGGACTTCCGTTTAATTTTCCAACATCAACAATTAAATCCACTTTCTCCCGAATCTCCTTAGTCAGTTCGGCTATCTCGGTTATCGGTTTTTGCCCGGAAAGGTTTACAGAAGTTGTTATAAAAGGAACACGAAATTTCTGAATATTAAAACAAAACTCATTATTGGGAATTCTCACCCCAAGAGTTTCTAAAGGCGAAACCCACTTCAAAAACCCGGGATTTTTCTTTTTTAAAACAAGAGTATATCTTCCAGGAAGATATTTATTTAAATCACAGTCAACAATTAAATTCTCTTCTATCCATTTAAAACTCGGAGCAATAACAGAAAAGGGTTTTAGGTCCCTCTGCTTTAACTGTCTTATTCTTTCAACAGCATCTTCATCCAAAGCATTGCACCCAATTCCATAAATTGTATCTGTGGGGTATATAAATATCTTTCCTCCCAAAACGTTCTTTCTCAATTCAGATTTATCATTTTTCATAAAAAAATTAGAAAAATTCGATATTTAAATTATACTCTTATTTTCTCTTAGACTTTCTTGCAGCCTTTCTCTTATTAGCAGGTAACCAGTTAGATTTTTTTGCGGCCTTTTTCTTTGTCATAATAACATTAAAATTTCTTCCCTTTTAAATTCTATCTTCTTCCTCTAGAATAAGAGCCACGTGAAGGCCTTCTCCCAGAACTTCTTCCTCCATCCCTACTTCCAGAACTTCTACCTCTATCCCTACTTCCAGAACCTCTTCCTTCACTTCTATCGCTACTAGAACTCCTAGAATAACTTCTACCCGAACTAGATGAACCTCGACTATAACTTCCTCCGGAACTTCTTCCATAGCTTCTTCCTGAACTAGATGAACTTCTACCGTAGCTTCGCCCTCCGCTACTAGAACCTCTACTTCCTCCACGATAAGAACTCCCAGAGCTTCTACCAGAACTTCTTCCGTAAGAACGTCCTTCTCCTCTTCCTCCAAATCCTCCGCTTCTTTTTCCAAAATTAGTATTAACCTCAACTTGAGTTATCAAAGGCATTTGTACAGAAGTAATTGATAATTCTTCGTTATCCATAATCTTTCTAAAATTCTCGTAATCTCTGCTAGCAACAAGGTTAATCGCTTCTCCTTCTTCACCCGCACGAGCAGTTCTTCCAATTCGGTGAACATAATCCTTTGCTTCTTTCGGAGCATCATAATTGTAAATATGAGTCACTCCCTTGATATCTAATCCACGAGCAGCAACATCCGTACAAACCAAAACACCAACTTTACCTTCATGAAAATTCTCTAAAACTCTTATCCTTTTTTTCTGTTCTAATCCCCCATGAATTGCTTTTGCGTCTATTCCAGACTTTTCTAGATTAGCAACAACAAAATCAACATTTCTTCTTGTATTACAAAAAACCATTACAAGCTTAGCATTTTCTTGTTTAAGCAAATGAACAAGCAAAGAAAACTTAAGATGATCCGGAACATCGTAATATATCTGCCTAAGTTTTAAATCATCAACATAAGAGCTTACAGAAACTTCAACCGGATTAGTAGTATATTTCTTAGAAAAATAATCTATATCTGCAGAAATTGTTGCTGAAAAAAGCATTGTCTGTCTGATTTTTGGACACTGTTGAATAATCATTTCAACATCTCTATGAAAACCCATATCAAACATTCTATCACACTCATCTAAAACCAAAATCTTAACTTTTCCCAAATCCAAATTCCTTCTCTTCATATGGTCGATTACTCTTCCAGGAGTACCAACAATAACATCCGCATACCGCATTCTTCTAAGTTGAGAATCCATATCAACCCCACCATAAACCGCAGCAATCTTAAGATTTTTCTTTGAGAATTCTCTTATTGCATCCGAAACCTGTTCGGCAAGTTCACGGGTAGGTGTAAGAATCAGCGCCTGAACATATCCTTTTTGTTTAAGGTTTTCAATTATCGGTGCCGCAAATACAAGAGTTTTTCCGCTTCCAGTTGCACTTCCACCAAGAACATCCCTTCCAGCCAAAGCTAGCGGGATTGTTTTCTTCTGTATTTCTGTAGGAGATTCAAATCCCTTCTCCTTCAGTATCTTTACAACATCCTGGCTTAAGCCAAGTTCTTCAAACTGTTTCATTGTATTAATTAAATTCTCAAGAAATCTCTTCTTGAACTCAAGTCCTTAAGACCTTTTGAGTCCAAGACTTTAACATTAATGATATAATTTAATCTGAAAGTTCGTTTATAAAGCTATGTAATCAAAAAACTATTTCTTCTGACAGGTTCCGCCTACCACTGCATCACATACAAAATTTTCATCTGATGCACAACTCCAACACTCACCATTACAACTATTAGGGGTATTAGCCGGGCAGTTATCTGGGTCTGCAGCACAGGTACCTCCAGAAGTTTCACACTTAAATATTTGATTATCTCCACACTTTCCCCAGCACTGATCCTTGCAACTATTGGGTGTATCAACCGGACAGTTGGCAGTGTCTATAACGCATAACCCCCCCGAAGAATTATCACACTCAAATATCCTTCCACTATCACACTCCTCCCAACACTGGCCGTTGCATTCATTGGGAGAGGAACCACTACAAGGGGGCGTAGGCGAAGAAAAAAGAAAATAACCCAAAGCCACAATTATCACCAGTACTATTCCCCCAATCACCAAAGCCTTTTTACTAACCATCTTTATATATAATAGAACAGAATTAAAATATATTTAAAGGTTTCCCTTTCCGTAAAATTACCTGCCCTTTCTCTTTTCCCGAGAAAAAATACTCACGAGATTATCGTCAAGGATTTTCGGCTTCGGGGTTTTATTCATTTGATTAAGACAGCTTCTTCTCAAAATGTCCTCAATCTGCTCAGAAAGGGTGAACATATTTTTCTTAGCACGTTTCTCCAGAACATCGAGTAAATCATTCCCTAAAAACAAACAAACTTGATTCTTATATTGTCTCTTTGGAGATAACGAAAAGAAAGCTTTTTCAGTTTCAGCAAGAGGATAACCCTTATCAAGAATTGCTTTCTTTATTTCAAAGTCGGAGTATCCTTTTGCCCGGCACATTTTAATGAATTTTTTAAGAACTGATTGGATGTTCATTTCTTATTCTCTCTTCTTTTTTGAATTATTAATCCTATCAATGCACCGACAATTGCATAAAAAATAATATTAAAGGGTAACCCATAAAAAATATAACACACCGGCATTTCAAACTCAACAGCCAGATTTAACCAAACCATAATATTGCAAACAGGAGAAAAAAAGAAATATATAAATCTCAGGAAGTTGGTTCCAAGAAGAAGTGTGTCAATTCCCAAGAGTATTGCAACATAAAATGCAAAATAAGAAATAATCCCTACTCCCACCCCAATTAATCCTCCTTTAAGCCAGGTTTTCATTTCCTCCACCGCACAACAAGAACAACCAACCCAATAATAAACACAATTGCCCCAAAGATATCGATATCAATTTGCCAAAGCCCGTAAGTTAAAATGTTTAGAAACTGCATTGCAATTCCAATAATCATTAATATTATTCCAGTTTTTCTAGAGAAGAGTTTCATTTTTTTCATTCACCATGCCTTGAAGTATGAACATTATTGAAAAGATAAAGGTTATTATAATTCCTAAAATCCATACAGGAATAAAGGAAACCAGTGCAATCCCCGAAGCATCTACAAAACTATTAAAAACCCAATTTTCAAAGGTCCCTAAAGATAAAATTGCTACAATAGATATTAAAAACAGTATCCCCCCAAAGCTAATCTGTATTCTTCCAATTGTTTTTATTTTCATTTTTTCCCCACGTAAACTTTCTGCACGGCAAAGCTTTTGTAAATTCCTTCAAGAATATCGGTTCCTGCGTAACCCGCAAGCAACGAAAGACGCCAGTCAAAATTGAAAATTAAACCAACAAAAACACCAATCACAACAGCGACTAAAACCGTTATTGTGTAATATCCCCATAAAATGCGCCTTCTCAAAGATAAAGCCTTCATCAACCCAATAAATCCACGAGTAAGCCCACCAACACCTCCAAGCACGGCAGGAAGAACCAATCCAGAAGCTAATTCACTCACCATCTTTGTTAATTAAAACAATCCAAAGATGTTTAAAAATTTAATGTTTTTTGAGTTAAATAGAAAACCTTAAATCTCTCCGATTTCTTAACCAACCATGATAGAAAGAAAATTCGGGTTGGGAGTATTAATGTGTATTTTTAACAAAGACTTTTCTAAAATACTTCTCCTAAAAAGAAATAAGGAAAAAAGGGAAAAGAATAAAGCAGATTGGGGGCATGTGGGAGGAAGAGTAGAGTTTGGAGAAAAATTAATTGATGCTTGTATAAGGGAAGCAAGAGAGGAGATTGGAGTTAATTTGAACCCTGAAAGATTAAAACTCCTAGATATTAAAGAAACGCCCTACCTTTCCGATATTTTTCATGCAATCCATTTTGTATATACCACAACACTTGATGAAAACCAGGAAATCAAGCTTAATTTTGATTGTAATAATGAGTCGGATGAATTCAGATGGTTTTCTTTAGAAAACCTTCCAGAAAAGATGCTTGACACAAAAGAAGATGTATTAGAGATTGCAAATAAAGCAAGGAGAATTCTGATTGAATAGAAAAACTTAAAACAAGCCTAATCCTATTCGACTAATGAAAAAAGAGTATCTTTTTGTTGTATTATCCGGAATACTTTCTGGGTTTATTGTTTTTCTTGGATTAATTTTTGCAAATATGGGTTTATCTCTTTATCAAATCTCTCTCTTTCCCATCGTACTTTCCCTAATTATACTTATTCCATTTGTTTTTATTAAAAAATATCGTCCAAAGAACTTTCTAAAACCAATGTGGATATTTTATGGATTTGTTGCGGCAATTACCGTTCTTGCACAATTTGCCGCGGTTATCTTAGGTGTTCCGGTATCAATTGTGGTTTTATTATTATACACCCAACCATTATGGACTCTTTTTATTAGTAAAGTTTTGATGAAAGAAAAAACTACAAAGAATGGGATATTAGCATGCATAATTGTTTTAATTGGAATGATTATCTTAGTTAATCCTTTCACGAGTGGGGGGATTGGAAGTTGGTTGGGAGTAATCATCGCTTTAATCGGTGGACTTGGTTTATCTGGATGGGTCACAATTGGAAGCCATCTAAGTAAAAAAGGAAATCACCCAATTACGACAAAATTCCTTGAATCGGTCTTTACTTCTTTTTTCCTTTTAGTATTTTATCCTATTTTACTAATCTTTGTAAAGGATTCTACCTTCTCTTCTCTCTCCCTTAACCTTTCAGGAATTATGTGGATAATCTTATTTTTCTATGCATTAGTTATCCTTACTTTTAATCACCTTCTTTACTTAAAGGGGGTAGAAAAGGTTCCAACAATGAGCGCAGGAATTATTCTTCTTCTAGAACCAGTAATTGCAGCAATCTTAGCATTAATCTTTTTATCCCAACCCTTAACAACCAATATAATTCTTGGGGGGATATTAATTCTAATTGCAAATTATCTTGTAATTAGGAGCGGAAAGAGCGAAGTTCCGGAAATAGCGATTCAATAGGTAGGAAGGAATAAAAGCCCTTCAACCGAAATATTTAAAAGTAGTAAATTCTTACATTCTTACATGGAGATAACAAGAATAAGTTCAAAAGGGCAGGTTGTGATTCCAAGTAAAATAAGAGCTGAGCTTAACTTCGGAGAAGGTTCTGTTTTAGTTATAGAAAAAGTGGGGAATGTTGTTATGATTAAAAAAATTGAGGAAGACTTACTCAAACAAATAAGAAATAGTCTGGAAGATATCAAGTACGGAAGAATAAAAGAGTGGAAGGGTTAAAGAGTTTCTTTTAATCTCTTTACTATCTCTTCCTTGTAGTTATTGATTTCCGAAAGTATCTTGTTTATCGTCTTTTGCTGTGTTTTTTTGTCTCCTATTGCAATTGCCAAAACAATCTTATAATTCTTATAAATTAGAAAATAAACCCTTTTATCTTCTACCCTTTTTTCCCGAAAATAAGGGACTTGCAGAGGCTTTCCGATATCTCCCCCCTGCTCCCTTAATTGCCCCATAATTTTTCTTACTGCTTTCTTTGAAGATTCATCAAGTTTCCTAAAATTATCATCAAACTCTTTTGTTGTAAAAACTCTAAACATAAAATTAGTTGTAAAATTCAGTTTTTATAATTTTGCACAGAACAGATAATTTTAAATATCCTTAATCTCTGAATTTTTTGAGGTGTTCGTACCTCAGAAACGAATTCTGAGACAGTTAAGATGACAGAGCCAATACCAAGAAGAATATTTGAAGGAACGAGATTAGAAGATATTGGAAATGTTCAACCAAATTATAAAAATCCACGAAGGTGGGTAAAACCAGAAGGGTTAGTTTTAGTTAAATCTCCAGCATTAGCTTTAAAATTATACCGAATGTTGAAACCAACTGAACCGAGACATGTGGATGGTTTGGCGGGAGAGGCCAGACAATTTATAGAAACAGAAACAAGGAAGGGAAGACTAGACCCTTTTTTGGGGATGGGATTTGCAATTTTATCTGAAGATATGTTAAATATTGCAAGATGGGATAGTACCTATCCAATTGTCCCGGTAAATAATTTATATTCTTATGAAAATGGCGACATATCAACTCTGAGAGAATTGGATATTAGAGAGGTTGGTGCATTCTGTTTATGGGAAGATAAAATTAAGGCCCATGAGGGAAGAGCATGGGTAGAATATCTTAATTCCAGAAGAGGCAACGGTGCTAAAAGGAGATATCTAATGGACCTTATGGAAGAAGGAGATTTGTCAAGAAGATAGAAAACCTTAAAATCTCTTTATTTCTAAATAAATTAACCCGGTAAGAAGAGTTCTGATAACTTAAATGGGAATTGAGACAAAAATAAAAATTGAAAAGAAAGAACGTAAATATGCAGTTTATGCTCCTCCCAAAAAGATTGAAATAGCGGGCATTCCCGCAGTAGTAGTAGATCCACATAATGAAGTATTTTCTTTTTGGTATAATCATTTTTCTTTTTGGCATAAACATTTACCGGGTAAAAAGGCTGTATTGTTTCACTTGGACGCCCATTCAGATGATGGGGAACATAAACCTTCAATTAAAACATTTATGAAAACAAGAAAGGATAAAGGATTTGATGTTGAAGAATATGCTAAAATTCTTGGGGTTGGGGGGTTTATTGTGCCTGCTTTTTTTTATGGATTGATTTCAAGAAGCTATTTTATAGAGCCAAACCCCGCGAAAAGACTAAACAAAACTATTGACGTTTATGGTTTTTCAAATGGAAGTAATCCTGTCCTTGAAGAAGAGGGTTTGCTTTTATTTAAAAGGAACACCAGGAAAGAGATTCTTGCAAGCCGTTTACAAGAGAGTTTAGAAGAGGATGCAGGTCTGCCTGCACTGATGGATGTTGATCTGGATTTTTTCGCTAATCGTTCTGATTGGAATGATTATGGAAACGATACTATTTCTGCGAGTAGATTAAAAGATAGAGAAAAAATGTTGAAAGGAAATTACGACTTTTTTAGGGAGACGCTTGCTCTGCTTCCTAAACCAGGATTAATAACCATTGCAAGATCGCAAACACCCTGCTGTTTTGTGCCTTCAGATAGAGTTGATGAAATTCAGGCAAGGACTATTGAAATTTTAACAGAGAGATATAGATAGGATTAAGCTGGAAGTTGTGAGATAGAAAAGAATAAAAGAAACTTAATTCTACATAAATCATGACAACATTCAAACTCTCCCTGTCCTCCCTCGCTCTAATGAAAGAGTGCCCGAGATGTCTTTGGCTGACTATAAAAACAAATTCCAATAACCGGCAGTCATTTCTTCGGAAGTAAATCTGACTAGAGGCATATAAATCTCTTCTTCTGCTTTTGTTAACTCGCCTTTATCTGCTTTTCTCAAAACCTCCAGATAATTTACCCGTGTTTTTTTATGGATTATCAGGGGTGGATATTTATTCCTTAAAAGAATATAATTCATCAGCATCCTCCCTGTTCTGCCGTTTCCATCCATAAAAGGATGAATTTTTTCAAATTTGTGATGGAAAATTGTTCCCAAAATAAGAGGATGAAGTTTATTTTTGCTCTTCTGGTACCATTTAAGCAATAAATCCGTGTCTGTTTTGACATAGGGGGCGGGGGTTGCATCAAAATTGCTTCTTAAAACTCTGACATCTGTTTTCCTGTAGCCTTTCCTTGCGTCAATATTTTCCATTAATTCTGAATGAATTTTTACTATTAATTCATGGCTCAACTCTTCTTTGATGTTTAATATCCTAAAAAATACTTTTTCTGTGTTTTGCAAATCATAAATTTCTCTTAATGTTTTATCTTTTGGGGTGATTCCCTCTTCCAAAAGGTTTTTTGCTTCTGCAAGATTTATTGTATTTCCCTCAATAGAGGTGGTGTTGAAAGCGAACTCGATAATAAAATTCTTAAATGTCTCTTTTTTTGTCTGCTCGTCCAATTTTAAAAAATAAGAATTATAATGTAGTCTACAAGCCTCGATTTCATTGGTCTTTTCTTCCAGAAAGGTGTCTTTTTTTAGTTTAAGTTTCAGAGCTTTTTCAAGCCAGTGGTTTGATTCCAGAAAATTATTGATTGTTTTGTAAGCTTTTCTTACTTCTTCTTTAAATTTTCCTGATTCCAGTGTCTTTTTTACTTCCTGAATTGAGTTTCCCAAATAAGCAATATCCTTTACTATTATTCTTTTGCCCTTCCTTGAGCTGGCTCTAAGATAATAGTACGGCTTTCCTGAAATTGTTTTTTTGTATATGTAGACCATGAAAGTTCCAAGAAAAAAGAGTTTATAAACCTTACCCTCTACAAAGGCATTTTATAGATGTAGAGGGTAATAGGCTTTGGCAGATAATTTTAAATCCCCTTATTCTTTGCATAATCATGGCATCCTACTCCCACTCACGTGTTTCTTGTTACGAGAATTGCCCTTACCAGTATAAATTGAGATATCTTGATAGAGTTGAGGTTGATGTTCCTAACACAATTGAGGCTTTTATGGGGGGAATTGTTCATCAAGCTTTAGAAGACTTATATAAACGAGTTAAGTTCAAACAGCGCATTTCAAAGGAAAGCCTAATTAAGTTTTACCGAGATGCATGGGATAAAGAGTATTCTGATGATATCCTGGTGGTTAAAGAGGGACTAGATGCTAAGAATTATAAAAAAATGGGTGAAAAGTATATAAGTGATTATTTTGATAGAATGAATCCCTTTAACCAACTTACAATTCTCGGGCTGGAGACGCAGGACAGGATGACTTTGCCCGATGGGAACTCGTGGCACGTAAGAATTGACAAGCTTGCGTGTGACGATAAAGGAAACTATTATGTCTGTGACTACAAAACAAATGCGAGAATGAAGGACCAGGAAGAAGCTGATGAAGACAGACAGCTTGCAATGTATTCTATATGGGTTAAGGACAAGTTCAAGGATGCTAAATCTGTTAAATTGGTTTGGCATATGCTTGCGTTTAACAAGGATGCAGTTTCGGAGAGAACAGACGCACAACTTAAGAAACTGCAACAGGAAATTGTTGAAATAATTAAAGAGATGGAAAACGCAACAGAGTTTCCTAGAAAACAAAGCGGACTTTGTGATTATTGTGTTTACAAGGAGCTTTGCCCAAGTTTCAAGCATGAGGCAGAGCTTGAAAAAAAGCCGATGAAAGAGTTTAAGCAGGATGAAGGTGTTAAGATGGTTGATGAGTTTGCAGAAATAAAAAAGCTTTTGTATGATTTGAAAAATAGGGAGGAGACAGTAAAAGATAATCTGGTGGAGTTTGCTAAGCAGAAAGATGTTGATGTTATTTATGGAAGCAATATGAAGGCGAGTGTGAAGGAGTTTGATAAAGTTGAGATAGACGATGAAAACAGGGATAAATTAATTGAAGTACTAAAGAAAAAGGGGTTGTATGAAACATATTCGATGTTGTGCGGTATGAGGTTTAATTCTCACATCGTTAAAGGGCAATTAAAGGATAAAGATATCGACAAGTTAATTGAGATTGTGAAGGATTGGAGGGTGAGTGTTAGTAAGAAACAAAGAAATGAAGATGATTAATTTATTTCAAATTGACAAATCTGGAGGAGATATTTTTGAAAAAGATTACTCTATTGTTCTCCTTTTAGATAAAAAAGAAGTTTATGGAGTAAATATTCCCAAATCTATTAAAGATGAATTAGTGAATCTCTTTAAAAAGGGAGAGCTAAATATCGATAGTTATTCTGAGAAGAAAAAGAAAAATAGATTTAGAATAAGGTTTCATACAGCAATTATTATTAAATTAATTGAGAAAGCGGTATATGACTTGGGTTCTGTTGAGGAAGTTGATATTCAAATATGCAATGATTTTGATGGGCATTTTCATGAGATTAAAGATATGATTTTTAAGCATATTTCGAGATTAATCCCTTCTCTAAAACCAGAAGATATAATCTCTATAAAATTTCAAAAACCCTCAATGATAGATGAGGCAGGAAAAGCTTTCAATAATAGAGATAAGTCTAAATTAAATCAGTATAATCATATAAAATTGGATATTAAAGAATTAATTAAGACAATAAAAAGGTAAGCAGTAACCAGGGCTCAAAGAGCCGAAGTCCTTTCTTGCCACGCGATAAATCGCGAAGCGCCAAAGCGCATTACTGCTTAATATACACACGCACACACACAATATAAATGTTTCGGTGTATGTTTGAAAACAAAAGAATTTGATAGGGTAAGAAGGTCCGTCAATCCTACTAACCGCATCATCGCAAGCGAGCACGGGGTTCGTCAGGTCCTATTTCCCTATATTATAATATATGATAAAGATATATTTAAGGGTTTCGGTGTCGGGGTTCTGGGGGGTGTTGGGGGGGAGTGTCCTGAGAAAAACGACTGCGAATGGTGTAAAAAAATATAACAATTCTTAAAAAGGCGTTACAGTTTGTTTTAATATGAGCGATTTTACCTGTGGTGATTGTACAAGATATTTAACCTGCCCTGTAAAAGTAGAGAGGGGTTCTTCTATTTGGTTTTGTGAAAATCCTTCTTATTTTGAGCCGATCTCTGATGAAGAGAGGGCGAGAAAACTTAGAGAAGCCGATGAGCGTTTCAATGACATTTTTGCGCACAGAAATCTCACCTCTCAAGAATATGCTGAAGTTTTGCGGTTGAGGACAAAAAGGGAGAGGGCGGGGGTTGTTGAAGGGGGAGTGCCCTGCGGTGGGTGAAGAGGATAAAGAGTGTCTTTGGTGTGAGAATGTTGAATGAGGTGAGTATCTAAATCTTTAAAAATATTCTTTTATTGCATTTAAAA
>Ga0268280_1002200_pt1 | contig 11705 bp, 9 predicted proteins | sample saktaG_9_FD_190139 | JGI IMG/M metagenome (GOLD analysis project Ga0268280, IMG submission 190139) | Saline water microbial communities from Sakinaw Lake, British Columbia, Canada - sak_2011_5_24_40m | ecosystem: Environmental > Aquatic > Non-marine Saline and Alkaline > Saline ...
GGCAGGAGATGAGACGGCGGTCCGCGTGCATATTCACTCGTACGACCCCGGGGGCATAGTGGCCTATGCCACGTCATTGGGCACTCTTCATCAGATACAGATTCAGAATATGGATGACCAGCATGTCGGATTCAAGGAAATGCAGAAGCAAAAAGCGATGCCCGCGGATATAGCAGTGGTAGCCGTTGCTTTCGGCGAGGGCATGATCAAGCTTTATGAGAGCCTGGGCGCCATTGTGGTAAAAGGCGGGCAAACCATGAATCCCAGCGTCAAGGAGATACTGGCCGCTGTAGAAGCTGTTGAGCCCGATAAGGTCATACTGCTGCCCAACAATAAAAATATCATACTGACAGCCTCACAAATTAAGGAGTTGACCAAGAAGTCGGTTGAGGTTATCCCGAGCCGGACGATGCCACAGGGAATCACGGCCCTGATGATTTTTAATTACGAAAGCACGCTGGAAGAGAATATACAGTCGATGATCGAGGCCATTAAATCGGTTAAGACAGTCGAGGTCACCACGGCAGCCAGGTCGACCCAGGTAAACGGGCTGAAGATAAGAGAGGGCCAGGCCATCGGCATTATCGATGATACGGAACTGGTAGCGGCCGGCGACGACGTCAAGGATGTGCTTGTGCGGAGCCTTGACAAAGGCGGGATCAGTGCAGTCGAGATGATAACCATATATTACGGTGCTGATTTACAGGCTGAGCAGGCTGAGGAGGTGGTCAAACAATTAAAGGAAAAGTATCCGGGCAAACAGATCGAGTTGGTCAGAGGAGGACAACCCCACTATTTTTACGTAGTGTCTCTGGAATAAGCCAAGGGAGGTTAAGGTATGATTAAACTTGTTACCGACAGCACTGCAGATATACCGGCAGATATCATTAAAAAATACGCCATTACCATAGTGCCCATTAATGTTCTTTTCGGAAACGAGACGTACCGGGATGGTATAGACATCAATGCAGAGCAGTTTTACAAGAAGCTGGTGGAATCCAAGGTACACCCCACTACTTCCGCGCAGTCACCGGGTTACTTTTCCGAACTGTTTACCAGGTTATCCAAGGAAACCGATGAGATTCTTGTGATACTTTTTTCCAGCAAGATCAGCGCGACTTACGAGAGCGCTATCCAGGCCAAGGCTCTGGTTGGCGATATCTGTAAAATCGAGATTATAGATTCACTGCAGACCTGCGGCGGGTTGGGCCTGCCTGTCATCAAAGCGGCAGAAATGATTCAGGGTGGCGCCAAGCTGGCGGATGTGGTTGCATCCGTGAAAGACATATGCTCCCGATCTCATTCTTACATGGTCTTTGATACGCTGGAATATCTGCGCAAGGGCGGCAGGATCGGGCGCGCACAGGCCCTGCTGGGCGGATTGCTCAAGATAACTCCCATCTTGACTTTACGTGAAGGCATTGTAACGCCGGTACAGCGCACCAGGAGCAGGAGCCAGGCTATCGATGCTCTGGTCAACCTGGTGAAGGGCGCCAACAAGATCGAGGGCCTCATGCTTCAGCATGCTACTACGCCGGATGAGTTGGAGATACTGGCCAAGAGGGTGGCCGAGTTTTACCCCAGGGAAAAAACCGTTGTCAGTACGGTCAATTCAGTGATCGGCGCCCATGTCGGGCCTCATGTGCTCTGTGTGAATTTCATCGAGGGCAAATAGCCCCTGTGAATACAGTGTGTGAAAGCGGCGTCCATGACACAGCCTTTTGTTGAAAGTGCCGCTACTTTCAGGACTGTATTGAATTTGGAAGCCAAAAGCGGTTATGCCAACCGCGCTGTCATAGGCGGCCTCGACAAATTCGTGGCCAGGTGGATTTCCCAAGGCCAACCTGGTCACGATTATTTTTTATCCTGTCCACAATTAAAAACGCTGCTGCTAAGACCGCCTGCCTATGCTGAGAAGAGCATCGATGAGCGGCAGAAATGGGTAGAGCTGGTGTTGAGGGAACTGGACCGTGCGGAGAGCCCCCGTAGAGGTACAGCACAGCCAGGGAAAGCGCCCGCACAGAAAATAAAGGGGATCGTTACTGAAAAGCCAAAATCTCGTCCAGCGGAAGTTGAATCTCTGGATCGGCCGGCATCCGGTGTAAAGGGTGTAGGCGGGACTATCGCTGCCCGTTTAGCCAGGCTGGGCATAGTCAGTATAAGGGACCTTCTCTATTTCTTCCCGCGGCGGTTCATGGATTTCAGCCGGCGATGCACCGTATCCACGCTCGAAACAGGCAAAGAGCAGACCATATTTGTCGATGTGTGGGAGGCCCGTCAGGTCATGCTGGGCCGCATGAAAAGCACTGAGGCCGTCCTGGGTGATGAGACCGGTAATGTGCGAGCGGTATGGTTCAATCAGCCGTGGGTGGCGAAACAGCTCAAAGTAAATGCTAAAATAGCCGTCAGCGGCAGAGTCGGCGAATTCAATTATGGCAAGGTGTTTGAAAATCCCGAGTGGGAGATGTTGGACGATAAGGAACTTCTGCACACCGGTCGCCTGGTCCCGGTATACCCATTGACCAGCGGCCTCTTTCCCAGGCAGGTAAGGGCCGTAGTGAGAAATGCGCTGGATGAATATCTCACTGCTCTCCATGAATTCCTGCCATCTCCGGTCCGGCAGCGTTGCGGGCTGATGGACCTGCGGGATGCTGTTATGCAAGCGCATTATCCGCCTGACTACGCATCGCAGAATAAATCCCGGCAGCGGCTGGCTTTCGATGAGCTTTTCCTTTTGCAGCTCGGCGTGCTCAACAAGAAGCGCGACTGGCAGGAGGAGCAGCCCGGCCGGCGATTCCATATACAACGGGAGTATATTCAAGGATTCATCGGGGCTCTGCCTTTTAAACTGACGTCGGCACAGGTAAAAGTTATAGACGAGATAAGCGGGGACCTTGAGAGAGAGGTGCCCATGTCACGCTTGCTGCAGGGAGATGTGGGCAGCGGTAAGACTGTGGTGGCCACTGTGGCGCTGCTGGCTGCGGTGACCAACGGCTGCCAGGGCGCGCTCATGGCGCCGACTGAGATACTTGCAGAGCAGCATTTCTCGACGTTACAAAAGCTGCTGTCAGCCGTTTCAAAAGAAAGCAGTATGGAATCGAATATTTGTGTCTTCAAAGGTATTATGGGACGTGAGATCAGAGTTGCCCTGCTGACGGGCAGCCTGGCCTCCGGGGATAAGGCCGGGACGCAAGGGCTGATAAAGCGGGGATCGGTGGATATTGTCGTAGGAACTCATGCGCTGGTGCAGAGAGAAGTTAAATTTGCTGCCCTGGGGTTGGCCGTGATAGATGAACAACACCGCTTCGGCGTGCTGCAGCGCTCAGCTTTAAAGCAGAAGGGATATAATCCCCATCTTCTGGTTATGACGGCCACACCCATACCAAGGACGCTCGCGCTGACGCTCTTTGGCGATTTGGACATATCGACTATAGACGAGATGCCGGCGGGCCGGCGGATAATTAAAACGCGGTGGTTGAAGCCTGAGGACCGCCAGCGCGCATACAATTTCATAAAAAAGCAGGCCGGTGAAGGGCATCAGTCCTTTATTATTTGCCCCTTGATTGAGGAATCGGAGAGCCTTGATGCCAGGGCCGCCGTAGCCGAATACAAGCGTCTTTCGAGCGAGGTTTTCCCTGATTTAAGATTAGGCCTTCTGCATGGCAGGATGAAGAGCGCCGACAAAGAAGCCGTCATGCATGATTTCAAGGACGGCCGGCTGGATATACTGGTTTCCACCTCGGTGGTGGAAGTTGGAATAGACGTGCCCAATGCTACAGTGATGCTGGTGGAGGCGGCGGACCGTTTCGGCCTGTCTCAGTTGCACCAGTTCAGGGGAAGGGTTGGACGGGGAGAGAGCCAGAGCTATTGTATTCTGATGTCGGAGAATCCCTCGGAATACGGACAGGAGAGGCTGAAGGCCATTGAGGAACTGACCGACGGCTTTGCCCTGGCTGAAAAAGATCTTGAACTGCGAGGGCCCGGCGAATTTTTCGGGACGAGGCAGAGCGGCCTGCCCGATCTGAAGATGGCCAGGTTATCAGATACACGCCTGCTGGAGATGGCGCGCAGGGAAGCCCGCGTAATATTTGAAAAAGACCCAAAGCTTTCAGCCGCTGAAAACGGGCTTTTAGCTTTGGAGTATCATAGAATCTGGCATAAAAGCATAGAAAACAATTAAAATAGTACTTTCTTAGTGATAAACTGTGTCTTCTCGGGCAAATTTCGTTGATATATTCGGGGGATTACATGACTTTTAGAAAACGCTTGGCTGAAATGCTGGAGCAGGCCTTCACCCGCGCCGGCGAAAAAGGATTGGTGGGAAATTCAGGCCTGCCGGAGATAACTATAGAGAGGCCTGCCAGACCGGAACACGGGGACTATGCCAGCAGCCTGCCGCTCAAGCTGGCTCGGCTGACCGGGACGAAGCCCATGGATATCGCAACTGCCCTGGTAAATAACATGCCGTCGGACAGTGAGTTTGAGAAAGTTGCGGCGGTGACCCCCGGATTTATTAATTTTACACTGAGTAAAAAGTGGCTGGCCCGCCAGGTAGACGCTATCTGCCGGGCTGGAGAGGCCTACGGTAATGTTCAACTCGAGGATAAAAGCGTTCAGATCGAGTTCGTCAGCGGAAACCCGACCGGTCCTCTGCATGTGGGGCATGGCAGGGGAGCCGTACTGGGCAGCACGCTGGCCAACGTCCTGAAAGCGGCCGGTTACAGGGTTTCTACTGAATATTACATCAACGATGCAGGCAGCCAGCTCGAGGCGTTTCACCGTTCGCTGTATGCACGCTACCTGCAGGCTCAGGGAAAGGAAGCCGAGATCCCTTCAGGTGGGTACCATGGCAACTATCTCATTGGTCTGGCCGGGGAACTGGTTAAGGAATACGGAGATAAATATCTCAAGCTACCGGAGGATCGTGCCGTGGCTGAGATCGGGCAGATCGGTATAGAAAGGGAAATGCGGGAGATCAGGCAGGACCTTGAGACGCTGGGCGTAACCTTCGATGTATGGTTCAGCGAACAAAGCCTGTTTAAGAGCGGCCGCTATGACAGCACAATGAAGATGCTGCGGGATGGGGATTATATAGCGGACAGAGAAAATGCGACCTGGTTCACTTCATCAACACTTGGCGATGAAAAAGATAATGTACTGGTGCGTTCCGATGGGACGCCCACCTATTTCGCTTCGGATATCGCCTATCATTACGACAAGTTCTCCGTAAGGAAGTTCGACAGCGTCATCGACATCTGGGGGGCCGATCACCAGGGCCATGTACAGCGCATGAAGGTAGTGCTGGGTGCGCTGGGCATCGATCCCGAAAGGCTGGAGATAATCATCTGCCAGCTCGTGACCTTGAGGCGCGGCAAAGAGGCGGTTAAAATTTCCAAGAGGAGCGGCGATATCATCACATTGCGTGAGTTGCTGGAGGAGGTCGGTCCCGATGCCTGCCGCTTCGTCTTCCTGTCACGCTCGGCTGACAGCCAGATGGACTTTGACCTGGAGCTGGCCATAAAGCAGACCGCCGACAACCCGGTCTATTACGTGCAGTATGCACACGCACGCATAAGCAGTATACTGCGCAACGCGGCTGAGAAAGGAATCGATTTTGCCAAAGGCGATATAAGCCTGCTGGTTGAGGAGCCCGAGTTGACGCTGATACGCAGCATGGCCAAATTGCCGGAGATAATCGAGACCGTAGCGTTGTCACACCAGCCGCATCATCTGCCGTTTTATGCCCAGGACCTGGCCACGGTCTTCCACTCATTCTATAAGCAGTGCCGGGTTATCTCGGAAGATGCGGATTTGACAGCCGCCAGGCTGAAACTCGTACTGGCGGCACAAATAGTCCTGGCCAGGACGCTCCACCTGATGGGCATGACCGCGCCCGACAAGATGTAGGGGCGGGTTTAAAAACCCGCCCGAGTTCTCATTTTTGTAGCTGCGGCCCTTTTGTGTTAAACTCTTGACCTGTTATGAAGAAACGCGTATTCTCCGGCGCGCGCCCCACCGGCAGGCAACACATAGGTAATTACATCGGCGCCATTCAAAACTATGTCAAATTGCAGGACGATTATAATTGCATTTACTGCATAGTCGATCTGCACGCGCTGACAACGCTGGAGAGCACTTCCGAGCTCCAGCAGAATATCTTCGAGATGACACTTGACTGGCTGGCCGCCGGCATCGATCCCAAAAGGTCCATTGTCTTCGTGCAGTCGCACGTTCCCGAGGTGACCGAGCTGTTCACCCTGCTGGGCATGCTCACCCCGCTGGGCTGGCTGCTGCGCGTCCCGACCTTCAAAGAGAAGGCCAGGATGCAGCCGCAGAATGTAAATTACGGCCTGGTCGGCTATCCGGTGCTGATGGCCGCCGACATTATGCTGTATAAATCGGACGCCGTCCCGGTGGGCGAGGACCAGTTGCCTCACCTGGAGATGACGCGGGAGCTGGTACGCCGCTTCAACTTCATCTTCGGCGAGACATTCCCCGAGCCGCAGGCCAAGCTGACCAATTACCCTATGGTGCGTGGCCTTGACGGTGGGCAGAAGATGGGTAAGTCCTACAACAACCACATCGAGCTGGCAGCCACACCGGAGGAGACTCTGGAACGGGTGAAGACAGCCGTGACCGATCCTGCCAGGCAGCGCCGCAACGACCCGGGCCACCCCGAGGTCTGCAACGTGTTCAGCCTGTATAAATTCTTCACCGAGGCGCGTGTTCAAGAGATCGAGGCGCAGTGCAGGGTGGCCGGGATAGGTTGTGTAGACTGTAAAAAACTGCTGGCTGCCGGCATCAACAGCAGCCTCAAGGATTTCCGCGAACGGAGATCAGCGTTCGAGAAGGACCCCGAGCATATTTACGATATCCTTGCCGACGGGGCGAAGCGCGCGCAGGCCATAGCCAGCCAGACCATCGGTGAAGTAAAGCTCAAGATGGGCCTCAAAAGGGATGCCTGAGAAGCCGGCTGCCCCACTTCCGGTGTCCGTGAAGGGTCAGTCCGCATATAGTGTGGCCAGGCAGGCTGCCGACCAAGCAGGCAAGATACTGCGTCAGCGCTTCGGCCAGCACAATGCCATAAAGATCAAGGGCAGGCGCAACCTGGTTACCGAAGCCGACCTGCTGTCAGAAAAAACCATACTTCAGATTATCACCGCCGCGTTCCCCAAACACGGCATAATGTCCGAGGAGGCTGGTACCAGGCGTGCGGACAACGAATATACCTGGATAATCGATCCCCTGGACGGCACCAACAACTACCATTTTGGTATACCTTTGTTTTGTGTCAATATCGCCCTGGCCCGGCGTGGCGAGGTATTGCTGGGTATCACCCTCGACCCCATGCGCAACGAGGTCTTCCGTACTGTCAAGGGCAAAGGCGCTTACCTGAACAATAGGAGAATCAGTGTGGCGGATGTTGCCGACCTGGAGGGCGCCGCGGTCGGTGTGGACCTGGGCTATGACGCGGGAAGAAGCAGCGAACTTCTGGATACGGCAACCAAACTGTGGCCGAAGGTCCATTGCATGAGGTTAATCGGTTCCTCCAGCCTGGGCATGGCCTATGTGGCCAGCGGGCGGCTGAGCCTTTATTTCCACAAGAGCCTCTACCCGTGGGATTCAGCCAGCGGACTGTTACTGGTCAGGGAAGCAGGTGGCGAGGTGGCGAATTTTGCAGGCCGCCCGGCCACTATCGATGACAGGGAGATCATTGCCGCCAATCCCAATATAGGAAGCCTATTCCGCGACTGGCAGGGGCAGAAGTAGCTACTTCTTGCGGTGGCGCGTCAGGAACTTCTTGATCCTTTTAAGGGCCTCTTCGATCTCGGGCAATGACGTAGCGTAACAGCAGCGCACATAGCCCTGTCCGCACGATCCGAATACCGAGCCGGGCACCACGGCCACTTTCTCCTCCGTTAAAAGCCCCTCGGCAAATTCCTCGGATGTCATACCCGTGGATGTTATGTTGGGAAAGGCATAGAAAGCGCCCTTCGGCTCGAAGCAGGAGAGTCCCAGGTCTTTGAATCCCTTGACTATAACATGCCGGCGCCTGTCATACTCGGCCAGCATATCCTCGACCTCCTGGTTGTTATTATCCTTCAGCGCTTCCAGGGCGGCCAGTTGGCCCATGATAGGAGCGCACATCATGGTGTACTGGTGTACCTTGAGCATTGCTTCGGTAATCTCGGCGTTGGCCAACGAAAATCCGACGCGCCATCCCGTCATGGCGAAAGCCTTGGAGAATCCGCCTATCAGTACGGTCCTGTCCTTCATGCCCGGAAGGCTGGCCATGCAGGTGTGCTCAACATCGTATGTCAGGCGGGCATATATCTCGTCGGAAACTACCAGCAGATCATGTTCATTGGCTATTTTGGCTATCTCCAGCAGGAGCTTCCTCGGCATGACGGCCCCGGTCGGATTGGAGGGGAAGCTCAGTAGAATGGCCTTGGTCCTGGCTGTCAGTTTCCTCCTGATATCAGCCGGCATTAGCTCAAAATTGTTTTTCTCGTAGGTCGGCACGAGCACAGGCACGCCCCCGGCCAGGGATACGCATACCGGGTAGGCCACGTAATGCGGATCGGACATGATGACCTCGTCACCCGGGTCGATAATGGCCCTGAAGGCCAGGTCGAGCGCCTCGCTGCTGCCCGTGGTGACCAGGATCTCCGATTTCGGATCGTAATTGAGGTTATAGAATTTATGATGGTATTTTGAGATGGCGTCCCTCAGCTCGTGTATGCCCCGGTTGGATGTATACATGGTGAAGCCCTTCTCGATTGCAGTGATACCGGCCTCACGCATGGGCCACGGAGTTACGAAATCAGGTTCGCCCACGCCGAGAGAGATGGCGCCGTCAATGGAGGACAGCAGGTCGAAATATTTCCTGATACCGGAGGGAGAGATATCCCGTGCCTTTTGTGATATATAATCAGATTTGGTTTTAGTTCGTTTTATATGATGCGTCATTTGGAATCTCCTGCAATGGGGATGACGTGTGGAAGTCAGGCTACAACGCCCAGCCGCCGGGGTTCGCCGTCATCCTCGAAGATGACACCGTCCTCCTTGTATTTTTTAAGTATAAAGTGGGTTATCGTGCCCTGGACGGTATCCATGGGCGCCAGTTTTTCTGAAACGAAAATAGCGATCTCCTGCATGGTCTTGCCGGCTATGAGGATGGCAAGGTCGTAAGTGCCGGATGCCAGGAAGACCGATTTGGCCTGCGGGAAGCGATAGATGCGTTCGGCAATGGCGCCGAATCCGGTATCCTTTTGCGGGACTACCTTTACCTCAACCAGCGCCCATACCTGTTCCTCACCCAGCTTGGACCAGTTGATGACCGTCTTATACTTGACGATGGTGCCGTCCTTCTCTGCCTTCTTGATTATCTTCTGCACATCATGGGCGGGTACGCCGGTCATTTCGGCGATCTGGTCGGGGGTGAGCTTGGCATCCTTTTCCAGTGCCTCGAAGATTTTCTTTTCGTTCTCCATAACGCCTCCTCGAACAGCCTGAATTTTCGGGTAAACCGTATTATAACAAAACAGGCAGGCAAAGTAACTTCACGGAGGCTGCTTTGTTAAGATCGTGATAACGGTCAGCGTCAGGCGATAGTGGGTTTCTGCTTGTGCCAGGGCGTGGCCTGTTCGTAGGCATAAGCCGTGCGCAGCAGGGTTTCCTCGCCGAAATGCTTTCCTATGAATTGCATGCCCACGGGCAGGCCGTCTACAAATCCCGCAGGTATGGAGATCGCTGGTACGCCGGCTATGTTAATGGGCAGCGTGCAGACGTCACTGAGGTACATCTGCACCGGATCGTCCGCCTTCTCCCCGATCTTGAAGGCTACGGTGGGGGAGGTGGGTGTAACCAGTACGTCATACGTCTCAAACGCCCGATCGAAATCGCGTTTGATAAGCGTTCGCACCTTCTGTGCTTTCAGGTAATATGCGTCGTAATAGCCGGCGGAGAGGGCATAGGTGCCCAGCATAATACGTCGCTTGACCTCTGCGCCGAAGCCATACTGCTTGGTCTTTTCCATGGATTCCCACATGCTGGTGGAATCGCGATAAGAGTAACCGTATTTCACACCGTCGTATCGCGCCAGGTTGGCCGAGGCCTCCGATGGCGCAAGTATGTAGTAGGCAGCCAGGCCGTACCTGGTATTGGGCAGGGAGACGTTCCAGTCGATGCTGGCGCCCAGTTCCTCCAGCTTCTTGACCGCTGTTTCGATTGCGCTGCGCACCTCGGGCTGCATGCCCTCGACCAGGTACTCGCGAGGTATACCGACTCGCATGCCTTTTAAATCAAGTTTAAGTGCTTTTGTGTAGTCAGGTACTTCCGTCGATACGGTGGTGGAATCGCGTTTGTCATGTCCTGAGATAACGTTCATTACCAGCGCGGCGTCCGTTACATCTTTGGCCAGCGGGCCGATCTGGTCCAGCGAGCTGGCGAAGGCCACCAGCCCGTAGCGGCTGACACGTCCGTAGGTGGGCTTGAGCCCCACCACACCGCAGAATCCCGCTGGCTGGCGTATGCTGCCGCCCGTGTCGGATCCCAGCGCGTAGATGCAGGCGTCGGCGGCGACCGCGGCGGCCGAGCCTCCGCTGCTCCCTCCCGGTACGCAGTCCAGCTTCCAGGGGTTATGCGTGGTGAAGAAAGCCGAATTTTCCGTGGAGGAGCCCATGGCGAACTCGTCCATGTTGGCCTTACCAATCATCACGGCATTAACGGAGGTGAGTTTCTCGATTACATGGGCATTATAGGGCGGGACGAAGTTCTCCAGCATCTTGGAGCCGCAGGTAGTGGTGACGCCCCTGGTGCACATATTGTCCTTGATTATCAGCGGCACACCGGTCAGGGGGCTGCATTTGCCTTCAGCAATGGCTTTGTCTGCGGATTTGGCACGTTCGAGCGCGTGCTCGGCCGTTATGCGTATGCAGGCGCGTATCTTGCCGTCGATGGATTCGAGATATTTCAGCACGGCATGCGTCAGCTCGACTGAAGAGACTTTTTTCTCTTTGAGCAATGCGTGAGCTTCGTGGATGGTCAGACGGTGAAGGTCGCTCATGGTTACTCCAGTACTGCATTGACCTTGAAGGAGTTGTCCTCCTGGTCAGGCGCATTGGCCAGTACATCGTCGACCGTCAAAGAGGGTTTCGGTTCATCGGCGCGGTACACATTCTCCAGAGCCACGGATTGAGACGTGGGCGCAAGACCCTCGGTATCGGCCTGGCTCAAGATGTCGAAGTTCTCCAGGATGTTGGAAAGCTGCTCGCGGAACTTTTCCACCTCGGCGTCCGAGATACCGAGCCTGGCCAGGAGAGCGATGTGCCTTACTTCTTCGTCAGTCAGTTTCATTCGCGTTTACCTGTGAATTATTAGTTGATTTGGCAGTTGAGAATTATAACATAGAAGTAAATACATATATTGGGGCTATTGTAGTTTTTATTGCACATTGAATTGCAAAGTTATCTTTTCCTGGTCATCGAGATAGAGCTTGACTGCGTAGTCTCCCGCGTCAAAGCGCATTGCATTGCTGTGGAAGTTCTTTGGTTCCACTTTGAATCCAAGATACTTTGTGCCACTGTCGACCCGTGTCTCGGAACGCCTCTGATTGCCCTGATAGAACCAGACTGCCTTCACACTGGTTCCTGACGGGGCATCCGACAGTTTGACTGAACACATGATCCATGAGTCATTGCGGA
>Ga0268280_1002203_pt1 | contig 11700 bp, 8 predicted proteins | sample saktaG_9_FD_190139 | JGI IMG/M metagenome (GOLD analysis project Ga0268280, IMG submission 190139) | Saline water microbial communities from Sakinaw Lake, British Columbia, Canada - sak_2011_5_24_40m | ecosystem: Environmental > Aquatic > Non-marine Saline and Alkaline > Saline ...
GAGTGCTCTGTTTATGAGAGCAAGAAAGAAAGCTCCGAAAGCTCCGAGTCCCGCGGCTTCGGTTGCAGTCGCCACTCCGGCAAGGATTGTTCCCATTACGATAAGTATAAGGGCGAGTGGCGGTATAAGGGATTTTAACGTCATCGACCATTTCTGCTTTGTCGTCCATTTTCCGGCTTCTTCCTTGCTGATGGGAGGACCCAGGCTCGGATTGATTGTGCAGCGGACAAAAGTATAAACAAGATAAAGACCTGAGAGTATCAGTCCCGGAAATATTGCGGCGGCAAAAAGATTTCCGACCGAGGTTTCCTTGAGGCCTGCAAGCCCGGCATAGACAACCATCATGATGCTTGGAGGTATAAGGATTCCAAGCGTTCCGGCGGAGCATATGAGGCCGCTTGTGAGCTCCTTCTGATATCCCTTCTGGATCATTGCTGGCGCAGCCAGAAGCCCCATCCCTACAACCGACGCCCCTATTATTCCTGTCGTTGCGGCAAAAACGGTGCTGACTGCAATTACGGCCAATCCGAGGCCCCCTTTAAGGCCGCCAAGGACGATATAGAGGGATTCAAAAAGTTCCTCGGCGATTTTTGAACAATCGAGCAGTTGCGCCATGAATATGAAAAGGGGAATTGCCACAAGAGTGTAATTGTTCATCAATCCCCATGCATTGTTGGCGTACATGTTAAACAAAGCGTTTAAATTAAAACCGTTGTCTATGAGACCGAAAAGGGTTGCGACTCCTGCAAGCGTATAGGCAAGTGGATGACCCAGCGAAATTGCTAAAAGCAAAGTGACGAACATCGCCACGGTAAGAAATTCAGCACTCATATCAGGACCCCTTTATAGTTATGTGGTTTCTTTTCCCAGGATAATGTTGATATTACTGATTAAATGGGAGATTCCCTGCAACAGCACAAGAAGAAAACCTATGGCCATTAATATTTTTATGGGATATATGGGCGGAGCCCAGCTTGTTGAGTTTAATTCCAGCATTCCTGCTGAAGTTATTGCAAACTTCGACGTCCATATTACAAGGCAGATCATGACCGGGAAAAAGATCACGATAAGAGTTATTGAATCCATGATCGCACGCGATCTGACGGACATCTTTGCGGTTAAGACATCAACTCTTACATGCCCGTTCAAGCAGTCCGTGTATGAATATCCCAAAACAAAGTGGATTCCGTAAAGAAATATGGTCAGTTCAAAACCCCAGATCGTAGGCGCATTGAAGACATATCTGAGTATTACTTCATACATCACAACTCCCAGAAGCGGAAGGATAAGCAATGAAGAGATCTCTCCTGTTTTTTTGTTCATTGCATTTATTTTATCTGAGACTATTTTTGTCATGTTTCAGCACCTCTTTTGATAACGATAAAAAATTGATGTGTTCGTAAAAAGTCCGAATTGAACTATGAAGTTTACGAAGAGCACGAAAGGGAAATAATATAATATTTTCAGCTTAGTGTACTTGGTCATTCAATAGACCCGTATCGCTTTTACGACTATTTACGAGACCGTCAAAATTGAAGGTCTCGTAAATAGTCAATACTCATTTACTCCAGAACTTTTCCGGTTATATATGTTTCATATGACCAGGGAGCCGCGCCTCCCCTTGCTTCTCTCCATACTTCGTATTCTTTCAGGAATGCTTCCTGGGAATCGAGAACTTCTTTTACGTCAGGATATTTTGCCTTGAGAGCATCGGTGTATTTCTTAGTGGTCTTGCGGAGTTCAACCAGAGTATCGGTATCCATTTTGACTATTTCGACTTTTTTCTTGAATCTTTTGATGGCTTCGGCGTTAAGTCCGTTTACCCAGTTATAGCTCCAGAGCTGAGTTTCTCTTGCTGCGATATCGACGATCCATTTGAGGTCTTCAGGAAGTTTGTTCCATGCGTCTTTGTTGAAAAACAGAGCGCACTGAATTCCCGGCTGATGAACACCCGGCTGGATGGAATATTTTGTGATTTCATCAAAACCCATCGGGTAGTTCATGGCGGGAGATGAGAATTCCGCGGCATCGATTACTCCGCGTTCAAGCGCAAGATAGACTTCTCCGCCGGGGAGAGGGCTTACCGAAGCGCCCATGTTGTTTAGAATATCCATGTACCAGCCGACTGTACGGATGCGCATCCCCTTGAAATCCTGCATTTTGGTTGCCCTCTTGTTGGAGAAAAGACCCATCTCCTGGCCGCCCTGACCGCCTGGTATTGCATGAAGATTGTATTTTCCGTAAAGCTTGTCCATCATCGCGGCCCCGCCCTTTTCATAAAGCCAGATATTGTAGCCTTCAGCATCAAGGCCGAAGGGTACGGAACCAAATGCGACAAAAGCCTCGTTTTTCCCTTTCCAGTAACCGGGCCAGTCGTGTCCGACCTGTGCTGTCCCCTGGCTGACTGCGTCAAGGCTCTGCATACCGGGGACAAGCTCGCCATCTGAAAACGGCTTTATATCAAGACGACCGGCGGATGCAAGGCGGACGCTGTCACAAAAGTGAGCGGCGAAATCATAAAAAAGAAGCCCTTTTGTCCAGGGCATTACCATTTTCCACTTAAAGGTCTCAGCCGACGGTTTGAAATTTACGTGTTTTGCAACTGCCGAACGCTCATCGACTCCAAATTTTTCCCTCTTTTCGGCGGCCTGGGATACATTGAAAGAGAAAACGGCCAGTAAAACCGAACATAATAAAACAGTAAAATGTTTTTTCATTATCAATCCTCCGCTATATAATTTGTTATTGATGATCACTTAGCGCTTATTAATCCGTTTGTACTTCCACCTCCTTTCATGTTAAGATCGGATAATGACATATGATGATATAATCATATCCGTTTCAGCTAAAAGTCAGCTATATGAAAGTTGTAAAATTTACTCTATACATATTATAAGGAGCGTTCATTGAAGAACGGTCTTATTAATTATTGGTCATACCACTTCATAATCATAGGATTTTTCCATGTCAAGAAAAAAATGAAAGAAAGCTTGAAATATGTTTATAGCTCTGATATCAAAGTATTTAATTAATATTTAAGCGAAGGATTGATGCCGCTATAACACTGATTTATTATTAGGTATATTGGTCTTATCAATATTTATAAATCCTTTAATTTCTTGCTGGAGGTTAAATGATCAGTCTGGCATTGCTTAATGAATTTAATCGATTGTTGGGACGTGAAAATGTATTTACCGAAAAGGCCGATCTTGTCACCTACTCCTATGACGCCGCCGTGTTGAATTCCGTGGTTCCGGAGGTTGTGCTCCGTCCGGTAAATTGCGATATGCTTGGAAAGATTATCGGACTGTGCAATGAAAACTCGGTGCCGGTTACTGTCCGGGGGGCCGGAACAAATCTTTCCGGGGGCACAATACCATCGGCAAACGGCGTTGTTTTAGTAACAAATGCACTGAATAATATCCTTGAGATAAACGAAGAAGATATGTATGCGGTAGTTCAACCGGGAGTCATCACCGCAAAACTGGCAGCCGCTGTTGAGGCAAAAGGTCTTTTTTATCCTCCCGATCCGGGGAGCCAGGCCGTATCGACCATCGGAGGAAATGTTGCCGAAAATGCAGGCGGATTGCGGGGACTCAAGTACGGAGTGACCAAAGATTATGTAATGGGCCTTAAATTTTTCGATGTATACGGCAATGATGTAAAAACCGGTTCGAGAACAGTTAAATGTGTTACAGGTTATAACCTGACCGGATTGATGGTGGGTTCTGAGGGAACGCTCGGTGTAATCTATGAAGTTATATTAAAACTTATTCCTTTGCCTTCTCACAGGAAATCTATGGTTGCTGTTTTTGATGAAACAGCAAAAGCAACCGAGACTGTGGCTGCGATCATAGCCGGGCGGATTGTTCCGGCCACCCTTGAATTTATGGATAATTTTACGATAAGAGCTGTGGAAAAGCACAGCAATGCCGGATTGCCTCTTGATGCCGCGGCGCTTCTTCTTATCGAAGTTGACGGATATCCTGCCCAGGTGGAAGAGGATGCAGAGAAAATTGAAGCGATCTGCCGAAAGAAAGGCGCAACCTCCCTGCGTGTTGCAAAAGATGCTTCCGAGAGAGACAAAATATGGGCTGCCAGAAGAGGCGCGCTTTCTGCGCTGGCGCAACTGAAACCGACCCTTGTTTTAGAAGACGCGACTGTTCCCAGGAGTAAAATCCCTGAAATGGTCCGCACAATTGAGAATATCGGGAAACGTTACGATCTTGCCATCGGGACTTTCGGGCATGCAGGAGATGGAAATCTTCATCCCACAATTCTAACCGACAAGAGAAATAAAGAGGAATGGAAAAGAGTGGAAGATGCGATTAAAGAGATCTTTGAAAACGCGCTTGCCCTCGGAGGAACTCTTTCCGGCGAACACGGGATAGGGCTTGCCAAATCGGGATTTTTGAAGAACGAGATAGGGGTCGGAGCTATCCTTTTCTCTAAAAACATAAAATCCGCCCTGGATCCTAAGAATATTTTAAATCCAGGGAAGATTATAGGAGAGTGACATGTCCGACATGAAAAGGCTTGCACAGCTTATGGGAGAACTTGAAGAGCAGCTTGTTGTATGCATGAGGTGCGGCATGTGCCAGGCCGTATGCCCTCTTTTTGCTGTAACAGGAAGGGAGTCGGATGTTGCAAGGGGAAAGCTTGCCCTCCTGGACGGACTTCTGAATAAAATGTTTGAAGACCCGAGGGGGGTTTATGAGCGCTTGAACAAGTGTCTTCTGTGCGGTTCCTGCGCAACAAACTGCCCGAGCGGAGTTAAAGCGCTTGAGCTTTTCATGAAAGCCAGAATTATCCTGACCGGTTTCATGGGGCTTTCTGTGACTAAAAAAATGATTTTGAGGGGAATGTTGTCCAATCCCCGGGTTTTTGACAGGCTTCTTGAATGGGGAGCAGGATTCCAGGGGCTTTTTGCCAAACCTGCAAGCGATACTTTGGGCACTTCGTGCGTCCGCATTGCCTCACCTATTTTAAAAGAACGGCACTTCGTGCCCCTTGCTCCCGTTCCGTTTCACCGAATTGTTCCCTCAATGAACACTCCTGCGGGAAGTTCGGGAATAAAAGTCGCCTTTTTTACCGGATGCCTTATAGACAAGATTTTTCCTGAGATAGCACAAGCTGCGCTGGATATTTTTTCATTTCACGGTATCGGAGTTTTTATCCCGGAAGGGCAGGGATGCTGCGGTATCCCTGCGATATCATCGGGAGATGCCGAATCGTTTGAGAAGCTTCTTCTTTACAATATTGAAAAATATTCATCTGCCGATTTCGACTATCTTGTTACGGCATGCGCAACATGCACCTCTACGATAAAAAAAATCTGGCCTCTCATGGTTAACGCCTGCTCAAGTGATGACCTGAAATCAAAAGTGGAGAAAATATCTGAAAAAACCCTCGATATAAATCAGTTTATCGTTTCAAAAATCGGGGTCAAAGCAAAAGATGAAGGAGAGACTTCAAAAAATAAAGATGATGCTGTAAATATTACGTATCATGACCCGTGTCATCTTAAAAAATCTCTCGGTGTTTATACCGAACCCAGAATGTTAATTAAGGCAAATAATGGTTACTCGTTCAGTGAGATGCCTGAGGCGGACTGGTGCTGCGGAATGGGAGGAAGTTTTAATTTGCAGTATTATGAAATTTCGTCTAACATCGGAAAAAGAAAAATCGAGAATATAAAAACCGCCGGAGCCGGGGTTGTTGCCACGGGCTGCCCTGCATGTATGATCCAGATATCCGACATGCTGTCAAAGGCAAACGAAAGAATAGCCGTTAAACATTCTGTTGAAATCTATGCGGAGTCGCTGAAAAAATCATGACGCTTGCACTCAAACCCATAAAACCGAAAAAAATTTCCGACCAGGTTTTCGACCAGCTCAGGGAGCTTATCTTCCGGGGAAAATTTAAACCCGGCGAACAGATTATGACTGAGAGAGAACTGTCGGAAGCTCTCAATGTGAGCCGTACCTCGGTCAGGGAGGCTATCAACAAGCTGGCTCACATGGGCCTTCTTGAGCAGAGACAGGGTCAGGGAACCTTTGTCCGCAGCCCGAATTTAAGGGATAAAAACCTGCTTGCAGTCGCGATGGAAACCCAGAACGCTTCTCTTGAGGATCTGCTTGAAGTCAGAATGGGGCTTGAATGTAACTCCGCCGCGAATGCCGCACAGCGAGCAGATGAAAAAGATATCCGTTTCATGGAAAAAAGCATTGAGGAGATGACCGAGGAGGTTCAATCTGGAAGGCTTGGAACCGAAGCCGATGTATCGTTTCACATGGCCGTAGCCTATGCCACAAAAAATCCTCTCCAGGTATATATAATGAAGAATTTCTATGACTTTTTATTTGTCGGAATAAAGGAGAACCGTTCACACCTTTATAAGGAACCCGGAAACATTGAAAAAATCATAAAGCAGCATACCGAAATATTTCAATCGATAAAGAACCACAACCCTGAAGAGGCCTTCAGGGCAATGAAAAATCATATTGCCTTTGTGCTCGATTTCTTCAAAGGGCTTAATATTGACAAAGTCTGACATTCATTCCGTTACAAAACTTTCGCCTTTTATCCCAGAAGTTTTTCGAAAAAGTCATTCCCCTTGTCGTCAACTATTATAAATGCAGGAAAGTTCTTTACGGTAATCATAAATATGGCTTCCATACCAAGTTCAGGGTATTCCACTGTTTCGATTTTAGTTATACATTCCTTCCCGAGCCTTGCAGCCGGGCCTCCTATGGAACCCAGGTAAAAGCCACCGTATTTATTGCATGAGTCTGTCACAATTTTAGACCGGTTTCCCTTGGCAAGCATGACCATCGAGGCGCCGTGCTTCTGGAATTCCGGAACATAGGAATCCATGCGTCCCGCAGTTGTCGGCCCGAAGGAGCCTGACGGATATCCTTTGGGTGTTTTTGCCGGACCGGCATAATAGATGATGTGATCCCTGAAATACTTCGGTATGCCATCCCCGTTGTCGAGACGCTCCTTCAATTTTGCATGCGCGATATCTCGCGCAACCACAATTTTTCCTGAAAGAAGTAGCCTTGTTTCAACAGGATATCTTGTCAGTATGCTCCTTATTTCATCCATAGGCCTGTCAAGATCGATCGAAACCGCGCCTGATTCAGATTTCTTTACCTGCGGTAGATATTTTGAGGGGTCTTTTTCAAGTTTTTCAAGAAAAATCCCTTCTTTTGTAATCTTTGCCTTTATGTTCCTGTCCGCGCTGCAGCTCACGCCAAGCCCGATCGGGCATGAGGCTCCATGCCTTGGGAGGCGGATCACTCTTGTGTCGAGGCAGAAATATTTTCCGCCGAACTGGGCGCCAATCCCGAGTTCACGGGATATTTTTAAAAGTTTTGCTTCAAGTTCAAGATCCCTGAAAGCATGCCCCGTAACATCTCCTTTTGTCGGAAGAGAATCAAGGTAGCCCGCTGTGGCAAGTTTGACTGTTTTTAAGTTAAGTTCAGCCGAAGTGCCTCCGATAACAAAAGCAAGATGGTATGGCGGGCAGGCCGCCGTTCCCAGGGTCTTTATTTTTGCCTTCATGAAATCAAGGAGCTTTTCGGGGGTAAGCGTCGCTTTTGTTTCCTGAAAGAGAAAAGTCTTGTTTGCCGATCCGCCGCCTTTGGCTATGAACAGAAACTTGTAAGAGTCGCCTTCCGTAGCATATAGTTCGATCTGGGCAGGGAGATTGGAGCCCGTGTTTTTTTCATCAAACATTGTAAGAGGAGCATTCTGCGAGTACCGGAGATTATTTATAGTGTAAGCATTGAATATGCCCCTTGAGATGGCCTCCTCATCGGAAAAACCGGTCCAGACCTGCTGGCCCTTTTTCCCTAATACAATGGCTGTCCCCGTATCCTGGCACATGGGGAAAATGCCTTCTGCCGAAATAACGGCGTTTTTGAGCATTTCAAGAGCAACATACCTGTCGTTTTCGGAAGCTTCGGGATCTTCCGGTATGTGCGAAAGCTGTTTAAGATGAGATGCTCTCAAAAGATGGGATATGTCTTTAAAAGACTCTTCTGCAAGGAGGGTAAGCCCTTCAGGTTCAACTTTTAGGATTGATTTTCCTTCAAAATCGGAACTCTTAACGAACTTGTTCGTAAGTAACCTGTACTCTGTAGTATCTTTTCCTAGAGGAAACATATCCTGATATTTAAAATCAGCCATTTAATTTATCTCCCGATTAAAATCCGTTTATTTGTTCAAGAGGTCACAGATTTAATGGGATGGACTCTTTCTGTCAAGGAATTTCGAAGATTTTACAACAGCTGCGTATACAGGTATCTTTTCAGTAATTGAGAGCTAAAAAAGATCCGAATTCGATATTTTAAAAAGCCGTTAAAATTTTTCCTTCGGAGGATTAAAATATCCGTGTTTTAAATCCGGAAACTTGTTCATTATAATGGAAAGCATTTTCTTTATTCCTGTGGCTTCGCTGATTGAGGCAGCGCCGGACATTATTTTCCAGTACCTTAAGGGATCAAAATTCAGGTTTCTCCACTGTATGAAATTAACAGGATGTCTTTTAAGAAAGGAAAAGAGCGCAGCCTGTTCTTCGGAAGAATCCGTAAAGCCTGGACAGTTAAGATAATTTATTGAAACGAATATCTTTCTGTCAAGAGCCCTGTCTATGCTTTTTATGACATCTGAAAAAACATATCCTTTAGGTCGGAAATATGCATCATAACATTCTTTTCTTACACTGTTCATGCTGATCCTGATACTGTCAAGCCCGGCATCAAAAAGTCTTTCCATTATTTCAGGCTTGCTTCCGTTTGTGTTCATGTTTATGGTTCCACCGTCCGTCTTTGATCGGATCAGTTTTATGGCCGGTTCGATAACATGGGCTGCCAGCAAAGGGTCACCCTCACATCCCTGTCCGAAACTTACAACGCTTCTTTTTACCTTTCGTATATGTTCCAAGGCAATTTCTGAAATTTCTTCGGGAGACGGGATGAATGAAATCCTCTCCTGGCTGTTTTTTATTCCGGTTTCTTTCTGGAGCGATATGCAGCCTATACAACTAGCGTTGCAGCTTTTTGAAGTCGGAAGCGGAGCTTCGTAACGTCCCAGGAAGAAGTTTTTTGCGGCAGGGCAGCCGTATTTCAAGGCACAGTTTTCAAGATGCCCGCACAGCCTGTTCTTCGGCATCTTTTTTTTCATCCGGCGAACTCCGGAGATAACTTTTTCAAGCTGCATAAATCTTAAATCCTGCCTTCTTTCAGCATCGACAAGGCAAACGGCTGTTTTAAATCCTCCCTTATGCCAGCCAACAGCTCCGTATGAAAAAAGTGGAAGATATCCAGCGCTCTCTTTTTCCCTGTAGGCACTTGCAAGGGAAATAATATATCCGGGTGAATTGAATGCCGCTACCGGGAATACGGGCTCACCCGGTGAATATGGATTCTCTTTTAATGTCTCAAGCCTGTTTGTTTTCAGGTTGAATAAAACTGGGTGCCTGTCAGGAAGAAGCATGAACTCCCCGCCATATGGCATATCAACAGTGTTTCCGGCTGATAGCGGGATAAAATTATCCACCGCCATTCCTACAGCTGCATACCCTTCAAGTTCGAATATTTTGCCGTCTTTATCGGCAACAACTGCCGTAATCAGGTTGATTTTTCCGGAAACCGGAACCTTTTTATTCATAAATAAGTTGTTTATCTCGGTAAACGTTTTGAGCTCTAAATGCCCCATTAATATGTTTTATTCCCGGATCTTTTTTAAATTATTTATTGATTTCACTTTTAACAATCAATATCCTTAAAACATTCAAAATTCAATTGTGTTTTTCCGTTTTTTATTGATAATATGGAAATATATTCCCTCACTATATAGGCAATATATAGTAAGATTTCTATTATCGATGTTAGGCTGACCGCCTGAGGTTGGACTTACGGCCGGCGGATCAGGCGGGTTATTTGCCATGACGTTAATTACAAACTCGTTCGGGGCCCAGTTGCGAAATATTTTTTGAGTTTATTTGAAAAAGATCGCTGAGATATTTACATTTTGATTTTTCGCTTGAGTTGAATAGACTGTCTTTTCTGAAAACAATTTCATCTCAAACACTGAACAAGAAACCTGACTGCATATCGCTGTTACAAAAGAAAAAATGTTGTAACTTAATCATATATAATAATATTTTTACAATTTATCTTTTAAATAATAAAAAATATCAGGAGGGCTTTATGATTAAATATAAAAACATTCTTTACCCGATAAATCTGGACTCAAAAAACCATAATACCATTACATCTGCGCTGGAATTCGCATATTTTTTTCAGAGCAAAATTCATTTTTTATACGTTAATGACGAACTTGCCGGATACAGACATCCTACGGATCGCGATGACGCCGTTGCATTAAAAATCTTGGAAGTTGCTTCAAAAGATTTAATAGAAAAATCGGATATAGTATATGTCACTTCAAAAGGCGATGTAGGGCAGGAAGTTAAAAAATATTGTGAGGATAATAATATTGATTTAATCATTACAGCGCATAAACATCACAGTAAGCTGTATTCATCTCTCTTTGACACTCCGGATGAAAACATTATAGACACTGTTTCCGTTCCTGTTCTGATATTACCAAAAAACAGTTAATGATACCGACCGCAATGATTTTCTGCAGTGGACTGGAAAGCTTTTGCGGGATACGTAGAACGTCCTTTACATCTAAAGTTTACAATCTGAATATTTTATGCCATTCGTTTGCGCTCTCATACCCCGACATCGCGAATGATAGTTGTTCAAAGCTCTCCGGTTCTCTCTTAATAATCACTATCTGAAAACCTGCAACATAGCCTGCAGGAGCTCAACTCCGGTGCACCATCTGGGGCCCGGGTCACTCATGGCGAAGCGCTTCGATAGGATCAAGCAATGCGGCCTTCCTTGCGGGGAAGAACCCGAAGACTACGCCCACTGCAGCAGAAAACACAAAAGCAATGACAATTATTCCAATGTTAAGAATAAGAGGTACCTTCAGGGCACTTGCTCCGGCTGCGGCAGCCGAGATCCCGAGTATTATTCCAATTATTCCCCCGAAGCATGAAAGAACAACCGCCTCAATAAGGAACTGCATCAGAACCTGTTTTTCCATGGCTCCTATAGCGAGCCGTATGCCTATTTCTCTTGTCCTTTCTGTAACTGAGACAAGCATGATGTTCATTATGCCAATCCCTCCAACCAGCAAGCTGACCGCGGCAACAGCTCCAAGAAGCGCTGTGAGCAGGCGTGTTGTTCCGGTCAATGTTTTGACAATTTCCTGCATATCCCTGACATTAAAATCATCTTCTTCTTTTTTCCCGAGATGTCGCCGTTCACGCAACAGCCGTTCTATATCCTCCTTCACCTTTTCGGTGGAAACACCGTCTTTTGCCGATACTGAAATCGAAAAGATATCATTGTTGCCCACAATACGCCGCTGCACTGTACGCAATGGCATCAGCACAAAATCATCCTGATCTGTTCCGAATCCTGACTGCCCTTTGGATTTAAACTCGCCTATAATCTGGCACGAAATTTTTTCGAGGCGGATTGTACGGCCCACCGGGTCCTGTTCTCCGAAAAGCTGTTTATGAATTGTGGCGCCGATGATGCATACAGCCGCTCCCGCCCTCAATTCTCCGTCGGTAAACTGACGCCCTCCGGAGAGCACCCAATTCCTTACCCG
>Ga0268280_1002204_pt1 | contig 11688 bp, 9 predicted proteins | sample saktaG_9_FD_190139 | JGI IMG/M metagenome (GOLD analysis project Ga0268280, IMG submission 190139) | Saline water microbial communities from Sakinaw Lake, British Columbia, Canada - sak_2011_5_24_40m | ecosystem: Environmental > Aquatic > Non-marine Saline and Alkaline > Saline ...
GGCGTCGCCTTTCCGCGCAATCAATACTTGAAATGTTGAAGAAACTGAAGAAGAGAGGAAAGTTGCTTGACGTGGGTTGCGCGACCGGTTTTCTTCTGGATGAGGCGCGCAAGGCCGGCTGGAAGGTCTCGGGCATTGAGTTGTCCGAATGGGCAGTCGGTTACGCCAAAAAAACACTGCATATCGATACCATATTTCACGGCGTACTTAAAAACGCCGGCTATCCGGATAATTACTTTGATGTGGTGATCATGAAAGATTCTATAGAACATCTTACGGATCCTAAGGGTGTCCTCGTAGAGATCCGAAGAGTGCTTAAGTCAGACGGTATTATATGCGTCAATACGCCGAATGTCGGTAGCCTTATAGGAAGGATCCTGAAGGCCCGATGGTGGGGTGTCAAGCAGTCGCACCTTTACTATTTTAGTCGCAAAACTTTGTATGCGATGCTCGAATCGGCAGGATTCACCCCGATCAAGACGAAGTCGCATGTAAGAACTTTTACGCTTAAATATTGGCTTGGCAGACTTAGGGGTTATAACGAGTCTGTTTACAAGGCTTTCATGTTTTTAATAAAGCACAGGCTTATAAAGAACGGCCTTTTTCGGGTTGATCTCGGAGATCAGATCGAGGTCTATGCAAGGAAGATACGCAGGCTTAAGTATATTGAAGAGCTGGAACGGACTTCTCACCCGGCCGAAAAAAAGAAGATGAAGGTGGTTGTTGTTCTGCCGGCATATAACGCGGCAAAGACGCTTAAGAAAACGGTCGCGGACATACCTAAAGATGCGGTCGACGACATCATACTAGTGGATGATGCAAGCCGCGACAGTACTGTGCGGGTGGCGAAGGAGCTCGGGCTTAAAGTTTTTACCCACAAAAAGAATATGGGGTATGGAGCTAATCAGAAAACGTGTTACGAGAAGGCGCTGGAAGAAGGTGCCGACATAGTGGTAATGGTGCATCCGGATTATCAATATGACCCCAAGGCCATATCGCGTCTAATCGAACCGATCAAGGAGGGGAGAGCGGATGCCGTCTTTGGTTCGCGCATGATGAAGGGCGGAGCTCTGGAGGGTGGAATGCCGCTCTGGAAACACAATATCAATATATTGCTAACGGCAATGCAGAATGTCGTCTTCGGGGGATTTCTGACGGAATACCATTCCGGCTTCAGGGCGTATTCGGCGGATCTTCTGCGTTCAGTAGATTTTAGGTCCAATAGCGACAGTTTTGTATTTGATGCTCAAATTGTAGCGCAGATTCTCTCTCGTAATCTCAACATAGAAGAGATACCTATTAGGACGCGGTATTTCGATGAGGCTTCAACGATACGATTTCTGCCCGGCGTTTTCTATGGTTTGGGGATATTGGTCACGCTAGCCAAATATATGATCCACCACCACACGCCGTTCAAATTCAAACAGTTTTTATGATAGAATATTGATTATGGCTAGCAAGCGCGGCGATCAAGTTCTTCGACTATGATCAGGCCGCGCCGAACCACAACTCTCTATAACTCACTTCAATTTATATTGAATCGGAAGTTTTTCTGGAATATAATATATCTACATGTATGTAAGAATATTTTGCCTGATAATGGTGCTTATGACATCCTTTAATTCTAATTCATCGGCTTCTGACGTAAAGAGCGCGGACTTGGCGGGGAGCTGGTATCCGGCGTCTAAGTCAGAGCTCCGGACTATGCTTGAAGGCTATATTTTCGATGCCCCGGACGAAAAGATAGAAGGAAAGATACTGGCCCTGATATCCCCGCACGCCGGATATCAATTTTCCGGACCGGTAGCGGCGTACGGATTCAAATCCATCATAGGCCTTCCTATAAAGACCGTCATCGTTTTAGGATTCAGCCATAAAGGATATTTTGACGGCGTATCGGTGTATAATAAAGGCTCTTTTAGCACTCCGCTAGGCGTTATAAAGGTGGATGAAAAGTTTGCGGATAGTATAATAGCGAGCGACAAGAAGATATCATTTCGTCCTGAGCCGTTCGAGTCTGAAAACTCGGTTGAGATGCAGCTGCCGTTCATACAGATAGCCCTGCCGGGAGCGAAGATCGTGCCGGTGATATTGGGAAGTCAGTCGTTCGACGACGCCGTATTATTTTCTGAAGCTCTCGCGGCAGTATTAAAAGGAAGGGATGATTGCCTTATCGTCGCTTCGACCGATATGTCCCATTTTCACGGATATGGGGAAGCGAATGCTATAGATGAAAAAGCGGTATCAATAATAAGAGGTATGAAGGCGCGCGAGATATATGATTCTGCGAATGCCGGTGAGTGCGAGCTTTGCGGGATGATGCCGGTGACAGCGGTTTTGCTTACGGCCGAAAAACTCGGATACGATTCGCTTGAAGTTTTAAAGTACGCGAATTCTGGAGATACTTACGGCGACAAGTCGAGGGTTGTAGGTTATCTAAGCGCGGTTATCTACAAAAAAGAGGAAGCGCGGATGTTGAACGATGTCCGGAGAAAGAGGCTTCTTCAAATCGCGAGAGAATCGATATCTTCATATCTGGCTGAAAATAAGCGGAAGAAGTTCGATGAAAAAGATGGCGTACTGAATGAAGATCTCGGCGCGTTCGTCACGCTTAGTGAATTCGGAGAGCTTCGCGGCTGTATAGGGAATATGGTGGGTCGTGGGCCTCTCTATCAAACGGTAGCCGATATGGCAATAGAGGCCGCGACCGGAGATCCTCGATTTTCCAGGCTCACGGCCTCCGAGCTTAAAAATGTGAATATCGAGATATCGGTGTTGTCGCCTCTAAAACGCGTTAAGAGCCATCAGGATATAAAAATACCGGGCCATGGGGTCCTTGTTAAAAAAGGGTTTTCGAGCGGCGTCTATCTTCCGCAGGTAGCGGAGGAGTCAGGTTGGAATAAGGAGGAATTCCTTACCAGCCTTTGCGGACAAAAAGCCGGAATAGACCCGTCCGCGTGGAAAGACCCGTCTACGGAACTTTATGTATTTAAAGCCGAAGTATTCGGCGAGAAAAAAAGGGGGGATAAGTGAAGAATAAGAATTTATTAATAGGAATAATAGCAGCCGTTGTGATGGTGGTCGCGGTCGTTATAATAAAATCTTTGGTGGGCAAAGAAGTTTTAAAACCCGCCGCCGTTTCCGTTCAGGCAAATGCTCCGGTCAAATCGCCGGCTAAAGAACCGGTCAAGAAGATCTTCCCTAAAGATATGGGAGGGCTTACCGTTACGATGTTGAATTCCAAAGCAAAAGAGATGTCTCTTCGGGTAAGGGCATTCCGGGCTATTGACGATAAGTCGAGCGTCTATGCCGGGGTGTCATATGCCAACAAGATGCAGGAACTTCCGGAAGGAAGCTATGATATTGAAATAGATACGGTTCCTCAAAAGCTTTATAAGAATATCAAGATTCAAAACGGCAAAGAGACGATAGCCGATCTTGGCGCTACCGGAGCCGTGAAAGTAAAAGCGCAGAACTCAAGTAATAAGGACGCGTCCTATCAGGTGAAGATGCTGGCGGCGCGCTCAAAAGTCGCGCTCGTTACCGGCTCCACCAACAGGCCCATCGAGATAATGCCGGGTGTCTATGATATTGAAATAAGCATGGTCCCCACGCAATTTAAAAAAGATGTGAAAGTCGAGGCAGGCAAAGAAACCGCCATAGATCTCGGCTGCATCACCGGCGCTTTATCGGTTAAAGCGTCCGATCCCAGCAATAAAGAACTTGGCTACGGCGTCAGGATAAAGAAAGCCGGATCTAATGAAGTTATGACGTCTTGGACTACGAACAGGCCCTTGGAGATAATGGAAGGGGCCTATGATATTGAAGTGCTCTGCGATCCCGTTCAATCCAAAAAAGGAATAAAGGTCAATAAGGCCAAGGAAACGGTTATTGAGTTTAAAGTGAGCGCGCCAAAGGCTCCGGCTCCCGTTCAGGCCCAGCCGGCAAAGGCAGTCGTTCCGGCGCGCGCCAAAAAATGAGCCCCGCCCTTTTGATAAATTACTCGGTGATCATGAAAAAAAATGGTTTAAAATATGCTTTTGCAGCGCTCAATTGTATTAAACGTTGTTTAATCAAAGGGGCGGGGTGAGCCGCTTCTTCGTGCCCAGGGGGTCGGTCAAAGGGAATACCATATCGGTTTCCGGAGACGAGGCGCATCACATAGTGGATGTAATGCGCCTTAAAGTCTCAGACGGCGTCGTGACATTTGACGGCCTCGGCAGAGAGTATACCGGAGTTATAACTAAAGCGGACAAGCGCTCGCTCGTCATAGAAGTCAAAAGCGTCCGGGAGTCCGAATCTTTATCCGGGCCGCGCGTTACCGTGATACAAGCCATCCCTAAAAGAGAAAAGATAGAATATTTCATCGAGAAGGCTACGGAGCTCGGCGTGAGCGTTATAATGCCGGTTACGTCCGAAAGGACGATACCGGACTGGAGCGATGAAAAGAAGGCCTCTCATCTTGAAAGGTGGAGGAAGCTCGCGCGCGAGGCCTCTAAACAATGCGGAAGGCTAGATGTCCCCGAGATATCTAAAATAGCGGAATTTCGGGGCCTTCTGGCCGATATCAAAAATGACGGGATAAAACTCATAGCGGCTCTGGACGACAGAGCCGTCCCGATAAAGACGGCTCTTCAGGGTTCAGGCACCGCCGGCGTAATTATCGCGATAGGACCGGAAGGTGATTTTACTCCGGGCGAGGTTAACGCGGCCGTGGATCACGGGTTTCGCATTGTAAGCCTCGGACCGAGAGTGCTTAAGAGCGATACCGCGGGATTATTCGTCCTTTCCGTAATAGGTAACGAGTATGCGGGTCAATGAGAATAGCCGGTGGGTTTATCCGTCGAAGAATTCGGCCGCATTCTTTTAAAAGCGAAGGTGGTTATAATTGAGATTCCATATACATACTCTCGGATGTAAAGTGAATCAATATGAGACCCAGGAGATCAGGGAGCAGCTTGTCGCCGCCGGTTTTATGGAGTGTCTTTCGAGGGAAGTTGCCGATCTATATATAGTCAATACCTGCACCGTAACGGAAAAGGCCGACAGGCAGTCCCGCCACATAATAGGATTATTTCACAAAACTAATCCGGACGCGAAGATAGTGGTTACCGGTTGTTACGCGGAGCGCGATTCGGCCGACATATCGTTCCTGCCGGGGGTCAATCATATAATAAAGAACATCGATAAATCCCGTATAGCTGATATCCTGAATGATAAATCGGACCGGCCTGTAAATGGAAAAGACACAATACTCAATACGCCTGCCTCGCCCGCAGGCGGGCAATACGCACGACGCAATTCTGGTATTACCGGCTTCAGTGGGCACACAAAGGCATTCGTAAAGATACAGGATGGATGCGAGAACAGATGCGCTTACTGTAAAGTCCCTCTGGTGAGAGGCGCTTCCGTATCGAGGCCCATAAAAGAGGTCGTCGAAGAAGTTAAGACTCTTGTGGGAAACGGTTTTAAAGAGATAGTTCTTACAGGCATATGCCTTGGAGCCTGGGGTAAGGATATGTCGCCATCCTGGGCCGCGTCTTACGCCAGCCTCGGGCTGGTAGATGTCCTTAAGGCGATAAACGGTATCGGTGGGGATTTCCGCATACGCTTGAGCTCGATAGAACCGATCTATGTCACGGGCGAACTCTTACGTTTCATCGCCGAAAACAGCAGGATGTGCAGACATCTGCACATACCCCTTCAGTCCGGCGATGACGACGTCTTAAAGAGAATGAAAAGGCCTTATACTTCCGAGGGATATAAGGCGATAGTGGATGATTGCCGAAAGAAGATAGAAGGCATCGCGATAACCACAGATATCATGGTCGGTTTTCCCGGCGAGTCGGAAGAGAATTTTAAGAATACAGTAAGATTTGTGAAAGATGTCCTTCCCGCCAGAACGCATATATTCACTTTCTCAAAGCGCGCCGGAACGGCCGCTTTTGAGATGAAGCCCGAGATAGACATCGATACGATGAAGAGGAGATATTGTGAGCTTAATGTCGCCGCTCTCGGTTCGTCATGCCTGTACAGGTCGGATTTTCTGGATAAGAAGCTCGATATACTGGTTGAATCGAAGAGGGACAGACTATCGGGTATGCTCGCCGGATATTCCGGCAATTATATCCGGACGCTCTTTGAGGGCGCGGATTCCCTTATGAAAAATATCGTTCCTGTTAAAATATATGATGTTAATTTAATAAGAACGCTGGGGGTGTATGAAGATGATTCAAAAAGATCCTGATCTCAATTCCAGCTGCTTAGACCCGACCCGATGAATTCCCATCTAAAGATATGTTATATCGCTCCTGAATTTGACGAAAGGGCGTCTTCCGGAGGACTGAAGGTTATATTCGAACACTGTAATAGGCTTTTATCGCGTGGTCACGAAGTGACGGTGTTTAATAATATTGGTGTGAAGTCAAAGTATCTAAAACTCGACTGCGATATCCTGCGGCACAATAACGATCCGGCGGTTATAACTGCCTGGGAACCCGATATTATAGTCGGGACGCACTCGCAGACATATTTTTTCATTCGCAGAATAAAGTTGCCGCAATCTAAACCGGCGGCTTTTTTTATGCTTATCCAGAGTAATGATATGCTTCTCGCTTCCGAGGAAAACGCGCCATTCATCGAAGAAGTCCTTACGGGCTTTTGTGATGACGGGCGAGTGATAAACAAAATAGCGATAAGCGATTATATGGCAAAGTTTTTGATGGATGATTTTAACCAGAGCTCATTCCTGATCCGTAACGGCTTTGATCCGAGTGAGGTTGATCCTATTTTTCCTCCGGATAACAGCAGAATCAGGATCACCACTCGATACGACCCGTCTTCTTACCGTGGTTGGGATCTGGTCAATAGTGCGCTTGTGGAGATATCTAAGACGAGGAATAATATTGAGATACATCTTTTTGATACTAAAAAGAGACCAGCGACCACATATAAAAGTGTTTTTCATGAAGGGCTGACCGGAGATAAACTATACAGCCTGTTTAGGTCTTGCGATATATTTGTAGCTGGGAACAAAACGGAGGGTTTTTCGTATGCAACGCTGGAACCGATGAGTCAGGGGTGTGCAGTCTGCTGCACTGACGCAGGAGGCAATCTCGAATTTTGTATTGACGGAGAAACCGCGTTAGTGTCGAAATCAAGGGATGTCAGAGGGTTAGTTAAAAACATAAATCGCTTGGTAGATGATAAGTCTCTGCGTGAAAGGATGTCGAAGAGCGGTATTCAAAAGTCGCGCGAGTTTTCCTGGGACAAAAGTATAGACATCCTTGAAAGTGTTTTTCAAAAGACTTTATCAGCAGGGAAGCCTGCGACCTATAATATTAACGCCGTCCGGCCAGGTCAATCTCAATCTTCAAAGAGAGGCCTTATAGTATGGGGGGTAGACCCATTTGGCAAATATACGGATTGGGTATATTTTGAAGAATTTATGCGCGCAGTATCTGGTTGGGGTGTAAGTGCCGATGTCATCATGCTAGTCGATCGACATTCAATAAAGACCGTTAGAGCTCGTTTCGAAATAATGGCTCCAGATGTTGCAGGGGAATTCAGTCCGCTTATTCTTTATGTTAAAAAGCAAAAGTTCATAATACCGCGCACAGTTTCTGTCTTATTGCTAAAAGCTTTTGTGCTCTCGCGCCTTTCTTACGTATCCATTACCGGAAAAGGCGGATATGAAAATGTGATAACGGTAGGCCTGAGGTCTCGATGGGGCGGATGGTTAATGAGGGCTCTTTCGAAAGGCAAATTGACTAATCTGGGCCCTATAACTTTTGATTCTTCACATTACATTTTTGGGAAATATGGAAAGGATCACGCATTAAAGGTGGCTGAATACAGGAATCGGATATCAAATATTTTGAATGATTTATTATCATTTTTGAATTTATCTTGACAAACTCTGTTTTGGAAGTAAAATAGCTAAAAAGTAAGAGGAGAAGAGCGGATGATATTAAAAGGCAGAGTATCTATAGTAACCGGAGGAGCCAGGGGGATCGGCAGGGAGATAGCTCTTCTGTTCGCTAAGGAGGGCTCGGACATCTCTTTATGCGATGTGAACGCCGAAGCCCTTGAATCCACCCGTAAGGAGATAGAATCGCTGGGCAGGACGTGCTTTGTATCGGTAGTGGACGTTACAAAGGCGGCCGAAGTCGATTCATTTACCCAAAAAACCCTTGACAAATTTAGTAAAATCGATATACTTGTTAACAATGCAGGCATAACGAGGGATGGTTTAGTTGTGCGTATGTCTGAAGCCGACTGGGACGCGGTTTTAGGGGTCAATCTTAAGGGCGCGTTCAATTGCATCAAGGCGGTTTCCAAGATCATGATGAAACAGAGGGATGGCCGGATAGTCAATATGGCCTCCATAATAGGTATCATGGGGAATCCCGGTCAGGCTAACTACGCGGCTTCCAAGGGCGGATTGATAGCGCTTACGAAGACGGTAGCTAAGGAACTTGCCTCGAGGAATGTGAGGGCTAACGCGATAGCCCCCGGTTTTATACAGACCGAGATGACGGCAAAGCTTTCCGAGGAAGTGAAGAGCGAGATGTTGAAACATATACCGTTAGGTAAATTAGGTAATCCTGCGGATGTTGCGAATCTCGCATTATTTTTGGTAAGTGATGACTCCGCCTATATAACCGGACAAGTGGTCCAGGTTGATGGCGGGATGGTAATGTAGGGGGCCTTCATATTAAGGTAAGGGCCTTGCCCGCCTCAAGTGAAATGCGGGATGTAATTATAGATAAGCAGTTAACATAAGGAGGCAAAATGCAGGTGTCTCAGGATAAGGTAAAGCAGATTATCGCCGATCAGCTCGGCGTGAAGAAGGAAGAAGTAACGGAGAACGCGAAATTCGTAGATGATCTTGGCGCGGATTCCCTGGATACGGTCGAGCTCGTAATGGCGCTCGAAGAGGAATTCGGAATAGAAATACCGGACGAGGATGCCGAGAAATTGGCTACGGTCGGAGATGCCTTAAGATACATCGAAGAGAAGTCCGGCAAATAAGACCAGAATGTCGAAGACTAGACGAGTCGTAGTAACGGGGCTCGGCGTTGTATCCCCTGTGGGGAATGACGTCGAGACTTTCTGGAAAGCTCTTTTGGAAGGAAAAAGCGGAGTAAGGCGTTTGGCCTGCTTCGATCCCACCTATTTTACTTCCAAGGTAGCCGCGGAAGTCAGAGATTTTGATCCCACGCCGTATTTATCCGCTAAAGAGATAAAGAGGATGGATCGCTTTGTCCAGTTTGCAGTAGTGGCGGCCAAATTGGCTATGATCGATTCTAAGATCGACATGTCCAAAACGAATCCTGACCGCACGGGCGTTATCGTGGGGTCCGGCATAGGCGGCCTTCATACTATTGAGGCTGAGCACCGGCAGTTCATAGAGCTTGGTCCGGAAAAAGGGCCTAGCAGGATATCTCCTTTCATAATTCCCATGCTCATAGTCAATATGGCTGCAGGCCAGATATCTATAACGCTTGGCCTTAAAGGGCCGAATTCCACAGTAGCTACGGCCTGCGCCACAGGGAATCATGCTATAGGTGACGCTTTGAGGATAATCCAGAGAGGTGAAGCCGAAATAATGGTGTCAGGAGGCAGTGAGGCTGCTACCACCCATATGGGCTTCGGCGGCTTTTGCGCGCTGAAAGCGCTCTCCACGGCTTATAACGATCAGCCCGAGAAAGCCTGCAGGCCATTCGATAAGAATAGAGACGGATTCGTAATGGGCGAAGGCGCGGGCGTTGTGATACTCGAAGAGCTTGAGCATGCGTTAAAAAGAAACGCCAAAATATATTGCGAGATGGCGGGTTACGGGATGAGCGGAGACGCTTATCATATGACCGCGCCGGATCCGGAAGGTAACGGCGGAGTTAAATGTATGACGGCTACATTAAAAGATGCCGGCGTGAAGCCCGAAGAAGTGGATTACATAAATGCCCACGGGACTTCGACTTTATATAACGATAAGATAGAGACGCTCGCCATAAAGAAGGTTTTCGGGGCCCACGCTAAGAAGCTCGCGATAAGTTCCACCAAATCCGTGACCGGTCACTTGCTTGGAGCGGCCGGCGGCGTAGAGATGATAGCGACCGCGCTGGCGTTAAAGAACGGCATAATACCTCCCACCATAAACTACGAAACCCCGGATCCCGATTGCGATCTTGATTACGTCCCGAATAAACCGAGGGGGGCTAAGATCAAAATCGCTATGTCCAACGCGCTCGGTTTCGGAGGCCATAACGCGACATTGCTCGCGAAGAGGTTTGAATAGTATATATTTTGCAGGAGCGCGGCAATTATTATCATAATTGTAGGGGAGGTTTACCTGCCTGCCGGCAGGCAGGAACCTCCCCTACAATTATTCTTACAAGTTTTTATAAAAAATAGGAGATAAAGAATGGATTATTTATTGAACGAACAGCAGACGATGGTGCGCGACCTGGCCAGGAAGATAGCCGAAGAGAAGATAGCCCCCGTAGCGGCTCATTACGATGAGACCGAGGAATTTGCATGGCCGATAATGAAGATATTGGCCGACAGCGATCTGTTCGGGGTCTATATCCCTGAACAATACGGCGGTCTGGGCGGAGGGGTAGTGGATATGTGCGTGGTTACCGAGGAGTTATCGAAAGCTTGCGGCGGCATAGCGCTAGGGTTTGCCGGGACCGGACTCGGGACATTCCCCATACTTCTGCACGGGTCTGATGAGCAGAAGAATAGATTTCTGCCGGACATCGCCAAAGGCAAAAGACTCGCCGCTTTCTGTATCACCGAAGCGGAAGCCGGTTCCGACGCGGGATCGATAAAAACGACCGCCAGAAAAGAAGGCGATCACTATATACTTAACGGCACCAAGCAGTGGATAACGAATGCCGGAGAGGCCGAGATCTATACGGTCATAGCTATTACGGATAAGACCAAAGGCGCCAGAGGCGCGAGCGCGTTCATAGTAGAAAAGGGCACGAAGGGTATCGATTTCGGAAAGAAAGAGAAGAAGCTCGGTATACGCGCTTCAGCTACGCGCGAAGTCATATTCACCGATTGTAAGATCCCCGCGGCCAATCTCATATCTAAAGAGGGCATGGGGTTTATCGTGGCGATGAAGACATTTGATAGTTCGAGGCCGGGTGTCGCGGCTCAGGCAGTCGGTATCGCGCAAGGGGCGCTCGATCACGCTGTGAAATATGCCAGGACCCGTATTCAATTTGGGCAGCCGATATCGAGTTTTCAGGGCGTCCAGCATATGCTGGCGGACATGGGGACGCAGGTGGAGGCGGCGCGCGCGCTCGTTTACGCTACGGCTCGCATGGTAGACTCAGGAGCGAAATCTGTCGCAAAGGAATCCGCGATGGCGAAGATGTTTGCCAGCGACGTCGCGATGAAGGTAACGACCGACGCGGTCCAGATATTCGGCGGCTACGGCTACATGAGAGAATATCCGGTCGAGAAATATATGCGTGACGCTAAGATAACACAGATCTACGAGGGCACGAACCAGATCCAGCGTAACGTCATCGCGGCCAATATGATCAAGGAGAGTCTTAAAAAATAGTAATTAAAGGATAGTAGATAGGGATTAGGAAAAATGCAAATAATCGTCTGTATCAAGCAAGTTCCCAACACGACCGACGTCAAGATCGATCCGGTTACCAATACGCT
>Ga0268280_1002206_pt1 | contig 11674 bp, 11 predicted proteins | sample saktaG_9_FD_190139 | JGI IMG/M metagenome (GOLD analysis project Ga0268280, IMG submission 190139) | Saline water microbial communities from Sakinaw Lake, British Columbia, Canada - sak_2011_5_24_40m | ecosystem: Environmental > Aquatic > Non-marine Saline and Alkaline > Saline ...
ACCCAGTCATCTGAATAAAACAACGGCAAAATTTGGCTCCCCCGCGAGGACTCGAACCTCGGACAATCTGGTTACGATCTGACTCCGATTACTCGGAGAGTCGGACTATACCATTACCATGGCCTCTTAAGGCTTTAGGCAGCGAGTCTCTAGTCTCTGCACCTTCCTGTCATTTCTGACAGGCTTGGCTCAGGATTGACCCGGGGTTTACCGGGCGTTCCCTGAATTTACTCGCTTTTCATCCTGCGGTTTCCCGCAGGAGCTGCTAACTTCGCGTGAAGTTCCCGGTGACAATTAGCACATATCATTATGCACTTATCTGCCAACCGTCACCTTCCTCTCTTCACGCTCCTGCGAATCAAGCTTTTGCGCTCGCTTCGCTCGCGCACAGCCAGACGCTCTACCAACTGAGCTACAGGGGAGTGTAAATTTAGCACCTTCAAAGAGCGAAACAACATCAAAATTGTAGCACACGAGCCATGTTTTTTCAAACAGTTTAAACTTTCGAAGTTTTTCGTTGCCCGGGAAGGCTATTTGCGGTAAACTTTGGTTAGCCCGATGAAAAAAAACCTGCTAATCCTATCGATCGCCTTGTTCCTTTCCGCAAACATGTCCACCGGCGCCGGGGCTTCCGGCCGGATTGAATCCGGGACCCTTCGCACCTCTGACAATATCTCCATAACATATGACCGTTTTGTAAGCGGCTCTGACTCAATTATCATTATTTGTCCCGGCTTTTATAACAGCAAAGAAAACCGGTGGATGCGCAAAACCGTCGAGCTTTTGTCCCCTTCTTACGATGTGCTGATATTCGATTTTAGAGGACACGGCAAAAGCGGAGGAAAATTCACATGGTCCGCAAAAGAGCCTCTGGATCTGGATGCCGTCTTAAACTACGCGAAGTCCTGCGACTATCGACATATCGGCATAGTCGCGTTCTCGTTGGGAGCGGCGACGGCTGTGAATGAGGCTTCGGTCAGAAACGACATCGACAGCATGGTGCTGATCAGCTGCCCATCTAAGATAAATATGATCGACTTCCACTTCTGGGAACCGGAAATGATCTCTGATCTGAAGGATAATATAGATTGCGGATGGGAAGGCAAAGGAGCCAGGACTGGCAATATCTTCCTCCATAAAGATGACCCTGTCGATATTATAGGACGTGTAAAAACACCCATTCTCTTCATACACGGCGATCATGACTGGGTCATCAAGGACCGGCATTCGAGAGCGCTTTATGACGCGGCTCCGGGTGAAAAAAAACTTTCAATTATTAAGGGAGGGCTGCACGCCGAACGCCTTATCCAGTCCGCCCCCGAAGAAGTAAAAAAGTTAATACTGGACTGGTTTCTTCTTACGTTAAAATGATATTTTGTGTTACAATACAAAACTATGAAACACAGAACTTCCTGTTTAATAAAATACACACTGCTTGCTTCATGCGTTCTCTTATTATCCGGGTGCGCGTCCCTGCATATTCGGACCGCTAAAAATTATTTCGATGACCTATATAAGCGCATCCCTTACAAGACGGATGGCGGCTACAGAGTTATAGATATCTTCTACGCTACAAACAGGGATATCCTGGATGAGGCCTCCTCATCGCCGACTTTTGGAAAAGATATTGCAAAGAGCATGACGTACGGACGGCTTAACGTCAAGATAGACCCGCGCGTAAGCATAGGATTAATGCTGCCTGATAAATTAAAGCGGCACGGCGTAATAGGCGTTCAGGAGGTCAGCAAGCTGGCCGACGAAGCCTTTATTAAGGAACTTTCGGATGCGGTAGCCGCATCTCCTCACAAATCGCTTATGATAGCCGTCTTCGGATATAAAGACAACTTTGAGACTACCGCCATTAAGACGTCTTACTTTACATATCTTCTGGATATAAATACGCCGGTCCTCCTTTTTGATTGGCCCGGAGATCAGGCTATCAGCATAGGTGGCTATTTAAAGGCCAGGGGCTATGCAAACAGTTCCGGAGCTTACTTGGGAAAACTTATCGATGATATTGCAAAAAAAGTAAAGCCGGAAAAGATATGGATCAACGCGTCAAGCTTGGGTTGTCAGGTAGTATGCGATGCCTTCGAATACTTGTATACTAACCCCGACTATGCTGACGTTGAGATGGAGATAGATCACGTCGTTTTCGCCGCGCCTGACGTTGGCCAGGACGATTTTGACGGTCAGTTTAAAAATGAATTGGCTTCTCTTTCAAAGAAGCTTACAACATATGTCTCTTCAAATGATGAAGCCCTTCTGATGAGCGGCTTCATAACCGGTAAACAAAGGCTCGGGCGTCAAAAGTCAAAAGAAGACGACCAGGCGGAAGAAGCTAAAGATATGCTTTATTTAAAGTCTCTCTCGCCGGATAAGATAACTCTGATCGACGTGACTCCTATAAATAAAGCGTCCTACGGACACGGATATTATCTGGAATCCCCCGAGTTTTATGATGACTTCTACATGCGGATACTTGATAAGGAACCGAACGTCAACCGCCGTCTCTACCTTCTGAAATATAAGGATAAAACCGATTACTGGGTCCTCCAGGGCGGGAATAAATAATTTATAAACTATGATCGACTGGGCATTGATAAAAAAAGAACTTTTGGATAAGGAAGGCATCGGCAGGATAAAAGACGTGCACCAAAAGGGAGCACTTTCGGGATGCGCGGAAGAATGCCTCAAAATCGCAAATAGACTATCGCGGCCAAAAGTAATATCTAACGTAAAGCATCCTGAGATTCTGGAAAATCTATCCATCGGTAAGAAAATTTCCTCCTACATAAAAGGCGCTGACAAAATATGCGTATTTGTAGTCACTATCGGCGGACTTCTCGAAAAGGAAGCGAGCCGGCTCATGGAGGGCGGCGACCATCTGCGAGGGTACCTTCTGGACAGGATAGGGTCTTTTGCCGTAGAAAGCGCCGCTGAAAATTTTGAAGAGAGCCTGCGTAGTAAATATGAATCAAAAAACAGAAGCGTATCTGGCCGCTTCTCCCCCGGTTATTGTGAGTGGCCTACAAAAGAACAAAAGAGGCTCGATAAAATACTTGGTTTTAAAAAAGCGGGTATAAAACTTACCACGAGCTTTATGATGACCCCAAAAAAATCCATCTCCGGCATCATAGGAATAGGCCCTGCCAAGATATTCGCAAAAAAAAGATCGCAGTGTTCTATCTGCGATAAGAAGGATTGTTCCTACAGAAGATCTTCCTAGTTAAAACGCGGCTTTAAGGCTGTTTCGGAGCTTGTGGCGGTTCTTTCGCGAGTAGCGTCTGCCAATTCGAATCTATATTAGCCTGTATTGCATCCAGGATAGGCTTATTCTCAGGCTTGGACAAGTGTCTGAATCTACCCTGCTGCTGCAGCCATTCCAATACCGGCTTTTTCTCTCTTGGTTTAGAGATCTTATATACGCCATTTGTCACTTCATAAAGAGGCCATACGCAAGTCTCGGCGGCAAGGCGCCCGATCTCGCAGGTAGTTTCCGGTTTATAGGACCACCCCAATCTGCAAGGTTGCAACACATTTATAAATTTGGGCCCTTCTATGGCAAGCGCCTTTTCAACCTTAGATGTCAGGTCGCGCCAGTTGCCTACCACGGCCTGCGCCACGTATGGTATCTTGTGCGCCACCATTATTTCGGTAAGATCCTTTCTAAACTGCTCTTTACCTTGCCTGACCTTCCCAGCCGGTGCGGTCGTCGTATCAGCACCCATAGGAGTGGCTCCTGAACGCTGCACGCCGGTGTTCATATACGCTTCATTATTATAGCAGACGTAGAGTATATTATGACCACGCTCCATAGCGCCGGAGAGTGATTGCAGCCCTATATCATAAGTGCCGCCGTCCCCGCCAAAAGCTATGAAATTAACCTTCTTATTATATTTACCCTGTCTCATCCATGATTTATAGAGCGCTTCGACTCCGCATATAGTCGCGCCGGAATTTTCAAAAGCACTATGGAGAAATGGTACATTCCAGGCTGTATACGGAAATATCGTAGATACTACCTCGAGACACCCGGTTGCGCTCACAACTACCGTATTCGGGCCGGCCGCCATCAATACCTGCCTGGCTACTATCGCAGCTCCGCATCCGGCGCAGGCGCGATGCCCGCCGGTGAATAACTCTTTCTGCTTTACTACTTCTTTTACATTCATCGGTCTATTCCCTTACGCCCAGATAAGTTACGCGATCCATCTTTTTGCCTTTAGCTATCTCGGAAAGATCACTATATATTGACTCTATCTCTTCGGTCTTTATCTCCCTGCCGCCAAGTCCATATATGTAATTTATGAGCGGCTTATTCAACCCATTATCATATAACGCAGCCTTGATCTCAACGGCTAACGGCCCTTCGTGCCCGTTTACCGCATCGGATCTATCCATTACCGCAACCGCGTCAAGTCCTTTAAGCGCGGCGGCTATCTCATCCTTCGGAAAAGGCCTGAAAACTCTGGGCTTTAACAATCCGACTTTTAGGCCTTTAGCTCTTAGCCCGTCGATCACAAATTTTGTGGTACCGGCCGTGGATCCCATGGCGATTATCGCAAATTTTGCATCTTCCATCTTATATAATTCAAATAATCCGTAATTACGGCCTGCCGTTTTCGAATAATCTTTTGCAACGTCCATAATGACCGACTTGGAATTTTTCATAGCTTCGGCCAGCTGCATTCTGTGCTCGAAATAATAATCCTGCAGGTCGATCGCTCCAAGCGTCAGAACCCTGTCGAAGTTTAAAAGGTAGTCCTTTGGCTTATATACGCCTACAAACGCTTTTGCTGTGGCGTCATCCAGTATCTCGATACGCTCCATGCCATGGCTTATTATAAATCCGTCGGTAGTCACCATAACCGGTATTCTCGCCGTCTCGGCTATCCGGACCGCCTGCAGCATATTGTCGTACGCTTCCTGGGCATTCTCGGAAAATATCTGAACCCATCCGGAATCGCGCACCATCATGGTATCGGAATGATCGCAGTGTATATTTATCGGGCTGGAAAGCGCCCGGTTCACATCGGCAAGTATAATAGGAAGCCTTAATCCGGCGGCGATATATACCATTTCTGCCATAAGGGCAAGCCCCTGGCTCGAAGTCCCGGTCATTACGCGTCCGCCCGCGGCAGATGAGCCTATGCAAGCCGACATCGCGGAATGTTCGCTTTCTACCGGTACAAATTCGGTGTCCACCAGCCCATCGGCAACATAACTTGCGAATATCTGCACTACTTCAGTAGCAGGGGTGATCGGATAAGCCGCGACTACATCGGGGTTTATCTGGCGCATCGCTTCCGCCATCGCTTCGTTACCGGTCCTGGCTACAATATCCTGCTTTGCCACTAGATACAGCCTTTCTTAGCATCTTTCTCGGAGACCATCTTTATGGCCTTCCCCTTCACCGGGCACTCGTGCATGCATATGCCGCAGCCCTTACAGTAGTCGTAATCGAAACCCATCATCTTGCCGTCTTTTACTATAACAGCTGAATCCGGACAATACATGAAACATGTAAGACAGTTTATGCACTTCTCCGGGATATGTATAGGCCGCTCACTGCGCCAATCGCCGGTCTTAAACTCTTTGGCTGTGCCACCGCCTACAATGACGTCAAACTCCGGCAGCGTCTTCCAACCTGGTTTTTCTTTTTTCTTTATATCCATACCATTATACCTATTTACGATTTAACTTCGTTATACGCCCGCTCAATAGCCTTAAGATTCCCCTCTATCACTTCGGGCTTGGACTTAAATTTCTTTTCCAATTTATGCTTTGTGTCATCGAGCATAGCTTTAAAATCGAGTATTCCGCTGACTTTCGCAAGCGCGCCCATCATAGGCGTATTCGGGATCTCACGGCCGATGGTCTCTTTTGATATCATAGATGCGTCGATCGTATACACTTTTATATCGTTATTTTTTACGGAGCATGCGCCCATTATTTCCTGCGGGGACTGTGCGGTATTTATTACGAGTATGCCGCCTTTCAGCATACCTTCGGTAACGTCGATAACTTCCATGAGAGTAGGATCAAGCACCAGGACTATATCTGGATTGGTTACCGCGGAATGCAGTAATATCGGTTTGGCTGACAGTCGATTAAATGTCGCTACAGGCGCGCCCATGCGTTCCGGGCCGTACTCAGGAAATGCCTGTATATACTTTCCCTGCGATAATGCGGCGTCCGCGAATAATAAAGAAGCCGTCTTTGCTCCCTGTCCGCCCCTGCCGTGCCAACGAATCTCAACAAAATCTTTCATCGAATTTGTCAATAATGTAGCCGACGTTCAAACGTCGGCTACATTATTTACTTTCCTATAATTATTATGCAGCTTTCTCTTTCTCTATCGCGAAATAAAATACCATGAACGCGGCCGTCATTACGATGCCGAGATATCCGTTTATCACGCTCGTCGCCGTCGCCATAAGGACTCTGCCAATAGCCTGCGGTAATACTGCGGCTATAAGACCAACCAAGAATCCTACTGCAAAACCTACGCCTAAAGATATGAGTATCAATACAACATATAGGAGTATCAGCCTCGCCACCTTCGCAAGCGGCTTCATAATGCCAAGGCTCTTCTTCATCGATACAACTACCCCAGCTTCGTCCGAAATAAGCGCATAAGGGGAAAGCGTCAACGGTATAAAATATAGCACGGCTGCCATTACGCCTATCGCTATTGCTATCACCACTGCTATGCCGGTGACTACTGTATTATTAAGAGGAGCTGTGACGGCTATAATAACGCCGGCTATAAGCGCCACCACGGCTATCAGCGCCACAATTATAAGCCCGAGCCCTAGAAGACGCAGATAATATTTCGCCCCGTATCCGGCGAATCCGCTGAGCTTCATAGCGCCCTGCTTTATAAAGTCTCTTACAAGCCCGAGGCTCGCGCCCTGAAAAAATATGCTCACAAGTATAAAGATTACACTGAATATCATAGCTCCAGTGGTCATCTGAGGCGTCATCTCCGTACCCTGCGGTACCGCCATCGACATACTTATAAGATTACCTATAAGATTAAAAGCTATTAATATCCCCACCAACCCTAAGCTTTTGGATGCAACTGAAAAACCTTTCTTTACAGCTTCCATTATTCCAGACATTTAAGCCTCCTTGTTATTGTTGAATTATATCACTAAATCCGAATTACGTCAATCCCCTATCTTATTTCGCGCCGACCCTCAAACGCTTTTATAATTGTCGCTTGGTCGGCATATTGCAGGTCCCCGCCGACAGGTATGCCGTATGCCACCCTTGTAAGCCTTGGACCTAAAGGCTTAAGAACTTTCATGAGATACATTGCTGTAGCTTCGCCTTCGGTGTTAAAATCGGTAGCTACTATTATCTCTTTATATTTATCTCTCTTCACACGGACCAGAAGCTCTTCGATCTTAAGGTCTGAAGGCCCTATTCCATCCAAAGGCGATAAGGAGCCTAGAAGCACATGATATAGGCCTTCGTATTCGCCGGCTTTTTCTATCGTGGCGACGTCATTTGGCTCTTCCACAACGCATAAAAGTGACCTGTTTCTGGCTGTGCTTTTGCATATTTCACAGAGTTCTTCGTCGCTTAGATTATTGCAGGATTTGCAGAACCTGACGGAATTTTTTACTTTCAGTATAGCTTTAGAGAGCGCCTCGGCGTCATTGCCGGAGGACCTTAATATATAGAAGGCTATCCTCTGCGCGCTCTTAGGCCCTATCCCGGGCATCTTAGAAAGTTCTTCGATGAGGGACTTCATCGAGGATGGAAATCCTGTCATTGAGGTTTCTTCTTCATGCGTTCTCGCGGAGATACTTCTCCGCCAAACATTTCAATGGCCGCGTTCACTATAGGATCGGAGTCGGATTGCACGACGCCATCGAGAACATCTTCGCCATCACCGTCACTATTTGCTCCGGAAGGTCCACTAGGATTGACTTTAACTTTAGACTCTTCAAGCCTGAACTCAATCTTAACATCGAGATTCAATTTTGCCCTTACCGCTTCCTCTACCATCTTCCTATTATCAGTCTCTTCCAGAACCTCTTTATGGAACCTCAATTCTTTAGGAAATCCTATTACCACTGTCTTACCCTCTATTGCTACGGGATACCCTTCCTGAAGGTAATGCGCTATCGATATCTTCTTCGGCATTATGTAGTTTATTACGCTCGACCAGGCGCTCAGCATCTCGTCTAAGTCTGTCGAAGATTCCGCCCTGGGGGCGACGATTGCAGTCTCCGGGGGTTTGGGCTTCACCATGTCAACACCGGGTGTTAACATAACTGGTTTAGTATGTCGCTCCGCGCTCCTATCCGTCACAGGCGCGGATTTTACTAAACCCTCCACCTTATCCAATATGCTCTCAAGTGAAGCTATTGATCCGGCGCGTGAAAGTTTTATGACCGCGGCTTCCAGCGGCACCCTGGAAAGACCTGACTTTCTTATAAAATCTATCGTATTAGACAGGGTATATATCGCGTAGAGGATCTCTTCGATAGTAAATCTTTCGGCTAAAGCCTTATATCTCTCTAACTTATCTTTTGTACAGTCGAGTATCGAACCGGCGTCCTTACTTATCTTTGTAACCGCTACATTTCTAAAATGTGTTATGAGCCCCAGAACTATCTGAAAAACGTCCTTACCATCATTAAAGAATGAGTCGACCATCTTAAGCGCCGAAGGAGCGTCTTTATCTTTAATGTATCCTGCAAGCTTAAATAGAATATCATCCGAGACGAGGCCCAGCATCTTGGTAACGTCTTCTACTCCAATGCTATCCCTGGTGAATGATATGAGCTGGTCTAACAACACTTGAGCGTCACGCATGGCACCGTCTGAATATCTGGCTATAAGCGCCAACGCATCATCGCTTGCGTTGAGTTTCTCGGACTTTACTATATTCTTTAAGTTGGTTATTATGTCGGAAGCTGCCATGCGCCTAAAATCGAACCTCTGACACCTGGATATTATCGTAGGCGGAACCTTGTAAGCCTGGGTCGTTGCAAATATGAACTTTACATGAGCGGGCGGTTCCTCGAGGGTCTTCAAAAGAGCGTTAAACGCCTCGGGCGTCAACATATGGACTTCATCTATTATATAGACCTTGAACTTTCCCTTTGATGGAGCGAACTTCACGTTGTCACGAAGATTGCGAATCTCGTCTATGCCTCTGTTCGAAGCGCCGTCTATCTCAAGTATATCGAGGCCTGAGCCGGTAGATATCTCCTTGCATGAGGCGCAAGAATTACAGGGCGTTACGGTGGGGCCTTTCTCGCAGTTTAGAGCCTTCGCCAGGAGCCGTGCCGTAGTCGTCTTGCCTACGCCGCGCGGGCCCGCAAAAAGATATGCGTGCGCTACCCTATCCTGAGTAATGGCGTTCTTGAGTGTCGTCGTTACGTGGGATTGCCCTATTACGTCGTCGAATACCTGAGGCCGATACTTTCTTGCAAATACTACATAGCTCATGTGTTATTTTATAACATAGCCGGAATTTGAAATCAACTTATAATATTAATCTTCAGGGGGCCTAGAAAGTTCATTTACGGCGTTAAGGCCGGAAGCTACCTCAGGTATTATCCCCATCTTTTTATATATGGGACGGATAGCCAGGCGTATACCGGGAAGTTTTCCGGCAAATACGGCGGAAGCGGCAAGGCATAATGCGGCACATATGATCAGAGTATTTGAAGCCCCGATTTTGCTTGCCATAATACCGGATAGCAAACTACCTACCGGAGCCATCCCTATAAAGGCCATCGTGTAAAAACTCATCACGCGCCCCCTTTTATCATCGTCGGCTATCGTCTGCAGTATGATATTCGAAGCGGCCATGTGGGCCATGACTCCAAACCCCGTAATTATCATCACCATCATCGAAACGACCAGACTCTTAGAAAATGAAAACGCCGCGAGCGACAAAGCAAATATCGAAGCGGAGACCGCCAGCATCCTTACAAGGCCCCTTACGGTCTTCCGAGAAGCCAGGTAGAGCGTAGCTCCAAGCGCGCCTATGCCTGCCGATGACAATAGAAAACCGAGCGTCTCGGGGCCTCCTCTGAGAATATCCCTGGCGAAGACCGGCATGAGAACCACATAAGAAGCGCCGGTAATACTTACTATGCTTAAAAGGAGTAATATATGCCGTATCGGAATGGATTTTGAGATATAATCAAAACCTTCGCGTATGCTTTCAATAATATTATATTTTTTCGGATTACCCGCCCGGAGGACGACTCTCATTGCGGAGAGGGACCATATAACCGCTATGAAACTTAAACCGTTTATCAAAAAACATACCCCTTCCCCCCAGATAGCTATAATAATGCCGGCTATGGATGGGCCGATGAGCCGCGCGATGTTAAACTGCAGAGAATTCAAAGCTATGGCATTTCCTAAATTTTCTTTACCCTCGACCATATCCACTACAAAAGATTGCCTCACAGGCATATCAAAAGAATTGACGCATCCGAGCACCACACCGAGCATTATTATATGCCATACCTCTATTTTCCCGCTTAATGTCAGCGCGGCAAGCACAAGCGCCTGCGCCATAGATATGGCTTGCGTTATTATCAATATACGGCGTTTATTCCCGGTATCTGCGAAAAATCCGCCGAGTGGGCCCAGTAAAAATATCGGCGCCTGGCTGGAAAAACCAACTATGCCCAGCATCAGCGGAGAATTTGTCAAACGATAGGCGAGCCAGCCGGAAGCGACAGCCTGCATCCATGTACCTACCATGGATATACCCTGGCCCGTAAAGAAGAGTCTGAAATTTCTGTATTTTAACGCTCTGAATATTTCCATCGGGTTTTAAGGAAGCTTCCCTAATCCTTATCCGCGGCCAGAATCGAGGCAATAAGAGACAATATACAGGCAAATACCATGAACAAAAATACCGCTTTGAAACCCTGCGCCATTATTTCAGGGTGCGCCTTCACCTCGGAAAGCGGTATCCCAATATTCGATGCCGCGCGCGATATCGAACCCATAAGTATTATAGAGGTGACGGCCAGCCCCACCGCACCGCCGATACTTAACATCGTCTTATAAACTCCCGAAGCCACCCCCTGTCTGTCCGCGGGAGCGCTCATCATAACAAGTCTGTTATTCGGAGCAAGGAATAACCCCATAGCCACGCCCATCACGAGCTGACAGGCCACTATATAATAAAAGGGCGTGCCTTTATTAAGAAATACTAGCATCGCGGCGCCCGCGGCGGCAAATACCATGCCTATGGAACACGGCAGGCGAGAGCCGGTAACGTCCGAGAGTTTTCCGGAGAACGGCGCTATCATCATCATCATAAGCGGAGGGAACATGAGAACCAATCCGGCTTTCGTAACCGGAATATTGCGTACCATCTCCAAGTAGAACGGAAATATGAAATAAAGCCCCATATATACGAAGACCGATAAGAACGCGGCGGTATTGGCGAGACTGAAGTTCCTGTTTCCGAACAATCGCAAATCGAGCAGCGGATATTGCACGCGCCTCTCCCAAATTACAAAAGCCGCTATTGAGAGCGCGGATGTAATAAAAGATCCGATGACGATGATACTGCCAAAGCCGAGTTTGGTGACCGAATTAAGCCCGAATAGGAATGTCGAAAGCGATATGAATATTAGCCCCGCGCCCACTATATCAAAACGTTTATCGGCGACTT
>Ga0268280_1002207_pt1 | contig 11673 bp, 10 predicted proteins | sample saktaG_9_FD_190139 | JGI IMG/M metagenome (GOLD analysis project Ga0268280, IMG submission 190139) | Saline water microbial communities from Sakinaw Lake, British Columbia, Canada - sak_2011_5_24_40m | ecosystem: Environmental > Aquatic > Non-marine Saline and Alkaline > Saline ...
GTGCTCGAGGAACGGGATGAGCGCGGCCGACAGGGAGACGAGCTGTTTCGGGGAGACGTCGATATAGTGGATCTGCTCGCGGGGGATGAACTTGAAGTTGCCCCGTTCCCGGGCGCTGACGAGGTCGTTCGTAAGGCGGTCTTTCTCGTCGACGACGGCGTTGGCTTGGGCGATATTGTACTTCTCCTCCTCCCAGGCGGTGAGGTAGAAACAGTAGGGCTGGACGACCGGGAGATGGCGGGCCTTCTGCTCCTTGAGCCGTTCGAGGGCTCGATGCATCTTGTCCTTCTCGACGATCTCGCCGATCTTGTAGTCGCTCGTCCCGGGATGGATGACCTTGACGTAGTCGATGATCCGGGCGTTTTCGACCTTCCGGTAAGGCGTCTCGATGAACCCGTACTCGTTGACCCGGGCGAAACAGCTGAGGGAGGAGATCAGGCCGATGTTCGGGCCTTCCGGGGTCTCGACCGGGCAGATCCGGCCGTAGTGGGAGGCTTGGATGTCACGAACCTCGAAGCCGGCCCGTTCCCGGCTGAGACCGCCGGGGCCGAGAGCGGAGAGGCGGCGCTTGTGGGTGATCTCGGCCAGGCTGTTGATCTGGTCCATGAACTGGGAGAGCTGGGAACTGCCGAAGAACTCCTTGAGGGCCGCGATGACCGGTTTGAAGTTGATGAGGTCCTGGGGCATGGCCGCCGCCAGGTCGGCGGTGATGGTCATCTTTTCCTTGATCGTCCGCTCCATCCGGGTCAGGCCGATGCGGAAGGCATTCTCGACCAGTTCGCCGACGGAACGGACCCGCCGGTTGCCCAGATGGTCGATGTCATCGACCAGGCCCTCGCCGAAGCGGAGGTTGAGCAGGTACTTGAGGACTTCCACATAGTCATGCGGCGCCAGCGTCTTGTCGTCGAGAGACGTCTCGAGCCCGAGCTTGATGTTGAACTTGAGCCGGCCGATCCGGGAGAAGTTGTACTTCTGGGGATTGAAGAACAGGCCGCGGAAAAGGTTCTGGGCGCTCTCCTGGGTGTGGGGCTCGCCCGGCCGCAGTTTGCGGTAAATCTCGCCGAGCGCGGATGGCTGGTCCTTGCGGAGGTCCTTTTTCAGGGTCGTGCTCAGGATGAGCCCGGCCCGGTCCTCCTCGGGAAAGAAGACCTCGAACGGCTCTCCCCGGCCGATGAGAAGTTCGAGCTGGGTGTCGCCGATATCCTCGTTGACCCTGACCTTGCCCTTGATCCCGACAAGGGAGTAGGCGCCCTGGAGCTCCTTCTTGAGGAGCGGGACCCGGGTGACGCCGGCGGCCTTGAGGGCGGCGAGGACCTCCGGGGTGATCTTCTTCTTGCCGGGGGCGAGGACCTTGCGGCCTTTGGCATCGGTGACGTCATCTGCCGGGGACTTCCCGACGAGGCTGTCCGAGACCTCCCAGCACATCTTGCCGTTTTCGGGAATGATCGTGTAGGTCTTATGAAAGAGCTTGAGGATCTCCTCGTCCGCGCCGAAGCCGAGGGCCCGCAAGAAAACCGTGGCCAGGAACTTTTTCTTCCTGTCCAGCCGGACCCAGATGAGGTTTTTCGAATCGTGTTCGAACTCGACCCAGGCGCCGCGGTACGGGATGATCTTGGCGATGAAGAAGCCCTTGTTCTCGGCCTGGCGGAAGAACACGCCCGGCGAGCGCTGGAGCTGGCTGACGACGACCCGCTCGATGCCGTTGAAGATGAATGCCCCCTTCTCGGTCATGAGCGGGATGTCGCCGAAATAGACTTCCTGCTGCTTGATGTGCTTGAGGCGCTTGGCCTTGGTCACGGCGTCCTTTTCCCAGGACACCAGCTGGATCTTGAGCTTGAGGGGGATGGAGTAGCTGTAGCCCTTATGGATGCACTCCATCGGAGTGTACTTGAGCTTGATGCCGACGCGGTCGCCGCAGTGCTCGCATAGAGGAAGCTCGAGCTTTCGGGACGCGCCGCAGAAAGGGCAGACCTCTTTCGCGGCGAACTCCATGTCCGGCGGGAGGAGGGTCTGGCAAGCCTTGCACCGGGCCCGGGAGTTCTCGACCCCCTTGAGCCGACCGCACTTGCATTCCCAGTTCCCGATCGAATAGCTGAGGAATTCCAGCTCCGTCGTTTCCTTGAAGTCGGAGATGGGGAAGACATCCTTCAAAGCGGCCTGGAGGCCGGTATCCTTGCGCTCTTCGGGCAGGAGGTCCATCTGGAGGAACTCGGCGTAGGATTTCGTTTGGATGTCCAGAAGATCGGGCATGGGGAAGACCGCCTTGATCTTCGAAAAATCGACCCTCTCACGGTACGGTTTTTTAGGTTCTTTGAGCATGCTGTCTCACTCTCAAGCAGAGATGGAGTGTCCTCGTTTCCGAGACCGGACAAACGGACGCTCAGCCAACCGGGTCACTTACTGAAGCTCGATGACGGCTCCGACTTCGGCGAACTTAGCCTTGATGGATTCGGCCTCTTCCTTGGTCACGCCCTCTTTGACCGGCTTGGGGGCGCCGTCGACGAGGTCCTTCGCCTCTTTGAGGCCGAGGTTGGTGACTTCCCGGACGACCTTGATGACGTTGATCTTCTTGTCGCCCACGGTTTTCAGGACGGCGCTGAACTCCGTCTTCTCTTCGGCGGGCTTGGCGTCGCCCTGGGCGGAGGCGCCGGCCACCATAACGGGAGCGGCCGCGGCGGCGCTGATGCCGTACCGGGTCTCGAACTCCTTGATGTAGTCCGAGAGTTCCAGGATGGTCAGGGTGTCGAGGTGGGCGAAAAACTGTTCCTTGGTGAGTTTTTCCATGTCACGAGTCTCCTTTTATTGGTTTTCGGGGGTTTTCGTCTTCTTGAGTTCGCCGAGAAGGATCCCGACGTTGGCCAGCGGCGCCTGGAGGGTCCGCATGAGCCGGTGGAGCGGGTTGGCCATCATATAAGCGATCTTACCGACCAGGTCCGCGCGGGAGGTGAGCTTGCTGACCTCGTCGAAACGCCCGGGGGCGAGGTACTGGCCCTCGATCTGACCGACTTTGACCGCCAGGACCTTCCCCCGGTTGGAGAAATCCTTGAGGATCTTGGCCAGCTGGATCGGGTCCTTGTCGGCGAAGGCGATGGCCGTGGGCTTCTGGAAGAAGGGACGGATGGTTTCCGGGCAGCGCTCGCCCAGGGCCCGCAGGGCCAGCCGGTTCTTGATGACTTTGTAGGTGAAGGCGTTCTTCCGAAGGATCTTCCGCAGCTCGACCGACTGGGAGACCTTCATCTTTTTGAAGTCCACCAGATAGTAGGTGCTGTTCGTTTCGAAGAGACGCTCGAGCGTCTGGACGATGGGTTGCTTGGCTTCCTTTTTCACTTCGCTGGCTCCTAGCTCTCTAAGATGTCTTCGGAAATCTTGAAGGACGGCCCCATGGTCGATGACACGAACATCGTCCGGATGTACTTGCCCTTGGCTGCCGGCGGCTTGGCGTGGGCGATGGCCTGGATAAAGGTCCGCAGATTCTCGACGAGCTTGGCCTCCGGGAAGGAGACCTTCCCGACGGTGGAATGGACGATGCTCGTCTTGTCGACGCGGAACTCGACCTTGCCCGCCTTGATCTCCTCGACGGCCTTCTTGATATCGAAGGTGACCGTCCCCGACTTGGGATTGGGCATGAGGCCCTTGGTGCCCAGGATGCGGCCGAGCTTGCCGACGCCGCGCATAACGTCGGGCGTCGCGATGACGATGTCGAAGTCGATCCAGCCGCCGGCGATCTTCTCGATGATCTCGTCCCCGCCGAAGTAGTCGGCGCCGGCCGCTTCGGCTTCCCTGAGCTTCTCCCCGGCGGCGATGACGCAGATCTTTTTCGTTTTGCCGGTGCCGTGGGGAAGGACGACGGTGCCGCGGACCATCTGGTCCGAATGCTTGGGGTTGACGCCTAGCCGGATATCCATGTCGACGGACTCGTCGAACTTGGCGAAGTGGGCCTTCTTGAGAAGGCTGACGGCCTCCTCCAGGGTGTAATTGCGGGGTTCCGGCCCCTTGACCTCCCGGGCTTTGATGGTGTTCTTGCCGTGCTTACTCACTGATGATCTCCAATCCCATGTTTCTCGCGGTCCCCTCGATGATCCTCTTCGCGGCCTCGATATCATAGGCGTTGAGATCGGGGAGCTTCGTCCGGGCGATGTCCTCGATCTGCTTCGGAGTGACCTTGCCGACCTTTTCCTTGTTCGGCGCCCCGGACCCCTTGGCGATCCCGGCCGCTTTTTTCAGGAGATAGGACGCCGGCGGGGTCTTGACCACGAAATTGAACGACTTGTCCTTGAAGACGGTGATCAGGACGGGGACGACGGTGCCCTCGTCCATTTTTTTCGTCCGGTCGTTGAATTCCCGGACGAAGCCCATGATATTGACGCCGTGCTGGCCCAGGGCGGGGCCGATCGGAGGGGCAGGGCTCGCCTGTCCCGCGACGATCTCCAGCTTGATCTTGGCAATGACTTCTTTCGACATCTCGTCCTCCTAAAGCTTTTCCACCTGCAGAAACTCGAGCTCCACGGGGGTGGACCGGCCGAAGATAGTGACCAGGACCTTGAGCGTGCTCCGCTCGGAGTTGACCTCTTCGACGATCCCGCTGAAGTTGAAGAAGGGGCCGTCGATGATCCGGACGGCCTCGCCCTTCTCGAAGGAGTGCTTGGGCTTGGGTTTTTCCGAGGTCGTCTCCATGTGCTCGACGATCTGGGCGACCTCTTTCTTGCTCAGGGGCGTGGGGGTCCGGCCGGCGCCGACGAAGCCCGTCACCTTGGGGACCTGGCGGATCATCAGCCAGTTCTCGTCGTTCATCTCCATTTCGACGAGGATGTACCCCGGGTAAGACCTCCTCGTGGAAACGACCTTCTTCCCGCCCCGGATCTCGATGACGTCCTCGGTCGGGATGATGATCTGCCCGACCTGGTCCTCGAGATGGAGCTCGATCGCCTTCTGCTTGATCGATTCGGCGACGAACTTCTCAAACCCCGAATAGGTGTGTACGACAAACCAGTTTTTTGCCATCATCCAATTCCTTGCGTCTATCCGAACAACGATTTGATCTGGCCGATGACCCAGGAAAAGATCACATCCATGAAGAACAGGTAGAAACCGAAGAAGATCGTGGCGGCGATGACGACGATCGTGGTGCTCGTGACTTCGCTCCTGGATGGCCAGGTGACCCTCTTGAGTTCCGACTTGACGTCCTTGATAAAATTCCAGAACCGTTTGTACCAGCGGATCTTGTCGTTCATAGCATGTCCTTTGTCCGACTAGCGGGGAGAAGATGGCAGGTGAGGCAGGGCTCGAACCCGCAACCTGCGGTTTTGGAGACCGCTGCTCTACCAATTGAGCTACTCACCTGTCGTCCCGTCATGGCCGTTCGCTTATTTCGCTTCCTTGTGGACCGTATGCTTCCGGCAAGAAGGGCAGAACTTGCTCGTCTCGAGCTTATCCATCTGCTTTTTCTTATTGCGCGTCGAAGAATAGTTCCGTCGTTTGCATTCGCCGCACTGAAGCGTGATGATCTCTCGCATGTTCAACCTTTCCTTCCAACGGACGTCCTCGGGGACGCCGTGCCTCCGTCGCTTCGAACCCGGCCCTCGCGGACCTGACGTTGCCTACGCGAAAAAGCCCAAGACCAGAATTGAACTGGTGACCCCGTCCTTACCAAGGACGTGCTCTACCAACTGAGCTACTTGGGCCCGACGACCTCGAAGAAGAGCGGGAAACGGGATTCGAACCCGCGACGTTCAGCTTGGAAGGCTGACGCTCTACCAACTGAGCTATTCCCGCGGAAGTGGGCAGGGAAGGATTCGAACCTCCGAAGCGTTTCCGCAACGGGTTTACAGCCCGTCCCATTTGGCCACTCTGGAACCTGCCCATCTTAAGATGCATGTTCGTCGCCCTCGATCGGCCGGCCGGCGATCCCTCCTCTTCGGGGATATCCGCTGCCTGCAAACGCGCTCAAGCCTCGCTTCAAAGCCAGCGAAGGGACTCGAACCCCTGACCCGCTGATTACAAATCAGCCGCTCTACCTGCTGAGCTACGCTGGCGTGCCCTCAACCTGACTGTCCGAATACGTTACCTGTATATGGGGGAAATACGGAAAAATAGATGAAAAAAAGAAAAACCTTCTCTCCTCGAGCTCGAATGTGTTCTTTTTTTCAGAGATTTAATCTGAAATATACAGAACGACCACCGATATCCTAAAGGAAATCGAAATTCTTGTCAAGGAGTTCTTTTTATAGGCCCCCTCAGGCCCCTGGCCCTCTCTACATTCTCCCCGATGCTCCTGAGAAAATCCACAGTAAAAATGAGATACCGGGCCTTCTGGAAGGGGGTTAAAACGCCATCGAGGACACCCTCGACCTCATCGTCCTTCTGCCTGATGGCTGAACGGGCTTCCATGATCCGGGCGACCAGTTCGAGGACCCGCCGCTCCCCCGCCCCTGGTTTGGCCAGTTCCGCCCTGAGGTCCCTCAGGTCCAGGCCCATCCGGCGCTGGATCCCCGCTTTTTCCTTCTCTACCCTGGTCAATACGGGGTAGAGCTTGGCCGTCTGCTCCTCCGACAGCTCGAGGGCGCGTGTGAGCCGAAGGAGATATAAGTTGGAAATATTCTCCCTGATCCTCATCCGGGCCTGCGGGTCGCCCTGGTGGGATCCCTGGGCCGAAGCAAAGGCCCCCAGGGCCAGGGCAAGGGCAAGGGAAAAAACAGCGGCGGGCGCGCATTTTTTCATTTCGGACCTCCGTGACTTGTTTCTCTCTCCAATTCCGCGGCAATATATTCGAGTTCCTCCTCGCTTAGGCCCTCCCAGAAAAGAGGGTCGGCGGCGAGAGGAGCGGCATAAGCCTCTTCCGGATCCGGGGCCACTTCCGTGATCGAGGCCAGGAGTTCCCGGTTGACGAAGTTTTCGACCTCCGGGTCCTCTTCGGCCGCCTGGAGGATCCGGGCGATGGAATCCTCGTAAGAAACCCAGGCCGTTTCCAGGATCCGGCCCGGCCGGCTGACGGCGAGATAGATCCCGACGGACGCCAAGACCAGAAAACCGGCGGCAGCCCAGGCCCATTTCCGGCGGCGGAAAAGCGGGGCGCGACTCGCCTCCCTGACGGGCTCAACGAAAGTGAGCCTGGACTCGAGACTCCTCTCGAAGGCCGCCCAATATTCCGGCGAGAGGTCCGCGGCCGACGCGGCCTCGGCTTGAAGACGAGTGAGGTCGGCCCGGTAGCGCCGGCAGACGAGACATTCCCGGAGGTGGTTTTCCAAACGGGCCTTTCTTTTCGGCGAAAGGGCCCCGTCCAGATCGTCCGAAAGCCATTTTTTTATCGTTTCACATCTCATGACCGGACCTCTCCGAGATAAGGTTTGAGCCGGGCTTGGAGGATCTTGCGGGCCTTGTGCATCCTCCAAGAGACCGTGTTCTCCGAACAACCCAGGATGCGGGCCGCATCGGCGTGGCTGAAGCCCTGGCTCACGACCAGAACGAAAGACGCCCGGAAATGGCCGGGCAGCGAATCGATGGCCTCGTTGATCCGGGCCCGGAGCTCATTCTGCGAGCAGTTTCCTTCGGCAGAAAAAAAAGCGTCCCGGCCGGGATCGACGCCGGCCATATTCTCGTGGAATTCCGCCCTGTCCTTCTCCCGGCTTCTCTTCCGCAAGAACGTCAACGAGGTATTGACGGCGATCCGGTAGAGCCAGGTGTAGAAACTCGAGCCTCGTCTGAACGAGGCGATCGACCCCCACGCGCTCAAGAAGACCTCCTGGGCCAGGTCGGCGGCGTCGGAATGATTCCCGGCCATCCGGAAGACGAGGCCGTAAACCCTCCGCTCGTGGAGCCGGACGAGCCCGGCGAAAGCCTCCCGGCTGCCCCGCCGCGCGTCCTCCACGAGATCGTCTTCCGGGCGTTCATCCATCACGTTCTCACCCGATTAGACGGACATTATACAAAATCCTTTGAGGCCAGGCCAAGAAACGCCGAATGCCTTTACAAGATATGGCTCTCCGGTATCCGCAAGGCCGACTTTGACGCCAAGCCCTCCGCGCAATGGTATCCCCCGATTTAGGAATGATGCGTCCCGCCAACCAAATGACCGGTGGCAACGTCTAAGATGTGTTCAGGCAAACTGGCAAGGAGACTATTCATGCAATTTGTCGGGAAGCGGAATTGGTTTGTCGCGGCTCTCATTTTTGCATCCCTGCGTTTGCCAGGTGCGGCGGCGGAAACAAAATTATTGCGCTATCCAGATATCTACAAAAATAGGATCGTATTCAGTTACGGCGGCGATCTCTATATTTCTTCGGTCACCGGGGAAGATGTCAAACGACTCACCGATTTCCCGGGCGAAGAGCTCCTGGCAAAATTTTCGCCCGATGGAGAACAGATCGCTTTTACGGCAGAGTTTGAAGGAAACAAGGATATTTATGTCATGTCCGCTCAGGGCGGCAAAGCGAAGCGCTTGACCTATCATCCGGCGGCGGAGTACGTCGTGGATTGGCATCCGGACGGGAAAAGGATCATATATCGTTCCAATGGTAGCAGTTCCAGTTACCGGTTCAACCGGCTTCATGCCGTCCCGCTCCAGGGGGGACTCCCCACCGTATTGGAACTGCCCGAAGCGGAGTTGTCGGGTTATAACGATACGGGAGACAAGGTTGCCTTCTGCCGGACCAGCGTGGATGCGCTGCTCTTTAAAAGGTATCGCGGCGGCATGGCGCCCGCGATCTGGACCTACGATTTTTCGACACACAAGGCGGAATTGGTGATCGCAGATCGTTCGATCAATCACTACCCCGTGTGGATCGGCGAGCACATCTATTTTGTCAGTGATCGCGGGGAAGCCCAGGAACAAAACCTATGGGAATATGATTGTCAGAGCAAAGATGTCCGTCAGATCACCTTTTACAGGGAATGGGGCGTCAGGCAACCAAGCAAGGGCGGCCATGAGATCATCTTCGAAAATGAAGGCGGGCTTCGTGTTTATAATACAATAAAAGGGACCCTGCGATCTCTACACATCGAGGTCCCTGAGCCGACCGACCGGCTGACGGCCAGGACAATCGACGCCAGAGAGTTCATCAGCGGGTCCCCTGTCCTGTCGGCGGATGGCAAAAAAGTGATTCTGACCGCCAGGGGCGACCTGTTCCTCGTGGAGCCCGGAAAAAAGACGGCAAAGAACCTGACCCGGACGCCGGACGCCAACGAACGGTATCCCGTTTGGAACCCCTGCGAAAAATGCTTCGCGTATATCTCGGATCGTTCGGGAGAGGACCAGGTCTATATCCAGGAGGAGGACGGCAACCGAGCGCCGAGTCAAGTCAGCCATTGCATCGATTCCAGACTCGGTGCGCTCAACTGGTCGCCGGACGGGAAAAAAATCGGCTATGCGGATCACCGGGCCTGCTTCTATCTCCTCGATATCGAAAGAGGAGAGACCAAAAAGATCTTTTTCAACGCCTATCTCGGAAGCGACAAATTCGTGTCGGCTTCCTGGTCTCCAGACAGCCGCTGGCTTGTGTATACCAGCGGCAGTCCCAATTGGCTCAGTTCGATCTATCTCTATTCGCTGGAAAACGGCAAAGCCTACCGGGTAACCGATGAATTCGTCAATTCCTCTAACCCCCAATTCGATCCGGGAGGGAGATACCTCTACTGGATCGCCGCTGGCCAGGTCAATGTCGCCGATTCGTATTGGGATAACTGTCATCACATGGTCAATCCCGACAAAATCGTCGTGGCCACGCTTCAAAACGACATTCTTTCCCCGTTCTCGCCGGGCCGGGAAAATGAAGCAGAAGACAAGGAGGGAATTCCCTTCCCCATCCGCATCGACGTGGAAGGATTGGGCCAAAGGGTAACCGCTCTACCGATTGAAGATTCGAATTACAGCAATCTTCTGGCGCTGAAGGGGAAATTGATCTATCAATCCGAACCGGCCACGGGCGAAGGATCGATCAGACTGTTCGACATGGGCGAAAAAAAGGAAGCACTGCTGATGAAAGAGGCCTGGTACTACAGCCCCGCAGCGAAGGCCGACACGCTCGCGTATCGCACCGGGACCGCGATCGGCATTCTGCCGATCCGTGCGGATCAAAAAGCCGGGGACGGTCAAGTCGATCTCTCCGATATGAAGATGACGATCGATTGCCGAAAGGAGTGGCGGCAAATATTTTATGAGGCCTGGCGCATCCAGCGGGATTTCTTCTTTGACGAGAAGCTGCACGGCGTCGATTGGCCGGCGATGAAACGGAAATATGAAACGCTGCTGCCCTTCGTAGCTTCGCGCCGGGATCTCAATTATCTGCTCGAGGATCTGTTTTCTGAGTTGGGTCAAAGCCATGTGGAAATCAATGGCGGCGATCTTCCGGAAATTCCCAGGGTAAAAAACGGCATCCTCGGGATCGACCTGACATTGGATGAAGACACACGACTTTACAGAATCGCTAAGATTTGCCGCGGACAAAACTGGGATCCGGAGCGAAGCAGTCCGCTTACGCTGCCGGGCATGAATATCAAGGCTGGAGATTATCTTCTGGCCATCGACGGGGTGCCATTGCGCGAAGGCATCAACCCGGATTCATTATTGGAAAACAAGGCCGGTGCGACCGTCGCCCTGACCATTCACGAGAAGCCCGCCTGGGCGGGTTCAAGAACGGTAAAAGTGAAAGCGGCGGAATTTTCGGAGCAATATGGGGATCTTCTTCGCTACAACGATTGGGTTCTTGACAATCTCGAAAAGGTGAATCGGGCGACCGGCGGAAAGGTCGGTTATATCCACATTCCTGATACTTACTATCCGGGGATGGAATCCTTTTTCCGCTACTTCTATTCTCAGCTGGACAAGCAGGCCCTGATCATAGATATCCGCTTTAACAGCGGCGGCTATCCTCCCGATTGGATGATCGAGCGTCTGAACTGCAAACTTCACTTTTATTCGCATCTGCCTCATGAAAAAGCTGCGCTCAAAGAGCCGGACCCTGTTTTTGGCGGCCTCAAGGTGTGCGTCACCAATGAGTGGGCCGAATCGGGCGGGGATCTGTTTGCCGCCGTCTTTCGCCATGGGAACTCCGGGTCGATCATCGGCACGAGAACCTCCGGCAGTTTGGCCTCTACCGGAGGGTTTCGGCTGATTGACGGCGGTATCGTCATCTACCCGGCGGAAGGGCCGCAGAACGCGAAAGGTGAAAATATAATAGAAAACGCCGGCATTGCCCCCGATATCGAGATCATAAACCGGCCGGATGAGGTGATCCGGGGAAGAGACCCGCAACTGGAGTTGAGCATCGACGCGATCATGAAGCAGCTGCGGGCAAAAGAAATTGGCAATTGAAATCACCGTGGCCGTTGCGGTCAAGTGCGATTCGGACAATTGACGGAAAGCGGCTCCGGGGATGGCTGCTGGATCAGCGGGACCGGCTGACGAAGGAGCTCCGTGGCGGCTGCGGCGGATTAGCAAACACCGAACGTCCGCCCCTGAGGGAATCTGGTCAATGCTAGTAGGGAGAAGATTCTCGTTGCCTCGACCCGACTCTCAGTGATTCCGCAAGTTAAATAATTGGGGGTATAATCTAGCCTGGAACTGGGGGAGTTTTCCGGGATTCCGGGCTCCACGCAGTTTCGCATTCGAAAATATCGCTTGACATTGAACCACATCTTATATTATATAGGTATATAAGGCTAGAGGTGCCCATGCGACCT
>Ga0268280_1002208_pt1 | contig 11670 bp, 13 predicted proteins | sample saktaG_9_FD_190139 | JGI IMG/M metagenome (GOLD analysis project Ga0268280, IMG submission 190139) | Saline water microbial communities from Sakinaw Lake, British Columbia, Canada - sak_2011_5_24_40m | ecosystem: Environmental > Aquatic > Non-marine Saline and Alkaline > Saline ...
ATTGTCGAGATATTATTTTTGCGGGCTGTTCAAAAATGCTCAGATGCAAGGCCCCCGAAGTCCTGAGGAATGAGTCGTACTTTTACGTACGTCGCAGTGACGAAGGACGAGGGAAACGCCGCAGATGGGCGTTTTTCAATAGCCCGCCATGTCATAGTTCGAAGGTGGCGTCCACCTTGAACGTTCTCACGGCGCGCATGCTGAGAACATCCGTGATGCCCGTCTTTTCCTTGATGTCCGCGATGGCCCTTTCCATCGCTTTTTCCGATGGAGCAATGACGGTGAACCAGATATTGTACTCGTGGTTCCTCTTGTAATTGTGGGTCACACCGGGGCAGGCGTTCACCGTTTTCACGAAGTCTTTTATTTTTCCTTCGGGAACCCGGGCGGCGCAGAGGGTGCTCACATACCCGAGCTTCTTCGGTTCGAAGACCGCCCCGATCCTGCGGATGATCCCCTCTTCCTTGAGGCGCCGCACCCGCTCCAGCGCTTCGCCTTCCGGGATTCCCACACTGTCGCCGATGACCTTGAACGGCTCCGCAACCACGGGGAATTCTTTCTGGATCAGGTTCAGAATTTTCTTGTCTATGGCATCCATTAATCAGCTATCCGCTTTCATCTGTTTTCGTGAAGCGTAAAGCGTCATTGCGTCTATTGTGTCATAGCGTTCGTAGCGTCTGTCGCGTCAATAGCGCAAAGTGCAAACGAGATACAGGATACAAGATATTTGTAACTTGAAACTTGAAACCAGAAACTTGAAACTATTTTTTCGGTTCATACACACAGAACGGCTCCTCGGCCAGGTAGTCGCCCGTGACCTCGTACGCGCGGGCCCGGCAACCCCCGCAGACCCTGATGAATTCACAGCGGCCGCATTTTCCCCTGTAACGGTTCAAATCACGGAGGTTCTCGAAGATCGGAGAGCTTTCCCATATCTCCTTGAAATTCCTTTCCCCGATCTGCCCGCAGTCCAGTTCGAGATACCCGCAGGGCTGGACCTGTCCCCTGTGAGAGATGAAGCAGAAAGAGCTCCCGCCCATGCACCCGCGAGTCATGGCATGAAGCGGACCCGCGTCATCCAGGTCCTTTCGGGTCGTCCGCTTCTTTTTCTGGTGATAAATTCTATAATAGTGAGGGGCACAGGTCGCCTTCAACTGGATGGTGTAATGCTGCGCTGCCTGATGAAACCAGCGAAGGGTCTTTTCATAATCGGCCGGTGATATCTCCTGATCGGCCATTTCCTTTCCCCTGCCCGTTGGAACGAGAAGGAAAAGGTGATGGGCCGCCGCGCCGAGTCTGACGGTAAGATCCAGGATATTCTTGACCTGATGGAGGTTCCGCTTCGTCACCGTGGTGTTGATCTGAAACTCCATCCCCGCCTTCTTCAGGGCTTTTATACCGCGAAGCGCGCCGTCAAAGGCGCCGGGCACGCCGCGGAATCCATCGTGGCTCTCCGCGTCCATCCCGTCAATGCTGACGCTCACACGCCGAATCCCCGAGGCGATCATCTTCCGCGCCACCGCCGGCGTGACCACGGTCCCGTTTGTCGCCAGGACCATCCGCAGCCCTTTCCCGTCCCCATAAGCGGCAAGATCAAAGATATCCTTCCGCAGGAGCGGCTCGCCTCCCGTGAGGATGATGACCGGTTTCGCGAAAGCCGCGATCTCGTCGAGGAGCCCCTTCCCCTCCTCCGTCGTAAGTTCCCCATCATAGGGACCGATCAGGGAAGAAGCCCGGCAGTGGACGCAGGCGAGATTGCAGCTCCGTGTCACCTCCCAGGCTACCATGCGCAGGGTATGGGGAAGACGTTTCAATTTTCGAGTCTTTATACTGTTCACTATTCCCTGTTCACTGTTCACTTTCTTTGCAAGAGCCCTGCCGCTTCCTGGGCAAAATAAGTGAGGATGATGTCGGCGCCGGCTCTCTTGATCGCCGTGAGCGTTTCCATCATCGCCCTCTCCCCATCCAGCCAGCCCAGATTTGCCGCGGCTTTGATCATGGAGAACTCCCCGCTCACATTGTAGGCCGCGATGGGAAGATCGAATTCCTCCCGGGTCCTGCGGATGACATCGAGATAGGCGAGAGCGGGCTTCACCATGATGACATCGGCACCTTCCTCAACATCCAGGCCGATCTCCCGGATGGCCTCGTCGCTGTTCGGGGGATCCATCTGATAGGCCTTGCGGTCGCCAAACTGCGGGGCGCTCTCGGCGGCTTCCCGGAAGGGACCATAGAAACAGGAGGCATACTTTGCCGAATAAGCCATGATGGGGACGTCTTCAAAACCTTCCTCATCGAGGGCCTCACGGATCGCGCCGACCTGGCCGTCCATCATGGCCGAGGGAGCCACCATGTCCGCTCCGGCCTTCGCGTGGGATACCGCCGTTTCCGCGAGAACCTCCAGGGTCGTATCGTTGTCCACGTCGTGACCCTCCAGCATCCCGCAGTGCCCGTGGCTGGTGTATTCGCAGAGGCAGACATCGGTGATGACCAGAATATCGGGAACCTTGTCCTTGATTCTCCGCACGGCCTGCTGAATGATCCCATCCTTCGCGAAGGCCCCGGAAGCAACCTCGTCCTTCTTGTCCGGAATGCCGAAAAGAAGCACCGCGGGGATTCCCATGTCTTTTGTCTTCTGCACCTCCTTCACGAGGTGATCGATGGACATCTGGAAGTTTCCGGGCATGGAATTGATCGGCTTCTTCACCCCTTTCCCCGTGACCGCGAAAAGAGGATAGACCAGGTCGTCCACGGAAAGCCGTGTCTCTCGGACCAGCCTCCTGAAATTTTCATTCTTCCTCAGCCTCCTCGGCCGGTACGCGGGATAGTACATGGCAAACCCTCCTTCAAAAAAAGTTTCTAGTTTCTAGTTGCTGGTTTCTAGTTATTGAATTTCAGGTCTCCGGAAAAAAGTCTAAACTATCGAAACTTGCCTCCTTTAATCGGTGTTTCTCGCAGATAATTCATCAGTCCATTGATCATTCGTCCTGTTTCAGATGACAAAGCATAGGTACGGTTGAATATTTCGGTGTCGATATAATTTTGATCAAGTGCAACGTAAAGTTGACTTTTCACTTCACCCACGGACCCTTTTGCTATTGCAAGAAACTGCACAAACTCCTTTGTTCCGCTTCTCTCAGAGCCTTCTGCGATATTTGACATTATCGATACACTGGCTCGTCTGATTTGTTCTCTAAGACCAAAGTCCTTAAAAAAAGACTCCTGACACGATATTTTATAAACTTCCCGTGTAAGTTCCCTGGCTTTCTGCCATGCTTCGATTTCTTCAAGCGTCTTAAACGTACCCATTGTCTCTTCTTTTTTTAACTAGAAACTTGAAACCAGAAACTAGAAACTATTTTTTATCTCTTCTTCCGTAAGATAACACGCCGGGTCGGGAGACCAGAGGTCCCCCGTCGCCGCTTCCGCCCGGGCGCGGAAGTTGCCCCCGCACACGTCGAGCCAGCGGCATCCGGCGCAGCGTCCCTTCACAAACGATTTCTTGTCCTTCATTTTCGCCATGAGGCTGTTGGATGTGTCCAGCCAGATTTCGCTGAAAGGACGCTTCCTCACGTTGCCGAAAGAGATGTCCCTCCAGAACTGATCGGCGTAAACCTCCCCGTCCCAGCTCACGCAGCCGATTCCGACTCCAGAGCTGTTCCCCTGATTCATCCTGAGAAGTTCAAGCACCTCAGCGGCCCGTCCGGGATCTTCCTTCCGCAGACGAAGATAGATGTATGGCCCGTCGGCGTGGTTGTCCACTGTGAGGACCTCCTTCGGTTTTCCCCGTTCGAAAAGACCGCGGGTCCGATCCATGATGAGATCCACGACCCGGCGGGTTTCCTCATGGGAAAGGTCCTCATCAATCAGTTCCGAGCCCCGGCCCGTGTAGACGAGATGGTAAAAGCAGGCCCTGGGGATCTCCTCCTCCTCGATGAGGTCGAAGACGGCGGGGATGTCGGCCGCGTTTTTCCTGTTCATGGTGAAACGAACCCCCACCTTGATTCCCGCGTCACGGCATATTCGGATGCCTTTCAGGGTGGCGTCGAAAGCCCCCTTCACGCCCCGAAACCGGTCATGAGTTTCTCTCATGCCGTCCAGGCTCACGCCGACGTAGGAGAGGCCGATCTTCCTGTAAACGGCGGCCGTTTCTTCCGTGATCAGCGTCCCGTTCGTGGAGATGACGACCCGCATCCCGTGCTCCGCGGCATGCCGGGCGAGTTCGGGGAGGTCTTTTCTCATCAGAGGTTCCCCGCCGGAGAGAAGGATCACGGGGGAGCCGAAGCGGGCCAGATCTTCGATCAGAGCCTTCCCTTCCTCCGTGGTCAGTTCATCTTTATAATGAATGTTTTTGGAGCCGGCGTAGCAGTGGACGCACCTGAGATTGCAGCGCCTCGTCACGTTCCAGACGACCACCGGCCGCTTGTCTTCCGAGAACTGAAGGAGATGCGAGGGGAGCTTCCCCGATTCGCGTCCGTAACGCAGAACGTCGGCGGCTTCCACGGCCCCGCAGTACAATTTTGAAATGCCGATCATGAATGATGTGCCTCTACAATTCACCCAGGAGTTCAAGGTCGGCCAAATCCTTATGACGGCCGATTGCTCGTTTATTTTTAACAAAAGCTTCCCTGCCAATATAAGCGACGTCAAGGTCGCCGAATTTACCTTTCTGTCGCTCCCCCCATATCTCGTCATTCTGCAGACCGTCCAGAATCGTGATGATATCAATACGGACAGGCGGAAATCCAAGTTGAATGATTTTCCCCGACAGAAAGTCTTCTTCCGTCACGTTGACTTTTTCAAAACCAAAATCAAGGACGGCTTTTAAAACAGCGCTGGCATTTTGTTTTGTGGGTCTGATCCAAACATCCATGTCGCCTGTAGCCCTCGGATGCCCATGATACGCAAGAGCAAAAGAGCCCACAAGAACGTACTCTACATGGTTATTGTTGAGTGCATGAATGAAATCTCGGAAGTCCGGGTGAATTTTCACTTCAATCGCTCCACAATTCTGATGATCCGTTCTATTCGGGGAATATCTTTATATCCCTTAATCACATAATATTGTTCCCTTAAAATTTCCACGGCGTTCAAACGTTCCTCCGGCGTCTTGTTCTTCCAGAAAAGAACATCCTTTGCCCCATCATCTCTATCCAAAACAACAATATCTTTTTTCATGCTCATTGCTCTTTTCTTGTAAAATAGTTTATGAGCGATTGCACGAGGCCGGGGACCGTATAGGTCTCCTGCAGGATGTCGACCTTGAGGCCGGCGTTCCTTGCAGCTGCCGCGGTGACGGGGCCGATGCAGGCCACCTTGACGCTCTGGGGCAGAAGGTAATGCCTCCCCATGATCTCGAAATAGTTCGTCACCGTGGAGGGGCTCGTGAAGGTGATCACATCCACCTTGCCTCCCTTGATAAGCGCCTCGAGCTCCGGTTTCCGCCGCCCCGAATTCACCGTCCGGTACGCCGTGATCACGTCCACTCGGGCGCCGAGTTTTTTCAACCCTTCGGGTACGACATCGCGGGCCGCGGCGGCGCGGGGGAGCAGGATGTTTTTGTCCTTCAGGTCGATCCCCTGGAACGCCCTGACCACGCCCTCGGAGACATATTCATCGGGAACGATGTCCACGCGAATCCCGAAATGCTCGATGATGGAAGCGGTGACCGGGCCGATGGCACACAGGCCGATTCCCTTGAGGTCTCTCACGTCACGGCCCAGATCCCTGAGCCTCTTGAAAAGAGCGCGGACCCCGTTGGCGCTCGTGAAGATGATCCAGTGGTATTTTCCGATGTTCGTCAGTGCCCCATCAAGATCCTGATAATTCTCCGGCGGTTCGATGCGAATGGTGGGAAAAGGGATCACCCGGGCGCCCTCTCTTTGAAGCAGTTCCGCCATCTCTTCCGCCTGCGCTTCCGGGCGGGTGATGACAATACCCCTGCCGAAGAGGGGCTTCCCCTCAAACCAGTTCAGCTCGTCCCGCAGCCCGACCACTTCCCCCACGACGAGTATGGCCGGCGGCGAGAAACCTTTCTTCTCCGCCCGAACGGCGATGTCTTTCAGCGTCCCCATGAGGGTGGCCTGATCCGGCGTGGTACCCCACCGGATAAGGGAAGCAGGCGTATCGGGGTCCTTCCCGTTTTCCACGAGGTTCTCCGCGATCTGCGAGAGGTTTTTGACGCCCATGAGAAAAACGAGCGTTCCGATCCCAGAAAGGGTCTTCCAGTCGATGTCGCTCTTTTCCTTGCCGGGGTCCTCGTGACCCGTCACGAAGGCGACCGTCGAGGTGTATCCCCGGTGGGTCAGAGGGATGCCGGCGTAAGCGGGAGCTGCGATTGCGGATGTGACACCCGGAACGATCTCAAAGGGAATGCCGGCCCGGGATACCACCTCGGCTTCCTCGCCGCCCCTCCCGAAGATGAAGGGATCCCCGCCTTTCAGCCTCGCGACGGTGTGCCCTTTCTTCGCCTCTTCCACCAGAATCCGGTTGATCTCTTCCTGAGGAATGGTGTGATCGCCTCCCCGTTTGCCGGCGTAGATTCTTTTCGCGTCCTTCCGGGAAAAGGAGAGGATGTCCGTGCTCACGAGATGGTCATAGACAATCACGTCGGCCGTCTGCAGGCATTTCATGCCCCGCAGCGTGATCAGGCCCGGGTCGCCCGGCCCGGCACCGATGATGTAGACGATTCCCTGTTTAACCGCATCCATATACCGTTTCCATTATTTCTTTTCCGCCTTTTGACAAGATACTTTCCGCCAGCCCTCTTCCCACCGCTTCACACTCGGCGGCGGGGCCTGAGGCTTCCTCCCTGATGATCACGCTCCCGTCCAGATTCCCCACGAGCCCGACAAGCGAAATCCCGTCTCCTCTTCTCCTGCCGTACGCGGCGATGGGAAGCTGGCATCCTCCCCCGAAGACTTTCAGAAAAGCCCTTTCCGCTCCCACCTCGATGCGGCTGTCCTCGTGATTGAGAAAGCGAAGAAGCTCCCTGCTCTCCTCGTCATCCCTTCTCATCTCCATGGCCAGCGCCCCCTGGCCGATGGCGGGGATGATCTGATCCACGGAGATGAACTGGGACACCCTGTCCGTCCACCCCATGCGGCGGACCCCCGCCGCGGCGACAATGATGCCGTCCAGCCCTTCCCTTTCTATTTTTTTGATCCTCGTGTCCAGATTGCCCCGGATGGGAACCACCTGGACATAAGGGATTAGTTTCGCAAGCTGGATGCTCCGCCTCAGGGAGCCCGTTCCGATCTTCGCGCCTCTCGGCAGCTCTTCGAGTTTCCTGTTTCCCCGCGATATGAGAACATCCCGGGGATCCTCTCTTTCAGGAACAACGCCGATCTCAAGCTCCCCGGGTGTTTCCGCGGGCATATCCTTCAGGCTGTGGACGGCTGCGTGGATCTCCCTGCGCAGGAGAGCTTCCTCGATTTCCTTGATAAAGAGGCCTTTCCCCCCGATCTTCGCCAGAGCGACATCCTGCAGTTTGTCTCCCGTCGTCTTGATCGTGATGATTTCTATCTGGATGTCGGGATGCTTCGCTCTGATCTTCTCCACGACCCAGTTTGTCTGCGTCAGAGCCAGCGCGCTCCCCCGCGTCCCAATTCTCAAAGTCTTCTTCATAAACGACTTCACTTGAACCCTTGAACCCTCGACCCCTTGAACCCTTCTTTCTTATTTGTCTTCTTCCAATTTGAACAGCCTTCTTATAGCAGCGATATAGGAAATCGCACCGTCTTCCTGCGTCTCCTCTTTGAGGCCGGTGATGGGATCATGGAGGACTTTGTTGAGCACAGACGAAATAAGAATCTCAATCTCTTTTCTGTCTTCGTCACCCAGACTCCTCACCCACGCCGGGGCCCTTTCAATCTCCCCCTTCATGATCCCTTCCACTTTGTCCTTGAGAGCACGGATCGTGGGAACGGCCTCAAGCGTATTGTGCCAAGCGGCGAACTTGAGAACCTCCTCGCTGATAAGATCTTCCGCCTTCTGCGCCTCTATCATGCGCGCCCTGACATTCTCATCCACCGTCTGCTGGAGATCGTCGATATTGTAAAGGTAGGCACTATCGATCCCGCCCACCGCCGGATCGATATCCCTGGGCACGGCGATATCGATGAAAAACATGAGCCGGTTCTTTCTCCTGCGAAGGGCCGCCGCGACCATTTCCCTGGTGATGACGTAACCCGGCGCGCCGGTGGATCCGATGACAATGTCCGCGTCCTGCAGCTGCTCTCCCAGACGATCAAAGCCCACGGGAATTCCGTGAAAATGATTGGCCAGCGCGACCGCCCGCTCATAGGTCCTGTTGGCCACAATAATTTTGTGAACGCCCTGGCTTACGAGGTGCCTCGCAGCCAGTTCCGACATCTCTCCGGCCCCGACGAGGAGCGTTGTCTTCCCCTGGAGATTTCCGAAAATCTTCTTTGCCAGTTCCACGGCCGCGAAACTGACCGAGACGGCGTTGTTCGCGATGCCCGTTTCCGTCCTCACCCGTTTCGCCACCCGGAAGGCATGATGGAGAAGCCTGTTCAGGATGATTCCCGATGCTTTGTGCTCCACGCACTGCCGGTAGGCGTCCTTCACCTGGCCGAGGATCTGGGGCTCACCCATGACCATGGAATCCAGGCTCGACGCCACCCTGAAGAGATGCCGCACCGCCTCCTCGTCCCGGTGGATATAAAGGCACTTCCCCATCTCTTCCGTTGAGAGGTTTCCCCGGGAAAAAATAAATCCCCTGAGGCCATCAATCGCCGTGCCCGCGTCTGCGACCCGGGCCAGCACTTCCACCCGGTTGCAGGTGGAAAGATACAGGACTTCCCTCAATTCCGGGATTTCCAGGATCTCCGGCAGCGGCGTCGAATTCTCCTCGCAGGAGATCGACAGTCTTTCCCTGATTTCCACGGGAGCCGTTTTATGGTTCATACCGACGAGAATAATATTCATACCCTTAAACAAAACGATGGGCCGTTGTAAAAAATGCGCTCACGCCGAACAAGGCGGCGAGCAGAATGAACAGGGCGCCGATGGACAGTAGAGCCGCTTTCCGGCCGTTCCAGCCGATGGCCAGCCGCTGATGCAGAACGAGAGCGTAGAGAAGCCAGGCCATGAGCGTCCAGACCTGCTTGGGATCCCAGCTCCAGTGGCTTCCCCAGACCGTGCGCGCCCAGAGAGCGCCGGCAATGGTCCCGAGCGTGAGGAGCGGAAATCCCCAGAGAAGAGAAACGTGGCTGATCCGGTCCAGATCCCTGAGCGGCGGCAGCAGGCGGCTTAAATTCGTGATACGCCTGTGCTTGATGAAACCGTCCTGGATCAGGTACATGGCCCCGGCGCAGCAGGCCAGGGCAAAGAGGGCTTCGCCGGTGATGGAAAGAACCGCGTGAACGGGAACCAGTCCCCCCCTCAGGATTTCGGGCAGGGATACATCGCCCCCGAGCCTCACGGAAGCCACCACCATCACGAAGAAAGCGACAGGCGACACAAAAGCGCCGAGAACCCGCGTCTTCGTCTTCAATTGAAAGGCAAGATAGGTCCCGGTCATCGCCCAGACAAAAAAGGAAAGGGAATCGTGCAGCCCTATGACAGGCGTGTGTCCCATTCTGACGTAACGGAAAACCATGGAAAGACCCTGGACGATAAAGGCCGAAAAAAGAATCCAGGTGGAGACTTTCGCCACCTGGACCCTCCGGACCAGGAGGGACGCGATGTAGCCCGCCGTGCTGATCAAATAAAGCGCCAGCGCGATTTTAAAAAAAAGAATGTCCATCATTCACCCGTTATGAAATCCACAATCACTTCGCCCGTGAGTTCTTTGATCCGCATTCTCACACCATCCCAGTCTTTCGCCCTGATCTTCTCGAGGATATCTGAATTCACGACAACCTCGAAAATCTCCCGGTTCTCCTCGGAAGAACGTCCTCTCTGCATCACCCGCTTCCTCAACATTCCCATGATCCGGATAAGGATCTCATATTCATGACCGTAACGCCCTTCCAGCTCCATCCTCAGTTTCCTTGCAAGGGCGGGGCTTTTCCCCGCCGTCGACACGGAGATCGAGAGATCGCCTCGTTCCATAAGAGAGGGAAGGATAAAATCACAGTGTTCCGGGTCATCCACGATATTGACGAGTATTCCCTTTTTTTTCGCGTCCCGATAGATCCGACCGTTGACCCTGACATTGTCGGTCGCGCCGATCACGATAAACGAACCGCTCACGCATTCCGACCTGTAGTCCGAGGCGATGTGTTCTATCCGCTTTCTGGCTTTGAGGTCCTTGAGTTTCGGGCTGAGTCTCTTTCCCACCACCGTCACCCGGGCGCCGCAGTCGAGGAGTCTCCTCACCTTTCGTTCAGCCACGTCCCCGCCGCCGATGACGGTGCACCTTTTGTTTGATATATCGAGGCTTATGGGATAGTATTTCAAACAGAAACCCCTCCCCCGAAAATGACATCGCGATCCGCCTGAAGCGGAGAACGCTCATCCAAAGCGGATTCCCCCGTTCTGCGGGCGTTGAAGAAAGGTAACACGAAGGCTTCAGAAATTCAAGTCACTTGAAATAAATGGCAAAACGGGCTATAGCATTTTAAGAAGATGTTTCGTTCCGCCGGTGATTGAATGGGCTTGACCTTCAGTGAAAAAGGAGATGACGCATGCCGGAAAAAGAGGCTCGAAAGGAACGGGAAAAAGAAAAATGGATCGAGATCGTCGTGTCCGCGCCCCCGCAACTCATCGAGGCCCTGTCGAACTTCATAACAGAAGCGGGCGCCAAGGGCGTCTTTCAGGAAGACACCTTCGATGAGGCATCTCCCAACGACCTCGACGAGCCCGCCGAACGGGAAGAGCTGAAGGCCTATATCGCGTCCGGTCCCGCCGGTGATAAAAAGATCGCGGCGCTCGGCAAATACATGGAAAGCCTCTCCGAGATTTTCCCGGACATTGAGAAACCATCCTTCAAGAGCCGGCTCATCGAAGAGGCTGACTGGGGAGAACAGTGGAAGCAGTATTTCAAGCCGCTGCGTCTCACAAAAAACATCGTTATCAAGCCGACTTGGGAGAGATACACGCCTCAGCACCGTGATATCGTCGTAGAGATTGATCCGGGTATGGCCTTCGGAACGGGGCAGCACCCATCGACAAGGATGTGTCTCGAAGCGATCGAGGACATACTTCTCAAGGATCGGTCGATCCGGAAATGGCGGGTGCTGGATGTGGGCACGGGAACGGGAATCCTCGGGATATCCTGCGCGAAGCTCGGAGCGGAGAGCGTTGTCGGCGCGGACATAGACCCGAAGGCCGTCGAGATCGCCCGGAAAAACGTCCTCATCAACGGCGTCGAGGACCGGGTCAGGATCGTGAACCGCGATGTCCGAAAAATGAAAGGCACCTTTGATCTGATCGTGGCCAACCTCACGGCGGAAACACTTCTGAAGCTCAAATCGCACCTCATCTCCCTGACCGATCCCGGAAGGTATCTCGTCATCTCCGGCATCATCGAGAAGAACGGTACGACCATAGAGGAAGCCTTTTTCGCGGAGAACATGAGCCTCCAGAAGACCATCCGGGAAAAGGAGTGGCTCTGCTGCATTTTGAAAAAAGGGGACAAGGCCTAATTGTCAACGCCCAGAATATATTACCCCGGGGAAATGGATATCGGCGTTGACAATTAGG
>Ga0268280_1002210_pt1 | contig 11664 bp, 14 predicted proteins | sample saktaG_9_FD_190139 | JGI IMG/M metagenome (GOLD analysis project Ga0268280, IMG submission 190139) | Saline water microbial communities from Sakinaw Lake, British Columbia, Canada - sak_2011_5_24_40m | ecosystem: Environmental > Aquatic > Non-marine Saline and Alkaline > Saline ...
AAAACTCTTGACGCAGGAGTTGTCGTACGGACAGCCGCCCCGAGACATACTACCAATCATTTGATAGGAGGCGAGGGCGTTTTGATACCCTGTGCTCGCGTACTGGCACCCGCGATCGCTATGAAAGATGGTCCCTTCGGTATCCGGATATCTACCGATTGCTTCTCCAAGTGCCCGCTTCACAAGTTCAGTGTCGATCTTGAGGCTCGTCGCATAGCCAATGACTTCTCGATTGTATAAATCTAAAAACAACCGCCAGATAAACCCAGCCGATTTTTGTTTTGATATAGGTGATGTCTCCCGCCCATACCACATTCGGTGCTTCTGGACGAAAGTTTTGCTAAACAAGATCCTTCAGATAAGGACTTTCCGCCGGATGATGGCGGTACGGACGGTATTTGCGCTGTGTAACCGAATAGAAGCCGTGCTGTCGCATGATGCGGCGCACTTTCCATTCGCTGACCGCGATTCCAGATAAACGAAGTTCCCGCATGATCTTCCGGCACCCGTAGGCGTCGTCGCTGGCGTGAAATGCTTCTTCGATCCGCTGGACCAGCTCGAACTCTTCCAACCGTCGTCCGGTCCGATTCTCTTCTTGAATCCGCCACTGATAATACTGTTTCTCGCTGACCCCCAATACTCGGCACATCCTTCGCACGCTGTGACGGGAGTCCAGGCGTTTCATCGCCTCGCATTTCAGTCGCGTGCTCGCATAAAGATGTGCAGGGATTTTTTTAGGATCTCAACGTTCTCCCGCTCTTCCGTCAGTTCATTCTCTTTCTGTTTGAGCCGGTTTTCCAGCTCGCGCACTTTCCGTTTCGCATCTCCCGGATCTTGCGTGCGCGCTGCTCGTTCGATCGTTTTAGCTACAACGGGACTTGGCAGATTGTTTTTTCTGCGGTATTCCCTTACCCATTTGCACACAGTGTTCGTGTCGATTCCGAGTTCTTCGGCGACCGCTGTCGCTGATTTCCCGGAATTCAATATGTGGAGAACGGTCCGTTCTCTCATTTCTTCTGTATATTTGCTGTTATTGCTTGGCATGATGGTTCATCTCCTTAGTTTGTACCCATATGATACCATAGGCTACCCACTGATTAAAAACCATACCAGTCCAACATAGTATAGGTCAAATGTTAACACTCTATTCAGTTAGGGTGTTTTTTGTTAATCTTGGGTGGATTATGGAGGAGGGAACAAAAGATGGGAAAACATTATACGGATCGAGAGCGGCTGGATGCGGTGAAGAAATATCGGGCGTCGGGGATGAGCTCCAGCGAGTTCGCAAGAAAAGAAGGATATAACCGAAGCACATTGAAAGATTGGGTCAGTGCGTACCAAAACCTACAAGGGGACTTCATCCGAATCGATAACGTCGATGATCAGCCAGGCGCGTTGATCCATCAAGAAAACATCAAAATGAATGTGTTGAAGGATGATGAGATCACAAGGACGTCGGGGCACTACTCGCGATTCGATCATTCGATCGTGGTGATCGAAACGAAACAGATGAAGATCACAACGTCGCTCGAACAAGCCCTCCGGATCGTGGAGCTGATCTATGATCGATTATAGAGAGGTGCAAAAGATCTACTTCTATGGACAGACGATCGACATGCGGGCAGGAATGCAAAAACTGCAGATCATCTTGTGCTGTAATTTCTCTCCAATCGCGATGATGAATACCTTATTCGTGTTCTGTGCCAAGGATCGGAAGACGATCAAAATCTATTATGAGAATGAATACGGCTCGTGGCTCCTCATCAACAAACTGAACTTCACGAAATATAAATGGCCGGAACTCGAGAAGGGACAAGGGTATCGAGTCGCTGATTTAAAAGCGATTTTGAAAGGGCTGAAGGTGATCGAGGAAAAAAACAAGGAAATCGGGTACTGAAAACAATAAATTACTATATATATAAAATATATATAGTAAAATGTAAATTTGATGATATACTATGCTTATGGACCTTACCGAAGCATTACAAGAGAATGAACGGTTGCGTCAAGAAAATCAAATCCTGAAAAACGAAAACGAGACTCAAAAAGGTCTCCTTTTCGACTTGAACAAGAAATTGAATCAGCTCCTGAAAGAAAAAGCCAACGTCATGGAAAAATATCAGATTGAACGGATCAAAACGTTCATTCCCAAGACTGAAGTAATCCAACCCACCGTCCTTAATGAGACAGAACAAATTCTCAAAGAACAAAAAGTCAGAAAAGCGAAATCGCCGCATTTTTCGACGTATGATTTCGAGCGGCACGTAACCGAGGTCGTCTACGAACAGTCCGATCTGATCGATTGTCCGCACTGCGGTGAATCGCTCGTCGTGGCCAGTGAAAAGATCCGGTACGTGGTCGAATCGATTCCGGCGACGTTGAGAGTGACGAAAATCATCAAGCAGAGCTGCAAGTGTCCGCGGTGCAATGGGAAGGATAACACGCTGTATTATCCGGTTTCGCACTCTCTGTTTCCCGGCAGCATCCTTACCGCTTCGTTTGCGGCCTACGTCGCATACCACAAATATGAGCTGGGAATCCCGTTCGAACATCTGAGCCGGCATATCAATGAAACCCTGCAGATCGAGATCTCGAAACAAAATCTGGCGACGTATATGGCAAAAACGGCAAACATCCTGCGTCCGCTATATGAGCGGATGAAGTCCGATTTACTGCATACAAGCACGAAGGTGATCTACGCCGACGAGACGACGCTTTCCGTCAGCAAGCGTCCCGAGGCCGATAAAGAGCGTAAGAAAAGCTATGTTTATGTGTATACGAGCAGCTATTATGACGCGCAGATCGCCATTTATGACTTCCACGAGTCAAGATCGATTGACCAGACGGCAAAATGGTTGAAGGACTATGAGGGCGTGATCGTGTGCGACGATTACGCAGGATACACGAAACTAAAGAAAGCGAACCCGAAGATCCGGCTCCAAAGGTGCTTCGCCCATGTAAGGCGGCGATTCATGGATATCGTCAAGGCGCTGCCGGAAGCAAAGAAACAGGAAGGACACGCGTTCAAAATTTTGACCGTCATCGGCAAGTTGTTTCATTCCGAATCGCTCTATCGGGAGAAAAAACTTCTGCCGGGCGAAATCGTCAAGCGTCGGAATAAGGACCACCCCAAAATTCTGGAGGAGTTGGAATCCTTGATTTTTGACCACGAATACAAACCGGGTTCGGCGATTGAACAAGCAGTGGCCTACACGAAAAAAGTGTGGCCCGACCTGCCGACCTATCTGTCTTCGGGCTATGTGGAAATCTCCAACAACATCGCGGAACGCGCGGTGAAACCGTTCGTCATCAACCGGAAAGTGTTTATGACGGCAGGATCGTATGACGGGGCGCGGTACAGCACTCTCTTGTTTTCGATTATCCGCACCGCGAGAATCAACAATCTAAACGTCTCACAATACCTCGAATACGTCTTGGATAATATCAATTTGAAAGAGCTGGATGATTTATTACCCTATTCCCCTTTCGTCATCAGGACCTTTACAAACGCTTAAAATCCGTCATTTTCCGTCAGTGCGGGATTTCACCCCCCATCAAAAAAGCGCCATTTACCGCAATCGGTAAATGGCGCTCTTCATATCCCGTGTTAACATTTGACCTATACATAAATAATTCCTCTCGAATACTGATCGCTTGTTTTGTAAACAATAAAAAAGGCACGATTTCTCGTGCCGTTAATTTCGCCGCATGGCGGTCCCGACGGGACTTGAACCCGCGATCTCCTGCGTGACAGGCAGGCATGTTAACCACTACACCACAGGACCGCTTATGGTGGTTCAGGCCAGAATTGAACTGGCGACACATGGATTTTCAGTCCATTGCTCTACCGACTGAGCTACCGAACCATTGGTTGCGGGGGAAAGATTTGAACTTTCGGCCTTTGGGTTATGAGCCCAACGAGCTACCAGACTGCTCCACCCCGCGATATGCTGTTTTGGCGCTATTTAATAATACCAAACGGCGACCGAATTGTCAATATTAATTGTTCGACAAGGTCGCGACGGCTGCGCTTTCCGTCTTGTGAAAAAATACTATTTCCATAAAAAATCCGAATCAAGATTCGGACTTTTGTCGGGTGGTGGAGGTTGACGGGATCGAACCGCCGACCCTCTGCTTGTAGGGCAGATGCTCTCCCGGCTGAGCTAAACCTCCTGATGGTGGAGTATAGGGGGTTTGAACCCCTGACCTCCTGCATGCGATACAGGCGCTCTCCCAGCTGAGCTAATACCCCGATGGTACCTAAGGCCGGGCTTGAACCGGCACGACATTGCTGTCATTGGATTTTAAGTCCAACGCGTCTACCTATTCCGCCACTCAGGCAAATAAAAGAAAGATGGTGACCCGCAGGCGACTTGAACGCCTGACCCTTTGATTAAAAGTCAAATGCTCTACCAGCTGAGCTAGCGGGTCATATGTGTCAGCTCTCGTAATGGTGAGCTTGATGGCAGGTGGTGCCGACTATAGGAATTGAACCTACAACCTACTGATTACGATTCAGTTGCTCTGCCGGGTTGAGCTAAGTCGGCGTTGATGGCGGAGAAAGAGGGATTCGAACCCCCGCGGCGTTTGCACGCCCTGTCGGTTTTCAAGACCGATCCCTTCAGCCGGGCTTGGGTATTTCTCCGGGTGTTCCTCATGGTGGACCCGGCAGGACTCGAACCTGCGGCCAATCGGTTATGAGCCGATAGCTCTAACCAACTGAGCTACGGGTCCGACGCGCGAAAAAATGGACATATATTGGTAGCGGCGGTGAGACTTGAACTCACAACCTCACGGGTATGAACCGTACGCTCTAGCCAGTTGAGCTACACCGCCACGGGGTGTGAACCATTTGGTGGAGTATAGCAGGATCGAACTGCTGACCTCCTGCTTGCAGGGCAGGCGCTCTCCCATCTGAGCTAATACCCCAAAGGGAATGGTGGGCCTAAATGGACTTGAACCATCGACCTCACGCTTATCAGGCGTGCGCTCTAAACCACCTGAGCTATAGGCCCCCATCAACACTTTTCAGTGCGAGTTATATTTTACTATTTATACAATATTTTGTCAATCAATATTTACCCGAAACGCCCGCGGTAGAAGCCCCTGTCGAGAAACGCCCGTTTTTCGGCCTTGACGGCGCGCGGAGCGGATCGTTTCCGCGCGCCTTCAGCCTTTGATCGGATACTTGGTTTTGTTCTTCTCGATCTTGGCGAAACAGATCGTTTCGGGATCGAGGCCAAGGTCGGTCGCCATCGCCAGCGCGTACATGATGACATCCGCCAGTTCGTCGGCGACGTTTTCTAGATTGGGCGCCGTATCCGGCCATTGATAGTTTTCCAGCAGTTCCGCCGCCTCGATCACGATCGATTTGGCGAGCGCTTCGGGGGTGTCGTGCTCCCGCCACCCGCGTTCATCACGGAATTCAATGATTTTCTTGATCAGCTTGTCCACCGGGTTCCTCCAGGATCTTCTTGATGGCTTTCTTGAGATCGACGCGGTCGATTAAAACGATGCGGCCGCAGCCGAGGCATTTGATCTTGCAATCGGTGCCGAAACGGACGATTTCCCAGCGGTTGGCGCCACAGGGATGACCTTTTTTCAACATCAGGACACTGCCGAGGCGGATGTCGATGTTGAGCGGCGCCGCCATCAGAACTCTTTTCCTTCCCCCACGAGTTCGGCGAAACGGGCAAGTTCGGCATCCGTCTGGAACGTGATCACGATCCTGTTCCCGGAAACGCGGACGGATTTTTCGAAGGCGAAGCGATGTCCGAGCGCCGCTTTGACGTCGGCGAGGCCGGCCACCAGAGAAGGTGCGACGACCTGACGTTTGATTTCCTTTTTCTTCTTCTCGTTTTTCACGAGTGCTTCGATGTCGCGCACGGTCAGGCGGTTTTCGACGATCATCGTGGCGATCTGGCGGATTCGTTCGCCGTCCTTCAGTTTCGACAGCGCCCGCGCGTGTCCCATCGAAATGTTGCCGTTGTTGATCTCGGCGACGATCGATGCCGGCAGCGTGAGGATGCCAAGGGTGTTGGAAACGTAGGAACGGCTCTTGCCGATCTTCTGCGCCAGTTCGAGATGGGTGAGGTTGAGGGAGTCGATGGCGTTCTTGTAGGCCTCGGCTTCTTCGATGATCGTCAGATCCTCGCGCTGAATGTTCTCAAGCAGGGCCAGTTCGGCGAGATACTGGTTGTTATAATCGCGGACGATTGCGGGAATGGTTGTGAATCCGGCCATCTTGGCGGCGCGGCAGCGGCGTTCGCCGGTGACGAGCATGTGGCCGTTCATCACCTTTTTTACGAGTACCGGCTGAAGGACGCCATTCGCGCGAATCGATTCGGCGAGTTCTCTGAGGGAATCCTCGTCGAAATGTTTGCGCGGCTGGTACGGATTGGGCTGTATTTCATCGAGGTTGATTTCGACGACTTCTTCCTTGTCCAGGTTTTCGATGGTGTTTTCCTGAAGCAGGTCCTGCAGGCCGCGTTTAACGGGCAAGGGCTTGGTCATGGCGCGTGATCACCTCTTTGGCTAGCAGACGATATCCGAGCGAAGATTTGCTCTTCGGGGAGAATTCTGTGACGGGAACCCCGTAGAACGTCGCATTCGAGCAGCTGACGTTGCGGGGGATGATCGTTTGGAATACCTTGTCGCCGAAATAGGTTTTGACTTCGTTGACGACTTGGAATCCCGAATTGGAACGGGTGTCGAGCATCGTCAGGAGAACGCCGAAGATCGTCAGGGTTTCGAGGTTGACTTTTTTCTTCGACTGGACGACGCGGATCGTATTCAGCAGTTGGGTCAGGCCGTCCATCGCGAGGAATTCGCACTGGACGGGGATGATGACCCCGTCGGAGGCAACCATGGCGTTGATCGTCACGTATCCGAGCGATGGCGGGCAGTCGATGAGGATGAAATCATATCCGGCCTTGATTGCCCGCAACTGCGTGTGGAGGATGAAGTCGCGGTTCGTATTGAGAATGATCTTCTCTTCGATGCCCTCGACGACCGTGCGGGCGGGCAAAACGTCGATGAGCGGACTGTCGGTATGAAGGATCGTTTCATTGACGGCGGCGTTTTCCGTCAGGCAGTCGAAGACGCTGTTCTTGAAACTGCCGCGGTTGATGCCCATGCAGGTCGTCGCATTGGCCTGATAGTCAAGATCGATCAGAAGCACTTTTTTGCCAAGATAGGAAAGGGAACTGGCCAAGTTGATCGCCGTCGTGGTTTTCCCGACGCCGCCTTTTTGGTTGGCGATGGATAAGATGATGCTCATGGTTTCCCCCCTATTCTTTCTTGCCGAGATGTTCGCGGAACATTTCGGCGTTGTCCTTGAAGAAAGCAATCTGGCCTACGGAGAGGAATTCTTCCATTTCCGGCGTGGCGATCAGATGCGCGATTTCATCATGCGTCATCACTTTTTCGGCTTGGCCCCACTCATCGATTCCGGTCGGCTCGGTCGCCAGAAAATGATAGACGATGGCGAGGGCGAGTACCTGTTCGCCATAGTCCGGCGCCAGCCGGCTCAGATTGTATTCATAGCGATTCGCCCGGTAGGCTTCGGATGTCTGAAACCGGGTGTAGAAGTTCATCAGGATCGAGACCATGTCGGTCCGCCGGTTCAGCAGGTACTTGTCGAGCCGGTTGGCGATCTTTTTCGTGGCGACTGACATTTCTTCGTTTTCCAGGATCTTGGGCAGGCCGCGTTCATGGATGTAGACGTACAGGTCGAGGACATTCGTGATCTCCTTGCCGTGTTCCTTCAGCTGTTCGGCGACGAAGACGCTGATCTCGTCGACTGCCCGCCGGAATCCCAGGTCTTCATAAAGCGGCGAGATTCCTTTGCGCTTGCGGATTTCCTCGGCGTGGAAGAGGGTCATGTCCTGATAGGCTTCGATGACGTGATTCAGCTTGACCCATTCGAGATTGAGATCGGTGTACATCTTTTCGTTATGCAGGCTCTGCAGAAGGAAGATGACGTAGAAGAGCACGAGGATGGCGATGTAGACATAGATCGATCCGGGAATGTCGGTCACTCCCAGCAGGCTTTCCTGGTTGAAGACGATGTAGAAGCCGCCGAGGAAGAGAACGACGGTGCCATAAGTGAGGAAAATCAGGAGTTCCTGGTAAAAAACGATGACCGTAAGCGAAATGTAAAAGAACAGATAGACATAAAACCCGGCCGTTCCCTGCGTATAGAACAGCGTCAGGGCGATCGTATAAACGATGGAAACGTGGATTGCCGTCATGATCTTGTTGAACTTGACGAGGAAGAAGATCAGGATGCACCCAAGTCCGAAGACGGCCAGCGAAACGATTTTGACGACCAGATCGTAGTTTTCAAAAAAGATTGAGAACGGAATCGTGGCGACGGTGATGACGAGCAGGAACGCCATTACGAGGACGACTTTGATTTTGCGGACTTCGCTCATCGGCAGAAATTCGGTGTTCATCACGCGACGGAAGAAATTGTTCATGCTTTCCTCCCCGACGCGAACGCGTCATTGACGATGGCATCGAACACTTCGTTGTTTTCGCGGTAGATCTTCATCACGGCCGGATCGTTGTAATAATAGTAATCGGTGTTGACGATGGCCGCATAGATGTCCTGTTCGGACAGCGGCGGCATGCCAGCGGTCCCCTTCTTGAGCGCCGCATAGAAGATGGCGAAGGCGACGATCTTGATCTCGAGCGAATCCGACGGATGATTGAACGTCTTGAATTGTGTCTCCGAGAAGATTTCCCGCCGATGCACGTTGATCGCCTGCGAGCGGCTGATTTTGATGGCGACTTTGCGCAGCTTGTGCTTGCCCGTGAACATCAGGTCTTCGAGCCGGTCGATGTCGGTGGCGGAATAGGTGGGATGATCGGCAAGCAGCTTGACTGCCGGCACGCCGGCTTCCAGATCTTTCAGAACGGCGATTTTCTCGACGAAGACATCGTCCATCCCGATTTTGGCGGCGAAAGCCTGCGTAAATTCGGAAACGGCGGTGAAATAGCCTTTGGCATTGATGCGCCTGCCGGTGGCCTGTTCGTCCGCCGCGATCATGAAGTCGATGTTGCGGCATTCCGTTTCCTTCGAGATTGCGATCTGATTGTAAAAGAATCGTTTCTGCTTGATGATGATATAGGACGAGATGGTGAGAAGCGATATGAACAGGATGACGAAGAACGCCATCCCGAACGTGTTTTCAAGCGTCGCGTTCTGGACGACGAGGAGATCGGGATAATTGGTCATGATCGCCAGAAACGAAAACAGCATCAAGGCATTGGAGATGAACATGACCTTCATGTCCTGGTAGAAGGCGCTGATCGCATAGGCGATGAAAAGGAGCGACAGCATCGACGGCGACCGGAAGAGAAAGATCATCATCAGTGCCAGTCCGAACACGCCGAACGTCGTCGTGTATTTGTTGAGCTGGATGAACCGGGGATTGTCCCGGCCGTACGCCAGGCAGGCGGCGTTCTGGAGAATGACGAACAGAAAGGCGGTCAGAAGCGAAAGGGTGGACGGGAGCGGAAAAGCTGCAATGAACATATAGACGACCGTCGCAACGGTGGCGACGGCCAAAAGAGCAAGCACGAAATGGTTCTTCGACCGCAGATGCTTGATTTCGAGCAACTCCCGGTATTCTTCGATTTCCGCGAAATCGCGGGAACGGTCCGAATTCATCCCGACACCCCCTTTTTATATTTCTTTATAACGGCTTTTTCTTGATTTGGGCGAACGGCCGTGGATACTCCGGTCCCGTCGCTGCGATTTTATCGATGATGACGAGCGCGTGTTCCCGGTCGGCGCTGACGTTGTAGCGGCGGATGCCGCCAAGTTTCCCGCCGAGGGTCCGGATCGCCCTGGCCGCGGCTTTCACTTCCGCTTCGCAGGCCCCGGTTTTCATCGCGATGAATTTCCCGCCGACCTTGGCGAACGGCAGACACAGTTCAGTCAATAGATTCAGCGGTGCGACGGCGCGGGCCGTCACGAGATCGTAACTGTTTTTCCCGGCCAGTTCTTCGGCGCGGCCGTGGATCGTCGTCACGCCGGTCAATTCGAGTTTGGCAATCAATTCGTCCAGGAATCCGATGCGCTTCTGCAGGGCATCGATGATCGTCACCGTGACGTCGGGGCAGACGATCTTGAGCGGAATCGAGGGAAACCCGGCCCCCGCTCCGACATCGAGCAGGGTCAGCCCGGCAAGTGGTCCCGCCTTGAGGATGGCAAGGGAGTCCCAGAAGTGTTTCTGATAGACATCCGCCTCATCGGTGATGGCGGTCAGGTTCATCACTTGATTCCTTGCGACCAAAAACTCGAAGTACATCCGGAAGCGCGCAAGCGTCCGTTCGTCGGCTTCGATGCCAAGCGTTCGCAATCTGCTTTCGAATGGTTCGTTCACGAAATCACCTTAACAGTATTTTACCATATCAAAGATAATAATCCTATCGGTTTTTCGCCCGCGCGGGTAATGTAAAAAAACAACGATGAAACAAAAATGATAAAAAACGATTTTTGTCTGTTCGAATCGCCATGACTTATGTTAGAATGGTGGATGAAAAGGAGTGTGAAATGATGAATTACATGGAAATTTCCCAAAGATATAACCTGAAAATCGACCGCCACGGCGCCTTCGGAACCCTTTTCGGTTTCGAGGCCGGACTCGTCCAGGAACAGCGGGCAAACTGGATTGTCACCGTCGTCCGTTTTCTCTTCAAGGATCCGGTCTCTCCGGAGCAACTGAGGACGATCGATGACGCCGTGAGGCCGTTCAAAACCACCGCGGTATTGCAACAGGAAAATCGGGTCGTGCGCATCGATCTGCGAATGGGTCTCTCGACCGCCAAGCGGAAACAGGCCATCGACGACACCCTGCGCGCGGCGACGGATGCGTTCACTCGCGCTGGCCTTGTCCAACACACGTCCTGTGCGCTGTGCGAAGAGGAGGGCTTTGATCAGATCCGACTCGTCAATGGGATCGGCATGAAGGTCCATGATGGCTGCCATCAAAAACTGATGGATCAGGTCCGCGAAATGTACAAGAAGATCGACTCGAGCACGGAAAACCTTGTGAAAGGCTATATTTTCGCCATCATTGGCGGACTGATCGGCGTCATTGTCAATCTGCTCGTCATGATTTATGCCTCGTATCAGCTTTCCTTGCTCTATGCCTTGATTCCCGCAGCTGCCATGTTCATGTACAAAGCCGCAAAAGCCCCGCTGCGGAAGGAAATTCCCTTCGTCATCGCCGCATTATCGATCTTGATGAGCCTTGGCATGATGGTAGTCCTGTATTATCTGATCGCCACCGGCGCCGGCGTGACCCTTGGCGCCCTGCTTCAGGGCGGCTGGACAGAATGGCCCGAAGCGGGCACAGTATTTACGACGGATCTTCTAACCGCCCTGCTCTTCAGCGCCCTCGGCGTCTTCATCATGTGGCGGTATTTGTTCAAGCCGCGGCCCTAGTCACCGCTACCGTTTGCCTGTGCAAGCATCCTAATCAAAATCAAAGCCCCCTTTGTCGATGTCGGATTTCCATCACGACGTCCATCGGGGGCTTTTTCATATTTTTCTCTCATTCTTCAGATGAATGACGATCGCCTGGATGTCGGCGGGATTGACGCCGCTGATCCGCGAGGCTTGTCCGATCGTCAGAGGCCGGATCTTCTTCA
>Ga0268280_1002211_pt1 | contig 11664 bp, 9 predicted proteins | sample saktaG_9_FD_190139 | JGI IMG/M metagenome (GOLD analysis project Ga0268280, IMG submission 190139) | Saline water microbial communities from Sakinaw Lake, British Columbia, Canada - sak_2011_5_24_40m | ecosystem: Environmental > Aquatic > Non-marine Saline and Alkaline > Saline ...
TTTCGACCTCAGGGTCACGGGCGTCTTGAAGAACATCCCCACGAATTCCTATCTTCGTTTCGACATCCTCGTCCCCTACGAGCTGCTGAAGTCGAAGGGCCGGACGGACGAGGAATTCGGGTCAAACTCCATCCTGACCTTTGTCGCGCTCAGGCCGGGGACCCCTCCGGCCGTGGTCGACGGCAAGATCAAGGACTTCATCAAGAAAAGGGAGCCGACCAGCGTGACCGAACTCCTGCTCTTTCCCTACACGAGGATCCATCTCCATCAGTATTTCGGCTACGAACGGGACACGGCGGTCAAATACATCTATATTTTCTCGGTCATCGCCGCCTTCGTCCTCCTCATCGCCTGCATCAACTTCATGAACCTGTCCACTGCCAGGTCGGCCGGCCGGGCCAAGGAGGTGGGGCTGAGGAAGGTCGTCGGGGCGCTTAGAAACCATCTCGTCGGCAGGTTCTACAGCGAATCGATGATCTACGCGTTCCTGGCCCTGGTCATCGCCCTGGCCCTGGTCCGCCTGTTCCTACCGTGGTTCAACACGCTCTCGGGGAAGACATTGGCCCTCAGCCTCTGGAAGAACAAGGGGGTCCTCCTGGGGGTGGCCGGCGTCACGGTCGTCACGGGGCTGCTGGCCGGGAGTTATCCGGCCTTGTTCCTGTCGTCGTTCCAGCCCGTCCGGGTCCTCAAAGGGAACCTCAAAGCCGGGGCCGGCGGGGCCCTCTTCCGGAGGGTCCTCGTCGTCGTCCAGTTCGCCCTGTCCGTGTTCCTGATCATCGGCACGCTCGTGGTCACCAAACAGATGCAGTACATGAAGTCGAGATCGCTCGGTTATGACAAGGAGCAGGTCCTCTACATCTCCCTGAGGGGGGCGACCTCCCGATCCTACGGGGCCTTGAGGGAGGAGATGCTGAAAGATCCCCGCGTCCTGGCCGTGGCCTACTCGAGCCACCTGCCCTGCGATATCGGCAGCAACTCGAGCGGAGTGAATTGGGACGGGAAAGACCCGCAGCAGGTCGTCCTCGTCGGCATGTGCGGCGTTGATTACGATTTCCTGGACGTGATGAAGATCGAGCTTGTCGAAGGGCGGAATTTTTCCCGGGATCTCAAAACGGACGCCACGGAGGCTTTTCTGGTCAACGAAGAGGTCCGAAAGCTCATGAATAAGGAAGCGGTGGCCGGAGAGTCGTTCTCCTTCGTCGGGCGCGATGGTCGGGTGGTCGGTGTCATGAAGAATTTCCACTTCGAAGAGATGCAGTCCAAGATCGAACCGTTGGCCGTCTTCATGGACGTGACGGACAGCGGGCCGCAGAGGGCGAATTTCGTCCTCATGCGCGTTTCGCCGGGAGACGTCCCGGGCCAAGTCGAGTCCATCCGGAAAGCCTGGAATGTGGTCAATCCGCTTTATCCCTTCGATGTCCGGTTCCTCAACGCGAGGATCGACGAGATGTACCGGACCGAGGAGAGGGCCGGCGGGCTTCTCCGGACCTTCGCCGTTCTGGCCATTCTCATCGCCTGCCTGGGGCTCTTCGGGCTGGCCTCCTATACGGCCGAGCAGAGAACGCGTGAGATCGGCATCCGCAAGGTCCTGGGGGCGTCCGTTCCCCGGATCACGGCCATGCTCTGCCGCGAGTTCTTCATCCTCGTGTTCCTGGCCAATCTATTGGCCTGGCCTGCGGCCTACTGGGCTATGGCGAACTGGTTGAAGGGCTACGCCTACCGGACGAGCCTCGATGCCATGGTATTCGTCCTCGCCCTCGGCCTGGCCCTGGTCATCGCCGTCCTTAGCGTCAGCTTCCAGGCGCTCCGCGCGGCCGTCGCCAGCCCGTCCGAATCGTTGAAGTACGAATAGACGGGCTGTCCCTGCCGCCCCTCCGCTACGGGGGTCATCAGGGCGATATCCATCGCCGCCTCACGTTGGACTTCCCCAATATTGGGAAAAGGAGCATGAATTGAGGTGCGACGGGCCGGTTTTCCTCAATTGATGTTATGATATGCGGCGGTATCGGTGGGGAACCGCTGTGAATTCGGGGAAAATAGACAAATCGGGCGGGGGGAAGGGTCTTTATAGGCAGGAAGAAAAGCGGCGATTGCTGAGACTCGAGGAGCTTTACGAACGCCATGGAGACAATCTGTACCGATATCTCCTCTTCAGGCTCGGTTCGGCGGAAGATGCCGAGGATGTCCTGCAGGAAGCGTTCTGCCGTTTCGCCCGCTACGCCCTGCGCTGGAGATTGGTCCGGAATTCCAAGGCCTTCGTCTTCCGGACTGCCCGGAACGAAGCCAACCGATTCCTCCGGCGCAAGCTCGGCCGGCGCGAGGGGGGAGAGAATGATCCTGTCCGGGGCGGCATCGGGATTCTCGGCGGCGTTTGTCGCCCCAGAGGAGCCGTCCTTGGCCATGCTGCTGAGTCAGATTGAGAAGCTCCCCGCGGAGCAGAAGGAAATCGTCTTTCTGAAGGTGTTCGACGGCCTGACCTTCAAGGAGATCGGCTCGGCCTGCGGCATATCGGCTAATACGGCGGCCAGCCGCTACCGCTACGGGCTGGCCAAGCTTCGACAGGCCGTGGAGGGAAAACGATGATAGAGCATGACCCGGACGATATCGAAAGATCTTTGGGACAGCTCGTTCCCAAATCCGCGTCGCCCGGACTCCGAGAGCGGGTTCTGGATTCCGCTTTCGAGGCCCGCAAGTACGCCGCATTAACGCCGCGGATGCGGCTCGTGGCGGTAGTATGCTCCATTCTGATTGTAGCTGTCCTCGGAGCTGATTCCCTCCTTGGGAGACACGAGTCCGCCCAGATAGCGGCCCTGCTCGATGACCCGGGTGTTTTGGCGCAGGTCGAGGAAGATGTCCGTCTTCTATGGGCGGAGGTCGGCGGGGACCTGGGGGAGCTCGATAAATTCCGCAGGGAGGGAATCTTCCTCTCCCGCCTGGGGAGCCGGGGAGGGTCAGGCTGGGCTTATCTCGAAGCCCGAGATTGGCTGAAAGGAATGTTCGACCATGAAGATCCGGAAAATTATTATTAGGATTCTCTTCGTCCTCCTGGCCCTCGTGGCGGCTGTCCTTGTCGTGCGCGCCGTCCTCAACTTCACCGAGGGCAGGCGTCTGGCGCGCACGCTGGCCGAGCTCAAAGAAAAGGGAATTCCGATTTCGTCCAAGGACCTGGCCCCTCCGTGCCCCGATGAAGACAACGCCGCCCGCCTTTGGAAGGCGGCTGAGAACCTTCTGATTCTCGGGAAAGAGGACAAAGGGATACTCAGCCTGGCCTTCAATAATTTCGTCACCGGAAAACCCATGGATCCCGCTCACCGGAAAGGCCTGGGTGCGATGATCGCCAAGAATGAGTTGGCTCTTCGACTCGTGCGCGAAATGGGCGGCAAACCGTGCTTTCTTTATCAGGACCGGGCGGCCGCTATGGTCGAAACGATGATTCCCGACGCCGTCAAGATGATCTCGGCGACGCGTCTCCTTGGGTTCGAAGCTCTGCTGATGGCGGAGGGCGGGGACGTCCCCGGGGCAGTCGAGAAGCTCCGGGCGGCCCTGAAATCCTCGCCGAAGCTGGCTGGGGAAGGTCTCTTGATCACATATCTGCTTGCCAACGCGGAGACAAGAATGCTCCTCCGTTTCTTCGCCGGCGTCTGTGCCGGGCGCCCCCTCGACGAGGCGACCCTTGTTTCGCTCGTCGACGAGATCGATCCCTCAGGGTGGCGCTCGCGTCTTGTTCAATCGATATCGGGAGAGAGGGTTTCCAGCCTGGAGCAGGGTTCCGATCTGATCAAGGGAAAAGCCAGAGTGATGGTCTATGAAAAGAGAATTGATCGCTTTTTCTATTGGCTTATAAGGCCTGTCATAAAGTCGGAGGTTATTTGGCGAATCAAGCACTTGTACCGCTGGGAGCAGATAGCCGATGAACCGTATTTCAAACAGAGGGAATTCGTTGGGACGGATGCCGGGGATTCGGATGATGTGCCCTGGTATTTTAGAATCACTGGTTTTAGGGACGGTGGTGCTTACGGTACGTTTTTTCTGAAACGCGCCATGCTCGAAGCGAGTCTCTCGGCCGCCCGGACGGGCCTGGCCTGCCGGGTGTACAAGAGTCGGCACGGGGAATACCCGGAAAACCTCGAGGCGCTGGTTCCGGGACTATTGTCCGAAGTTCCCATCGACCCGTTCACCGGCAAGCCGCTCATCTACCGACGGGAAGGGGAGGGCTTCATCGTCTACAGCTTGGGGTCGAACGAGAAAGACGACGGCGGCCGGTCGACCTACATGATCACCCAGATGGTCATGGAAAAAGACGACGACTGGGCGTGGCGGGAAACCAAGTGAGAGCAGCATGAGCGGCGAGCCCCGCAGAACGCGGCGTCAATAAATACAGGCGCGGGCCGCCTCGGCGTAGAGGCGGAGGTTTTCGGGCGGCGTTTCGAAGAAGTGGTCGCAGCAGGATAGGATGTAGCCCCCCTCGTAACCGACCTTCTCGAACAGCTCGAAGACCTTGTTTCGGATAGTTTCCGGTGAGCCCTCGGTCAGAATGTTGAACTGGTCAAGGCCGCCGATGAGGGCCAGGCGTCGGCCTATTTTAGCCTTGAACTCCCACGGCTCCTGGTTGCCGCCGATCGAGGTCGGGGCCAGAGTCTCTGATACGTCACAGCCGTTGGCGACGATATGCTCTTCGATGCCTTTCGTCCCGCCGCAGGTATGATAGACGACGGTAAAACCGAGCGAGTGAAGGGCGTCGTGCATCTTCCGGTCATAGGGCAGGCAATACTCTTTATGGAGGGCGGGGGAGATGAGCGTCGACGACGCGGCCCCTCCGCCCGTCTCGATGAGGTCGAAGCGCGCCCCCTTCATGGATTCGATGAAACGGAGCTTCTTTTCGAGCAGGATCGCGAGGAGCTCGTGGATCCAGCCCGGGCCGTCGAACGTTCGTAGGATCAGGGCCTGGGTGTCCATGAGGCAGGCGGCGTGCTGCCAGCATCCGGCCTGGTCGCCCCAGACGAAGCCGCGCAGGATGCCCCGGTCGCCGACCTCGTCGTAGGCCCGCCTGACCGGGGCCGGGTCGAGCTTCGGGACGGGCATGTACCTTTCGATGAGGCGGATATCGTCGTCGTGCTTGATCAGGTATTCCGAGATCCAGGTCGTCATCCGGTTGCTCTCGGTCCGGTAGGTCAGCTTGCCGCCCGGCGTGGTGATGGTGTGGCGGCAGACGTGGTTGTCGGGGTCGGCGCTCAGGACTTCCGCTTCATCCCGCCATTCGGGCGTCGAGAACTTAGTGAAATCGGCGTCCGTCAGCCAGAACTGGCCCATGTCCTGGAAATACTGGATCGAAGCGTCCAGGCCGAACATCGCGAACGCTTCGAGGTCCGATAGCCCGCCCAGGAAGGTGTCGAGATGGTATTTCTGCCACTGGTGGACGGTCACGGGAAGGCGGTCGGGCTTCTCCCGGGCAAGGGCGCGGAGCATCCGCTCTTTGGAGGTCACGGCCGGATTATAGAACGCCCGAACGGCGCGGTCAACGCGGCGCAGGGGGGAACGAACGGATTGATACGTTCGCCGGCGCCAAGCTCCGCTCAGTATCAACCCTGAGCGTGCCCCGGATATCGGGACATGGCGAGCGGGTTGATTTTCCCTCCCCATTCCGATAAAAGGGAGGGACGAAGGAGGTCCCCATGCCCGCCTCAATATCCCCTCGCCTTCGGAGAAGCGTCCTCATCCTGATGCTGGCCGGCGCCGTCATCGGATACTTCGGCTGTTCCGGGAAGGAGCCCGCCCCGGTCGCGGCGGAAAAAAGCGCCGTCCCTCTTCTGCCCGAAGATGCCGTTCGCCTGTCTAACGACCCCGGCAAAACCGAGATCTTTCGCGACGCCGGCCTTGGCCTGTTCATCCACTGGGGACCGAACTCCCAGGTGGGGACGGAGATCTCCTGGCCTCTCTACAACGCCTCGGACGACTTCATCAAGAAATATTACGGCCTGGCCGAATCCTTTGACCCGACAGCCTTCGACCCCGCCGAATGGGCTCGCTTGGCCAAGCTCGCCGGGATGGAATATGTCGTCTTCACGGCCAAGCACCACGACGGGTTCTGCATGTTCGACACGGAGCTCAGTGACTTCAAGGTCACCCGGACGCCCTTCGGCCGGGACATCGCCGGCCTGGTCGCCGAGGCCTTCCGCAAGGAGGGCTTCCTCGTCGGTTTCTATTACTCGCCGGGCGATTTCCGCTACCAGTGGGAAACGGGACAACGCACCGGCCACATTTATAAGCCGGATTTCGAAAGCGCGGCTCCGTTCGGCCCGAAACGGATGAACTTCGTCGATTATGAACGCGGCCAAATCGAGGAGCTCCTGACCCGCTACGGCGATATCTTCATGCTCTGGTTCGACGGCCAGTGCGAGCCCCTCAAAAAACACGCCTGGCGGGTCCGCCAGGACGTCTTCATCGGCCGCGGCGAGATCCCGACGCCCGAGCAGGAGATCCCGCGACAGGCCGCCGATCATGCCTGGGAAAGCTGCTTGACCACGAGCTACCAGTGGTCTTTCCTCCCGGGCGCCGAAGTCCGGCCCTCGGCGGAGATCATCGAGAACCTCATCCACATCCGGGCCCGCGGCGGCAACATGCTCCTGAACATCGGGCCCAGGCCCGACGGACGGATCGCCCCGGGCGACGAAGACCTGCTCCGCGACCTGAGCCTGTGGATGATGCTCAACGGCGAAGCGGTCAGGGGCGTCCGGCCCTGGGCCGTCACCAACGAGGGCGACGTCTGGTTCACCCGGAAGCGGGCCGAGGGGACCGTCTACGCCCTGGCCGGGCTCGAGAAGAACGCCCGGAGTCTCGTCCTCAAGTCCGTCGCGGCTTCGCCCGAAACCAAGGTCACGCTTCTCGGTCAGGAGGGGGATTGTCCTTGGGAACAAACGCCGGCCGGCCTGAAGATCGCCGTCACCCGGAAGCAGACCATCCGCCTGGTCAAGGCTCCCGCCGAACCGGGCGAAAAGGCCGGGAGCTCCGACAAACAGGGGCTGACCTGGGGACCGAACTGGCCCGTGGCGGTCAAGATCACCAAGGCCTCTCCCGCGGCGGACTTCGCGCCACCCGCGGTCCGATAGCGGGCGTCCCTCGATTTCCGGCCGGGGCTACATGTTCCCGAATCGCGGGTTGACGACGTTGCTGTAGATCGACCCGAAGCGGTAGTTGAGGCCGACCTCGAAGCGGAGATTGTATCCCGTGGCCAGGCGCTTGAGCTCGAGCAGGATCTCCTCCGGCGTGAAATCCCGACCCGGAAGGGAGATCTGGTCGCGGATCCGGGTATACCGCCCGCTGACGTTGAATGAGAACCCTTTGAATAGGTTGATATACAAACCGAGCTCGGCCCGGAGGTTGTTCTTGCTCAAGTCGTGGAGGAATGTCTGGCCTTGGACGGAGGCCCCGATCGACCCCCACGTCTCTTTGATCTCCAGGACCGCTTGTAGGGATTGGCTGAAGAGACTTTCTTTTTCCTTGTCGAGGATCGTGACCTCATAATAGTCCCGTTGGGAGAAGCTCAGGCGGTACTGGATGCGGAGCTCCCGCCGCGTAGCTTCAGAGTAGGGATAGATGTTGTATTCGACGGCCGGCCCGACAGAGGTATAGAGCCGTGCGTTGTCGAAGGTCGAGGAATAGAGGCTCGCGCTGATCCCCCAGGACCAGTGGCCGTCGATGCTTTTAACGAATGACGTCGAGAGGTTCTTCCGTTTGCTGATGCTGAGGATCGGTTCTTCGTCGGGGATGTCGTAAACGCGGTGGTTATAATTGGTGCTGGCGTAGAATCGGAACTTGATCTTCTCGGTCGTCCTGTTGGCCGAGAGGTTGACCTGGTAGCTATATTTTTCGGTCTGGGTTTCGAATTCGCCGTTCCCTCGGAGCCCGAGGCTGAAGACCCAATAATGCCAGGGGTCCGACTCGGGCGTCGGGCGGTACTCCCTCTTCTGGGCGTAGCTGATCGAGATGAACTCGGCAAGGGGAGTGTCGTAGACATAGGGGATGAGTCCCTGCTTGAGGACGTTGACGAGTCCCTGGCGGAATTGGTCTTCCGTGTCCGTCGGCTTCGAATAATATCTCAGGGTCGCGTCCTGTCCCTTGTGCGTCTTCAGCCCGAGGAACGTGAGCGTGTATTCGTTGCCCCCGCTCCCGGTCTGCTGGCGGGTGACGATGATCTGGACATCGGCGCTCTGGCGGTCGAGGACGTAATTGACGAAGGTGATCTCAGTCTTGATATAGTCGAAATCGCAGGTCCGCCTGTCGCAGTCGAGGTAGACGTTGGGGGCGATGCTCCGCAGCTCGTCCTGGGGACTGACCGGCCCCCCGTTGTTCTGGGCCGCCGCGAAGCGGGGAGCGAGGAGGCCGAGACCGAGAAGGAGGCCGAACAACGGAATGAGGGCCTGATGGGAGGCTTGAGCTTTCATGATCGATGTCCTTGGGCCGGCTATTTCGTGCGGATGAAGACTTGGGACCAGGGGATGATGTTGACCTCCGAGCCGCGGGCGTAGGCCTTGCCCCCGAGGAACCGTTTGTAAAACCAGGACTGGATCACGCGGATCCGGACGATGGTCGCAGCGGGGACGGCGGCGGCGGGGACCACGCTCGAAGTCTCTGCGACGTGGTTTCGGCGAAAGAGTGCCTTGCCCGTCTTGAAATCGTAGACGAGAATGTCGACCGGGGCGGCAAAGCGGCTGAATTGCCAGCGGATCGGCAGGTCCTTCGCCGCTTCGAGAACGGCCGGCAGCGGATCCGTGAGGGCGAGCCAGGAGAGGAGGGGGAACTTCTCCCTGATGACGGGCCGGTTCTTGTCGGCGATCTCGACTTCCACCTCCGCCGGGAGGCTGTCTTTCCTGAGGATGATCCTCTTTTCGTAATGGTCGGTCTGGTAATCCAGGTCTTCGGCGAGGGCCGAGACGCGGGCATCGGCCACGCTTGGCCCTTCCAGGGAGCCGCGGCGGATTTCGACGTAGATCCGGATATCGGTGACGTCGATATCGTTGTTGAAGTCGTAGCGCGACAGGCTGACCGTCGGGTACACGGTGATGCGGACGAAGAGGGGTTCGGACGGTTTCGGTGTGTCCTGCGCTGGGGCCTCCTGGCCGGAACATAAGCCGACAGCAGCAAGTAGGAGCAGGGCCAACAGTTTCGAGTTTATCGCGCGCATAGTCGCCTCCTTGGTTTAAGCGCACATTATACATGAGACGTCGGGGGGGCGCGAGTTCCGCGGGGCCGGCTCCAGCCCCCCTTGTTTTTCATCGAGGGGCGTGACATACTGGGGCCGATGGGTGGGCGCTCTTGACGCCCGTTATTGGGGAGGAATAGAGATGGGAAACACGAAAACCATTTGGGAAGGGGACATCGCGCCGGACTTTACGCTGAAGGACCATCACAACCGGGATTTTCGGCTCTCCGAATTCGCCGGCCGGCGCGTGTTGCTGTCCTTTCATCCGCTGGCCTGGACGCCCGTCTGCGCCGACCAGATGAGAGGGCTCGAGAGCCAGAAGGCCGTCTTCGACGGACTCAAGACCGTCGCGGTCGGTATCAGCGTCGATTCGTTCCCGACCAAGCACGCTTGGGCCAAGGAGTTGGGCATCAAGGAGACGCGGCTGCTCTGCGATTTCTGGCCCCATGGCGCCGTGGCCCACGTCATGGGACTTTTCCGCGAAGACGACGGCTTCTCCGAGCGGGCCAACATCGTCGTCGACGAAAACGGCCGGATCGTCTTTATCAAGATCTATGAAGTCCCGCAGCTCCCCGACATCGGGGAGATCGTCGCCTTCCTGAAGAAGTGAGCCGTCACGGCTGGAAGGCAAATGGGCGGCCGTGACGACCGGAAGACAAAAAGGGCGGCCGTGACGACAGCCCTAAGCTGAGGCAAAGGCCTCAGATGAGGACCTCGCGTGGGATTTCCCGTAGGTTGAAGTTCGAGGCCATGCTCCGGCAGTAAGCGCCGACGCTCAGGACGGCGAGGAGATCACCGCTGACAGGGAGGGGCATGGACCGTTCCCGTCCGAAAATATCCCCGGCTTCGCAGAGGTTCCCGGCGACCGTGATGCGGGCCTTGGCCTGCCCTTCGATCCGGGACGCGTTGACGATCTCATGGTGGGCCTGGAGATAGATGGCCGGCTGCGGCACGGTATTGAACGTCCCGCCGTCGACGCAGGCGAAGATGTTGCCATAGCTCTCCTTGACGTATTCGATCCCCAGGAGAAGCACCCCGGCGTCCCCGACCAGGTACTTTCCCGGTTCAATGGCCAGAGCCTTGACCGAAAGTCCGGCCCTGGCGATGGCGGCGGAGAGATAAGCCACGTAATCCTCGAGGGGGAAAACGGAGCGGTTTTTCAGATAGCGGGGACCGAAGCCGCCCCCGAAATCCAGGAATTCCAGCGGGAAGCCCGCCCTCTCGACCTCCAGAGCTTTGCGGACCAGACGGTTCACGGCCGTCTGGACCATGCCGTAATCCTCCCGGACCCAGCCGGAACCGAGGTGCTGGTGCAGGCCGACCGGGCGGAAGCCGAGCCGGCGGGCCCGGGCGAAGACCCCGACGACCTTTTTGTCTTCGACGCCGAACTTGACGGGCGTACCGTCCGACGACCTCTTGCCGGCGGTGATGACGCGGGCGTTGAAGCCGCGGCCGATGCCCGGGTTCCAGCGCACGAACACCCGGATGGGCTTGGACGGGAACTCGGCCCGCCGGACCTCGCTCATGAGGTCGAGCTGCTCGGCGGCGTCGATATTGACAGTCAGTCCATCGATGGCGAACAGCCGCCGCAGGTCGGCCCGGCTGACGCTCGTTCCCGTGAACAGAATGCGCTCCGCCGGAAAACCGGCCTTGAGAGCCGTTTCGACCTCGCAGGGGGAGACGGCGTCGATCCAGGCGCCTCGCCGCTGGAGGAGCCGGAGAATGCCCCGGTGCGGGTTGGCTTTCATGGCGAAACAAATATGGGCGGGAAGCGGGGAATGGCGGGCCAGGACGTTGTCGAGGCGAGCGTACCTCTCGAGGATGCGCTCCTTGCCGTAGACGTAGAGCGGGGTGCCGTAGCGTTTGGCCAGGGACTCGGCGCTCTGCCCGGCGATCCAAAGCTTGTTGTCTCTTACAGCGAGGAAGTCCGTTTCCCACCAGTTCATGATCCGTCTCCCGCGCCGCTTCCGTCCTCGGGGAAGAGGTCCCGCTGGCCGGCCCGGATCCTCCGGACGATCTCGCGTAAAACGGGGTACTTCTCTAGGAGAAGCTCGGGGATGTCCACCTTGTCGCCGGTGATCATGTTCCGGATCTGGAGGGCGTTGGCCAGGGCCTGCCCCCGGTAATGGTTGTTGGTGATGACGTAGACCTTGCCGCTCTTCTTGCCGAGTTCCTTGATCCGCTCGATCCAGTCCCCGAGTTCATCCTTGGCATAGAGATAATCGTAGCGGGCGTCACGGCCGGCGCCCTCCCGGAACCAGTTCTTATAATTCCGGCCGTGGAAGCGGACGTAGGCGAACTCGGGGCAGGTGCTCACGGCCGAGGGTTCGATCGAGTTCTTGAAGACGGGCTGGTCGATGTTACAGAAGGCGGCTCCGTTCTCGCGGAGGAGTGCGTAGAAGCCGTCCCCGTCCCAGCTGCCGTGACGGACCTCGACAGCCAGCGGGTATCCGGCGAAAAAACCC
>Ga0268280_1002213_pt1 | contig 11658 bp, 13 predicted proteins | sample saktaG_9_FD_190139 | JGI IMG/M metagenome (GOLD analysis project Ga0268280, IMG submission 190139) | Saline water microbial communities from Sakinaw Lake, British Columbia, Canada - sak_2011_5_24_40m | ecosystem: Environmental > Aquatic > Non-marine Saline and Alkaline > Saline ...
TTGAACCTACTGACACAAAGACACAAACCTTGAACCAAACTAACATTAACATAGTCAATGTCATCCCCGTCGACACACTACGCTCATTGATTGCAGAGGTTAAGCACATGAGATTGCACAAGAATGATATAATGGATGGCGAAGTTGTAAGGGAATCGCCCAACATAGCGTCGGAGTCGCCGTCGGAGTAAACGGGGTATAGGGGGTGGGGGTTGGAATGGGAAACCCCACTGCCACTTTACTACAATTTTATTCCATTTTATCATTAGGTTAGTCGAAAGTCAGTTCTATATATTATGCCATTAAACAATATATTACCAATATATGAATAAGGAGCGCTTCTGCCAGTATTGTCAAAGATTACTATTGGGTTCAAAGTCGGCAATGGCTAAACATTTGGCTAAGTGTGAAAGGAAGTTGGTTAGAAAGTTTAAGAAGTCCCGTTCCTAATCAGCCCTACGGACGCTTTTGCTTTGCTTTTTCTTTTCGTCGTGCTTTTCTACCAAATCTTGAATTGGAGGTTTAATGAGCAAGAAACTATTGTATGACTATTCTACTCGTACTATGCATAAGGGGATTCCTATGATTACTGCCCGTCAGTTTAAGACCTGTCAGAAAGAATACTTGTGCCACGGTTGTAAGGAGAGGGCAAAGCATGTGGGTAGAGCAGCACAGAATAAAGTTTGAACACCATCTTTTCCTACTTAGGGCAGACCGCCCAATTATGGCACATGAGATATTGGAGTGGATTAAAGATATGCAGGAGATACTCAAATTAGAACAATCTTAGTTTATCCAGCAGTTGGGTTATGTGGCTTTGGAAGAAGAACTCCAATTACTTGTAATGGTGAGGTGGATTGGATTCATCATGGAATTGGAATGGTTGGCACTTATGCACGAAAAGCTGGGTTTGACATTGATATATTTGATTTGAGGGATTTGAATAGTTGGGACGAGTTTGCCCGCACCATGGAGAAGGAACAATTTGATGTTGTGGGTATTTCCATATCGTATGTGGATTATAAGGTAGCACTACAAGCCATCGACATTATTAAGAAGGTCTCGCCTAAGTCAATCATTGTTGCTGGTGGGTTTGTCGCTAATCTATTTTGTCAAGTCCTACTAGACAATTCTGCTATAGACTATGTTATTAAAGGAGAGGGCGAGAAGTCATTTACCGCCTTACTTCGGTTAATAGAGCATGGTATGACCGCACCTAAGTTAGTAGAGAGCATACGACCTGACTTAGACGAACTTCCTTATATAGATAGGACAATGTTTAACTACGAGCGTGAGACGACTTGTATGTTCGGTCCCCGCCAGCGATACCCCCATGTTACCATGCTTGCTGGCAGGGGCTGCCCCTATCAATGCGGGTATTGTCAACCTGCCGAGAGTAAGACCTACGGAAAGATGCGAATTAGGTCGGTGGACAATGTAATACGAGAACTTGAAGAGTTGTATGATAAATACAAGTTTAGGTCGGTCACGTTCTGGGACGACACATTTACATTTAATAAGAAATGGGTGATGGAGTTTTGCGACAAGTGGAAGTGGGACGCAGATATTGCTATAACTTGTAGGGCAGACATTGCGAGCAACAATGAAGATATGATGAGGCGACTATCGGAGATTGGTGTGCAATGGGTTTGCATAGGGTTTGAAACGGGAACACAAAGGATGCTCGACTTCATTAGTAAAGGGGTTAAGTTAGAACAGAACTACAAGAGTGCTGAAATATGTAGGAAGTATGGAATGAAGGTGATGGGAACGAATATGCTCGGACTACCCACCGAGACCAAGGAAGATAGCATTGCCACTATTGAAATGATAAAGAGGATTGATGCAGAACATCTACAACTATTCTACTTCACTCCAATCCCTGGAACTTATCTCTATGACTATTGTATAAAGAATGACCTAATGATACGCAAGGTAGAGGACGCATTCGACATTGAGCGGAGTGATTGCTACACCAAGAATATTAAAGGGATAGACTACGAGTTTCTTGATGGGCTGAAGACGCAAGTTAAATATAAAGGGTTCTACAAATTATAAAACTTTGGGGAAGAGACCAGTCCGACTTGTGTGGTGTGGCTCCTGCTATCGGCAAATGGCGAGCACCTTCCCCACTTTTATTTGCTGAGGTAGCTTAATGGTGAAGCACAAGTTTTGTAAACTTGAGATTAAAGGTTCAAGTCCTTTCCTCAGCTCCATTCCTAATGACGCTTTTCGGGGGGTTTGGGGGCTTGCCCCCAACGAGAGACAAATTCATGACTGAACAAGAAGAACTACAAAAGTTAATAGAAGAAGACCCGATAATGTGGGGGAAGTTAATGTTCCCCACTCACTTCCGCTTACCCTCGCCAGGTTTCCACTACAACATTGTCGAACAAGCATTAAAGAACCAATTCTTCGCAGTTGCCGCCCCACGAGGTTCAAGTAAGACCACCCTTATTATGTTCCTTATTCCAATGTATTACTTATGCTTTAAGAAGAAACATTGTATCGTAATGGTAGGCAACACTTATAAGAAAGCCGCCTCGGCTCTTGAAACCATAAAGAAGGAGTTTAAGGAGAACAAGTTACTTAAAGCCAAATACGGAGTTAAGATACCGAAAGACTCTGAGGGTGATTCGACCTTTCGCCACCCCGACGGATATGAGGTTCACATCGTATGCAAAGGAGCGGAGCAATTAGGAAGTATAAGAGGTGAGAAGTTCGGAGCCTACCGCCCAGATGCCATCTTCGTTGACGACTTAGAAGATGATGAAATGGTTAAGAACCCAGAACGTAGAGAATACATAAGGGAGTTATTCGATGACGCACTTATTCCTTCTGTTGATAATAGTGTGCCTTTCAATATATTTGTCCTTGGGACGGTGCTACATGATGACTGTCTTATATCCCGTCTTGTTAGCACGAAGTATTATTTGGAATATAAGAAACTATTCTATGAGGCAAGACACAATGGGCAATCACTCTGGGGGGAGAAGTGGACGTTAGAGTGGCTTGCCAAACAAGAGAAAGATAATCCAAGCAGGTTTGCTAAGGAATATCAGAACAACCCCACCTCAGGAAGTGAGGCACGATTTAAGAAAGACCAATTCCGCTATTGGACAATAGAGAATATGGAATATGTCCTATTTGAGAAAGATGGGCAGGTAATAGGTAAGGGACCAATGAGCGGGTGTAAGGCGGCGATAGGACAAGACCTTGCGTGGAGTGAGCGAAAGGACGCTGATGAATGTGTGCTAATGCCAGGATTTGTAACACCACAGGGTGACCTGCTTATTGACAAGTATATCAATGAAAAGGGAATGCGACCTGACCGATATTGTGAACTCCTCTTTACAATGGAGAAGCGACTTAAGGGTCTTACTGGCTCAATGGTTCCAATAGGATTTGAAAAGGCAATGCTTGAAAAGGTTACCCAATGGATATTAAAGACAGAGATGCGGAAGAGGGGCTACTGGCTTATAACCAAAGAGCAGTCGTGGGAATCAGATAAGATAACGCGAATTGAAACCGTCCTACAACCAAAGTATGCTAACTCCATTGTCTACCACCGACAGGGAATGGGGGATTTAGAACATCAACTAGTTCGCTTCCCAAGTGGGGAGCATGATGACTTAATCGACGCAGAGCAATCACTCTTTCGTCTACTTGAGTATCCAAAGGGTGAACAGAAGAAGAAAGAGGAACCTAACAACTTTGACTTCTGGCGAAATTTAGCCATTGACCACAAGAAGTCCATTGACCCACTAAGAAAGAAGGGCAAGTTCATATTCGGTGGTAAGGCACATAAGAGATATACGATACCAGCGATTAAAGGAGTTTGATGAATCGTCAACATTTTACTTGACAAATCGTCAAATTTGTGATATAATGCTAAAAAATACAATTGGCTCATTATAACTAATAGGAGAACTAATGCTTATAAGTAAAGATAAACTTTACGACCTAAAGAATCAAATTGTAATGAGCCGAAAGATGAACGAAGAGGAGCTCCAACCTATCGTTCAGGAGAATGTCCATCGCTACATTGGAACTTATGTCCCGCAGTTCGCCGCCGATTGGGACATCAACCTCAATGAAGTCTACCCAATAATCCAAGCCAATCTTCCAGCAATCTTCTTCCGCAATCCTCGTGTGTTTATGAAGCCACGAACCAAGTTCTTCTTTGCTAAGAAACGCAATCCTATCTCTGGTCAAATGGAAGAGATACAACTTGATGCCTCAAAGAGTGCCAAGACACAAGAGGGTCTCCTCAACTATCTTCTACCTTCAATAGGTTATAAAGAAGAGGTTCGTAAGACCCTACTCGACGCTCTTTTGTATCCCTACGGCATACTCTGGCATGGGTATAAGGGTGACTTTGGTATGACAGAAGAGCAGTCATTAGTAATAGAGCAGGATAAGATATTCGTTAAGCGTCTATCTCCAATGCGTTTCATACACGACCCTGCCGTCAACATATCCAACATTGACGAGGCAAGGTGGGTTGGTCGTATCATTGATATACCACTTGAAGATTTAGTTGAAGACGACAGACTTGATGTAGATAAGAAGATAATTAAGGGTGCTAATGGCTATGGTGAAATCATAGGCACCAACACACAGAACAAGATGATGCAGACGGGTGCACAAGACTATATGCGTATCAACGCCGCCCGCAGACAGCTCATAGAGTTTACGGACAAAGGTTATATGAACTCTAAGGCTGCCAAGTTTGTTCAGGTTCAAGAGATATACCTTCGTCCAACTAAGGCAGAGAAGCGTAAGGGAGAGAAGGGTTGGATACTCCTACTTACTGACGAGCAAGAGAAACCATTAAGAGAGAACAAGTGGGAAGTTAAAGCAAAGGGTTTCCCAACTGAGATACTTCAATTCAATGACTTACCCGATACAATGTTTGGACTTAGCGACCCCGAAACATATAAACAGATAGCAGACCAGAAGAACATAATCACAAATCTACAGATTAGAAACGCACAAGAGAATTCAAAGGTGTGGATAGGTCTATCAAAGGAGGGTGCGTCGGAGGACGATATAGAACACATTCGTCTTGGTGAGCAATCTATCATTACCTTTGAGAGTGGTAAGCCACAGGATAAGATGATGGTAGCGTCGCCTGGTGGACAGGCTTCGAGTGAACTTTACCTTATTGATGGGAGGATACAGAAGAACCTTGACGATAAGAGTGGGGTGACAGACCTAAGAAGGGGTGTATTGCAGAGTGGGGAAGAGAGTGCGTTCTCAGTAAAACAGAGAGCAATGGGTGCTTCGGCTCGCCCCGCTTATCGTCAGGACTTAATGGCAGATTTCCTACGAAAGTCGTGTTCCAAACTTAACCAATTAAATAAACAGTTTATGACCATTAAAGACGCTGTTCGTCTTAGTGGCACATTAGATATTGAGTGGACAGAGAATCCAACTAAAGAAGAGATACAAGCCGAGGTAGATGTTGAGATAGATATATACTCCATGCTTCCGGAGAACCCACAGCAAGAGTTACAGGAATTGCAGATGGTGTTGCAGATGATGATTGGGGCGATAAATGACCCTGGAATGGCAAACAAGATTGCCCAGGAAGGTAAGACCATTAACCTTACCCCAATCATAGAGCAGATGTTAATGAGGATGAAACTAAAAGACCCTGAGATATTTAGGAACATTAAAGAATCAGAGACAATGGGATTTAGTTCTAATCAACAGTTAATGCAAGCCAAGGATAATGTTAAAGCAGCATTACAAGGACAACCAATTCCTAACGCACCACAACCGACAGATGACCATAGGGCGAAACTTCTTATTTATACGGAGATAGCTGACCTACTTCAACAGGCAGGGCAGGTATCAGATAGCTTAAATCAGTTAATACAAATCCACCAAGCATTGATGCAACAGATTGCTGAAAAAGAGGGTGGAGTTGGTAATAGTCCTAAGTTAGCCAAGGGGATAGTAAAGCCACTGTGAACATAATCATAAGAGGTAAACATAGTGAAACACATCGACTTACTCAAAAGGATTTGGACAAGAACTTCGGACATTTGGAAGACCATCAGTATAAAGGTTACAACCGTGCTCTCGGAACTTATGTTAAAAGTAAGGAACACTTTGTCAACCTTATGGAAAAGGGCGGGTTCGTCCCCCAAGAAGTCGGAGAGCGACTTGCCGAAGAGCAAAGGAAGAACACGAGGAAAGACTACAAAGGTCTTGAAGCGAAAACTATGCGAGCCATCGCCGACCTCAAAGCGACAGCGGGAAAGAATGGCAAACTATCATCGTTAGAGGGTGCGAAGAAATGTTGCGAGTCGGTTGGAGTAAAGTTCACAGGTTACTACAGCAAGTTGCCCTCTCACTATGAGAATAAAGGTGGGTTCAATGCCGAAGGATAGAGACGACTTAAAAGAACACAAGGACGCACAGGAACAAGAAGATAGTGTAAAGGTTAGAGGAGGAATTTAGAAATTTATGTTCCTCGAAGTAGCAGAAGGTATAAGTGTTAATGTAGAGTGCATACAAGAGGTTGAGTCCACACCCACAGGTTGTGTGGTTCACACCGCCCGTGGCTCCTATCCGTCGGCTTTTCCTTACCGACTGCTTTTGTCTTTAATAGCACACGAAGAAAAGGAAGAACCTAAAGCACCACAGGAAATAAAGTTTGATACAAAGTCGCAGAATGCCCTGAATAGTTTAGGGCACTACTTTGCGGGCTAAAGTCCAAGTCTAACCAAATAGGAGACAGACATGCCAGAAGTAAATGTAGCAATAGACCCGAATGTAACAGTTCCAGAACCAGTAGTTGTGGCACCAGTTGTGCCAGTAGTCGAAGCACCAAAAGAGGATTTGTTTAAGCGAGTATCGTCTAAACCAGTTGAGCAACCGAAACAGACCAATGAGTTCGGACTTACACAGGAAGATTATGAGAAAGTAAAAACAGACCCGACACTCTCCAAAATCTACAAGTCTATGGAAAGTGGCGTAGGTAAGAAGTTCCAAGAAACAGCAGAATTACGAAAGCAATACGAAAGTAAGATTAACGAGAAGTGGACTCCTTCCAAAATCCAAGAGTTGTTAAACAACCCAGATTTTGTGATGTCCGCTCAATCAATAGTAACAAGTCAGGCTCCCAAGAATAGTGGGTTGTCTGACCAAGAATGGTCTGCCCTATCTGACTCGGATAAAGCCAAGTTCTCGGCTCTGGAATCACGACAGAACCAAATGGAACAGCTTCTCCTAAAAGAAAGACAGGGCAAGGAAGATTCAGAGTTAAAGGCAAAGTATCCAGATTACGCACCAGACATTGTTGACACCACAGTATCTAACCTCGTTCAGGGCAAGGTTAATGCCACAAGAGAGGATATATGGAAGGTCATCAATTATGATAACCATGTGCGTAGGGCATATGAGCTTGGGAAACAGGACGCATCTGTTGACGTAAAGGAGAAGATAGGTGCAAGTTCTATGGAAGGGTTCAATACCACAGCACCAAGAGAAGTGGTAGAACCTATAAAAGGTGAAAGTAACACAGCCTATTTCAAACGCATAGTTATAAATAGGATGTTACAAAATAAGAAATAAACGAAAGGTAAGACAATGAGTTCAACTACAATGACCTCTCCTTTTGGCATACCCACAACGATTGACACAGCAACGCTGTCGATGTCGCTAGCGGATTACCAGAAGAGATTGGTAGATAACATATACAACACCAATGTCATACTCAAGTTAGCCAATGAAGCTGGCAACAAGAAAATGATAAATGGTGGTAACTCGATAGTCGAAACATTGATTAAAGAGAAGCAGAATGCTGGTGGGTTCTATCTGGGAGCTGACCTCCTCAACAACACACAGGTCAATACCACATCCCTCCTCGAATACCAGTGGCAGAACGCTTATGAGCCGATACAGATTACTCGTGACGAAGAGCGTCAGAACTCTGGCGATGCCCATAAGATAATCGACCTCGTTGGTGCGAAGATGCAGCTTTCTGAACGGGCTATCAATGACCGTATGGAACAGGCTCTGTCCACACCAGTAGGTGCGGCTAACAAACTAATTGACCTTGAGACACTCGTCAACACAGGCACACTTGGTTCAGTAGCTGGTGGAACATACACATTCTGGCAGTCCACAGTTACTGCTTCGGGTGCGTTTGCGACTCAGGGTTTGACGGATATGACAACCGCCACATACGCTGTTTCTGCGTCTGCGACAGTTGACAATCCTACTCACTACCTGACGAACAAAACCATATTCCAGAAGTTTGAACAGACGCGCCTTCCGGTTGAGAGAATCACAAATGGTAACCTCTCGGCTAATGCTGGTTTTACAAACCTCACATTCAAAGGTAAGCCCGTAATCTATGGAAACTACATAGGCTCTGGTCTTATATTTGGATTGAATATGAACTACATTTATCTCGCAGTTGATAGTGAGACGGACTTCGTAACAACTCCGTTCATCTCGCCTGTTAACCAGACGATAAAGGTGGCGTATATCCTCTGGAGAGGCAACCTGTTAACTAACAACAGGCGTAGGTCGTTTAAGTTAACGAGCGTAACATAACCGAAAGGAGTAATTGACGATGGCTGCTCTTACTGCTAGTTCGGTTATTAGGGAATCAGTTGGGTCATTAACTCTTCTCATAGTAGGGTTAACTGCTCAGGGAACATCAGATACATATACTTTGTACGCTGGTGCTCCTATTGTTGGTGTGTTTGCAAGCGGAACTAATGCTGGTACTTCTGCTACATTTGTGCAGTCTACTGGTGTTATTACTATTGTGAATACAACTGGCACTGGTGCTTATCAGTTGTTTATTTTAATGAGGGGTTAGTGTTAAAGGTGGGGGGACAATTATGTTCCCCTACCTAACCGCCTAAGACTTCAAGTATGGTTAAGGGCAGATAGGGTTAATAAGATGGCGTACGGTGATTATGTAAATAGTGGTACTACCGTCTCCAATAACGCAGTGCCTGGAATGGCTAATGGTATATCGGAATCTTCGATATATGATATAGACTCCAGAGCAAAGTTCGCTATTGGAACGGGGTTTGTAAGAGCAGACGGTAACAGATACAGGTATGGTAACTTCATTACCGCTACTACACAGGGTAAGTTGGTATCACACTTGAGAGCGGATATGGATAAGGTATCTACGGATGCCCTATGCGTAGCTTCTGGTGTCGCTTATCAAATGCCCGATGAAACAAATGGTGTATATCCAGGTATGATAGGTTCGAGATATGTTATTATAACTTTGGCTTCTACAGTCAAAGACCAGTTCGCTGGTGGATACTTCTCGACACATAAAGATGCTGGATTAGGATATACGTATAGGATAAAGGGTAATACGGTTGTAGGAGTTCCTGATAGTGGTAAATTCCGTTTAGAGCTATACGAGCCGCTCGTAGTTGCGGTTACTACAGCCACGGACATATCGTTAACAGCATCTCTGTATAACAACCTACTCGCTGGTTTCGCTTCAGCGGCTAACAACATAGTTGTTGGTGCGACGATTGCTAACATGACCGCCAATACTTATGGTTGGATATGCACACACGGCGTATGTGCGTGCTTACAGGATGGAACAGTAGCTAACGGAGATATGATACAGGCGTCAGCGTTGACAGCTGGAGCATTCTCCACTTATGGAGTTGGGACAACTTCAAATGGTGCGGGTATATTGTTCGGTGGACAGGCGATTGGGTTCTGCATAGACAAGTCTGCCACTACTCAACACGCTACCATTTACCTACAGGTAGAATAGGAGGATACTAAAATGGCTTATGTAGCCCTTAAACAGTATCATTCCAACTCTATTCCTGGTTTCTTACAGGGTATGAGCGAGTCCATAATCTACGAGGTAGATTCTGTGGCGAAGTTCGCACTGGGTTCTGGTTTCAAAAGAGCAGATGGTAATGTGTATAGGTACGCCTCATTCGCTACTTCAGCAGTTGGAGCTGGACTGCTTGTTGGACCGACTGTTGCTAATACTTGTATGGTATCTACCGACGCTCTTGTTGCGGCACCTGTTGCGGCGTTGCAAATGGGTGATGAGAAAGATGGGATTTATCCTGGTGCGATAACTTCCAAATATTTCTACTTTGTGTTGGCTAGCACAGTAATCGACCAGTTTGCTGGAGGTTATGTAACTATAACCAAAGACACTGGGGTTGGTTATTGCTATCGCATAAAGAGAAATACTGCTTCTGCTACTGTCAATGGAACGGCGAATATGGTTCTCGTTGAACTCTATGAACCGCTTGTTGTTGCACTTTCCATAACCAGTGACATTAGCATAACAGGTTCTCTCTATAACGACTTGGTTGCGGCGTTAGTAACGACCGACCATATCGTGGTGGGAGTAACACAGGCTGTAATGACAGGTGCTACAACTACCACTCCTAGATTTGGGTGGATATGTACGCATGGTCTTTGCACTTGTTTGCAAGATGGAACAGTTGCTAATGGCGATGCCATACAGCCGTCCATTGTCGCTGCTGGTGCGTTCTCTACCTTCGGGGTAGGAACAACTGCCAACGATGGTGCTGGTGGTGCGTTGTTTGGTAGTCCTCTGATTGGGTTTGCAGTAGACAAATCAGCGGATACACAACATGGCACTATCTTCCTTAGGCTTGAATAAATGAATAAAGCAAGGAGACCTTCTATCTTAATTGGTTTACCCATGTTTCAAGCCGATGATAGATTTAAGGTTTCCTTGCTATTATTTCTTGAGGAGATTAAAGACCATTACGAAGTTGAGGTTATAGAAGTAAAAGACAAACCGTTAGTAGAGGCACAAAATATTATTGTTGACCATCTCCTTCGGTCCCTACATACGTTTTTGCTTTTATTAGAAAACGATAATTGGGGCTTCACTCGTAACCACTTAAAAGCGTTACTACGGGCAAACGCAGATGTTTGTGCGATGTCATATTACTCAAGACACTTTCCTTACTATTCGTGCAATATGCGAAAGGTAGAGGGTAAGACGCCAGAGGGCGGTCCATTATTCGCAGGTCGGCAAGAGAAGAGTGGGTACGCAGAGTGCGACCTTGTTGGATATGGAATGACACTTTATAGAAGAGAGATATTTAGTAAATTAGAAGAACCATATTTTAGACTAAACCAGTATGGGGGACCAGACAGTTATGCAACCGATATTGACTTCTGCGAACGGCTTAGGGCTGTTGGAGTACGGCTTATTGGCTGCTTTGATTATACTATTAACCACCGAGACGTTACGCCCGAAAATGTAGGGGAACTTCGGATAGAGGGAATGAAACAGGGTAGGATAAATATGTTAAAAAGAAAGGGATATTTGGTATGAATCTTTTACCAGGAACGCAACAGATAGTTGGAGATGGAGATATTGCGATAGGGACAAGTGGGAAACCTATTAGAGTATTTAGTGTTGAAGCCATAAGTGGGGCAACCGCTACTACGCTTTTGCTTTTTAATGGCACGGCGATAGTAACAGGCAATCGTTATGCACAAGTAGATGGACTTGCTTCAAAGTCAGTATTAGTAAACTATGCTGGTGGCAAGCGTTTTCCTAATGGTTGCTTCTTACAGACAGATGCCAACTCGGATTATGTCACCGTGGTCTACACCGAAGAGTTCTAACAAGGAGTCCATATGTTTGGA
>Ga0268280_1002214_pt1 | contig 11656 bp, 12 predicted proteins | sample saktaG_9_FD_190139 | JGI IMG/M metagenome (GOLD analysis project Ga0268280, IMG submission 190139) | Saline water microbial communities from Sakinaw Lake, British Columbia, Canada - sak_2011_5_24_40m | ecosystem: Environmental > Aquatic > Non-marine Saline and Alkaline > Saline ...
TTATATAGCAAATAAAGCTCATGCCTCCCCAGGCGATTATATTCATTGGCAGGCATTCATTTCAATGGTTACATGCACCAATTCATGAATTCCATTTAATCTGCTCTTATACTCTTCAACGGCACATGGATTCCCCGTGACTAATGACACAATACAGGCATATTTATTCTGAGCAACCTTCAACAAATGCAAATCGCATATTTTGGTCTCCCCATCCGATTCGATTTGTGTCTTAATTGCAGCCATCAACTTTGCATCCTTTTCGTGGGCAAGTTCCAGCAAAATACCAGTGGTTTCTTTCAATAAAGAAATCGACCAGCGAATGATTAAAGCAGCCCCGACAATCCCCATAAAGGGGTCCAGCCAATTCCATTCAAAATATTTGGCCCCAAGTAAAGCCGCAATGGCCAAAATTGAAGTTAACGCATCCGCCAGAACATGTAAATAAGCTGATTTCAGATTTAAATCATCATGTCTGGGATGCGAGTGGGCATGAGTATGTTCGCCATGAGTGTGGTCGTGTTCATGAGAATCCGTTTTAAAATCGAGTATGCCGGCACAAATCAAATTGATCACCAGCCCCAGAACGGCCACAATGAGCGCTTGATCATATAGTATGACAAGCGGGTTTATAATCCGTTCCAGGGAAGTTAAAACCATAATCAACCCTACCATTCCCAACACAACCGCACTCGTATACGCTCCAAGAATTTCTATCTTCCATGTCCCAAAAGTAAAGCGGTGATCTTTCGAATATTTTCGGGCAAAAATATATGCCAGCAGAGAGATGCCCAAGGCAAAAGCATGGGTGCCCATATGCCAGCCATCGGCAAACAGGGCCATAGAATTGGATAGCCAGCCGAACACTATTTCGACAATCATCGTGACAAAGGTGATGAAAACAACGATAAGGGTTCGTCTCTCTATCGCCTTTTTTTCTATATTGAATGTATGTTGATGTCGCCACAATTCAATTTGTTCGTTATGCATGATATTATCCTTAGTGTAACATAAGCCGCTCAACACCGGGCATCAGGTGCGGTTGGAAGCGGGAGCTCAAGGCGAAAATTAAAGGTTCATCAAAACAGATTTCATTTTTCTCTATAGCTCTGATATAGATAAAATATCTTTTTTGACAACCGAAGACCATATAGATGTCAGGCATGAATTAGGCTTCAGACCAAACAGCCAGTTCATTGCCGGATGGGTCCTCAAAATTGAAGCGGCGCCCTCCGGGATTTTGTGAGCTTCTGTTTGCGTTCGGCTGTATAAGCCTACCATGGCAGCTTTGGCGCTCCTTCCATAAACCGAATAACCGAGATAAATACATCGAGAACGCATGGGTCATGATGGCGTCGTGTTTTGCGACATAACTTCTCATACATCGCATATGGGTCTTGTTGCGGGAGCTCACAAGGGTAGGAAATACCGATTAGCCTCAGATCCCTGGCCAGGACAGGTCCTATATTTGGGAGTTGCTCCAATTTCGTGTATTGATCACGGTTCATAATCTTCTTGTGCGCAATATTCCGGCTAACCAGCCACGCCAATAACTCTGCCGCGTAGCGACACCGCGCTTCTCACAGCCAGGTTCAGTCGGGGTTGATATTAGTTTTGGCCTTTCTAAATCTAAAATTGTCGGGAGTCAAAAGTATCAAAATAAAATCCCGTTCTTTCCTATCCTTACTTTATACATGAAAGCTGTCCTTGGATGCAAAATAAAAACGATAAAATCGATTCACGAAGACCTTAATATATCAAAATATAATGACAAAAGGCCAGTATTTGAGTATCGTGGAACTATAAAGCTATTTTGTTTTGTCGCACTTGGCTATAATCTGGCCAAAAGGAATGCTCCGGAGATGAAGAAACCACTATGGCGTGACGGCTGGCTGATGGCAATATGCATTGGCCGAATCTTTATGTATATGAACTACATGGTTTATGCCGCGTGTCTGCCGATCCTCAAGAACGAATGGGGGATGTCGGCAACGCAGGCCGGCTCGATTGCTTCCGGATTCATGATCGGTTATGCAGCATCGCTTGCTATCGCATCCTGGCTGTCGGATCATTTCGGCGCCCGGCGGATTTTCGTACTGTCGGCTATCACCAGTGCCGCCACCGCCCTCGTGTTTGGTTTCTTTGCGCGCGACTATCTGTCGACATTGCTTCTCTCTTCTTTACTCGGCATCGCCCAGGGCGGCATATATACTCCAGGCATCGTTTTAATGGCCGAGAGGTTTCCGGTCGCTTGCCGGGGGGGCGCAGTCGGCTGGCTTATTGCAAGCACATCGCTGGGCTACGCGTGTTCCCTGGCTGTTTCGGGAATCCTTGTCGCGCTTGGTGGTCCTGTGATCGCCTTCATAGGTACGGGCATTCTACCGTCCGCGGGGGCTTTGATCTTATTGATCACACTCAGGCATACGCCGAATATCATTCATGACCACAGCACGGGCGTATCATTCACAACTGTTCTGAGGAACGAACGGAATGTCAGATCCCTTATGGCAGGTTACACTTGTCATTGCTGGGAGTTACTCGGCATGTGGTCCTGGACCCCAGCCTTTCTCGCGGCAAGCCTTGCTTTGTCCGGTGCCGCTTCAATCCAGTCCGTAGAGCTTGCCGCCTATTGCGTGGCCGCCATGCACATTGTCGGTGCCGTCGCTTCATCCACCATGGGGCATTTGTCGGATCTTCTGGGGCGGCGGGCTGTTCTGACCGGACTCGGCGCAGCCGGAACACTTCTCTCCCTGATCTTTGGCTGGCTGGTCGCAGCGCCCGTGCCGATCCTGGTTGTATTGATGCTCATATATGGATTTGTGGCCATCGGCGACTCTCCTGTACTTTCGGCCGCGATTACTGAAGCCGTTGCGCCCAATCGTCTTGGGTCGGTACTGGCGGTGCGTTCCCTTCTCGGGTTCAGCGCAGGCGCCGTCGCGCCGGTGGCTTTCGGAGCAGTGCTTGATTACCTGCGCATCGGCGATAATGTTGCTTCGGCATGGGGACCGGCCTTCATGGTTTTTGCAATCGGCGGGTTTGGGGCCACTTGGTACGCATTGCGCTTGCGGCCATCCGTCTCTGCCAGGCAACTTTGACGACTTCGTAAAAAGTAATTTTGCCACAAAGGCACAAAGGCAAATTTTCGCGCTTTTGTGTCTCCGTATAAAATCATTTTTTATGATTATGGATACAATATGAAATGGACAGAAGCAAAAGTGATTTTTGACTACAGCGATAAAGAGGTTGCGGCCGATTTGATTTCAGACATATTTAACGAATTCGGGCTTCAGGGTGTTGTTATCGAAGATCCGGATGAAGAGCCTGCCGAAGGCTGGGGGGATGGTGCGATTCAAAAACCGGCAAACAATTCAGTTGCAGGCTATTTCCCATCAAATTCAAGCCTCTCAAATAAATGCGCAGCCCTTGAAAAAAAGCTGAAAGAACTTGAAAGCAAATCGGGTATTTCCTGGCATATAACATACAGCGAAATAGATGAAGAAGACTGGGCCGAATCATGGAAGGCTTTTTTCTGGCCGGTAAAAATCGGCAAAAACCTTGTGGTTAAACCGACCTGGAGGGAATATGCGCCCGGAAAAAACGATATAATTCTTGAAATAGATCCCGGAATGGCATTCGGAACCGGCGCTCACCCGACATCTACTCTCTGCATGAGCATGATAGAAAAGTATTTAAAACCGGGGAATTCTTTTCTGGACATAGGAACCGGGTCAGGGATTCTCATGATAGCCGCGGCAAAACTCGGAACCGGGCGCCTTTTGGGAACAGACACGGATGAGGTTGCAGTGGAAATCGCAAAAGAAAACCTGATTTTAAATAAAATTGACGAAAAGATATTTGCCGTAAAAATATCAAACCTGGTTGATGAAATCGACGAACGTTTTGACGTTGTGGCAGCAAACATTCTTTCAGAGGTTATATTGACTTTGCTTGACAGCGTGTCGAAAGTCATTTCAAAAAACGGCATCCTGATCTGCTCCGGAATAATAGAGAAGAACAGGAGCACTGTTGTAGAAAAAATGGAGCGGAAGGGATTCGAAATAATTGATGTCCAGATAACAGATGGCTGGGTTTGCATAGCCGGAAGGCTTCAGGCGTAAGAACCTCCGGTTGTCGGAGTTTTGAACCTCTCCGAATAATCTTTATTTTGGCATGATATACTGAAAGAAGAAACAAATTATTGCGAAATACAATCAATAAATATATATGTATTTTAAGTTAGTTAAACTGGAATTGAAGCGCTGGCGGCACACTGTTTCAAGGACTTCGAAAAATGATCACTGCCTGTAGCTTACGAGTTTTGGAGTTCATTGGAAACTATAGAATAACTTGTTAAGGCACGCGAACAAATATTGTTTTCAAAAATAAGTTTTCAGTTTAATTTGATTTTACGGTTTCAAACACGGTTTTTATAAATTCATAAAACTTAGTGCGTGCACACCGCTGAGTGCATCTACTGCGGGCACATCTGGCCCTGACATTGGGTGCGTAGGTTCGAGTTTGAACTGCAGCGCTGGGCCAATCGCTCGTCTATACCGGAAGGATACCGCGCCGCAGGTCATGCCCGAGACGTTGGGCCGGGTTACAAGGTTCAGCGAGAAAGGATCAGGTGGACAGCGTGTTCGATGCAGTCGTCTTCTGGTTGTCTCTGGTGGGTGGAGTAGTCGAGTGTATTCTCGTCGGCTGGTTGCTTCTTCTTCTCGTTGGCCGCGGAAAGTTGGGTCGCGTTCTCGGGACAGTGGTCTATGGGTTGACCGGTGCGGTCACAGGTGCTGTTCCCTTCTTGATCTGCTCAGTTCTGGAGTGGCTTGGAACTCTCGTCGGCTATTCACTCAGTGTCAGTGACCGCATCACCATGCCCCTTTCGTTGGTCTACTATGGGATGGCCATCGCCCTAGCGGCGACGGTTCTCTTTGCCGCTGTCATGGTTCTTCAGGCGCTGAGTGGTTCCGGGAGAGCATCAGAACGCCCATGATAATATGCGTAGATATCTTTTTGAAAGTGCGATCTGGGGAAATCATGCCGAGATAATAAAGGATAGACAAACCGAGAATGCTGCATCATATTATTTGCAATGGGGCTGAAGTTGGAAATGTGCCAATTCGCAGCTATCAAAGAAACACAGCGTGGGCTGACTATTATGGAGGAGTTGAGGCTTATTCTCGAAATGCATAGAAACGCGTAAAAACATTGGCTTCCCCATGCCCCCCCCGACCGATTTATCAGCCGTGCAGACTTGATCAAGATTGTAGGTAAAAGTTACCGGCTGCGCAACAAAACTTGTAAAGCACAAGGTTATAATGGTAAAGAAAATCATAATAAAACTGGCTGGTTTAAACTGACCACCCCTGGCTGGTTTTAATCCGACCGCTGACACAATTACACATTAAAAAGCATAAACCTATTTCATTTTCATTCCGGGACAAGGAGAAGAGATATGCAAAAAAGGAGCTTTTTTCTCAAGGCAATAATTCTGTTTACGGCTTTTGTGTTTTTTGCGACAGGGGTTAACTCAACAGAACAAGGCGGATCGCGCAAACCCGATTTTGATGTGATTGTAATCGGCGCCGGTATGGGAGGCCTTTCTGCCGCGGCACATCTCGGAACAAATAAATTAAAAGTGCTTGTTCTTGAACAGCACGATAAAGTCGGCGGCTGTACAACAAACTTCAGAAGAGAAGACTTTATCTTTGATGCCAGCCTCCATGAAATGGCGGGTGGTGGTCCCGGAAAAAACAACAGGGGGCTATATAAACTGCTTGAGGTTACAGGTGTGGGCAAAAAAGTTGAGCTTATAGAACTGCCTCATTTTTACCGCTCCATTTTCCCTGGAATAGACATTACCATGCCGAACAACTGGCCGGAATTCAAAAAAGTCTTGAAACAGAAATGGCCTGAGGAGGCCGAAGGGGTTGAAAAGTTCCACATGCTCAGCTCTGATCTTATGACAGAGATGCTCTCTCTAAGAGACATGTTCCGTTACGGCTGGCTTAAAAAGCTTTTTACAAAGATGATGATTCCGCTGAGGCAGCCCACCCTTTTTAAATGGAAAGATAAAACATTTCAAGATGTTATGGATACATGCTTTAAAAATGAAGATATTAAGGCTGTCGTCTCTCAGCTCTGGGTATACTACGGCGCCCCGGTACCTGAACAGTCAGCTCTGATATCGCTTGCTGCGACAGAGGCATATCTGGGTGACGGTATATGGCATATAAAAGGGACATCGCAGGCACTTTCAGATGCCTATGCGGAAAGAATACAGGAACTCGGCGGTGTCGTAAAAACAAATACAAAAGTGACAAGAATTTTAATTAAAGACGGAGTTGCAACCGGTGTTGTTACCGAGAAAGGCGAAACCTTTACCGCGCGGTATATTGTTGCGAATACTGATCCTTATCAGCTGGCATATAAGCTGATAGGTAAAGAAAATATGTCTTCGGATTATGTGAAAAAGCTTGAAAGTTTAAAACCGGCAAACAGCCTGTTCGGTGTTTACATGGGGCTTAACATCGACCTTAAAAAACTCGGATATCATGATACCGAGATATTCTACAGTACCACAAAAGACAGCTTGGCTTTATACAAAAGAATGATGACGGGCGATCTGGAAAACGGTTGCGTTGCCATAACCATCTATTCCAACTATAATGATCCTATATATGCTCCTCCCGGAAAATCGGTGGTTGTGCTCAATACCTATTCGAGTATGAATATCTGGCCCGCATATCAGAGCAAAGCCTATTATGAAATGAAGGAACAGCAGGAAAAGAAGCTTGTAGCGCTTGCCGCAAAGGTTATCCCCGAACTGGCAAATCCTGCCAATGTAGATATCAGAGAGGGATTTACACCTCATACGCTCAAAAGGTATACGATGAATGAGGGCGGAGTTGTTTACGGTTTTTATATGTCACCCGATCAATGGGAAAAGGTGCCGAACAATACGCCGATAAGCAATGTATTTATAACAAGCAACTGGTCACAGGCATGGCACGGTGTCGGGTCGTCTCAGGTTAACGGATGGCGGGCAGCAAGGCTGATAATGGATATGGAGGGGATAGAGTAAGGCAAAATACCTCCGTTCGTGATTTGTCGCTCGATTTTCGATCCACGATGTGCGATCTCCGATCTTCGATATTCGTTTTTTTATCTGCCGGCGATGTGGTCGGAGAGTCTTCTTACAGCAATGGCAAAAAGCATTATCGGTAGTATCGGGGACGTCCACGGTAGAGCCAACCCGGTGTAGGATATGCCGTAAGCCGGGGTGAAAAGATCGCCAGAAGGCATGATTACCGGTTGCCTATATGAGTTATTTACTTATTTATGGACGGATAAGCTCTCTGACTGTGAAACAACCGGATTGAAAAGTGTTTACAAAATGCTGAAAAGGATTCTGATTAGTATTGGCCTAGGATTGGTCGTGATAGTGGTCGTCGGTGCAATCGTGTATTTGTGGGACATAGACAGTTCTTACAAACGGGTCCATGCAAGAGGCGCTGTCATCCCTTCACCTTACGGAGATATTGAATATACCTCGGGTGGTTCCGGTCCCGATGTCCTCGTCATCCATGGCGCAGGTGGCGGCTACGATCAGGGCGAGTTTCTAGTGCAGGCAGTGCTTGGAAACAAATTCCATTGGATTACACCTTCACGCTTTGGCTATCTTCGTTCGACTTTCAATAATGGCGCTACATGGGATGACCAGGCACGCGCATATGCCTGTCTCCTCGACAAGTTGGGACTGAAAAAGGTCGCCGTTGTCGCATTGTCTCAGGGAGGTCCGTCTGCACTGCTCTTTGCAGTCTTGTACCCGGAGCGAGTGTCCTCGCTGACTCTCATTTCCTGCGGTGTTGCATCTTCGGCTACCGCCGATCAGGCTCAGGCAAACAAGAAAGGTGACATGCTGAAGATGATATTTCAGTATGACATTCTCTACTGGACTACCACAAAGCTGTTCAAGAAGCAGTTCATGGGATTGATGGGGGCACCAGATGCAGTTGTCACCAGCCTTACGCCCCAACAACGAAAATTGGCCGAACAGGTAATTGACTATATGAACCCGGTTTCGCCGCGCTCCTCCGGTGTCACCTTGGATAACACAGCAAAGATGCCAAATGAGAGGATTGCGGCGATTCAAGCTCCAACCCTGGTATTACATGCAACGGACGATATGCTGCAGCTCTACCATAATGCGGAGTACGCATCTTCCACCATCCCTGGTGCAAAACTGTTGCGTTTTGAGAGAGGTGGCCACCTTCTCATGGTTGTAGAGCAAATGGCGATCCGTCCAAGAGTGCAGAAGCATATTATCGACAACATGAATAGATGAGGCGAGAGGGATGTCCTTTAAATGGTGGCCCGGTAAGGTGGTGCTGGTTCAGATTAGACTCATGGTCCAACAAGGCAATCCAGCGGACGTCTTGCAGCCGCCGCTGATTTTGTCGTTAGACCTGGCCTGTGAAGTCAGAAAGTTTCTGGTGGGTTTGTAAAAGATCGAGTAGGCAGTTACAGATCGGTTTAAGTAATTTATAGGGTGGAGTCACTTATTATTTTTCTATAAACATCAATAAATTTTTATCAGTCATTTTTTAACGAGCGGAGGATCAGATAATGGTTGATAATGCCAACACAGAAACATGGACTCTTGATGATGGAAAAAAGTTAACACTTCGTCATATAGCACCTGGCGATGCTATCATAGAACAAGCATTCGTACGTAAACTTTCAGTTGAGTCTCGCTACCTGCGCTTTCACGGATCAATCAAAGAACTAAATAAGGGGGATCTGGAGAGGTTTACGAATCCCGACCCGCTCAACTCAGAAGCCCTGATTATTCTATATAAAGGAGAAATAAATGAAGAAGAAATCGGCGTTGCGCGATTCGTAATTGATCCTGATGGCGAGGGCTGCGAATTTGCAATTGTTGTTGCTGATGAATGGCAAAACCGTGGCCTTGGGGCAAAACTGATGAAAGCGTTGATAAGTCATGCTCAATCACGCGGAATACAACGAATCCATGGCTCCGTACTCATAAATAACTCGGGTATGCTCCAGTTCGTCAAAGGGTTGGGTTTTGAAAAAACTGCCGACCCTAATGATTCCTCGGTTATGATCGTTACAAAATATCTGAGGAAATAGTCAGGATAAAAATATTTTGGGGTGAGCATGAGGACGCTCATGACAATATGTGTAGATATCTTTTTGAAAGTGCGCTCTGGGGAAATCATGCCGAGACAATCAAGGATAGACAAACCGGGAGTGTTGCATCATATTATTTGCCATGGGGCTGAAGTTGGGAATGTGCCAATTCGCAGCTATCAAAGAAGCACAGCGTAGGATGACTATTGCAGATGAGTTGGGGTTTAGTCCTGAAAAAAGTAGAATCGCATAAAAACATGGGCGTCCACATGCCCCCCCGGGAAGAAGAAACAAATTATTGCGAAATACAATCAATAAATATATATGTATTTCAAGTCAGTTAAACTGGAATAGGAGCGCTGGCGACACACTGTTTCAAGGACTTCGAAAAATGATCACTGCTTGTAGCTTACGAGTTTTAGAGTTCACCGGAAACTATAGAATTAATTGTTTGCCTGCAAGAAAGAGGAATATGAGACCATGAATCCAAAGATCGTTATCAGGAACGAAACGTATAACGATGTTCGCGCGATAACTGAGGTGACCATCGAAGCGTTCAAGACCTTGGAGATCAGCAACCACACGGAACAGTTCATCATTGAGGCGCTACGTGCCGCCAAAGCACTTACGGTATCGCTGGTCGCAGAAACGGATGGCCGAGTGATAGGGCATATTGCTTTCTCTCCCGTGACCATTTCCGACGGCACACCGAACTGGTATGGCCTTGGGCCTGTTTCCGTTTTACCGGAGCACCAGCGGAAGGGAATCGGCAAAGCACTGATAAAAGAAGGGTTATCACGTCTGAAAGATATGAATGCTCAAGGATGTTGTCTCGTGGGACATCCGGATTACTACAGGAAATTCGGGTTCAAGAACATCTCTGGACTTGTGCATGATGGAGTGCCACAGGAGGTCTTCTTCGCTCTATCTTTCGACGGGCATACTCCGCAGGGCACTGTCGCTTTCCACGAAGGATTCAAAGCGGATGGCCAACAAAAGAGTGCAGGCGACGCTTTACAGCACGCCTGACTCGTGGCGTTCGCTGGAAAAGATGGAGAAGAATGATATGCCAACATTTAAGGAAAAAGACTTGTCGGCCTTGCTGCTGGAAAACACTATTCTCCGATCAGTTGAGCCCGGTATCTACTCTGTTCTCCCTGATAATGAATCCGGCAATGAGTATGATACTCAGTTCGGTTTTATATACGACCTGGTTGCGTGCAATCCGATCTACAACCGTCTTATTTGGGGATATTCGGTCAAAATGTTCCCTAAAATTGCAACTGATGCACTTCGGTCTTCGCCCGAGGGTAATGTTTTGGACCTTGGCTGCGGTTCCCTCGCATTTACAGCAAAAGCATATAGCCAATACGCCGAACGGCCAATGGTTTTAGCAGATCAGTCACTGAAAATGCTTAGAATGGCTAAATCAAGGTTAATGAAACAAAACGGCAAGGTGCCGGACAATCTGGTTTTCCTTCATTCCGACGCTCTTAATCTACCATTTCAAGAAAATGTATTCGCAACAATCATTTCCGAGAATTTGCTTCACTGTCTTGATGAAACAAGTATCTTGTTGAGACAATTGAGAAACATCATATCAGAGAATGGTAAAATATTTTTTACGACGTTGGTAAAAAGCAACCGTCTGGCTGACAAATACCTTCAAGCGCTGGCAGACAGCGGAAAGCTAATTTCTAGAACTGTGGCCGACCACAAAGAAACTTTCAAACAGGTTGGATTGGCTGCAACATACGAAACAAATGGTAATCTTTTGTCGATCCAGTGCGAAAAATTCCAAAAAATCAGCGAACCAGTCGTTCCAGCGGACCCCGCAACAGCGCGGGTCTGCTGAACTCAATATTGGGTGCCTAATGACATCGAGCAGGCTAGCTTGGCCTGACCATCGGACAAAGGAATATAACGAGGTGCTATTATGCGTGAGTTGAAACTGACCAGGGCCTTTACCCTAATCGAATCAGGACCTGTTGTCCTTGTGACAACCCATGATGGGCAGAAAGACAACATCATGACTATCTCCTGGACCATGGTGATGGATTTCACTCCGGTGTTTGCCATCACCACGGGTGAATGGAATCACTCTTTCGCGGCGTTGCGAAAAAATAGGGAGTGCGTCATTGCCATTCCAACGGTTGACATGCTGGATAAGGTGGTCGGTATAGGGACATGCTCCGGGGCAGACACCGACAAGTTTGCCAAGTTCAAGCTCACGCCTGTGCAGGGCAAAGTCGTCAGGTCGCCCTTGATCAAGGAGTGCCTCACCAACATAGAGTGCAAGGTCATCGACATCGTTAAAAAGCACAACATTGTCGTGTTAGAGGCAGTTGCCGCATACATTGATACCGCTCGCAAAGAGAAGCGCACGGTTCACGCTGTTGGCGACGGAACGTTCATTGTTGACGGGCGCAAGATTGACCGGAAGAAGATGATGACCTCCAAGCTCCCATCCGGCGTTTAACATTCATTGGCCAGCCACGAG
>Ga0268280_1002216_pt1 | contig 11654 bp, 9 predicted proteins | sample saktaG_9_FD_190139 | JGI IMG/M metagenome (GOLD analysis project Ga0268280, IMG submission 190139) | Saline water microbial communities from Sakinaw Lake, British Columbia, Canada - sak_2011_5_24_40m | ecosystem: Environmental > Aquatic > Non-marine Saline and Alkaline > Saline ...
TCCCAGGATCTTCTAAGAAGCCTCTCCTCCGGAGCTTGTCATCGAACTGGAACTACTCCGGCTCCCAAGACTGGCTTAAAACAGACATGAACAATTATTCGCTCGACCTAGACAGGACCGAGCTCGCCAAAGGCTCTCAGGTCACCGGCGCCTTTGGATACGGTAAAGACGAGAGCCTTGCCTTCAGCGGAAAAGGTAGTAATCCGGAAGATACCGTCATAAATGCTAACTATTCTAATTTAGCATTGCTGTCCGAAACGGCAAGTCTCAAACTCAATTTATATCAGTACACAAAGGACTTGAAGGCGTATATTGCCGGCGATACGTTAACTATTCATCATGGTGACAGAAGCAATGAGAATGTGAGCGCAATCCTCTCCGGTAACGATAAAGCCGAATTTTATTATCTTAAACCGCGTGATGCAGGATATAAAGTCTGGGGCTCCGCGAATTTTCTGTCCGGGATGTCATATTCGGTGAATATATCGGAAGATCATCAGGTCACAGGTAAAATTTTAAATATCGCAGGCGATAATCTTGATTTCAGCGCGATTGGCGACGGGAACTTTAATGCGGCTCTATCCGGAGTAAAGAATAACGCCGTTTTTAGCGTCAACGAAAAGCTGGAGGGCAAAACACATGGCTTTATAGAGAATGTATCGTGGAATATAGAACATAGCTTTGAATACGGGAATAGGACTATAGGAGGCCTTATAAAGGATGGGGATGGAGAGATCGTTTTTAGCTATTCTTCACAAGACCGTGCCAGTAGCGGATCTATCCGGTCTTCAGGATATATGGAGAGCGATATAGTCTTTAGAAATGAAGGGTCGACCGTAAATTTAACAGGGACACTAGATGGGCATGCTTTAAGTTATGATCAATGGGAGACTGCGGATGTCGGCGGGGCGCTCTTACACGGAAGGTTTGTATTGTCAGGGGAATACAGCGCATCGATGGACTTTACCGCATCCGACAAGCAGATCAGCGCCGGAGGGTCTATTAAAGGTAATGGATTCAGTTTTGAGCATAGAGATCTCGATCCCGGATATAGCGGTAGCTTTTCGACCCAAGGGGACCTGTTTAATGGGTCGTTCGCATATTCACGGGTATCCGAGGGCTCTGACAGGAGGTTTAATCTGGCAGGGGTATTGGGAGATTACGGATTTAATTATGATGAGTGGAAAGCTGCCGGAATCTGGAATAGGAGCCTTTCCGTAAATAATGAATATGGTGAAATAGCGGTCTTTACGAACTTCGATATTAAAAAAATGCTCAATGGAGATTTTGACAAAGCTATCGAAGATGCAAGGAAAAATCTTGATATAGGGCTGGACGGTAGCTTTACATGGGGCCGGAGCGTGGAATTTAGCGCGATTTATGACAATACCGCAAAAAATCTGTCCGGAAGTTTCGATGGCCATAGGGCTGTTTTACAGATGGGGCAAAACGGTTATTTTAAATTTGATTCCAAGAATAACGACCTACATCTGGATATAGGGACCCCTCACGATTACACATTACCGATAAGAGCTGCCAATTATTATAACGGCGACTTCTATCTCAATTTTGACAATACATATTTCAACTTCGATAAAGAAAACAACGTGCTGGGCCTGTATGCGCAGCAAGCTTATATTGCAAAGTTGTATACATATCCGCTATCAGATATTGAGAGCAATCTTAAGGAAAGTTTTAAAGATATAGAGGATCTTAATTTTTCCGGCCAAGATAAAGAGAGGCTTGTCAGATCTACTATAAAAGAGATCAGGGTAAATATGCGTGAACTGGCTAATGGTCATCTTCATCTAGGAGATGAGAGATGGGATAATCTCCTGATGTCCCTTGCCTGGGATGTCGGAGAGGTCGCGATACATGACGATGATATTGTGGATATATTAAACGCAAAAAAACCGGAAGAACAGTTGTATGTATTTCTTGATTCATTGATACCTAACGGAGTGGCTAAAGAATTGGAAATGAAAGAGGTGTCGGTATTATATCAAATGGCTGCTTCTATTCTGAATAGCCCTGCCATCGCCTCAAATAGCATGACCACGCGAGGCTTCAATGCTGCGGCTATGCCTTCTATGGATACCGGTATCTCTACCGGATCGTTAAGCCCGGAGATCATGAGAAATGTTCCTGATATAGCCGTTACCAATTTCAGTATGCCGGCAATCACTTCATTTGACAGCGTAATAGCCTCCCACATTACGGAAAAGGATATTATGGTAGGGTACGATTACGGAAATATAAACATAAGCGTTCCGCTTTTAGGCGCTTACTCAAGGACATCCATCAATCTGGCTACCGAGACAGAAAGATGTTATGCCTACATGAATAAGGAAATCGTCAACAATACGGATGTCTCCATCAGCCTGAATGGCCTGTTGTATCTTTATAAGTTCCCCGATGATATATTTATCGGGTTTGATGATATGTATAAAAGAAGATTCTCCGTAACGAATCTGCGGCGCAATATCATGAATATCCGCGGAGAGAACAATTCCGATGTCATGCTGCCGGGTATGGTATTTGGTGGAACCGTTATCGGCAAGGAGGGAAATTGGTACGGCAGCATAACGGTAATGCCGTATATACCATTGGTACTGAACAGAAATAACCTTAAGGTCGACCTTAAAGGCACAGATACCATCGCGGCCAATCCGAGTCAGGCTTATAAGATTTTAAAGTACGCGACAGATATGCGATATGGTACACAACATGAAGTACTTGGGCAAAAGTTATATCTAGACTTCGCTAAGAATATAGATGATAATCTTTCATTTTCGCCGTCAGTGGAGTTATTCGATTTTTTGAGGCTGGGCGCAAGACTTGAGGGGCCGCAGCCTAATAATGTGCAGATCATAAATCTTAATTCAGGTGTAAAATTTTTATTTCTTGAGCCGACCGTTTTTATTGAAAAGAACATTTATAATAAGACCGATGCCGCTGGCATCAGCACAAACATACTGGCAAGAGGCAAGACCTTCAACATCTCTGCCGGATTCATTAATTGGGATAATGCGGGAACCAGCCAAGGTGTAGAGCAATATGTTTCATTTGGAGCGGATATAAATTCAAGGGCTAGAATGATCAATTCCGCCTTCTTTAATAAGCTGACCAACGGAGTTACCTATAGCAGTAGTTTTAAGTATTTACTCGACAAAGCAGGCTATAGTGACATGTCAGTGGAGTCGACAATGTCGGATGGGTCTTACGATAGGTCGTATGAGTGCATAATGAGATGTAATAATAGGTTTTAGTGAGATATAAAATAGTTAGATTATAAAGTTGACTAGTTATGCCAGTTTGGTATTATAAAAGTGAAAGGGAGATGAAATGTGAAAAAAATATTTATCGTTTGTTTGGCTGCTTTGATGTTCTTATTGACACAAAATGCCCATGCTTTTGATTGGATTTATAATGGAGATACGTCAGGGAATATAGGACAGGGGTTAACTGTCGGATCCGGCAATGTGGGCAGTTCTGAAAGTGATTCACAGCCTATTCAGATATCCGGCGCCGGAACTCTGCTCGATCCCGGATATTCGAGTTATAGAGTAAGTTTTCATATTAATGCATCGACATGGGATTCTTATGTTGTCGGTGCGCCTTTAGACCCAGGTTACATTGATGTGTTTGGTGTTGTGCTTAGTAATAACGGATATTACTGGAACATCACTAACAATATTCATCCCTTGGAGAATAACCCGAACATTATTCTTGGTCATGATCCTTTTAACCCATCGCCAGAGGGGAATGTTTCCTATTGGGGTGGATTAATTTATGGTGATGGGGTGCGGGATGATACCAATAGTAATGTTACGCTAGACTTCATTACCGATCCTTCCAAACAATACTATTTAACTTTCTTTATGCAAACAAATAATGACCCTAACTATCCTTCTTGGGGTACGGTAACCAATATGAATGTGGTCGGAACTCCTGAGCCGATTTCAAGCGTATTGTTCCTCTTGGGTGGTGTGACTTTAGCGATGAGAAAGTATCGTGGGCACAGAAAATGTTAGTACAACATATAATTTGTGTAGCAATATCCAGCCACCATGGCTATGTGAATGAGAAGCATAGTTTCTAAAATATTCATCCTGTCTTTTTTTGTGATATTTGTATCTGGCTGTGCCACGATATCGCCTAGCGGCAACATAGCCGCGTTAAACGGTTTTGAAAAATCCTACATAAAGACCGGGCGTTTTGTCCTTACCTCTTATTCCCGTATTAAGCATGCCGGAGCCCCTGTAAATATCTATATTGAAGGCGATGGCGTAAGCTGGGTTTCGCGCGCCAGACTATCGGATGATCCCACGCCACTTGAAGATCTTATACTTGAACTTGCCGTCCTGGATCCGGCTGAAAACGTTGCATATCTGGCCCGGCCAGGGCAGTATTCCGCCAGCGGCATACCCGAATGCGACCCTTCATATTGGTCCGGAAAGCGTTTTTCAGAAGAAGTCATAGAATCTATGAATGAAGCCATTGGTAAACTCATAGGAAAAGCCGGGGCAAGCGAGGTTAATCTCATTGGATATTCGGGTGGTGCCGCGGTAGCCGTTTTGATAGCAGCGCGCCGAACCGACGTTATCAGCCTTAGAACCATCGCTGGAAATCTTGATACTGACGCGGTGAACAGATATAATCATGTAACCCCTTTTAAGGATTCCCTTAATCCTATTGAAGAGGCCGAAAAAATAAAGGATATACCCCAGCGACATTTTATTGGTTCAAATGATAGAATTATTCCTTATTCGATAGCTGAGTCTTTTGTGGAAGCGGAGGGCGGTAAACGCGGCGAGTGCATTACTATTGTGGAAGGTGCTACTCACACAACCGGCTGGCGCGAACACTGGAAAGAGCTTTTATTGATGCCAACGAAGGCTTGTTCAAAACAGGCATAACATGGCTATCGGATAGGCCTTATTTAATCAGGTGATAAAAATTCAGAATGGTCAAGTACATATGAAAATAGTAGTCCTTGGTACTCGCGGATTTCCGGGTGTGCAAGGAGGGGTAGAAGCGCATTGCGAGAATCTGTATACGCGACTAGTGAAACAGGGGTGCGAGGTTACTGTTTTTACGCGGTTGCCTTACATTGACCCTACAATAAAAGAATACAATGGTGTTAAGCTCATACCCATATCCTGCCCGAAAAGTAAATCTCTGGAAGCGATAGTTCACACGTTTAAAGGCGTATTAGCCGCAAAAAAGCTCAAGCCCGATGTTCTGCATATCCATGCCATAGGGCCTTCTTTATTCGTTCCGCTTGCGCGTATTCTGGGGCTTAAGGTGGTAATGACGCATCACGGCCCGGATTATATGAGGAAGAAGTGGGGCGGGCTCGCGAAGCTCGTGCTAAGGCTCGGAGAATGGGCGGGGGTGACATTCGCCAATCAGGTGATAGCGATCTCGCGGACTATTGCGGATGAGATAAAGGTGAAGTATGGACGCGAGGCGATTGTCATACCGAACGGGGTGGTGGTGCCGGAGTTGAAGGAAAAATGGGACAGTCCCATTCAGCAAGGAAAGCTGAGTGTTGGGACAGTCCCAATTTTTCCAGGTAAGTATGTGCTGGCGGTGGGGAGGTTTGTGCCGGAGAAGGGGTTTTGTGACTTGATAGAGGCATTTGAGAAAATGGGGACACCATTTTCCGCAAGTGCGCAAGATTGGAAGCTGGTGATAGCTGGGGATGCGGATCATGAGGATAAATACAGTCTGGAATTGAAAGAAAAGGCAAGAGCCAATTTAAATATATTATTGACCGGATTTATAAGCGGAGAGCCATTAAAAGAGCTTTATAGCCATGCTGGATTATTTGTCCTGCCGTCATATTATGAGGGATTGCCGATAGTGCTACTCGAAGCGATGAGTTATGGCCTATCCTGCATAGTATCCGATATACCGGCGAATAAGGAAGTCGGGCTTCCGGAAAACCGCTACTTTGCTCCGGGTGATGTGAATGCGATGGTGGAGAAGATTCGTGAGTTTGTGGATAAGCCGCTGGGTCCGGATGAAATAGCCCGGCAGATAAGCGTACTGAGAGAGAAATACGACTGGGACCGGATAGCGGAGCGGACGATGGGGGTGTATCGGGAGATATAGGGGTTAGATCCTTCGGCCCTGTGGGGCCTCCAGGATGACAGTGGTATGAGGGCTCAGTAGAAATTGGGGACACGTACTAAAAGACGTACATGTCCCTAATTTTATGTAGAGAGACGGAGAAATCCGCCTCTCTTTTTTTATAAGTCAAAGAGTGGCGCTGTTCGAATTGACGTAAGGTTAGAAAAAGAAACCGTATGGCTAAACCAAGCTCAAATGGCAAAGCTTTTTGATATAACGGTACCGACTATTAATGAGCATTTAAAGAATATTTATGATGAAGGTGAGTTAAGCAGAAATTCAACTATTAGGAAATTCCGAATAGTTCAAATTGAAGGGAAAAGATGTACAGAGCGTAATATTGATTTCTATAATTTAGATGTCATCATATCCGTAGGTTATAGGGTCAAGTCTCGTTATGGTACTCAATTTCGTATCTGGGCTACAAAAGTGCTGAAGAACTATCTCGTTCAAGGATACGCATTGAATCAAAAGCGACTCATTAAGAGCGAGGCCAATTTAAGGGAACTGCAGGAGATGATAGCGTTTATTAGCTCGAAGACCGCGCATCCTCAATTAATAGGCAAGACGGACGGTCTTTTGAATCTTCTGAATGAATACTCAAACGCGCTCACTATTCTTCATGAATATGACAACAAGCTGCTTAAAATCAATAGGCGAAGAGAGCCAACTTATGTTTTGACTTATGAATCCTCTGTGGAAATGATCAATGAGATCAGAAGTCGTCTCGGCGAAAAAGGCGAAGCGACCGAGTTATTTGGATTAGAATCCGGGCACAAATTTAAAAGCATCATAGGTGCACTGTATCAGACTTTCGATAAGAAAGAGCTATATGCGAGCCTAGAAGAGAAGGCGGCCCACATTCTATATCTTATAATAAAAGATCATCCATTCTCGGATGGCAATAAGAGGATGGGGTCGCTTTTATTTGTATATTTTCTGGATAAAAATGGATATTTGAGAAAGGCCAATGGGGAAGCGAAATTTAATGACAATACCATCGTCGCTTTGTCTCTTCTGATCGCCGCAAGCGATCCCAGAGAAAAGGAGACGATGATAAAGATAGTCACTAACCTGCTTAAATAGTGAGCGCGGGGCGTTAGTGCGTAAGGCGTAAGAGCACAGGAGAAAAATCTAGATCCTTCGCCCTGCTGGGCTCAGGATGACGGTATAGTAAGTTAGTGCTTAAGGCGTAATAGCACAAGCAAATGAGAGACGGAGAGATTCGCCTCTCATTTTTTATGCTGGAAAAGTTTATATTCAGGGAGTATATTATTGATATAAATATGGAGGGTCAAAAATGAAAAGAGCTTACGGATGGCTGCCGGATGTTCCGGATGGAAGAGACTTTCTTTACAAGGCGATAAAGCCGACAGTTAAATTACCCGGTAAAGTTGACTTAAGAGGGCTTTGTTCAACTGTCGAGGATCAGGGCGCGCTTGGAAGCTGCACGGCGCAGGCATTGGCAGGGAATATAGAATTTCTTGATAATCTGATCGATTCCAGCTATGTAGACGTTAGCCGCCTATTCATCTACTACAATGAGCGTGTTCTTATAGACGCTGTCGACTACGATTCCGGAGCCTTCTTAAGGGACGGGATAAAGACGCTTAAGAACGACGGATCATGTCATGAAGAGGCGTGGCCGTATATAATAGGCAAGTTTGATAAGAAACCGCCGGTAAAGTGCTATGCTGAGGGTAAGAAGCACCTGATAGAATCATATCACCGTATCACAACACTAAATGAGATGCTCGTTTGTTTGGCCGAAGGATTTCCGTTCGTATTCGGGTTCACAGTATATGAGAGTTTTGAATCTCTGAAGGTGCAGAAGACCGGCGTTGTGAGTATGCCGAAAAAAGACGAGAGCGCGATCGGCGGGCATGCTGTGATGGCGGTAGGTTATGACCAGGCCGCGAAACGATTCATCGTGCGCAACTCGTGGGGAGATGGCTGGGGTATGAGAGGGTATTTTACAATGCCATATCAATATCTCGAGACGCTCGCGGATGATTTCTGGACGATAAGAAAATAAGTGTTAAAAAGGAAATAGTCAGTTTTTTGGGTTGACTGAAAAAATCAAACTGCTATAATTAATACAAGTTTCACGAAATATTAATTCAAACTGAGTTTTAATAAACCGGAGGAGTATATGAAGAAATTTGGAATCATAGTTGTGGCGCTGGCCGTGATTTTTATTCTTTCCACACCGTCTTTTGCGGCCACGAACGGATGGCATGTAACTATGGGAGACACTGAAGAAAGTCCTTTTGATACAATGGGCGTATGGTGGCAGGCAGGTGATAAATTTAATACTATTGAGCCTGGCGATCCGTTGCCTTATGCTCAATGGGCGTTATCGAATTTTAATTATCCCAGCTGGTCGCTATATGCCTCGAATAGCTATTTTGGTTACGCCACAGGAGATGCCACAAAAGACATTATGTTCGATATTAATTTCGCAACGACGAGGTATGCCACGGATTTTTTATTCATGACATCTAGTAGCGGGCAATTTGTTTCACAGCAAGAGTGGAAGTTCACGAACTTTGCGTGGACTTTTACCGATCTTACTCCTCAGCAGTGGATCGAAAAAGGCGGCGGCGGTCCGGTCGCGACTCCAGAGCCGGTTTCGAGCGCGTTGTTTTTGCTCGGCGGGGCGGCTCTCGCTATAAAGAAGCGGAAAACGAAAGTTTAGTTCGTAAGGCGTAAGAGCACAAGGGCGTAAGTAAAGATAAAAAGGGGAATAAATGAAAAAGATCATTATCAGCGTTTTAGCGGTTCTGGCAGTGATTATGACAGCACCTCTTTGCGCGCATGCAAGGGTAGGTTACGACGATAATTTTAATGACGGAGTGCGAGATGTTATTTTATGGACGGAAGGCGGCAATACGGGTAGCTCTAAGCTTAGCCTTTCTGAAACAGGCGGGGTGCTGAGCTTTACGGCAAGCGGCGTTTCTGCGAATCCATTAGACGAGATCTCGAGAAGCTACGAGTCTACCTGGGTGGCCGATTTCAGCAGAGATTTCACATATGTAGTTAACTATAATAACCCGTTCTCGTCCGCAGGCGTGGACGGAATACCGGTTTGGGGAGGCACTGAGATAGGCCTTCATAAAAGCGGGCTTGAACTGTGGTCAAGCGCGGAGAATAAAGGGTTGAATAAGATATTTGATGCATCGATATGGAATTCGAACGATGATTTTATTAAACAGGCCGGAAGGTCCGATACCGGCACTATAGGGGTAAGTTACTCCGTGGCCACGGATACATTGAATTTTATTGGCATTACTGACCAGGGCGTTGATGTTCTGAGTGGAGCCCAGATATTGGATTTCACAAAGACATATGACGCTACTGGTCTTCATGTATATCTGCGCGGTTGGACCGAAGGCGCAAATTTCAACGCAAGCTTGGATAATTTTCAGGGTCCGGTCGCGACTCCAGAGCCGGTGTCGAGCGCGCTGTTCCTGCTCGGCGGGGCGGCGCTCGCTATAAAGAGGCGTAAGGTGAAAGTTTAGTGCGTAAGGCGTAAGAGCACAAGTGTACAAGTAAATAAGTAAAAAAGAGGGGAAAAGCATGAAAAAGGTAATTATTAATTTTTTATTGGTTTTGGCAGTGTCCATGACAACGCCTATTTATGCGCATGCAAGTCCAGTGGTATCAGATTTTTTTGACAGCAATAAGGGCTGGTGGATGGATGAAAGCCAGTGGACGAATAAATCTAATAATGAAGATGGCACCAACATCAGTATCAGTCAGGTTGGGAGTAGATTAGAGGCAGTTTCCACTGTAGTACCTCCAGTAGGTAATGGGGGAGACGCTACTTATGTTTCCAAATGGGGGTTTAATCTCAGTGAGAGTTTTGCATTTACGGTAGGCTTCAATTATAATCCGGTCAATACCGCAACAGGAGCAATGTTCGTAGGCATATGGCCGACACAAAACTCAGAAGATCACTACGTGCATATGTATGGTGGGAACATATCGAGCTCGCCTCAATATCAGTGGGAATGGAGCCTCCCTAGCGGAGATGGTTCTGAGTTTTCGACTCGAACCGGCACAAACGGCACATTTTCGGTGAGTTATGATTCGGCTCTTAAACAGATGATATTTGCATCTGGCTCGGCCGCGAAAACATTTGAACTGGCTGCTTTTGTGGAGCCCGGCGATATGGTAAATGTCGTTATGGGTGCAGGCACAATGGGCGCGTTATTTAACGGCTCAGAAGCGTATCTTACAAACTTCAATGTATCTCAGGGGACGCCAATCGCGACTCCCGAGCCGGTGTCGAGCGCGCTATTCCTGCTCGGCGGCGCGGCTCTCGCAGCTCGGAAGATGAGGAAGAAAAACGTAGCTTAGTTATAAGACAAAAGATTTAAGAGAGGCGAGTAAAATCGCCTCTCTTTTTTTTGCGTAAAAATAACACAAAGTTATGTTGACAAGTGGGTGACAATCGTGTATACTTATTGCAACAGGAGGTATATATGAAATTTGTTACTATACGGGATTTTAGGGCCAGGTCCGGCCAGATACAGAAGGACCTGCCTAAATTTAGCGAGCTTATTCTGACGTCTAATGGTAAGCCTATCGCCATCATGGCGGCTGTCACGGAGGCATCTTTAGAGGAGTCGCTGTCTGCTATACGTAGGGCGAGGGCTATTACGGCCGTAACGAAACTGCAGCTTAAAAGCGTCAAATCCGGAAAGTACGCGATGCGCTCACACGAGATAGCCCGGGAGATAAAAGCCGTGCGCCGGCTCAGGTCTAAGGGATAGCCCGTGAGAGTAGTTATCGATACCAATGTTCTTGTTTCCGGGCTGCTATCTCCTTATGGCGCGCCGGGGCGGATAGTTAATATGGTAGTTTCCGGAGCGCTCGATGTCTGTTATGACGCGAGGGTGATCACGGAATATAGAGAGGTTTTACTACGTCCGAAGTTCTCGTTTGAGCGCGAATATGTAGGGTCAATCATTGAATATATGGAGTGTTTTGGAGTTCCCGTTTCCGCGAAACCGCTTTCCAAACGCCTGCGTGATCCTGATGATGAGGCTTTCCTCGAAGTCGCGATCGCAGGGAGCGCAGAGGCGCTTATTACGGGCAATACCTCGCACTATCCATTAAAAGGGAAGCGCGCCACGCGCATTCTAACCCCGCGTCAATTCCTGAATAGATACTACTAGAGCGCTACTTTTTTCGTCTGACCGATAATATCACTCCGCCAAGTACGAACAGCGCTGCGCTTACCGGCTCTGGAGTCGCTACAGGGATCTCCGCGATGCCGAGACGATAGTCCTTCGCATAGCCGAGGTCCCATAGGCCGTCGGATTGGCGGATGTAAGCGTAGTCCTTACCGGCGGTGTTTACATAGCCGCTGCGCCAGTTTGTATAGCTAGACACATCGCCATCGGACCATAATAGAGAGCCCTCGATAAGGGCGTCGTTTAGCCCTATCCAATAGTTCATATTCTTTACAAACGTGCCGTATATCCACGCCTGTTCCGCGGTGTCGTTTA